>Ga0308159_1003954_pt1 | contig 14169 bp, 14 predicted proteins | sample PhyCR1_FD_201040 | JGI IMG/M metagenome (GOLD analysis project Ga0308159, IMG submission 201040) | Phyllosphere microbial communities from UC Gill Tract Community Farm, Albany, California, United States - DLSLC.R1 | ecosystem: Host-associated > Plants > Phyllosphere > Unclassified | place: USA... | reverse complement strand
CCCCCGCGTGCTGTTAGTATCGTGGGGTTGCCCGCCGCAAGGTGAGCATGATCCTCGGTAGCTCAATTGGCAGAGCAATCGGCTGTTAACCGATAGGTTCTTGGTTCGAGTCCAAGCCGGGGAGCCGCAGAAGGCCCGACGCACCAGCGTCGGGCCTTCGTCGTTATCGGACCGCGCAGATCGGCACATGGCGGTAGGCCGGCGCGCTCGGGAGGAAGCCCGGCACGACGTGTGTCAGGCGGGTTCGGAATCAGCGTCCGGCTCGAGACGCTCCTCCTCGCGGTGCGCGGGGCTCTGCTCCATGTCGGGAACGATCGACGTGTCGTCTCGATCGGTCTTCTGGGCAGCGGGGTCGGGGATGGGAAGTCGATCCGGATCGCTCATGCCGGTAACCGAACCACCGCGCTCGGGGGTTTGTCGCGCCCGTTGACACAGGCGCCCGACCCCCGCCGGGACGCGCAGGCCTGTGGTCTCACCTGCTCGCGCGCGCTGCGTGCCTACACTCGGGGCATGCGTCGCGCACTCGTCCTGGCCGCCTCCTGCATGTTGATCGCCGTTCTCGCGGGTTGCGGGTGGGTACGCCCTGACGTCGTCGACCGGGCCGACGATGTCAGCGTCACGGGCGGAACGTGCCGGATCGAGTGGTGGTTGGCCGCGCTGAGCGATGGTGCGACAAGCGAAGCGTGGGGCGTCGCGCGCGAGGCGCTTGCTTCATCGACGGTCGACGAAGCGGAGCTGTCCGAATGGAGAGAACTCCTTCTGCTCGATAACGATGTCACCTGGGCGTCGCCGGGTCGCCTGGACGCTGCCGCACACCGCGAGGCCGTTCGTGCCGATGTACGCGACGCTTTGGCTGTCGCGGGGTTCCCCGATAACGATCGCGTCATCGAAGTCTTCTCGTCACAGCTCTGTACGGTGTGATGCTCCGGCGGGCGCGCTAACTCGTCGGAGCATCGGCGACGTGTCCGGGCCCCGGCCCCTTCCCGTTGTTCGAGCCCTTCCCGTTCCCATTCCCGTTCCCGTTCCCCTTGCCCGCGCCGCCCGCGCCGGGCGCGGAGCCATCGGGCGTCGACTCCGGGGAGGGCGACGCGCTCGGAGTGGGGGCGACCGCGCCGCCGCCGGGCGGGGTGGTGTCCGGCGCCGGTTCGACGGCGGTGGAACCGTTGGAGTCGGGGGAGCCCTGACCGGGTTGCATCGATCCGCCACCCGGCACCTGAACGATCGGCTGTGCCGGAGCGGGCTGCACCGGCTGCGGCGCGACCGGCTCGGGCGAGGGCGGTGGGGTCTCGGCATCCGTGCTCGACACCGACTCGACCGACGAGGAATCGTTCTCGGCCACGAGAGGCGCCGGCGTCGACGACGGCGCAGGGGTGGAGACGCGGTCCGTGACCGCGTCGGGGACCGCACCGAGAGAGAACGCCATCACATGCCCGCCGACGACGAGCGCGGCGCCCGCTGCGGCGCCCGCCCAGACCCACCGCCGTCGGAACGATCGGCGCGGGCGCGCGGCCGAGACGAGAGAACTTCCGGCCCCTACGCCGACGGATGCCCCAGCGGCGACCGGCGCGGTGCTGTCCCCGGCCGCGGCCCGGGGATCATCGCTCCCTGCCGACGCCCCCGGGGGTGGGCTCATCACGGCCGTCGGCAACATCCACGACGCCGCGGCCGCGGGCGCACCGATGGCGGTCGCCGCCGCCTCGTGCGCCAGCGCCTGCACCCGCGCCACGACGTCCGCGGCGGAGGGCCGATCATCGGGGTCGAAGGCGGTCATCGACGTCAGCAGCGACTGCCACTCGCCGCCGTAGGTCCCCGGGATGTCCGGTTGACGGGCGAGGCGGGCGAGCAGCGTCTCCTGCAGCGTTCCGCCGCCGAAGGGATGCAGGCGCGTGAGCGCTTCGATGGCGAGCAGGCCCAGCGCGTACACGTCGGACGCTGCCCGGGGCGGCTCTGCGCGCACCTGTTCCGGCGCGAGGTAGGCGGCGGTCCCGATGACGGTGCCGGGCGTGGTCAGACGGGTCGCGCCGATCAGTCGCGCGACGCCGAAATCTGCGAGCACGGCCTCGACGGCGCGAGCCCCGCCCCGCACCGGTCGCAACAGCACGTTCGACGGCTTGACGTCGCGATGCACGATGCCGGCGTCATGGACGACGGCGAGAGCCCCCGCGAGGTCGGCGATGATCCCCGCGACCTCGGCCGGTGAGACCGGACCCTCTTCGATGCGCCGCTGCAGCGAAGGGCCGTTCACGAGCTCCATCACGAGATACACGTGATCGTCGCCTGTGAGCCGGGCGTCGTACAGGGTCACGAGCGAAGGGTGATCGAGTGCCGCAAGAGCCCGCGCCTCCGACATACGGCGGAGGGGCTCGGGTTCGTCGCTCGCGTCGGCGAAGAAGATCTTGATCGCCACGTCGCGGGCGAGGACCTCGTCGCGTGCGCGGAACACGCGCCCCATCCCCCCGGCGCCGATCCGCTCGCGCAGGATGTAGCGCCCACCGAGGATGTCGCCCGCATGGGGCATCGAGTGATCGAGCGCGTGACTCATCGGTTCCTTCGAGCGGGACCGCCTGACGGCGAGAAGGACGGATGCCGGGACGCATCCGCTGCGTCGGAGGCTATGCCCGCGCGGCTCGGCAAAGACCGGGGTAGCGGCACAGCCCGCTGATGCGCATAATGACCACTCACCTCGCGGTCGTCGGCTTCGTTCCCCGTCCCGGAGGTCTGCGCCCCGGGGCCTGCGAAGGTGGCTGTGGGAGCGGTTCCACTAGGCTCTCTCCGGCCGCCGACGCCGGCCCGAGAGGATCCGACGTGCCCGCCCCCTCCTCTCGCGTGCGCCGCGATCTCCAGGGCCTGCGCGCGATCGCCGTCCTCGCGGTCGTGGCCACGCACCTCACGGGCTGGCCCCGAGGCGGCTTCGTCGGTGTCGACGTCTTCTTCGTCCTGTCGGGGTTCCTCGTCACCGGCATCCTGCTGGCCGATCTCGAGCGCGAGGGGAGGGTGCGCCTCGACGCCTTCTTCGCGCGTCGCGTCAAGCGCCTGCTCCCCGCCGCGCTCGTGGTGCTCGCCGTCACCGTGGGGGCGGCGTACGTGGTCTTCTCGCCCGTTCGCGCCGAGAGCACCCTGGTCGACGCCGTCTCGGCCGCCGGGCTCGTGTCGAACTGGCACTTCGGTCTCGAGGGCCGCGACTATTTCGCCGCCGTCGACGTCTCGCCCCTTCAGCACTTCTGGTCGCTCTCCGTCGAGGAGCAGTTCTCGCTGGTCTGGCCGTTGCTCGTGCTGCTGGCGGTCGCCGCGCTGCCGGTCGCCATGCGCCGCGCGCGGGGTGGCCGTGTGGCCGTGGGCCTGCTCGCGGGAGGTGTCGTCGTGGCATCCGGGATCGTCGCCGTCGTACAGACGCCCCTCGACCCGAGTCTTTCGTACTTCTCCACGCTCACGCGGGCAGGGGAGCTCGCCACGGGAGCGATGATCGCGGCCGCCGCCCCCGTCCTCGCACACATCCCGGCGGCCGCCCGCGGGCTGCTCGGCTGGATCGGCCTCGCGGTGATCGTCGCGGCGTTCTTCCTGATCGACCCCGCGGACCCCTTCCCGGCTCCCGGTGCCGCTCTCCCCGTGCTCGGGGCGGCGCTCGTGATCGGCGGCGGCATCGGCGGCGACCCGCGCCACCGCCACCTGTTCGTCCTCACGAATCCGCTCGCGGTCGTCATCGGCGACCTCTCGTACTCGCTGTACCTCTGGCACCTGCCGGTGATCGTCTTCGCGGGTGTCCTGCTCGCCCCCGGGCCCGCGGCGACGGGGATCACCGTCCTGGCGATGTTCGTCCTGACCGTCGCGACGTACCTCGGTATCGAGCAGCCCCTGCATCGATCGCCCTGGGCCGCCCGCCGCGCGGTCGACCACGAGCAACCCCTTCAGACCGAAGCGAAGCACGTACCGGACCCCGCCCCGCGGCGCGCGAGCGTCCTCGCGTCGCGGCCCGCCGGATACGTCCCCGGACAGCGGTACTACCCCGGATCCCGCGCCGCCGCCCCCGGTCCCGCGCAACCCGCCGCACCGGCGATCGTCGAGGAGCACCGAGCCGAACGGATGCCGGCACCCCCGGCATCCGTCGATACCCCTGCCGCACCCGCCTGCGCCGCCTGGCGCTCGCGCTATGCCCCGCGCGTGGCGATGGCCGGAGCCACCCTCGCGATCGGCGCCGGCGCGACGGCGCTCGCGGTGATGCTGGCCTACGGCGCTCCGACGCTTCCCGGCCTGCCGGTCGCCGCCCCGGCCGCGGTCGATGTCGCCGCCGAGGCCGGAGACGCTCTCGGCGTGCTGCAGGGTGAACTCGCCGCTGCGACCACCGCGACGTCGTGGCCCGACCTGCACCCCTCGCTCGACGAGGTGCAGCGCGACTCCTCGTCGGCGAACCGCGCGCGCGACTGCTTCACACCGAACGTCGCGCTCGACGCCGAGCGCTGCACGTGGGGCGCCGCCGACGCCCCGCGCCACCTGTACCTCGTGGGCGACTCGAGCGCGATGGCCTACGCGCCGGCGTTCGCGAAACTGGCCGACGACAGCGAGGGAGCGTGGCGCGTCACCACGGTCGGGATGTACGGGTGCCGCTTCACCGACGTCCTCCTCGAGAGTCGCGACCCGTCGGTCATGGCCGCGTGCGGGCAGCGCAAGACCGACGTCGCGGCGATGATCGCGGCCTCACCCGCCGACCTGCTCGTGGTCTCGAACGCGTTCACGCTGGGTCGCTCGATCGACGGGCACGACCTGGGCGCCGGGGAACTGGCATCCGCCATCGCCGCGGAGATCTCGGGCTGGGCGCCCGCCGGCCGGACGGTGTACCTGGCGCCCCCACCGCACGGCGTCGATCTGGGACGGTGCGTCTCGCCGCTCACCGGACCGTCGGCCTGTCGCGCCGGACTCGACGAGGTCTGGATGCAGATGGAGACGGCGACCGAGGCGCAAGCCGCCGCCACCGGCGACAACGCGATCAGTTCGCTTCCGTTCAGCTGCTGGCAGGGCACGTGTCCCGCCTTCGCGGGCGACACGCCCGTGCGCTACGACGACACCCACATCACCCCCGCCTTCGCGGAACGGCTGACGCCGATCCTGCGCGGCGAACTCGCGGCCCGGGGTCTGTACTGACGCCCGCGGACGCAGTCTCCTCCGCACCTGTCAGGCTGGGGGAGTGACCTCCCCTCCCGACGCCCGCACGTACGACCTCGACGCGCTGCGCACCCGCCTGTTGCCCGAGCGCGGGGGAAAGGTCGACGACAGCATCCCCCAACTCGCCGACGCCGACCAGGATCTCTGCGCCCTCGCGCTCGTCCTGCCCGACGGTTCGCTGCGTTCGAGTCGACAGGCTGACGTCTCGTTCAGCGTGCAGTCCGCGGTGAAGCCGTTCCTCTTCGCGCTCGCGCTGCTCGACACCGACGGCGCCGCCCTCGATCGCGTCGGTATCGAACCGACGGGCGAGTCGTTCGACGCCATCAAGCTCGAGAGCGGCACGGGCCGACCGCCGAATCCCATGGTGAATGCCGGGGCCCTGCTCACAGCCGCGCTGGTCGAGGGCGCCGATGCCGAGGCGCGCAACGCCCGTATCGCGCGCGGGCTCGCGGCCTTCGCCGGACGAGAGCTCGAGGTCGACGAAGACGTCGCGCACAACGAACACCTCCTCGGCGATCGCAACCACGCCCTCGCCCACCTCATGCGCGCGGAAGGCACCCTCGAGCCGTCGGCCGACGATGCGGTCGCCGTCTACGCGCGCGCCTGCGCGATGCGGGTGGATGCCGAGACCCTGGCCGTCATGGGCGCGACGCTCGCGTGCGGGGGAGTGAACCCGCGGATCGGAGAACGGGCCGTGCCCGAGCGGGTGGCACGAGACGTCATCTCGGTGATGGCGACCTGCGGCGTCTACGACGGGTCCGGGCGGTGGATGCGCGCGGTCGGCGTTCCGGCGAAGTCCAGCGTCTCGGGGGCGATCGTGCTGTCGGCTCCCGGGCGTCTCGGTGCCGCGGTGGTGAACCCGCCGCTCGACGAACAGGGGACGAGTGTGCGCGGGCGCCTCGCGAGTGAGGTCCTGAGCCACGATCTCGCCCTGCACTCCTTCGCGTCGCGCTGACGACACCCGCCCCGCCATGTGGGGAGGGGCGGGCCTTCCGCCTAGGCTGGCGCCATGGGGGCACGGGGGATCTATGTGGCGACGACCATCCGAGCGACGCTCGACGAGGTGTGGACGGCCACGCAGGACCCGTCGCAGCACGTGCGGTGGGACGTCCGTTTCTCGCGGATCACGCCCACCACGCGCACGCCGGAGGGTGCCGCGCGGTTCGTGTACGAACGGCGCACCCCCGTGCACACCGTGCGCGGCGATGGCATCAGCATCGGCGAGACGTCTCGGCCGGATGGCACCCGCACCTCCGCCCTCCGGTTCACCACGGACGACATGCTGTCGCCGCTGCGCGACGGGCGCGGATACTGGCGCTATGAGCCGGTGGACGACGGCATCCGGTTCTCCACGGGGTACGACTACGTGGCCGGGTGGGGTCGGCTCGACGTGATCGTGCGCCCGCTCGTGGGCTGGGCGACCGCGTGGAGCTTCGACCGCCTACGCCTGTGGCTCGAGACCGGGGTCGAGCCGGAACGCTGGTCTCTGTGGGACGGGGTGGCGTTCTGGCGGCAGGACCGCCCGCGGGCGTCTCGCTGCGAGCGGGTTCCACCGCACCGACGCCGCGCCCTCGATGACGCTCCCGCGACGCTCGCGGCTCTGCCCGCGCCCGGAGGCGACCGATGACCTCGATCTTCGCCGAGGCGATGGGGGCGGACTTCGACCGGCTGCACCCCATGATGCAGCGGCGCTTCGGCGTCGGCCTCGACGATGGCCAGGCGTGTGTCGGCCGCGGCGTGATGAGCGAGATCCGCCGCGGTCCCTGGTGGACCGTCCCGTTCCTCCAGTTCGGCAAAATGCGCAACATCCTCGTGCCGACGGTGGGCACGAACGTTCCCTTCACCATCTGGAACAGCCCCTACCTCGACCCCTTCGGTCGCGAGACGGTCACCTTCGTGCGCGAGTACGAGGTCGGCGGTCGACCGGCCCGGTTCGACGCCACGATGATCTGCCACGAGGGCCGGGTGATCGACTACCTCGGCACACACCAGCACCTCGCGGTCGACCTCGACCTGCGAGTCGACGACGACGGCGGCCTCCTCTTGCGCTCTGAAGAGCAGCGTTTCTACGAGGGCCCGGTCGGTTTCCGCTTCCCGATGATCTTCAGCGGCCGCGCCACCCTCCGCGAACGTTTCGACGACGGCGACGGCCGCTTCCACGTCGATATGCGCGTCGACAACGACCGTTTCGGTTTCCTCTTCGGCTACCGCGGGAGCTTCACCTGCGAATGGATGCCGACCTCCGCCGTCCCGCTCCACGTGTTCCCCCGGCGCCACGAACGGCGCACCTGACCCACCGGCTCGCGAGTGCGAGAATGACGGCGCGCCCACGCCGAACCGGTCCCTCCGAAGGAGTCCTCTCATGCAGCCAGTCGTGCGTCGTCGCGCCTCGCGCACCGTCACCGTCGGCGTCGTCGCCGCCCTCGCCGCCACCCTCACCGGGTGCGGGCAGGGCACGAACGTCTCGGACGACTACGCCCAGATCTGTCGCGACAACGCCACCGAGAAGCGCCTCCCCGACGACGACTGCAACAACCACGGTGGCAGTGCCCATTGGTACTACCTGCCGCTGGGCTCGAGCGGCCGCACGGTGCCGGCGGTGGGCCAGCCCGCGACCGGTGGCTCCGACAGCCTCCCGTCGGGCAAGACCGCCGCGCGCGGCATCTCGAGCGACGGCGACAGCGTTTCACGCGGAGGTTTTGGCGGTTCGGGCTCCGACGGAAGCCACGGCAGCTGATGCGGCGCATCGAACTCGACCCGCGGCCCGACTGGGAGCGGACCATCAAGCAGTCCGGCCTGATCTATTCGCGCTCCGTGCGCGACGACGGCACGGCCGTCGAGTATTGGAACGACGGCGCCGCCTACGTCTTCACCCTGCCCGAGGTCGAAGAACTCGAGAAGCAGACCGAAGAGCTGCATCGCATGAGTCTCGAGGCCGCCAAGTACATGGCATCCGGCGCGCTCGGACATCTCGGGCTCACTGCGAAAGCGTTCGAGCTCGCCCAGTGGTCGCTCGAACAGAACGAACCCGACGTGTACGCGCGTTTCGACCTCGCCTACGCCGGCGACGGCTCGCCCGCGAAGATGCTCGAGTACAACGGCGACACGCCGACCGGTCTGATCGAGGCTTCGGTCACCCAGTGGTTCTGGCTGCAGGACCGGATCAACAGCGGGATCCTCCCTGCCGACACCGACCAGTGGAACGGCCTGCACGAAGCGCTCGTAGAACGCTGGCGGACCCTGCTGCACCGCTCGCTCGACGAAGGGGAGGGCGGACGCCTCTTCGTCGCGCACTCCGATGCCGACACCTACGGCGAAGACTGGGACACCGTCGCCTACATGCGCGATCTCGCGGGTGAGGCCGGCTGGGAGCACACCGGCATCGAGATGAAAGAGATCGGGTGGCACCACGGCGCACGGCAATTCGTCGGCGTACCGGAACCGTGGGGCTCGTCACGCAGCATCGCGGCGCTGCCGGGTGACACCCCGGGTACGCAATACCCCGTCATCCGCAACCTGTTCAAGCTCTACCCCTGGGAGGACCTCGTCTCGGGAGAGGACCGGGTCGTCGGCGACCAGGAGTTCGGAGCGCTGCTCATCGCCGGCCGGGGACTCTTCGGTCGGTGGTACGAACCCGCCTGGAAGATGTTCCTCTCGAACAAGCTGCTTCTCGTCGCCCTCTGGCGGCTGTTCCCCGGTCACCCCAACCTGCTGCCCGCCTACGCCGACGGACCGAACGGCATGACCGACTTCGTCGTCAAACCCGTCTTCGGTCGAGAAGGAGACGGCATCCAGGTGCATCGTCGTGACGGGAGCGTCACCTCGAACGGACAGGAGTACCGGCGCGAAGGGACCGGCCGGGAGCGGGTCTGGCAGGAGTACCACGAGCTGCCCGACTTCCCCGGGGCGAGGGGGAGCAACCACCCCGTGCTCGGGTCGTGGGTGATCAACCAAGAGGCGTTCGGGGTCGGCATCCGCGAATCCGACGGACCCATCACCGACTACTACTGCCGCTTCGCCCCGAACATCATCGAGAGCTGACGACGCCGCCCCTCTCGAGCTCTCTCACGCGTCGATGTCGTCGACACCCGGCATCCACGAGTTTCCGGGCTTGCCCCACTTGCGCTTCTTCGCGATCTTCGCCGCGACCCGGCCGTCTTCCTCGTCGAGACGATCCACGTACAGGATGCCGTCGAGGTGATCGAACTCGTGCTGCAGGATGCGTGCACGCCAGCCCGAGACCTCGATACGGACCGCGTGGCCGTCGAGATCGGTGCCGGTGAGCAGTGCCGCCTCGGACCGGCGGAGCGGGAAGCGCTCGCCGGGGAACGACAGGCACCCCTCGCTCTCTTCGTCGGGGTCGGGGTAGCCCGGTTCCATCGGACGGATCCACAGCTCGGGATTGATGACCACGCCGCGCCAGGGCTGACCCTCGTCGTCTTCGTACGTGTACGTGAAAATGCGGAGCGCGACGCCGACCTGCGGAGCCGCGAGGCCCACACCGGGGGCGGCATCCATCGTCTCGAACATGTCGGCGACGAGCGTGCGCACCTCATCGGTGATCTCGTCGACGCGGGCAGCGGGAGCGTGCAGCACGGGATCACCCATGATGCGAATCGGGAGTACGGCCACGTCACCAGCCTATCCAGGGGGCGGCGGGCTATCGTCGGAGGGTGATCCCGCTCGATGCCACCCTCAGCGACGGAATCGACCAACTCGTCGGTGTCTTCCGCGACCCTCGGATCCTGCTCGGCATTCCGCTGGCCCTTCTGGGCGCGGTGTTCATGTCGTTCGGTGCGCAGTACCAGCACCGCGGCGTGCAGAAGGTGGAACGCCTGTCCGGCAAAACCACCGGTGGCCTCTCCCGCAAGCAACTGACCTCGCTGCTGACCCGCCCCTCGTGGGTCGCGGGCACGGTCATGCTGGGACTCGCGATCGTCTGTCAGCTCTCGGCGCTGTCGGTCGCTCCGCTCATCCTGGTGCAACCGCTCGGGGCCATCGCCCTCGTCATCACCACGGTGCTGAACGCTCGTGTCTCGGGGCAGAAACCGACCCGGCAGTCGCTCATCGCGATCGCGCTCTGCGTCGGCGGCATTTTCATCTTTGTCACCATTGCCGCGTTCTTTGCGACCGAACACGTGGTCACCGAACGCGAACTGTGGATCATCCTCGGCATCCTGGCCGTCGTCGTCATCGTCTTCGGTGTGTTCTGGGTGCTGGTGCGCCGTCGCGCTCAGGCGCTGTTCTACATCATGGCCGCCGGCGTGATCTACGGTTTCGTCGCGACGCTCGCCAAGGTCGTCATCAGCCGCGCGCAGGCGGGCAATTTCGAGTGGCTGACGATGCTCTGCCTGGTGGCGCTGCTCGCCGCCGTCGCCGTGGGCGCCTACTTCGTGCAGACGGCGTACTCGGTCGGCCCGCCCGACCTCGTCATCGCGGGTCTCACCGTGATCGACCCGATCGTGGCAGTGCTGATCGGTCTGCTGGTTCTCGGGGAGGCCTCGACGGCTCCGGCCTGGGCGCTCATCGGATTCGTGATCGCCGGTGCGATCGCGACCTGGGGAGTGATCCAGTTGACCAAGCACCACCCTCAGGTGACGGCGGACGGGAAGCTGGCGAAGCCTCGGGTGAAGTGAGACCGGGATGCAGCAGCGTCGAGCCGTAGAAGACCGACGCGAATCAGTGTTTCGCGAGGGAATCGAGGCGTTCGCTGGTCAGAGTGAGTGACCGCCCGTCGACGGCCTCAGCGATACCGAGGTCGTCCGCCGCCGTCATCATTGAGATGGTGATTCCCCCCTCTTCCTCCGCGTAGAAACCGACGCCACCCACTTGCATGTCCGCAGCGCCTCTCGCCACGACGCCCAGGATCGGACCGAGAGTTTGGGCTGACACCGTATAGCCGGGCTGCACCACGTCTGATTTCAGGATGACCGAGACGGTGAGGTCGCCCGAGAACGAAGACAGATAGGTCGCTTCTGCACTCTTCACGCCGAGCCCTGCATCTTCGAGCTGACTCGCAAGTTCGTCGGCACGTTCTTGCCCCGTCGGTCCGTTCATAGAACAACCGCCGAGCGCGGTAGCGCAGACGAGACTTGCCACAGTCAAGGCCGCTTTGCGCTTCACGGCGTTTACCATCATTGCGAGACCCGCGCGGCTGCCGGGTCACACCTACAGGACGCAGGACAGACCGCCATTCCCGGCGCTCCTCCCAATCGAACCAGACCCAGGGCAAGCGCCCGCGATCCGCACGTCGGTAACGCGCGTCCGTGCAAGTGGCGTCCGGACGTCCCCTTGGGTCAAGGTTGTGCACTTCACTTTCCGGCGTAAGAGGTCCAGTCCTCCGCTATCAGCGTCAACGAATCTCCGTTGACAGAATCCTGCAGCCCCAACTTCGCCGCGGCATCGTGGAAAGACAAATCGTCTCCGCCTTCGTCGTCCGCATACAGGTACAGACTGGTCACCCTCATGTCGGCTGCGTTGTCAGCCGTCACGGTGAGGATGCGCGTCAGAGTCTCGGCAGCGACTTCGCGCCCGCCCGGCTCCACGCCATCTGAGGAGAGCTTCACTGTGACGGTCAGGCCGCCCGCAGCAGATGGCGTAGTCACCACTTTCGCCCCGACGACCCCGCCACCCGCGGATTCGAGCGCCGCCGTCAAACGTGCCTCTTTGTCACTGGCAGTGGTGCCGCCAAAGCAGCCAGCCAAGCAGAACGCCAACGCAACAGCAACGACAGCTAATCCAGAACGAACAGTATTGGCGGCCATCATTCCCCCAATCCGCGTGCGCCCGCGAGGTCACACGATTCATAGACACCTGCGAGATTACGAACCGTCGCAGCATTTCGAGTGAGCCGAGCTGCGCGAGCGCGCGTCTCTATCAACGCACGCGCAGTCGAGGCGAGAGCGGCGTCCGTGGCCTCGCCGCTGGTCTGTTCTCCTAAAGCTGCCATGGCCGACTGCAACTGGTCGGCCAAGGACTTGAGTTGAGCCGCCTGGGCGTCGAGGTCTTGCGCGTGGTCAATGAGCGCCCCGAGTTGAACGTCTATCCGGTCACCCATTCATCTCACCCCTCGGTCACTAGAGGTCCTTCGGAGCTCGGAGACGAGCGGGAAGGTTTCACCGAATAACGTCGAAGCCCGATCCGCGGCCTCGGACCGGGCTGCAGCCTGCGCGCGGGCGATCGTCTCGGTCAGAACAGACGAGAGGCGCGCGTCGGTACGCAACCCAGCAGAGAGGCCGATGTCCACAATCTTCCCGTCCGCGGTGGACGTGACGGTGCACTCTCCACCCTCGCTGCGAACAGTCTTCGACAAAGACCGCAACTCTTCCATCGCACTATCGGCGTGTTCCCGAGCAGTTGCTGCTGAAGAAAACTGCATCTCTAGACGAGCACGCGCCGCTTCCACTCTTTCGTCGATGCCAAAGTCCATGCGCTTATTCTCCTGACTTTCCCACATAAACCTGTTCCACCGTTCCGTTCAGGAAGCCCCAGTCATTCTTGAGGCCTCCTCCGTTCGAGAGGTAGTTCTTGAAGTCAGACGTGTAAGTATCAGCGTTGTGAGTCTTGTTCGGATCGATGGAACCGTCAGGATCAGAAAGGACCACCCAGTCGATGTTCTCGGGAACGGTGGCCGTGACTTCAACGCTCGGTCCCAGCGGACCATTGACGATACCGGCACCCCAGTCCACTGGTGCTCGCCCGTCGAGCTTGGGGACAGGATCTGAGACGTGCTCGACCTGCAAAACCGGGACATGACTCGGAATCGAATATTGCTCCGTTGGGGAACCATTCGTAACTACACCGATTGTGTTGTAGGCGGACGACGAGTCCGCGCCGAGATTCCCAGCCATGATCCCTCCTTGACTGAATCCGGACCACACCACATCCGACCCCGGAGGAACCCCTGCGTCTTCCATCATCTTCTGTACCGCGCGCTCGTACTGCGTACGAAGAACCGGGTTGTCCATAAGCACGAGGGCGATATTGCTGTCCAGGTCATTCAGCGGGCCGTAATCCTCCAGCGAGTCGGCCATGGGATCGTCACCAAGAACGCCCTTCAGAATGCCCCAGTCGAGTGTCGACGGCAGATTGACGAGCGCGTAGGTGGATCCGTCCGGCCTGCGGATCGTCGAGATACTGACAGCCGTTTGGTCCTGGCCGCTGATGCGATCAATCAGTCCGTTGCCCGCGATGAGATCCGCTGGCGAAGAGATCGAACCCCGCTTCATCAATTCCTGGTACGCCTCCTCGTCAGCCGCACCGCTGGGGTCGAGCTCGCCAACCGAGGGGTTCGCTTTGAGCATGTCTCCGAGACCCGTACCTAGGAGGTATCCGATCGGGCCGCCGACGAAAGCGGCAATCCCCGGCAGCATACGACCCAGCAGATCCTGAAGGACGACGAGGCCGTCCCCGACGATCGGCCCAAGCTCCGCGAGCAGACGGCCAAGCTGCCCGAGCGCCGTGAGAAGCTGCTCGATCAGATCCCGCGCCAAGACGATGATGTCCCACGCCGCATCCGCAAACTCGCGAATGGCGTCGAGCTTGTCGAACGGGTTCAGGGTGAAACTGGTCAACGATTCCGCCAGACGCGCCAGGGCGTTCAGCAGGCCGCAGATTGCGTCGCGGCACGCGGTGACGAGTGTCGAAGCAAGGACGAGAGCGGACGACGCGGCACCCGCCCAGTCCTGTACATCCGTCAACACCTTCGCGACGTCTTCGTACCGCTGGCGCAGGGCGCGCACGGTCCGGCCATCGAGATCGTCGAGAGCCCGCGCAGCAGACGCGAGATCGAGCGTCAGTTCCGACACCGACGACTCGACCGTGCGCCACTCCGACGAACGCATAGCGATGGCGCCCGGGTCGCCCTGCAGCTCGTCCATCCACTGAGGGAGCGGCTGCACGTAGGTGATCAGCCAGCCGGCGAAACCGGGGATGCCATCGCACCCTCCACCCGGCGAGCGCGACGCCCCTCCGGCCCACGACTCGCTGCGCAGCTGCGCGGCGACGGCGGCA
>Ga0308159_1003950_pt1 | contig 14180 bp, 14 predicted proteins | sample PhyCR1_FD_201040 | JGI IMG/M metagenome (GOLD analysis project Ga0308159, IMG submission 201040) | Phyllosphere microbial communities from UC Gill Tract Community Farm, Albany, California, United States - DLSLC.R1 | ecosystem: Host-associated > Plants > Phyllosphere > Unclassified | place: USA... | reverse complement strand
AGGTCCATGTCGTTCTGGCGACCATGGCCGTTGTGGATGCGGTCGACCACACGCCACAGCCAGCCCGTGCCTTCGCGGCAAGGCGTGCACTGACCGCAGGACTCGTGCATGTAGAAGTACGAGAGGCGCTTGAGCGACTCGACCATCGAGCGGCTGTCGTCCATGACGATGACCGCGCCCGAACCGAGCATCGAGCCCGCCTTGGAGATGGAGTCATAGTCCATCGTGCAGGCCATCATGATGTCGGCCGGCAGCACCGGCGAAGACGACCCACCCGGGATCACGGCCTTGAGCTGGCGGCCCTTGCGCACGCCGCCGGCGAGCTCGAGCAGCTTCGCGAACGGCGTCCCCATCGGCACTTCGTAGTTGCCGGGCAGTTCGACGTCACCGCTCACCGAGTAGATCTTGGTGCCACCATTGTTGGGCTTGCCGCATTCCAGGTACGCCGGGCCGCCGTTGCGGATGATCCAGGGCACCGCCGCGAAGGTCTCGGTGTTGTTGATGGTCGTCGGCTTGCCGTACAGGCCGAAGCTCGCCGGGAACGGCGGCTTGAAGCGCGGCTGGCCCTTCTTGCCTTCGAGCGATTCGAGCAGCGCGGTTTCTTCGCCGCAGATGTACGCGCCGAAGCCGTGCGCCGCGTGCAGCTGGAAGTTGTAGGTGCTGCCCATGATGGCATCGCCCAGGTAACCGGCCGCCCGCGCTTCTTCCAGCGCTTCCTCGAAGCGGTCGTAGCTCTGGAAGATCTCGCCGTGGATGTAGTTGTAGCCCACGCTGATGCCCATCGCGTACGCCGCGATGGCCATGCCTTCGATCACGATGTGCGGGTTGAACTGCAGGATGTCGCGGTCCTTGCACGTGCCCGGCTCGCCTTCGTCCGAATTGCACACCAGGTACTTCTGGCCCGGGAACTGACGGGGCATGAAGCTCCACTTCAGGCCCGTCGGGAAGCCTGCGCCGCCGCGGCCGCGCAGACCGGATGCCTTCACCTCGGCGATGACCTGGTCGGGGGTCAACCCCTCGGTCAGGATCTTGCGCAGCGCCTGGTAACCGCCACGCGCTTCGTAGTCGGCCAGGCGCCAGTTGGTGCCGTCCAGACCGTCGTAGATCTGCGCGCCGATGTGGCGACCGTGAAAGCAGGTCTGGACGCCGGTGGCCTGGAACTGCGAGAGGACTTGTTCGGGCGACATCATTTCGCTCCTTCGGTCGACGAAGCACGCAGCCCGTCGATCAACTGGTCGAGCTTTTCATTGCTCATGAAGCTGCACATCGTGCGATCGTTCACCAGCATGACGGGCGAATCGGCACAAGCGCCCAGACACTCGCTCTGCTGCAGCGTGAACAGACCATCGGCGGTCGTGTCACCCATGCGGATGCCGAGCTTCTTCTCGAGGTGCACGAGCGCCGTCACGCCGTCGCGCAACTGGCACGGGAGGTTGGTACAGACGTTGAGCTTGAACCGGCCCGTCGGGCGCTGGTTGTACATGTTGTAGAAGGTCGTGACTTCGTGCACGGCAATCGGTGCCATGCCCAGGTAGTCGGCGATGACCTTCTCGCTGGCCAGGCTCACGTGGCCGTGTTCCTGCTGCACGATGGCCAGGCAGGCCATCACGGCGGACTGCGCCTGATCGGCAGGATACTTGGCGACCTCGCGCGCGAAGCGCTCGATGGTGGCGGCCGAGATCGTCGCGTCGCCTTCGGGAATGTGAGCATTGCTCATCGGTCGATTTCTCCGAACACGATGTCCAGGGTACCGATCACGGCAACGGTGTCCGCGATCATGTGGCCGCGCGCCATTTCGTCGAGCGCGGAGAGATGCACGAAGCCCGGCGCGCGGATCTTCAGGCGGTACGGCTTGTTGGCGCCGTCGCTCACCAGGTAGATGCCGAACTCGCCCTTCGGATGCTCGACGGCGGCATACGCTTCGCCTTCGGGCACGTGAAAACCTTCGGTGAAGAGCTTGAAGTGATGGATCAGCTCTTCCATGTTGGCCTTCATGGACTCGCGCTCCGGTGCCGCCACCTTGTGGTTGTCGGTGATGACCGGACCGGGATTCACACGCAGCCAGTCCACGCATTGCTTGATGATGCGGTTGGACTGCGCCATTTCTTCCATGCGCACCAGATAGCGGTCGTAGCAGTCGCCGGTCTTGCCGACGGGGATGTCGAAATCCATGCGGTCGTAGACGTCGTACGGCTGCGTCTTGCGCAGGTCCCAAGCCACGCCTGAACCGCGCAGCATCGGACCGGTCAGGCCGAGGTTCAACGCGCGGTCGGCATCCATGACGCCGATGCCCACGGTGCGCTGCTTCCAGATGCGGTTGTCGGTGAGAAGCGTGTGGTACTCCTCCATGTGCTTGACGAAACGCTTCGTGAAGTCGTCGATGAAGTCGAGCATCGAACCCTGGCGGTTCTCGTTCATGCGAGCGAGTGCCTTGGCGTTCTTGATCTTGCTGACCTTGTACTGCGGCATCGTGTCCGGCAGGTCTCGGTAGACGCCGCCCGGACGGAAGTACGCCGCGTGCATGCGCGCGCCGGAGACTGCTTCGTACAGGTCGAACAGGTCTTCGCGTTCGCGGAAGGCGTAGATCAGGATGGTCGAGCTGCCGCAATCGTTGCCATGCGAGCCAAGCCACATCAGGTGATTCAGCAGGCGGGTGATCTCCGCAAACATCACGCGGATGTATTGCGCCCGGATGGGCACCTCGAGGCCCAGCAGCTTCTCGATAGCCAGGCAGTAGGCGTGCTCGTTGCTCATCATCGACACGTAGTCGAGACGGTCCATGTAGGGCAGCGACTGGATGAAGGTCTTGCCTTCAGCCAGTTTTTCGGTCGCGCGGTGCAGCAGACCGATATGCGGGTCGGCGCGTTGGACGACTTCACCGTCGAGTTCGAGCACGAGGCGCAGCACACCGTGCGCCGCAGGATGCTGCGGCCCGAAGTTGAGCGTGTAGTTCTTGATTTCAGCCATGTGGGATCACCAGAGGTCCGAGGACCTTCAGTGCAGGCCTCCGTAGTTTTCTTCGCGAATGATGCGCGGCGTGACTTCACGCGGCTCGATGGTCACGGGCTGGTAAACCACCCGCTTGAGTTCTTCGTCGTAGCGCATCTCGACGTGCCCCGACAGAGGGAAGTCTTTGCGGAACGGATGGCCGATGAAGCCATAGTCGGTCAGGATGCGGCGCAGGTCTTCGTGACCTTCGAAGACGATGCCGAACAGGTCGAAGGCTTCGCGTTCGAACCAGTTGGCCGAACTCCAGATGTGCATCACCGACGGCAGCACCGGAAAGTCATCGTCTGCACAGAATACCTTGACGCGCACGCGCTGGTTCAGGCTCACGGACAGCATATGGGCCACCACGCAGTAGCGCAGGCCGTCCCACTCGCGGTCGCGGTATGTCGAATAATCGACGCCGCAGATGTCGATCAGTTGTTCGAACTTGCAGCCGGGCGCGTGGCGCAACGTTTGCATGGCTTCGAGGTAGTCCGCCGCCTTCACGGTCAGCGTGACTTCACCCAGCGCCACGGCGATGGTCTTCACCTTGTCGCCCAGCGCCAGCGCCAGCGTGTCCTTCAAGACTTCGGGATCAATCGCAAAAGATGTCATGAATGGTCCGGATCAGGCGCGCGCGATGGTGTTGGTGCGACGCACCTTCTGTTGGAGCTGGATGATCCCGTAGATCAGGGCTTCGGCGGTCGGCGGACAGCCGGGTACATACACGTCGACCGGCACGATGCGGTCGCAGCCTCGCACCACCGAATAGCTGTAGTGGTAGTAACCGCCGCCGTTTGCACACGAACCCATCGACAACACCCAACGCGGTTCCGCCATCTGGTCGTAGACCTTGCGCAACGCAGGCGCCATCTTGTTGCAGAGCGTGCCCGCAACGATCATGAGGTCGGACTGGCGCGGGCTCGCGCGAAACACTTCGGCGCCGAAGCGACCGATGTCGTAGCGCGCAGCAGCGGCGTGCATCATTTCGACTGCGCAGCAGGCCAGACCGAAGGTCATGGGCCAGAGCGAGCCGGTCTTGGCCCAGTTCACCACCGAATCGTAGGAGGTGGTGACGAAGCCTTCTTTAAAAACGCCTTCAATGGCCATGGCTTACCTTGTTGCCGACGTACGGCTATTCCCAGTCAAGAGCACCCTTTTTCCACTCGTAGGCAAAACCCACGACCAGAATCGCCAGGAAGATCACCACAGCCCAGAAGCCGGTGGCACCGACGTCCTTGAGCGCAACCGCCCAGGGAAACAGGAAGGCGATCTCGAGGTCGAAAAGAATGAAGAGGATGGCCACCAGGTAGTAGCGGACATCGAATTGCATGCGGGCATTCTCGAAAGCCTCGAAGCCGCACTCGTAAGGAGAATTCTTGGCCGCATCAGGACGATTGGGGCCGAGGATGTAACCGAGAACCTGCGGGGCGATCCCCACACCGATACCGACCAAAATAAACAAAAGGACGGGGAGGTAGGAATCGAGGTTCATCTGGTTCAATCACCGCTTGCCGCCAGCAGAGATCAACTTCGGCGTTGATCTCTGCCGACGAGATTTGGTGCGGTCGGCGAGACTCGAACTCGCACAGCTTTCGCCACTACCCCCTCAAGATAGCGTGTCTACCAATTTCACCACGACCGCGGTTTTTCTGCTGCCCGGATGGCATGAGGAACCCAGAGGGTTTTGGCTTTCCGGTGCAGCTTTAGAGTATACCCTCGATACGGTCGTTTTCCTGTATCGACTGCACCGAATGTTGCTGTTTATTTACCTGGAATCTGCGATGCGCCCGAGGCGGGAGCGGCAGGCACTGCAGGCGCCGGGACAGCCGAAGCGCCCGGAGCGGCACCAGACGGAATCTGCGTCGCGGGAGCCGAGGCCGGTGCTGCGGGCACGCCCACTGCAGCGCGTTCCAGCAGGCTACCGCCACCCGTTGGACGGGCATGGCTGAAATAGGCAAGCAGCAGCGTGCATACGAAGAACACGGCCGCCAGAACGGCAGTCGTGCGCGACAGGAAGTTGGCGCTGCCGCTGGCGCCGAAAAGGCTGCCTGCGCTACCGCTGCCGAAGGCCGCGCCCATGTCGGCGCCCTTGCCGTGCTGGATCAGGATCAGGCCGATCATCGTCAGCGCGGTGAGCATCTGCACGCCCACGAGAATATTGAGGACCACGTTCATTCGTTCTTACTCCAGGTTGGACAACCGCTCGCGCTCAGTGCGCGGCAGCGATGATTTGCAGAAAGTCGGGTGCCTTCAGCGAGGCGCCACCGATCAGGCCACCGTCGATGTCGGCTTGCGCCAGCAACGTGGCGGCATTGGCAGCGTTCATGCTGCCGCCATACAGGATCTGGATGCCTGCCGCATGTTCGCTGGCCGCGTGATGCAGTTGCGCACGCAGTACGGCATGTACCGCCTGGGCTTGCTCAGGGGACGCCGTCACACCGGTGCCGATGGCCCAGACGGGCTCATATGCCACGACGATCTCGCTGATGCAATGGCCGTTGACGTGGATCACCGCGGCCAGTTGCCGCTTGACCACTTCTTCCGTCCGCCCTGCTTCGCGCTCTGCCAGCGTTTCGCCCACGCAGACGATAGGCGTAATGCCCTTCGCGAGCGCAGCCGCCGCCTTGGCAGCGACCGTTTCATCGCTTTCGCCGTGGTACTGGCGACGCTCGGAGTGGCCAACGATGGCATAGCGCACGCCGAATTCACCCAGCATGGCGGCCGATTGCTCGCCCGTGAACGCGCCTTGTGCCTGTGCGGACACGTCCTGCGCGCCCAACGCGATCGGCGAGCCGGCCAACAGCGCCTGGACCTGCGCCAAGTAGGGCGCAGGCACGCACACGGCCACGTCGCACGATGGCGGCGTTGCAATGCCTTTCAGCAGCGCCTGCACGAGCGCCTCGTTGGCGGCCAGGCCGCCATTCATCTTCCAGTTGCCTGCGATCAGTTTGCGTGACGTCATTTCTTCGAGATCTCCATTCACCAGGTCAGCACGATCTTGCCGATGTGCGCATTCGATTCCATCAGGGTGTGCGCCTGCGCTGCACCGCTGGGCTCATCCACGGCAGCAAAGGTGCTGTGCACGACAGGCCTGATCGCACCACTCTCAAGCAGTGGCCAGACCTGATCGCGCAATGCCTTGGCGATCGCGCCCTTGAACGCGACCGAACGCGGACGCAGCGTCGAGCCCGTGATCGTGAGCCGGCGGCGAAGCACCAGCCCGGCATTGATCTCGCTCTTGACGCCACCCTGCACGGCAATGATCACCAGCCGGCCGTCTTCGGCCAGGCAGTCGATTTCACGCCCCACATAGCTGCCAGCCACCATGTCCAGCACCACGTCGACACCCTTGCCCTGCGTGAGCTTCTTCACTTCTTCGACGAAGTCGGCCGTGCGGTAGTTGATCGCATGGTCGGCGCCGAGTTCGAGGCAGGCTGCGCACTTGTCGTCGCTGCCGGCGGTGACGATCACCGTCGCGCCCAGCGCCTTGCCCAGTTGGATGGCCGTGACGCCGATGCCGCTGGAGCCTCCCTGCACAAGCAGGGTCTCGCCTTTCTTCAGGCCGCCGCGCTCGAACACGTTGCTCCACACCGTGAAGAAGGTTTCGGGCAGCGTGGCCGCGTCGACGTCCGTCCAACCCTTGGGCACCGGCAGGCATTGGGCGACCGGGGCCACGCAGAATTCGGCATATCCACCGCCTGCAACCAGTGCGCAGACGTGATGGCCGACGGCGAAACCCGCTTCGGCCAGCGCATCCACGTCGCCCGCGACGATCTCGCCGGCCACTTCGAGACCCGGCAGGTCAGACGCGCCCGGCGGCACCGGATAGTGCCCGCCACGCTGCAACACGTCGGGCCGGTTGACACCACTGGCCGCGACGCGAATCAGCAGTTCGCCCGCGCCGGCAACCGGCTGGGGACGTTCGGCCACGCGCAGCACCTCGGGGGCACCGTACGAAGTGATCTCAATGGCTTTCATGGTCTTCCTGACGACAAATGTCCGCCCCGAAGGGCGGACCTGGCTGAGAGAGGATGCAAGGGGCGCGGGCGCCCTTGACTTCAGGACTGCGGGTCGCCGCGGCCCGATTCCTGCGACGGCTGCGAATCCACCGGACGCTGGTCGAACTGCTGTTGCGGTTCGCCGCCCCGGTCGTTGCCACCGTTGTTGTTGTTGTTGTCAAAGCGCGGTGCGCGTTCGCCGCGTTGCGGACGATCGGCGCGGTCCGAGCGCTCGCGGCGTTCGCCGCCGCGGTCGCCACGATCTTCACGCGGTGCACGTTCCTGGAACTCCATGCCGGCCGGACGCTCGGTCAGGGCCTTCAACGACAGCTTGACGCGCCCCTTCTCGTCGGTTTCCAGGACCTTGACCTTGACGATCTGGCCTTCGCTCAGGTAGTCGGTGACCTTCTCGACGCGCTCATGGGCGATCTGGCTGATGTGCAGCAGGCCGTCCTTGCCGGGCAACAGGTTGATCAGTGCGCCGAAGTCCAGGATCTTGGTGACCGGGCCTTCGTAGATCTTGCCGATTTCGACTTCCGCCGTGATCTGCTCGATGCGCTTCTTGGCCAGCTCGGCCTTTTCCGGGTCGACCGATGCGATCGTGATCGTGCCGTCTTCGTCGATGTTGATCGTCGTGCCGGTTTCCTCCTGCAGGCCACGAATGACCGCGCCGCCCTTGCCGATCACGTCGCGAATCTTCTCTGGGTTGATCTTCAGCGTGGTCATGCGCGGCGCGAAGTTCGATACTTCGGTCTTGGCTTCGCCCATGGCTTCCTGCATCTTGCCCAGAATGTGCATGCGTGCTTCCTTGGCCTGGGCCAGCGCGACCTGCATGATTTCCTTGGTGATGCCCTGGATCTTGATGTCCATCTGCAGCGCGGTAATGCCGGCGGTCGTGCCGGCCACCTTGAAGTCCATGTCGCCCAGGTGATCTTCGTCGCCCAGGATGTCGGTCAGCACCGCGAAGCGGTTGCCTTCCTTGATCAGGCCCATGGCGATGCCGGCCACGTGCGCCTTCATCGGCACACCGGCGTCCATCATCGACAGGCAGCCGCCGCAGACAGAAGCCATCGACGACGAGCCGTTCGATTCGGTGATTTCCGAGACGACGCGCACGGTGTACGGGAATTCTTCCTTAGACGGCAGCACGGCGACGAGCGCGCGCTTGGCCAGGCGGCCGTGGCCGATTTCGCGGCGCTTGGTCGAGCCCATGCGGCCCACTTCGCCAGTGGCGAACGGAGGCATGTTGTAGTGGAACAGGAAGCGGTCTTCGTACTCGCCAGCCAGCGCGTCGATGCGCTGCGCATCACGTTCGGTGCCCAGCGTGGTGATGACGAGCGCCTGGGTTTCACCGCGGGTGAACAGGGCCGAACCGTGGGTGCGCGGCAGCACGGAATTGCGGATCTCGATCGGGCGCACGGTGCGCGTGTCGCGGCCATCGATGCGGGGTTCGCCCTCGAGAATCTGGCTGCGGACGATCTTGGCTTCGATCTCGAACAGCAAGTCGTTGACCTTGCCGGCCTCGAACGGCTCGCCGCCGGCCTTGAGCGCCTCCATCACGCTGGCATTGGCTTCGCGCAGTGCTTGGGTGCGGGCCTGCTTGCTGCGAATCTGGTAGACCGCGCGGAGCTTTTCTTCTGCCAGGCCCTTGACCTTGGCGATGAAGGCTTCGTCCTTGGCGGCAGGCTGCCAGTCCCACACTGGCTTGCCGGCTTCGCGCACGAGTTCGTGGATTGCATTGATGGCGACATTGGCCTGTTCATGGCCGAAGACCACGCCGCCGAGCATGATTTCTTCGCTCAGTTGCTGGGCTTCGGATTCGACCATCAGCACGGCCGCTTCCGTCCCGGCGACGACCAGGTCCATTTGCGAATCCTTGCGCGCGGTCTGGCCCGGGTTCAGCACGTACTGGCCGTTGACGTAGCCCACGCGGGCCGCACCGATCGGGCCGCTGAACGGAATGCCGGAGACCGACAGCGCGGCGCTCACGCCGATCATGGCGGCGATGTCGGCATCGACTTCGGGGTTGAGCGACAGCGTGTGGATGACCACATGCACTTCGTTCAGGAAACCTTCGGGGAACAGCGGGCGGATCGGGCGGTCGATCAGGCGACTGGTCAGCGTTTCGTGTTCGCTGGGCTTGGCTTCGCGCTTGAAGAAGCTGCCGGGGATCTTGCCCGCGGCGTAGGTCTTCTCGATGTAGTCGACGGTGAGCGGGAAGAAGTCCTGGCCGGGCTTGGCCGACTTGGAAGCGACCACGGTGGCGAGCACCACGGTGCCGTCGATGTCAACGATCACGGCGCCGCCGGACTGGCGTGCGATTTCACCGGTTTCCAGGACGACGGTCTTGTCGCCCCACTGGAAGGACTTGGTGACTTTGTTGAAGAGGCTCATGTTTTAGCTCCTGATGTAAGAGCGGGCAGCACCAACCTGGCGCGACCCGCGGGTGTCGGAGCACGTTTCAGAACACGATGCCATTCCAGCGAAGTTCGCCTCGAACTCCGGTGGAATGACACAGCTTCGCTCCGTGCGGCACTCCGAAAACTTGTTCGCGAAGTAAAAAACGCCTGAGCTAGCGGACTAACCCAGGCGTTTTTATCTGCGATTCAATTTACTTGCGCAGACCCAGCTTGGCGATCAGCGCGGTGTAACGGTCGGCGTCCTTGGCCTTGAGGTAGTCCAGGAGCTTGCGGCGACGGCTCACCATGCGCAGCAGACCACGACGACCGTGATGGTCCTTGGCGTGCGTCTTGAAGTGAGGGGTGAGTTCGTTGATGCGAGCGGTCAGCAGCGCGACTTGCACTTCGGGACTGCCCGTATCGTTGGCTGCGCGTGCATTGTCCTTGACGACTTCGGCCTTGATGGAGGCTGCGATCATGATGAAATTCCTTCGTTCCAAATAGTTTGACTTGCGGTGTACGCTGGAACTGCATGCACCGTGCGCCTTGCGGCATGAACCGCGGATTATAGCCGCCCTCGCGCTGCGCGCACTTCACGTCCCTTCGCAGCAGCACGTTGCCCGCTTCACGGTTTCGCCTGGGGGTTTGCGATGAGCCAGGTTTTCAGGCGACGGACGCCTTCGGCGAGACGCTCGGGGTCCTTGGAGGCGAAGCACCACCGCAACCAGCCCTGGGCTTCGGGCGCGAAGGCCTCACCCGGTGCCAGGCCCAGGCCGGCTTCCACCACCAGCCGTTTGGCGGTGGTCAGAGAATCCGCGTGGCCGTCGATCTGAAAGAACGCATACATGCCTCCCTTGGCGGGTGCGACCTTGACGCCGGGCACGTCGCTCAGCAAGGGAAGCAGCACGTCGCGGCAGGCCTTGAGGTGAGCGACCACCCGGGGTGTGATGTCGTCGGTGTGTTCCAACGCGGCGATGGCCGCGCGCTGGGTGAAGACACTGGCGCAGGAGGTGTTGAATTCGATCAGCTTGCCCATGCCGTCCATCAGCGCCTCGGGCAGCACCAGCCACCCCAGGCGCCAGCCGGTCATGAGGAAGCTCTTGGAGAAGCTGTGCGCCACGATCAGGCGATCTTCGGCCACGGCGACGTCCAGGAAGCTGGGTGCGCAGCTGTTGTCGGTGGGCTCGTAGTAGAGCCGCTCGTACACCTCGTCGGCCAGGATCCAGGTGCCGGTCGCGCGGCAATGGTCGAGGATGTGCTGCTGCTCGTCGCGCGTGAGCGTCCAGCCGGTCGGATTGTTCGGCGCGTTGACGATCAGCAACCGGGTCTGCGCGGTGACGGCGGCGCGCAACGCGGCCATGTCCAGCGTCCACTCGCCGTCGACCGGCTGCAGTGCCACGCTGAGAACGCGCGCCCCCATGATGGCTGGCTGGGCCGTGAGGTTTGGCCAGACTGGCGTGACCGCGACGACGTCGTCGCCTGCGTCCACCAGCGCCTGTACGGCCAGCATGAGCGCATTGACACCCCCCGAAGTGATGGCGATGCGCGATGCGTCGACCCGCGGATGCAGGCGGCTCATGTAGCGCGCGACAGCCTTGCGCAGCGCGGGCAGGCCCAGGTTGTGGGCGTAGAAGGTCTCTCCACGCTGGAGCGAATCGATGGCCGCCTGGCGAATGACTTCCGGCGTGACTTCATCGCTTTCGCCGAACCAGAAGGCGAGCACATCGGTGCGGCCGAGGCCGGCATTGGCGACTTCGCGGATCTTGGAGGCTTCGAGGTTGTGTATGGCTTGACGCATGGTGGATTCTCGCGTGCTCAGGGCCGCTGCATCCTGCAGGTCGTGGGCATTTCGGCGCGCTCGGCGGCGATGGTCTTGAGCACGCGGAAGCCGTAGCCCGAGCCCTCGACGTCGAACTGCACGCCGGGTGCACCCTGGCGGTCCATCACCCCCACCACCAACTGCTGCTGGAACTGGTGGTCGACGGCACGCATGCGCCCGCGCTGGCCCGCCAGCGCGACGTCTGCGCTTTCCATGGCACGCGCCACAGCCACCGTGTCGGTGCTGCGCGCACGTTCCACAGACTGCGCCAGGGCCTCGATCAAAAGCTGCATACGCATGTGCACGTAGTCGTCGGCCGGCTTGGGAAAGCGTGTGCGAAAGTCCTTGTAGAACGCGGCGGATTGCGGCGTCTGCACGTTCGGCAGCCAGTCGGCCACCGCGATCACGCGGCCGATACCCGCATCGCCGATGGCGGCGGGTGCCCCCAGTGCATTGCCGTAGAAGGTGTAGAACGTGCCGTTGAAGCCCGCCTCGCGCGCTGCCTTCACCAGAAGCGTGAGGTCGTTGCCCCAGTTGCCCGTGACCACGGCCTGTGCACCGCTTGCCATGAGCTTGCTGGCATAAGGCGAAAAGTCCTTCACACGGCCCATTGGATGCAACTCTTCGCCCACGATCTTCACGTCGGGGCGCAGCGCGGCCAGTTGGCGGCGCGATTCGCGCAGCACCGACTGGCCAAAGCTGTAGTCCTGGCCGATCAGGTAGATGCGCTGCAGCGCGGCGTCTTCCCGCACGACGTCCATCAACGCCGTCACACGCATGTCGGCGTGTGCGTCGAAGCGAAAGTGCCAGAAGCTGCAACGCTCGTTGGTCAGCACCGGGTCAACCGCCGAGTAGTTGAGGAAGAGCACGCGACGCGACGGATCGCGCTCGTTGTTCTTGTCGATGGCGTCGACCAGCGCGGCGGCCGTAGCCGACGAATTGCCCTGCAGCACGATGCGCGCGCCGTCGTCCATGGCCGCGCGCAATGCGGAAAGCGCTTCTTCGTTCTGGCCCTTGCTGTCGTAGCGATCGAGTTGCAGCAGGCGTGCCCCACCAGGCAGCTTGACGCCACCGCGCGCATTGACGCGCTCTACCGCCCACAACAGGTTGCGAAAGACCGCCTCGCCGGTGTTCGCGAAAGGGCCGCTCATGCTTTCGATCAGCGCGAGGCGGATCGGACCCGAAGACTGCGCGAATGCGGGCGGCAAGGCCAGCGCTGCTAGCGCCGAAGCGCCGATTTTCAAGGCCTTGCGGCGCCAAATAAAGCTCTGGGTCATTGTCTTGAAACGCGTGCGGCAATGCCTAGATGGGAGGCAAGCGGCACTCATGTTGAAAGGCCGCGCAGTGTACGGGACACACCTTTCTTGTCCCCATTGTGTTCATTCCTGGAGTCTCACCATGTTTTTCGCACCCACCGTCCGTACCGCCCGCTTCGTGCCACGCGGCCATGACCGCAGCTTCGAGCGATTCGTCAACGACGCGCTGCTCGCCAACGCCCAACGCCCCGTCGGGATTGAACAGGACGAGACCTCCTGGACGCTGTCGCTCGACGTTCCAGGCCTCTCGCGCGACGACCTGTCGATCGGCATTGAAGGCGCCGTCGTCCGGATCGAAAGCAAGGCCGAAGCCAAGCGCAAGGTCAAGGCGGCCTACGAACTGCCGCAGGCCATCGATGCAAGCGCCAGCGAAGCCAAGCTGGAGCATGGCGTGCTGACCTTGAAGCTGGCCAAACTCGCACCGGTCAGCAATGTCTCGCAGTTGACGATCAACTAAGAATTAATTGATTACAAGTTAAATTCTTAGAAACAAAAAGGGCCTGTGACTTGTGTCACAGGCCCTTTTTTCATGCTCGAATGTAACAAAAGCTCACAAAGTTGCGCTGAAAGTTTATTTTTAAACGTTTCTTATTCTTTTTCAGTCCGTCCGAGGATTCGCTGGAGACCCTTGTGCAGCGGGTTCCGGACGTTAGGAGAATCCAGTGGACACGCACATTCAGACGGCGCGCGCGAACCAGCGCGCCGATACCCTTCTCGTCTTTCTTCCCGGCGCATTCCTCCAGCCCGAAGAATTTGAACGCGAGGGATTCGTCCGTGCAGTGCGCGAGCGCGAGCTTGCCGCTGACGTGATGCTGGTCGACGCCAACGTGTCGTACTACTACGACCAGACCTTCATCGAGCGGCTTCATGCCGATGTGCTCGAACCCGCGCAACGCAGCGGCTACGCCGCGATCTGGCTGGTCGGCATTTCGATCGGCGGCTTCGGCGCTCTCACCCATGAGCTGAAGCGCCCCGGCCTGGTTGCCGGGATCGTGGCGCTCGCACCCTACCTGGGGCGGCGGCCGGTGGGCGCCGAAATCCTGAAAGCCGGTGGCCTGCGCGCCTGGAAAGCACCCGACGGCCCGCCGCCGGACGACGAGGTCGACCGCAAGCTGTGGCCCTGGCTTCAGCAGTACGCCGACGCGAAGCCATCGGCTTCACTGCCCCCGCTCTACCTGGGTTATGGCCTGAGCGACCGCTTCGCATCGAACCATCGCCTGCTCGCCGAAGCCCTGCCGGAGGAGCGCGTCTTTACCACCGAGGGCGGCCACGACTGGCCGCAATGGTCCCAACTGTGGCGCCGCGTGCTCGAAGTGCTGCCGCTGCCTTCGTTGGGCAGTCGTGCGAGGTTGCCGTTGGGCGCCTGAAGTGTGCGGTCCTGCCGCTGCGAATGACAGGGGTCCGACGACAATCCACGGCCGCGGCCGAGCCGCGCAACCAGAAGATCAGGAGGACCCTTTGATTTCAAACCCGCAACGCTCCAGGGCGCCCAATGCCGCTTCGTCGGAAGACGTGCCCTCCATGCCTGTCCCGAAACCATGGCAGGCCGGGCTCGTCGGCTTGGTGCTCTGCGTTGCGGCGCAATCAGCACAGGCGGGCGACGGCCTGTCCGTTGCGATGCCGCCTGCAAGCGCGCGCGGGACGGCCGAAGTGTTCT
>Ga0308159_1003949_pt1 | contig 14181 bp, 9 predicted proteins | sample PhyCR1_FD_201040 | JGI IMG/M metagenome (GOLD analysis project Ga0308159, IMG submission 201040) | Phyllosphere microbial communities from UC Gill Tract Community Farm, Albany, California, United States - DLSLC.R1 | ecosystem: Host-associated > Plants > Phyllosphere > Unclassified | place: USA... | reverse complement strand
GGAAACAGCGCCACCAAGCGTCCGGCGTCGTCGTATTGGTACGCCGTCACCGCACCCAGCGGGTCCTGCTCGACGGTCAACCGGCCCTTGGCGTCATAGGATTTAAAGTGCTCGGCACCATCCGGGTCGATACGCTGCACCAGCCGTGCGCGGTCATCGTGGACATACACTTCCTGGCTGCCATCGGCGTTGTGCACGGTGACGCGGCCGTTGTCGTCCCAGGCGTAACGCGTGTCCATCTGCGAGAAGCTGGCCCAATGCCGGACACAGCGTGCAGCTTTGCCGGCGCGTTCCCATTCCCAAAAGAAACTCGCGCCACCGGCCAGCCCACGCTCCAGAATCACGTGCTGATCGTCGTAGCGGTAAACTTCGGTTTCGCCTACGGCATTGGTCGCTGAAACCAGTCGGCCAAGGTCGTCATAGGCGTAGGAAACAATGCAAAACTCGGTAGTCCATTCGAAGGGCTCATAACCCTTGGCGCGCTGAATCTCGTAGTCCACAGCCACAATGTGGCCAGCCACATAACGCAGGAACAGCGAGCGCCCGACACCGTTATCCAGCCGCTCAATCCGTCCCGAATAGTCCCGATAAACCCGCAACCGGTTGTCATACGCATCGCTAATCGAGACCAGCACGCCATCGCGAAAGTGATAAAAGCGCGACGCCTGCGCCAGGATCAGTTCATCAGGCAAATCGCCTAAATAAATCGCCGCTTCAGCCAGGCTATTAGTAATCGCCGGTCGCGACGCCGTAGGCAAGGGCAACGTGGTCGACCGATTCTCATGATCCGTCCACACCACCGACTCACCAGAAACAGAAAGCCGCTGCGCCAGCGAATGACTCCACCCAAACCCCAACCCACAATCCACCTCCACCGCACTGGTGCGATACACCCGGGTCCACTCAAACGGCAAAATCCCGTCCAGCGTGCCATCACTCAGCGTCAGCAATTCTTCGCCAGTAACCATCGAAACAGGGCAGCCATTGGTAGCCGTCTTGTCCGCAGAACTGGCGGCATCCCCATTCAGGTTCTTGCCCGAAGCCGGTGCATCGTCGACAGGCTCCTGCCTCACCAGCACCGTCTGCCGGGATTTACTGCGCACCGCCGTCACCGGGTTAGAAACCAGCTGCTCCCCAGCCTTCAACTGCGCAGCCGGCACGGACTTGATCGCCATCGCCGGGCCACCCAGCAATATCGGCTTCGCCACCTCACCATGCGTATCCAGGCGCGATTTTCCGAATTGCTCTGCCACGTGCCCCAACCACTCTCGCGCTCGGTGCGACTTGACCCCCGCCAGCACTTTCGTACTGATGCGCACCGCGATACCCATCCCGGCAGTGGCAGGGATAAGCAGCAGATTGATCAAGACTTCGGCGCTGATTTCCCCCAGCAGCTTGTTCATGTACGGCGGTGGCAGCAAACGCATCCAGCTGACCATCGCCGCCACATAAATAAACAGCAGCGGCTCATCGCTGAGTATCAGCAAGCCTTTGGCGAGGGTTTCGGCGCTGACGGCCAGCAGCTTTTCAAACTCGGCCTGCGACAGGTAATGCAGGAGTTTTTCCGCGTTTTCCAGCGGATGGCTCAGCCACTGAAGCAGTTGCTTGAGGTTGTCCCACACCGAATACAGCGCATCGCCAAACCCACTGGCGTAGGCCTTGTGCAACGTCAGGTAGCGCTGGAGGAAATTGGCTTCGGAATAATCCTTCCACAGCGGCTCAAACGTGCCGCTCCACTCACTGCGCAGCCAGCCTTCAAGCGGTGTAATCACCGACTGATACGAGGCATACAGCGCCTTGAAATGCTGCTTGGAAACATTGGGATAGAAGTTGACCCGGTACTGCTGGTTGCGCTCACACTCGGTGATTTCCAGAATGCCGCTGGGCCCGATGGTTTTGTGCAGAGGTTCGCCCAGCGGGCCGCCGTTTGGATCGATGCGTTGCAAGACGACAGGCGTATTGCCAATGGGCACGAACCGCGAACTCTGGAACATATGCACCAGGGTCAGCGTACCGTCAGCTTTGCACTGCGCGGTGGTGCTGCTGGGAAACCGCGAGCGGTTGATCGGCGCTACAAGCTCAACTTCATCCCCGACCTTGAAGACCTGCTCGACATCCAGTGCCGAAAAGCTGAAATAGCTCTCTGCCCACATGTCGTAGCTATTGAGACAGCGCTTGAAATCGCCAATGACGGCTTCGACGTCTCGCGTCTTCGAATCCATGGCCGCCAGCACCAGCAAGCCAATGGTTTGGCCCGTCACGCCGATCAAGAGCCGGCCCCATCAAGCAAAACACCCACCAGAAAAACCATCTGCAATCCCTCGCGCTGTGTGATCAGGCGAAGGACTTTGCAGAGGTTTTCAGGAAGGGTCTGTAGTGCGTATCTGGTAACCAGGTGAGATTTTTCGACGAGTTTTGCCAGGCAATCCAGACAAAACCGGCATACAGTTAAAGCACTCCGTCACCAAGAACGGAGGTTTGCCCTGATGAGCAGTGAGGAACCCAGCGATGCCGTGGAAAAACTCCGATACGCGCTACAGCACCATGTCGATTGCGTTGCACTGGTTGATGGTGGTGTTGCTGGCGGTGGTCTACGCCTGCATTGAGTTACGCGGCCAGTTCCCCAAAGGCAGCGGTGCGCGAACGTTGATCGTTGAAATGCACTTTATGTTCGGCCTCACCGTCTTTGTGCTGGTGTGGCTGCGTCTGTTTGCGCGCAGCCTGGGGGTGGCGCCGAAGATCGTACCGGCGCCGCCGCAGTGGCAAAGCCTGCTGGCCACGCTGATGCACGTTGCGCTGTATGCGTTGATGATCGGCATGCCGATTGCGGGCTGGCTGATCGTCAGCGCCGAGGGGCATTCGGTGATGTTCTATGGCATGGAGTTGCCGCCGTTGATCAGCGAGGACAAGGCCCTGGCGAAGGCGATTGAGGGCTGGCATGTGTTGTTCGGCAAGATCGGTTACTGGCTGATCGGGCTGCATGCGTTGGCGGGGATTTTTCATCACTATGTGATGCGCGATAACACCGCGATGCGCATGATGCCGGGTGGGAGGGGGTCAGCCACCTGATCTGTCGACTGATACACCGCTATCGGGAGCAAGCCCCCTCCCACAGGGGGTTTGTGTCAGGCAGTAAAACCGCGGCGGCCCTGTAAGCCGCCGGTGTGGAGGAAGATCAGGCGTGTGCCGGGGAGGAAGCGCCCGGCGTCGATCTGCTGCTTTAATGCCAGCAGCGCTTTTGCGGTGTAGAGCGGCTCCAGTGGCAGGCCGCAGGCCTTTTGCGTGGTTTCGATAAAGTCGAGCAACAGTGGATCGACCTTGGCGAAGCCGCCACGGCTGGCGTCGAGCAACTCATATCCGCCTGGTGCGATAGCGGCGATGTTCTGCGCCACGCCATGGTCGTGCGGCACCGCCAAAGCGCCGTACACCGGGTGCGCGCCCGCCTCTGCCAGCGCCAAACCTGCCAACGTGGTGCCGGTACCCGCCGCGAGCCACCAGGCGTCGTAATCGGCCCAACCCAGCGTACTCAACTGCACGCGGGCCTGCTCGACCAACACGCCACAGCCCAATGCGCCCGCCAGCCCGCCGCCGCCCTCGGGCACGGGGTGCAACTCAGGATACTGCTCACGCCAGGGTAACCAGAAACCCGCTTCATGCCGCGCGCGATAGCCGCCATAACCCAGCCAATGCAGCTGCATGCCAAAGGTCTTGAGGTCGAGGACGGTAGGTGTGTCCTGCGGATGGCCACGCAGCAGACCCACGGTGGCAAAGCCAAAACGCTTGCCCGCCGCCGCCAGCGCGTGCAGATGGTTGGAATGGGCGCCGCCCAGGCTGATGATGCCGCTGGCACCGGCCTGTTGCGCCTGGGCCAGGTGCTCGGTGAGCTTGAACCACTTGTTGCCGCTGATCAGTGGGTCGATGCGGTCCAGGCGCAGCACGGCCAACTCGACGCCGTTCAGCCAGTCCAGGTGCACAGGTTCAAGGGGTGCGTGGGGGAGCCAGTCGAAGGGGCCCATCGGAAGGGATCTGCATAAAACACGGGGCGGCAGTCTAACACCGCCCCGCTTTCATGCTTACAGCTCGGCCGCCAGACGCGAGCCCTGGTTGATGGCGCGCTTGGCATCCAGTTCGGCCGCCACGTCGGCGCCGCCAATCAGGTGCACGCTCTGGCCCGCCGCGACCAGCCCGTCCTGCAGCTCGCGCAGCGGGTCCTGGCCGGCGCAGATGACGATGTTGTCCACCGCCAGCACCTGGGGCTCGCCCTCGGCGCCGATGCGGATATGCAGGCCTTCATCGTCGATCTTCAAGTACTCGACGCTGTTGAGCATCTGCACCTGCTTGTTCTTCAAGCCGGTGCGGTGGATCCAGCCGGTGGTCTTGCCCAGGCCGTCGCCGACCTTGGAAGCCTTGCGTTGCAACAGGAACACCTCACGCGCCGGCGCATGCGGCTGCGCCTTGATACCGGCCACGCCGCCACGGGCTTGCAGCTGCGTGTCGATGCCCCACTCCTTCCAGAACGCTTCGCGGTCCAGGCTGGTGGACACACCCTGGTGCACGAGGAATTCCGACACGTCAAAACCAATACCGCCGGCGCCGATCACCGCCACACGCTTGCCCACCGGCTTGCGTTCGAGGATCACGTCCAGGTAACTCAGTACCTTGGCGTTTTCCACCCCCGGAATTGCCGGCGTGCGCGGCGCAATGCCGGTGGCCAGGATGATTTCGTCGTAGCCGCCGGCCGCCAGTTGCGCGACGTCCACACGGGTATTCAGGCACAGCTCCACGTGGGTAGTCTGCAACTTACGTTTGAAGTAACGCAGGGTTTCGAAGAATTCTTCCTTGCCCGGCACGCGCTTGGCGATGTTGAACTGGCCGCCGATTTCGCTGGCCGAATCGAACAGCGTGACCTGATGCCCGCGCTCAGCGGCGACGGTCGCAGCAGCCAGGCCGGCCGGGCCGGCACCGACCACGGCGATTTTCTTGATCTGCTTGACCGGCAGGTAATTCAGTTCGGTTTCGTAGCAGGCGCGCGGGTTGACCAGGCAGGTGGTCAGCTTGCCGCCGAAGGTGTGGTCCAGGCAGGCCTGGTTGCAGCCGATGCAAGTATTGATTTCATCCGCGCGGCCGGCGGCGGCCTTGTTGACGAACTCCGGGTCGGCGAGGAACGGTCGCGCCATCGAGACCATGTCCGCATCGCCTTCGGCGAGGATCTGCTCGGCAATCTCCGGGGTGTTGATGCGGTTGGTGGTGATCAGCGGAATCTGTACCGCGCCACGCAGCTTGGCGGTGACTTTGCTGAACGCGCCACGCGGCACCTTGGTGGCGATGGTCGGGATACGCGCTTCGTGCCAGCCGATGCCGGTGTTGATGATCGTCGCGCCAGCCTGTTCGATGGCCTTGGCCAACTGCACGATTTCTTCCCAGGTGCTGCCGCCTTCCACCAGGTCGAGCATCGACAGGCGAAAAATAATGATGAAGTTCGGGCCAACCGCTTCGCGCACCCGGCGCACGATCTCCACCGCCAGGCGCATGCGGTTCTCGTAGCTGCCACCCCAACGGTCAGTACGATGATTGGTGTGGGCCGCCAGGAACTGGTTAATGAAGTAGCCTTCGGAGCCCATGATTTCCACGCCGTCGTACTCGGCGACCTGGGCCAGCAGCGAGCAGGTGACGAAATCCTGGATCTGCTTTTCGATACCCTCTTCATCCAGCTCCTTGGGCTTGAACGGGTTGATCGGCGCCTGGATCGCGCTCGGTGCCACCTGCTTGGGGCTGTAGGCATAACGGCCGGCGTGGAGGATCTGCATACAGATCTTGCCGCCGGCGTCGTGCACCGCCTGGGTCACGATCTTGTGCTTCTGCGCTTCGGCGTCGGTGGTCAGCTTGGCCGCGCCGGCGTACACCCCGCCTTCGTCATTCGGGCCAATGCCACCGGTGACCATCAGGCCCACACCGCCACGGGCGCGCTCGGCAAAATAAGCCGCCATGCGCTCGAAACCGCCGGGCTTTTCTTCAAGGCCGGTGTGCATCGAGCCCATCAGGGTACGGTTGCGCAAGGTGGTAAAACCCAGGTCCAACGGGGCCAGCAGGTGCGGGTAGGCAGCAGCGGTCATGGTACAGCTCCACAACGGATCATCACGGGACGTGGCAGGCTCGAATGGCCTGCCATCGGTTTATGTCCCACAGACTAAGAGGCGATGGATGACGGCTCAATGACCGAAACTCACAAGTTATTGATCCAAATGCACAGCGCCCCTTGGCAAGCCGGCGCATGGACCCTACCCTAGTCGGCGAACCCAGCACTCGGTCTGTTGTCTGTTGCCCCATGCGTAAACTTCTAGCGTTCACCGTCACCATGGCCCTGGTTGCCGCCGTCGCCGCGTATCTGGTCTGGACCCAGGAGCGCCCCGTGGCGCATTACCTGTCGGACCTGCGCATCACCCTCGCCGTGAATGAAGGCTTGCCTGCCGATCGCGGCAACCTGCTGGGCATTCAGCCGGAGCTGTTTCCCGCCGACTACCAGAGCCTGGAACGCCTGCACCTGAAACTGTCGGCCTACCTGCAAAAGGCCCGGGATCAGGGGCTTATCAACGACAAGACCATCGTGGTGTTGCCGGAGCATATCGGCACCTGGCTGATGCTCACCGGCGAAAAGAATGAGGTCTACCAGGCGCTGCACGCCAAGGAGGCGATGCACTGGTTTTCGCTCAGCAACCCGCTGCTGTTCGCGCGTGCCTGGATCAGCGCCACCGGCGACAACCGCAGCGACGACGCCTACCTGCGCATGAAAGCCACCGGCATGGCGCGCGACTACCAGGTGCTGTTCGGCGGCCTGGCCAAGGAATTTGGCGTGACCCTGGTGGCCGGCTCCATCGCCCTGCCCAACCCGAGTGTCAGCCAGGGCCAGCTGCAGGTCGGCCATGGCCCTTTGTATAACGCCAGTGTGGTGTTCGCGGCGGACGGTTTGCCTATCGGTGAGCCCCAGCGCCAGCTTTATCCGATCTACGATGAGCGGGGCTTTATCCAGCCCGGCGATGAAAACGTGGTCAGTGTGGTCGACACCCCGGCCGGCCGCCTGGGCATCCTGGTAGGCAGTGACAGCTGGTACCCGGACAACTACCGCAAACTCAACGAGCAAGGCGCACAACTGGTCGCGGTGCCGGCCTTCGTGCTCGGCCGCGACACCTGGACCCGCCCGTGGCGCGGTTTCAAGAGCGTGTCCACGCCGCAGGAGATCAGCCTCAAGCCCGAAGAGCTCAGCGAGGGTGAAGCCTGGCGCCGGCTGACCTTGATCAGCCAGCAACCGATCAGCCAGGCCAGCGCCGGCATGAGCGTATTCCTGCGCGGGCAGTTCTGGGACCTGGGCACCTCCGGGCAGAGCTTCTTGAGCGGTAACGGGCAAGTCAGCGCCGACGGCGATGCGCGTGGCGCGCGCTTGCTGAATATCTGGCTATAGCGCCGTGAAGCCGGTGCGCCTGGGGGATCTGTCGGTGGGCTTCGTGCACACCCTGGCGGATGCCATCCACAGCCACGGCCTGGACCCACAACCGCTGCTGCTGCAATACGGTCTCGACCCGGCGCGCCTGGCCGAGGCTGGTGCACGGTTGTCGATCCCGCGCTACATGCGCCTGGGCCATGCGGCCATCCAGCTTACCGGCGACCCCGGCCTGGGCCTGCGTATGGGCCAGCTCAGCCGCCTGAGCCAGGCCGGGCTGGCCGGGGTCACCGCCGCCCAGGCGCCTAACGTGCGCGAGGCTGCACGTGCGCTTACGCGCTTCGAAGCGTTGTACGGCTCCAACTATCGCGGGCAATCCAGCTTCGACGAGGACGCCGAAGGCGCCTGGCTGCGGTTCTATTCCATCAGCCCCTACAACGCCTATAACCGCTTTGTGGTGGATTCGATCATCGCCGGCTGGCTGTATCAATTGTCGAGCCTGGCCCAGCAACCGGTGCAGGCGCAGCGCATCGACATCGAGTTCGAAGCGCCGCAATACAGCGAACAGTACAACGCGCTGGGTGACATTCACTTCGGTGCCGAGGCCAATCAACTGCGCCTCAGCCAAGCCACCCTGGCCCTGCGCAACCCACAGCATTGCCGGAGCACCTGGCACTTGTTGCTGCAATTGTGTGAACGGGAATTGGAGCAGTTGACCCGCACTCGCAGCCTGCGCGAACGCATTACCCGGTTGCTGGGGCCGATGCTCAATGGCGGCCGGGAACCCGACCTGGAAGAAGTGGCGGCACGCCTGAAGCTGCCGACCTGGACGCTGCGGCGCAAACTGGCCGAAGAAGGCACTCAGTTTCGCGCGATTCTCAATGACACCCGCCGCGACTTGGCCATGACCTATATTCGCGATACGGAACTGGCATTCGGCGAGATCGCCTACTTGCTCGGTTTTGCCTCCGCCCAGGCGTTTCAACGGGCGTTCAGGCGGTGGAACAACCAGACTCCAGGGGAATTTCGCCGCAGTCAGCGGCATTCCGCCTGAAGTCGGTCCTACAGCTCTGTTGCATCGTCTGCGGGTTCCAGCGGGTCCAGCTCAATCGCGTGGTACTCGAGCAGTTCTTCCTGGTAATCGTCCATGCCGGGCTCCTTCTTGTCTTAAAAGCGGCTGCAGATTAATGACCTGCATCACCAGCCTAAAGTGCCGTTGTGACGAAAAAATGTCTGCGCCATGACGTTCCTGCACTTCAGGATTAAACGTAGCAGCGGCGGGAAGATTTAGCACGCAGGCATCAAGGCAAGCGTCAATTGCATGCATCGCTACCCACGAGGATGACCTGGAATACAGTCAGTGTGGGAGGGAGCAAGCCCCCTCCCACACTGGATCTTCATCAGGTCGACCGGTCTGAGTTACTGCGCGGGCGTCGGCAGAGGTGGAATCGCCTCTGTCGGCGGTGGAAGATCCGACGCAGCCGGTGCCGGCGCAGGTGCCGGTTCTTCTTGTGGCGCAATCGGCGCAGGCTCGGCAGGCGGTGTCACCGGCGCAGAAGCAGCCGGCTCTTCCTTCGGCGCCTCGACCTTCTCGGCCACCGGCGCAGCCTTGGGCTCCGGCACCCCCAGGTCGGCCTTGGGCTGCTCGGGAATATGCGCGGCCTTCTTCACTTCCTGGGGCAGGAACACGTCCACCAGAGCAAAGTAACGGTCATAGAACTTCGGCGCGGACACCGTCTCGCTGGCGACCTTGACCATCGAATCGTCAGTGGAGCCGATCGGCATCGACACCGAACCCAACACCCCAACCCCAAGGCTCGCGGAATTGTTGACCTTCTTCAGCGCATAGCGATCCTGCAGCGCGTTGGCAAACATCGTCGAATGGTTATTGCCTTTGCCGTCATCGGCGCACACCACGTTGAAGCTGATCTGCAGGTGCGTTTCGCCGGTCTGCTGGAAGCTCTTGTTACCCACTACCAGTTTCGGATCGTTGCTGGTGATGATGTAGCCCTGACTCAGCAAGGCACGACGCGCGGCTTCGCACGCCGCAACATCAGTGACCGGGTAGTCCCGGGAAAACGTACCGGAGTCGTCGAAATTCTCATGTTCATAAATAGCGGTCTTGGGTGACGAGCAGCCCGCGGCGCCCGCCAGCACCAGCGCCAGCCCGAGGCTACGCAAGTGAAATGATGTCGACATTGAAAATCCTGAGGAAAACGGTCCGGTCGGTATTGTGCAACAGAACGGGGGCCTGGCGCGCGCATTCCTGTCGGTAAAACGTCACAGGCTTATGGGGCGGCACTCGCAGGAAAAAGACCGGCGTACATATGATCAATAAACACGCGCAATTTGGCCGAAGCATGGCGACTTGCTGGCCACAGCATCCAGAAACTGCCTCGGTGTTCCAGGTGGGCATCCAGTACCCGTTGCAGGCGGCCTTCTGCCACCGCTTTGTTGACCATGTAGTCCGGCAGACAAGCAATGCCTAACCCTTCGTGCACCACATGGTTGAGCGACTCGATGGTGGTGCTGACCAACGGGGTGCGCAAGCTGGGTTCGACAAGGCCGGGGGCAAGGCGCAACGGCCAGGGTTCCAGCTTGCCGGTGGCGCAGAATTTATGGCGCAGGCACGCGTGGTCACTCAGGTCCTGGGGCTGTTGCGGCGTACCGTGCAGCTCAAAGTAGGCAGGCGTACCCACCAGCACCAGTTGATAATGCCCCAGGTGGCGCGCCATCAAGCGCGAATCTTCCGGCTTGCCGGTGCGAATCACCGCATCGAAACCTTCCTCGATCACGTCCACCATGCGGTCGGAAAAGTCCACATCCAGCTCAATGTCCGGGTAGGCACGCATAAAGTCGCTGAGCACTGGCATCAACAAGCCACGCACTTGCGGCACGCTGATGCGCAACTTGCCCCGGGGCGTGGCGCCGGCCTCGGTCAGCTCACGCTCCGCCGCCTCAACCTCGGCCAAAATGCGCCGCGAACGCTCAAGGAACAGCGCGCCTTCGCTGGTCAAGGTGATGCTGCGGGTGCTGCGATGAAATAGCCGCACGCCCAGGCGCTCCTCCATGCGTGCAATACTTTTGCCCACCGCCGAAGAGGAGACGCCCAGTACGCGGCCGGCTGCGGTGAAACTGCGCGTCTCCGCCACCTGCACAAAAACCGAAAGGCTGCCCAAGCTGTCCATGATTCCATCCTCGCCCATTACGGACACCCGCGTCCGATAAGTTCGGAACCTTAGCCTGTTTTTCCGCGAGCAACAGCCCCCTACCCTGCATCCTTGCCCTTTGCATGGATAGACATCATGAGCAACAACCCTTCACTGCCCCCGGATAAGCTGCCGCTGGGTGGCTTACTGGCACTGGCGTGCGCCGGTTTTATCACCATCCTCACCGAAGCCATGCCCGCCGGGCTACTGCCGCAGATGGGCGAAGGCCTGGGCGTGTCGCCAGCACTGGTCGGCCAATTGGTCACCCTCTACGCCTTGGGGTCGCTGCTGGCGGCCATCCCCCTCACCCTGCTGACCCGTGGCTGGCGCCGACGGCCACTACTGCTGTTGGCCATTGGCGGCTTTGCGCTGGTCAACAGCGTGACCGCACTTTCCAGCCACTATGGGCTGACGCTGGTGGCGCGCTTTTTTGCCGGGGTTTTCGCCGGGTTGCTCTGGGCGCTGCTGGCGGGGTATGCCAGCCGCATGGTCGCCCCGCACCTGCAAGGCCGCGCAATCGCCATCGCCATGCTCGGCGCGCCGCTGGCGCTATCCCTGGGCGTACCGGCTGGCACATTGCTAGGCACGCTGGTGGGCTGGCGCTTGAGTTTTGCGATCATGACGGGGCTGACCCTGGTGCTGCTGGTCTGGGCTCGCTGGCAGCTCCCGGACTTTGCCGGCCAACCCGCGCAAAAACGCCTGGGCCTGCGCGAGGTCCTGCGGTTGCCCGGGATTCGTCCGGTGCTGTGGGTGACGTTTACCTACGTGCTGGCCCACAACATTCTGTACACCTATATCGCCCCGCTGCTGGTGCCCGCCGGGATCGCTGCGGACATCGACCGGGTGCTGCTGGTATTTGGCCTGGCCGCGCTGGTGAGCATCTGGCTGGCAGGCCTGTTGATTGACCGATGGTTGCGCCTGTTGGTGTTGCTCAGTTGCTCGCTGTTTGGCCTGGTGCCCTTGGCACTGGCGTTGTGGATGGCGTCGCCGGTGATCATCTATGGCGCCGTCGCCCTATGGGGGCTGGCGTTCGGTGGCTTGCCCGCTCTGCTGCAGACAGCGTTGGCCAAGTCGGCAGGAGACTCGGCTGACGCCGCGCAGTCAATGCTGGTGACCGTGTGGAACCTGGGCATTGCCGGCGGCGGGCTGGCAGGCGGTGTGCTGCTTCAGGGCTGGGGCGTCGCCGCCTTTCCCTGGGCGGTTATTCTGCTGATGCTAATGGCCATCGCCGGCGCATCAAAGGCTTCGCCCCAGCAACTGGCCGGGCCAGCCCTCCAGGTCGAAGGTTGAGATGCGCGCATAGCCACAGGACTCGTAAAAGCTGACCAGCTCGCCCGTGCCGCCTGCGTAGCAATCCACGCGCAGGCGGCTAACCCCAGCCGCACGTGCGCGGTCTTCGGCAAAGGCCAGCAGGCACCGGCCAAGACCGCGAACACGCGCATCGCGGCCGACGATCAACCAGCGTACATACACCTCCGGCTCGGTTGCGGCAGGCACATAGGCCACCGAGTCACCCAATACGAGCGCGGCGTGGAGACGCCCTTCGCAATCCTCGACCACCCACGCATCCGGCATCGCACACGCTTGTTCTGCTTGAGCAACGCGCCGGGGTATGGCCGACCACGGCTCAGTGCCCCATTGACCGTGATTGCCCGTGGCGACGAACCAGGCGATCACCTCGTCAAATACCTGCAGCACGGCCGGCGCGTCGGCCACGCTGGCGCGACGAATCACCAAGCCTTCCATTCCTTGAATCAACACGTTTCAAACTCCTGGGTCGGGGATACACGGCGCCCAGTCTAGCGCACATAAAAAAGCCCCCGGACTTTTCAGGCCGGGGGCTTTTTATTCAAACCGACATCAGAACTTCTTGATATCAGCCTTGGCTTCCAACTGCTTGCGGTACGCCGCGAAGTCCTGCTGGCCGACACGGGAAGCGAGGAAGCGGCGGTATTGCGCCTTTTCTTCGTCCGTAGGGGCAGCGGCTTCATTGACGCCGTTCAAGCGCACGATCACCAGGCTACCATCCGCCAGGGTCACGGTGGTGAAGGTCGGCTTGTCCTTGGCCGCAGGCTTGGGCATGCGGAACAGGGCTTGCAGCACGGCCGGGTCGATCGCTTCGGCGCTACGGGTAGCCGCTTCGGTGACTTTCCAGGCCTGGCCGTCAACCGGCTGGTTCAGCGGGGTCTTGCCATCACGCAGGCTGGCGATCAACTCGTCAGCGTGAGTCTTGGCAGCCGCGCTGGCGCGTTCCTTTGCCATCTGTGCACGGATCGGCGCAGCAACGCTTTCCAGCGGCAGTTGCGCAGGTTTGCGGTGCTCTTTGGCACGCAGCACGATGATGGTTTCCGGGTCCAGTTCGATGGCGCTGCTGTTGGCACCTTCATCCAGCACTTCCGGCGTGAACGCAGCGGTGACCACGGCACGGTTGGCCGCGACACCTTCGCCACCTTCACGACCAAACGGCGCGGAGGTGTGGACGGTCAGCTTCAGGTCGGACGCTGGCTGGGCCAGGTCGGACGCTTCGAATGCCGCGTCTTCCAATTGCTTGGTCGCTTCGACAAAACGCTGCTCGACCTGCTGGGTCTTGAGCTCACGGGTCAGCTTGTCTTTCAGGCTGGCAAACGTCGGCACTTGCGGTGCTTCAACGCCCAACAGCTTGATCAAGTGCCAACCGAAGGTGCTGCGCACCGGTGCCGAAACCTGGTCCTGTTTCAACGCGTACAGGGCCGTCTCGAAGTCCGGATCGTAGACGCCAGGGCCCGCAAAACCGAGGTCGCCGCCATTGTTGGCCGAACCCGGATCCTGGGAGAACTCCTTGGCCAGGGCTTCGAACTTCTCACCCTTGGCCAGGCGTGCCTGGATTTCTTCGACCTTGGCCTTGGCTTGCGCGTCGGTGGTCTTGTCGTTGACTTCAATCAGGATGTGCGCGGCACGACGCTGTTCAGCGAGGTTGGCGGTTTCTTTCTGATAAGCAGCCTGCAGGTCTTCATCCTTGACGGTGACCTGGTCGAAGAACGACGACTTCTTCAGTTCCAGGTAGTCGATGACCACTTGGTCCGGGGTCATGAACTCTTTGGCGTGCTGGTCGTAGTAGGCCTTGACCTCGTCGTCGGTGAGTTTCACCGCCGCCGGGTTGGCCTTGATGTTGACGGTGGCGAAATCGCGAGTCTGTTTTTCCAGACGGGCGAATGCCAGCACCTCGGCATCGGTGACAAAACCGCTGCCGGCGATGCCTGCGCGAACCTGGCCGATCAACATTTCCTGAGTCATCATCTGACGGAATTGCATGCGGCTGTAGCCCAGCTGACGGATCACCTGGTCAAAGCGTTCGGCGTTGAACTTGCCGTCCACCTGGAATTCCGGCGTCTGCAGGATCACCTGGTCCAGAGCTGCTTCAGAGAAGCCGAACTTGGAATCAGCCGCGCCTTGCAGCAGCAGCTTGCGATCGATCAGACCCTTGAGGGCCGCGTCGCGCAGCAGTTTCTCGTCCAGCAGCGAAGCATCGAAATCCTTGCCCAGCTGTTGCATCAGCTG
>Ga0308159_1003948_pt1 | contig 14181 bp, 16 predicted proteins | sample PhyCR1_FD_201040 | JGI IMG/M metagenome (GOLD analysis project Ga0308159, IMG submission 201040) | Phyllosphere microbial communities from UC Gill Tract Community Farm, Albany, California, United States - DLSLC.R1 | ecosystem: Host-associated > Plants > Phyllosphere > Unclassified | place: USA... | reverse complement strand
GGTCGATGACGGCGATGCGGTCGGCGAGCTGGTCGGCCTCGTCGAGGTACTGCGTGGTGAGCACGACGGTGGATCCGGATGCCACGAGCCGGCGGATCGTGTCCCACATCTGTCCGCGGGTGCGGGGATCCAGGCCCGTGGTCGGCTCGTCGAGGAAGATCAGCGGGGGTTGGGCGATGAGGGAGGCCGCGAGGTCGAGGCGGCGACGCATGCCGCCGGAGAACTTCGCCAGCGGCCGGGATGCTGCCTCGGTCAGGCCGAACTCCTCGAGGAGCTCCGTCGCCTTGCGGCGGGCGTCGCCGCGGGAGAGACCCAGCAGGCGGCCGAAGATCATGAGGTTCTCGGTGGCCGAGAGCTTCTCGTCGACCGAGGCGAACTGGCCTGTCAGACCGATGAGCTGCCGCACGACGTGCGGCTCGCGGGCGACGTCGTGACCGAAGATCTCGGCACGGCCGCCGTCGGGACGCAGGAGCGTCGTGAGCATGCTGATGGTGGTGGTCTTGCCGGCTCCGTTGGGGCCGAGCACGCCGTAGACGGTGCCGGCTTCGACGACGAGATCGACGCCGTCGACGGCCCGGTTGGAGCCGAACGTCTTGACGAGCCCTTCGGCTCGGACCGCGGGAGAGCGGGTGGATGAAGTGGTCATGACCACAGCATGCGTCGGGCGCGCTGTCGCGCTTCTGTCACGGCGGTGGGGGCGCTGTCAGGGCGCTGTCAGGGGTACTCGACGGGCCCCTTCCTCACAAACGCTGTGAGCAGGGGCGCCCCGTCGGGGGCGCGGAACGAATCGATCAGTTCGCGGAGCGAGCCCCCGAGCAGGTGGGAGTACTGGATCACCGGGTGCAGGACGTTCCCGTCGACGAGGCGCACGGGGAGCTCGACCCCGTCGCGACGCAGTCCCGTCCATCGCCCCTCGGCGCGAAACGGCTCGAAACCGTCCGCAGCCTCGTCCCAGCCGTACGGCAGCTTGATGCGTGGCAACCGGCGATGCCGGATAACCGGCGACATGAGCTTGACGAGCATGATCTCAACGAAGCCGAGTGTCGCCGCCCACAGGAGCTCTTCCGGCTCCCCCGCCCGTTCCGCCCGGGTGAGGAGGTATCCATCCGGAACCGCTGCGATCGTGTATCTGATCTCGCCGCCCGCGTCGGCGAGAGTAAGCGAGGTTATGTCGTGGTGGGGGCGGAACCCCGCCTGAGCCGCGAAGGCGATCAGGTCCGGATCGAGCACGATCTCGGATGCCACCGGCTCCGCCCATCCGTGGGATTCGAGGAATCCGTAGGGGATGCGTGATCGGATCTCTCGGTCGAGGTATCTCAGCACGAGGGGAAGTTCCGAGAAGGGCGGCCAGTGTCCGCCTGCGGGCGTGATGGATACCCCGCGCTCGCCATGGTCGATCGAGAATCCGAAACTGCCGCGGTCATAGTTGAACCGGACCGGAAAGTAGTTGTAGATCTCGAACACGACCGAGAACTCGACGTGGCCATGGCTATCGACGACGTCCTGGACGACGCACCGGCTCACTCTGTCTCCGAAAGTGTCGCGCAGCGCGCGCACCATTTCGCGACCGCGCTCCGTCGCGCCGCCTCCCGAGGAGGTGTCAGCTCGCACGCGGATCACCTGCCTCGCGTGCGGCGAGGTACTTGTCGGGGATTCGGAGTCGGACGCGCTCATTCACCTCGCGAAAGAGACCCGTAAGGTCATCGAGCCGCAGGGTGTCCGTGGGTCCCACCAGCAGGGAGGCCGAAGTGTCACGGAAGGGGATGCCGAATCCGAAGACCCCCTGCTCGAAGAAGAACTCCACCTCCCAGAATTCGTACAACACGAATGTTGCTCGCAACGATGGGCGTTCACCTTCGACGAGTTCGCGGAAGATTAGCCCCCCGTGGCCCTCACCAAAAACTGCTCTCAGCGCCCGATCGAACTCGGCTGCAAGGCTCTGCATCGCCTCAGGGTCTGACATACCTACCCCGTTCGTTCTGCACGCTCGTGTTTCTGGGCATCGCTCCATGCCCTCCCCGCCGTCCACTCGAATCGGTGAGGGGGAAACGTCGATGATCCCACCCATCAGCCGCACTCTCTGACTCTCAATCGACGAAGAAGCGGCCCGGGCTCGTGATATCCACGGGGCGCGCGGCACGGGCGACCGCGAGCAAAGATGCCAGGTCTTCGTCCGATACCTGAAGAGCGCTCTCGCCGCCGAGGAGAACCTCCTTCACGAGTTGCACGCGAAAACCCTCAATGACCTGCACGCCGGTCACTGGGGTGAGCACGGTTCCGGGGAGGAGCGCGACTTCCGCCTCGGCCGGATGACGAGAAAGCGGCCCGATCTCGCGCCCCGAGCCCGAGATGATGGCGTGCAAGATAGGAGCTCGAAAGTTCTCCGACGCGACCCGCACATCCTTCGACGTCGGAAGCGGAACATGCAGAGTGAGCGGCGTCGTCAGCTCGAAGCCCGCGCCTCTCCACACAACTCCCCGAAAGACGGGCAGCTTCGCAAGGGCGTCTTCCAGGCGCCCGGCGCCGTCAACCACGGTTCAACTCCTCATACACTTCGAGCAGGCGGGGGGTCCCTAAAGATTCAGCGTCGCCGATCAGCACAGCATCTGCTTCCGAGCGCGCACGTGTCCACGGCCCCGGCTCACCGGGGCGTTGAGCGATCCACGAGAGATCGTCGTCGTCCGATGCTCGCACAATCTGCCCTCTTTGCGGACCTCGAGCGCTGAGCGCATCAGCCCACCGATCCGCCCACCGCCGCCACCCGAGGCCGGCGATGATCGCCGCGCTGAAGCCTGGCCGCATCGCCGCTCTCCAGACATCCTGGCCGGAAATTGTCACCGTTACGCGGCCCAGCCCGAAACGCGCCGTTACCTCAGGCCATACCCCCACCGTGGCGGAGCTCGGATCGACGATGAGCGTACTCGACACATTCGGCGGAAGCTCGGCGAGATCGCGAGCAACTCGCGACGACCAAGACCTCTCCGCCTCTTCCTCGCTGGACTTACCGAGGAATTTTGCGATGCTCACGCGTCCCCCGTAACCCGCGAGCAGATCCGCGCTCATGGACTTCCAGAGGGCGTTTGCCACGCTGTCGACATGCGGCAAAGTATTCATGACGCTCCCGGGACCGGCAGCTCGCGAAGATGAATTCGCCAGACTCCGTCAGCATCTTGAAACTTGGACACGACTTCAAACTCCGTGCCGCGCTGGAAGAGGATCTCGAACTCGTACTGATATCGCGAGATCGGCATGACATCGCCGCCTGCGAGCCCATCCATGGTGATTACCCCCGGCGTCTCCCCCTCTTCGATGGCTAGCTCGGTGAAGCCATTCGCAATCTTCGGACTCTTCGACGAACTCACGAACGAGTCGCATCGCATACTCCCTTTTCGAGAGGAATGATGACAACCTCATTGCGCGCTCGAGCTCCAACCATTGCCTCGCGGGAGCTCAGGGTGACGGCGAGAAAGCGCGCGAGCATGACCCCCAGGTAACGAAGTTCGGCAGCCCACATCAGGCCGTTGGGCTCTTCCGCGCGTTCAGCGGAAGAGAGGAGATACCCGCCCTGGTGCTGGGAAACCGTGTCGCGAATTTCAACTCCGGCGTTGAGCAGCGTCAACGAACCCTCGCCCTCCCTCTTCGGCGTACATCCCGCGCCCACAGGAAAAGAAATCAGTTCGTCGGCCGAGGTCACGTCCGCCACTCGCCCCGTGGACGTGACTCAGGTCACTATACGATCTCGACGCAACGCACCGTCATCATGCGCGGAGTCCTTCTACTTCACGGGCAGCCAGATACTTGTCCGGGATTCGAAGTCTCACGCGACGGTCGACCTCGCGCAGAACACCCTCGAGGTCGTTCAGTGTCCACTCTTTGGTCGGGCCAAGGAGTACCGCCGCCGACGAAGTTCGAAAGGGAATCTCGAACCCAAAAGCACCGTCTTCATAACCGAACTCGATCTGCCAGTACTCGTAGAGCACAAACGACGCTTGGAGCGCCGGCCGAGGCCCGTCGCGAACCTCACGGAAAATCAGACTGTCCTGATCTTCGCCAAAGACGTTTCGAACCGAACGGCTGAAGATTTTCACATACTCCGACATTGACTCATCGAGTCGCATACCATCCTCCATTTCCGTCAGGAACGATGTCGTAGCCATGAGCCTCTAGATACTTGGCCTCCATAGCCAGGAAGCTCCTCTTGTCGAGAGCTGGGTCGTGAGTGAACCGAATCTCCATGCCCCGCTGGATTGCTTCGTCAAGAGCTGGCCTGTTGAAGAAATCGAACATTTCATCACGCCGTTCAATGCCGAAAACGTCTTGAGCCCGATTCCAGTCGTCACCCATGTCGAAATACATCGCCCCGTCACGCTTAGCGACTTCAATATATGAAGAGGGATCGTTCTCGACGAATCGCCCGAGCACGAGCGTGTCCGATCCCTCGTTGTGAAGCGAATGCTCCCTCAGCTCGAGATAATCCTCAGCCGGTATCCGCGATCCCGGGACGCCGTCCTCGTATCGAACCACATAGTTGCCCTCGTGCTTGAAGCCGTCAGGCAGCCAGATGTCATGGCCGTCGATCCTGTCGACCATGCCAGCAACCGGCGGCGGCCCGCCGGTGGTGTCGGGGGCACCCGGCGATCCACCCCCACGGTCACCGTCACCCGGCACAGGTTCACCCGGGTGCGGGGAGGGCGGATTCGCGTCCCCGCCGCCGTGATGCACCGTCGGCGCGTCCGGGTCGCCGAGGTGGAACTGCGGGACGTCGGGGTCGCCCGCGTGCACGCGCGGGACATTCGCATCCGGGCGGACGAGGTGGTCGCCGCCGCGGATGTCGTCGAGCAGCGTCCCGCCGTCGTCGAGAGGACTGCGTTCGAGCGTGTTCGTCAGGTTGTCCTGGGCTCCGCCGAAGCGCGCTCCGTCATCGACCAGTCCGTCCGACCGCAGGTGCAGACCGTTCGACTCCGATGTCGAACCTGACGGGCGTTCGACAGCGCCACCCCGGGCGGCATCATCACCGAGGCCCTCCGCCCCGCGCCCGCCCTTCAGCCCGTCGAGGAGTGCCCCGCCACCCTTGGTGGGGAGCACGAGCGTCGCGATGTTGAAGAGGGAGGTTCCCGCAGTGCCGCCGGGGTCTTGGCCCCAGTCCGACCATCCTTCGCCCCACTCGTCGGGCGACGCCTTCCACCACTCCTCGGGCGCGTGGTAGCCCACGAAGCTGCCGAACAAGTCGATGTACGACCGGTACGAGTCGCGCATCCACTGCTGCTGCCACTCGAGGAAACCGGTGTCGACACCCTTCGACTTCAGGTCCGAGATCTGCCCGGGAGCCACGACCTCCGTCATCACCGGGGCCATAAATCCCATCGACACTCCCGTGGCGAGGTGGAAAAGCCCCAGCCACGACTGCCCCCAGCCGGAGAGCCAGTCGCCGCCGCGTTCCGCCGCACCCTGGAAATCGCCCGACAGCAGGTCGCCCGTCAGGTCCCATGGCGGTGGCCAGCTCTTGAAGTCGTAGCCGAACACGAGCATGCCGATACCGCCGACCATGTCCCAGGCACCGTTCAGCACTCCGCCGGTGAGGTGCATCGGGAAGCCGATCGTCTTCTCGGCGCACGACTCCTCGCGCGGCGACGCGCCGCCCCAGTCGGTCTGGAGATTGTCGGGGGCAGTGGTCGCGGCCGGCGCGACGGCGTTCGCCGACAACCCGGCCGAGCGGCGGATCGCATTCGCGAGGTCCTCGTTCGCGACGCGAAGCTGCTCGCCGAGGAGGTACCCCTGGTCGACGAGGTCCGCGTTGCGCTGGACCATGTCGGGGTCTTCCCACCAGTTGTCCACCGGCACGGGCAGGAAGGTGACGGCGAGGTTGTTCGTCCACGCCAGGCGCGACGAGAAGGTGTTCGCCTCGACCACGAACGCCTCGGCGTCGGTCCGGAGATCGGCCAGGCGGGTGAGGATCGGCTGCACCGTCGTCACCCAGTCGGTGAGGGCGCTCGCGACCGCAGTCAGGTCGCCGCCGACACGATCGGAGGCGTCGCGCACGGGGTTCATCGCGACGTAGACCGACTCCGCGCCCGTCGATTCGTAGGAGGCCGGCAGGGTCGACCACGACGAGGCCACATCCGTCCCGGCTTGCCGGATGGAGCCGCCGCGCGACGAGATGTCGGCGGCCGCCTGGCTCACCCCGGCGAGGTCGAGGTCGTACCCCGGGAGCTTCGAGGGATCGATGAGACCGTGCGACATCAGTACGGCACCGATCCGCCGTGGTGCCCGAAGGCAGCGGCATCCGGGGTCCAGGCCGACGCGGCGAGCGCCTGCGTCGTCGTCGCCATCTCGATGTCCCCCGCCGTGACGGCATTGGTCGCGTCGATGACGGCCTGCCGGGCGCTCGGGATCCGCTGCTGGATGAGGGTGAGATCGGGCGTCTGGGCTTCGACGAAGGCTTGCATCGCCTCGGCGACCTCGGCGGACCGGGTGCCGGCGACAGCCGCCGACAGCTGGTCGGACAGGCCGGCGAGAGCCGTCACGAGCGAGGTCGCCGCCGTATCGACCCCGGTGAGAACCTGCTGCACCCCGTCGGGGGATACACGCCATCCGGTCATCGTCCACCTCCGCTTTCGACCTCGACCATGATAGGAAACGTGGTCGATATGTCGAGAGACGCTCAGAGCACGCTCAGCCATCCGCTGATCGACGAGATCGTGGAGGGCATCGCGGTGTCCGAGAGCAGGGCTCCTCTGCTCGCCCTCACCTCGACCCGCACCGACCTGCTCCTGCAGGCCGGCAGGGCTCGGCATCCGCTCGTCTTCCTCACCGGAGACGGCACGCGCCTGACCGAAGCGATGCGCGCAGCCCTCGCAGACACCCGGATCCCCTGGGTCGTGCGCACCGCCGGCGGCCTGCGCGACGGACTCACCTGGCGTCCCCTCGCCGACCTCGCGGCCGCGTTCGACAGCGCTCCCGCCGCTCCCCACCCCGACGCCCTCTACCTCGAGCAGCCCACGACACTGCAGCTGGTCGCGTCGGTGTCGGTGCGCCACCGCGCCGACGCGACGACCCGTCTGGGTGCCGCCCTCGAGATCCTGGGCCGACCGGCCGAGGCGGCCCCGGTCGCGTGGGGTCCGAACGAGCCGGCCGAGTTCGCGTGGGACCGCGACGCCCTCACCGCGTTCGCGAGGGCCCGGATGCCGAGCGACACCCGCCTCATCGCGACCGGGGAGACCGCGCGCCCGATGGTCGCGACGCTCACCGCCCGCCGCACGGCGCGCGGTGTGGAGGAGGTGACCGAGGCGCTCGTCTCGCTCGGACGTCTGGACGACCCCGCGACGGACGCGCGCGCGGACGCCACGGTCGAACTCCTCGACGAGCTCGCCGTCACCCCGTGGCCCCTGATGGCGGCCGTGTTCACGCGGCCGGGCCGCGCCGACCTCACGACCTCGGCGTTCGTCGCGCCCACGCCGCGACCGCTCGCGCTGTTGATCGGGGCTCCCGCGGTGCGCGACCTCGCCCTCGACGCCGCGATCTGGGCAGAGCGGTTCGGGGCGCGCGTGGCCGGTCGCCCGCGCACGCCCGCTCTCGTGATCCCGCTCCGGCGCTCCGAAGAGCCCGCCGAGATCGCCTGGAACCGACTCGTCGAGATCACCGAGACCCTCGGCGTCGAGCGCGTCGCGGAGCTGACGGGATTCCGCCTCGACATCGACGAATGGCGGAGCCGCTGATGCCGCACGAGTACGTCCTCCTCACCCCGCGCGTGATCGGCCTGCGCGAGGTCGCCCACGCCGTCGCCGCGGCCGAGCCATCGCTCGCCTACCGCATGGACGCCGGCGGCATGCAGATCGTGCTCGTCGACGGGGATGCCACCGTGCTGACGATCGTGCACCCGGTTCCCGCACGGCCGGCTGAGGTACGGCGACTTCTCGGCGACGATGCCCCGTCCGACGCGGAGCCGCGCTGGTGGATCGACCTCGTCGCGCCGTGGGAGGCCGAGGAGCGCGCGGCCCGTGTCGTCGCGGCGCTGACGGCCGTGTCGGGCGGAACGGCCCGCGACCTGGCTCCCGGCGGAAGGGGCTGAGCGCCGGAGCTCCTCTCTACGCGGGCGGGCGCAGCTGCGTGAGCTTCACCTCGTGCACGGTCCAGACCGCGACGGAGAGGAACGGCAGCACGGCGATGAGGGGGAAGAACCCCGTCGCCGCGACGACGAGGTAGCCCACCGCGATGACCGCGACGGTGACGACCGCCACGACCTCGATCGCTCGCTGGCGCGCGAACAGCCACATCGCCCGCGCGACCGCTCGATCGCGCAGGGGACTCAGGGTCCCGACACCGATCACGACCGTGCAGACCAGTCCCAGCGCCGCTCCCACGCGGGAGCCCGCCGGGGCGCCGAAGGGCTGCGCGAAGATCGCGAAGGTGAAGAACGGCACCATCGCCGTCACGATCGTGACGAGACCGATCAGCTGACGCACGATCAGCGCCGTGGCCACCTGGGCGAGATACGGCGGGGCGAGCGCGAGCGGGTTCTCGCTCAGCACCCGCCGCGCCGTCCGGATCGCCGCGGCTCGCTGCCCGTTCACGACCTGCGCCGCGGCGAGCATCTGTCCCACCCGCGGATCCGTCGGGCTGATCCGGACCGCTTCCTCGGCGAGGCGCAGGGCCTCCGCGCGTCGCGGAGCCTGGACGACGGCGATCGACGACGCCGTGATCAGCGCGTCGATCCGCTCATCGTCCGACGCGGCGTTCGCGAGGGCCGCTTCCGCCTCGATCCGAGCGGGTTCGTAGAGCCGACGCTCGCGCAGGATCCTCGCGAGAACGACGCGGAACTCGCAGCGCCCGGGATCGAGCCGGACGGCCTCACTCGCCCACCCCGTCGCCTGGACCGGATCGCGGGTCATGGTGATGCGGGCGAGCAGAGCGGCGGCATCCGGTCGCAGTTCCGCGTGCGCGAACGCGAGACGCGCATCGCGCTCGGCGAGGTCGAGCGCGCCCGTCTGGAGGCGGGCGTAGGCCATCAGCGCGAGGGCGGGCCCGTGGTCGGGCTGCTCCGCGAGCACCCGCTCGAGCACCCCTTGCGCCCTCTCCGGCTCATCGAGCAGGAGGTACCGCCGCGCCTCGGCGATCGGGTCGGGAGCCATGTCAGAGGCGATGGCGCTTGAGGTAGGCCCGCAGTTGGCCGAACGTGCCGTCGTCGACCCCGTACTCGAGCACCGGCTTGATCTGCTCGAACCACTCCCGCGTGGAGGGAACGACCCTGGCCGCCGCCCTCTCGAGATCGGCGGTGCCGATCATGCGGGGGACACCGGATGCCACGGACTCGGTGAACGCGGCCTCGATCGCCTGGTGCACGACGTAGGCGATGTCGGCGCCGGAGAACTCGGCGGTCCGTCTCGCCACCTCGCGCGCGTCGACCGTGGCGACGGGCTTGTCGCGCAGGGTGTTCTCGATGATCGCGATGCGCGCGGGCTCGTCGGGCGGGAGCACCAGCACGGTGCGGTCGAGGCGTCCGGGGCGTCGCAGCGCCGGATCGACGTCCCACGGGCGGTTCGTGGCGGCGAGGATGTAGATGCCGTCGTTGTCGGCATCCACCCCGTCGAACTCCTCGAGCAGTTGGCTGGCGAACATCCGCAGGTACTGCGACGACGACCCGCCGGACGTCCGCCGCCCGCCGATCGCGTCGAACTCGTCGATGAAGATCACGCATGGCCGTGCCGCGCGGGCCGCCTCGAAGAGGGAGTGGATCGCCTGCTCGGTCTCGCCGAAGTGGGGGCGCACGAGGTCGGCGAGGGTCGCGTGCACGAAGTTCGCCTCGAGCTCGCCCGCGATCGCGCGGGCGATGAAGGTCTTGCCGCATCCGGGCGGACCGTACATCAGAAGGCTCCCGCGCGCGGCCTTGCCGAACATCCGCGCCATCTCGGGGTTGCGCATCGGGAGGAGAAACGCGCCGTCGAGGTGCTGCTTGACCTCGTCGAGCCCCGCGACGTCGGCGAGGGTCACGGCCGGACGCTCGACGTCCCACACCGGCTTCTCGACCTGTTCCGCGGCGATCCCGACGAGGGGCGGGTCGTCCGCCGGGGCGTCGGGCGCGGCGGGGGCCGGCGGGGTCGTCGCGGCGGGCGGCGTTGCGGCGGGCGGGGTCGCGGCGGACGTCGTCGTCGCGGCGGGCGGCGTTGCCCAGGGCGCGGGAGGCGGAGGCGCCGAGGCCGGACCCGCCGGAGCCGCGCCCGCCGCGCCCGCGCCCGGAGTGGCATCCGGAGTCTGTCCCGCGCGCAGGCGCGCCGCCGCCAACCGCGCGCGCAGCACGCTCACGGTGGCGGCGTTCGCTCCCCGCTCGGCGACGCGCTCGATCTCGACCGCGGCTTCGTCGAGGTGATCCTGCAGCAGCAGCTCGACGAGGTCGACGCGCAGACCGAGGTTTCCGGGGTCGGCCGCGACGGCCGCCCGGATGATGTCGACGAAGTCCTCGGAGCCCGTCATGGCCCGATCAGGCTCCGCGCAGCCGTTCGGCGAGGTAGCCGTGGAGCGCGTCGAGGCCGATGCGCTCCTGGCCCATCGTGTCGCGGTCGCGCACGGTCACGGCGTTGTCGTCGAGCGAGTCGAAATCGACCGTGACGCAGAACGGGGTGCCGATCTCGTCCTGGCGGCGGTAGCGGCGACCGATCGCGCCGGCGTCGTCGAAGTCGATGTTCCAGCCCGCCGCGCGCAGCGCGTCGGCGGTCTCGCGGGCCAGCGGCGACAGGCGCTCGTTGCGCGAGAGCGGCAGCACCGCGACCTTGACGGGCGCGAGGCGCGGGTCGAGCTTGAGCACGGTGCGGGTGTCGGTGCCGCCCTTGGCGTTGGGCACCTCTTCTTCGCGGTACGCGTCGACGAGGAAGGCCATCATCGCGCGCGTCAGGCCGAATGAGGGCTCGATCACGTAGGGCGTGTACTTCTCGCCCGACGCCTGGTCGAAGAAGGTGAGCGACTGGCCCGACGCCTCGGAGTGGCTCTTGAGGTCGTAATCGGTGCGGTTGGCGACGCCCATGAGCTCGCCCCACTCCTTGCCCGGGAAGCCGAAGCGGTACTCGACGTCGATCGTGCCCGCGGAGTAGTGCGCGCGGTCGTCCTCGGGGACGTCGAAGCGCTTCATGTTCTCGGCGTCGATCCCGAGGTCGATGAACCAGTTCCAGCAGGCCTCGACCCAGTGCTCGAACCACTCGTTCGCCTCGGCCGGGGGCGTGAAGTACTCGATCTCCATCTGCTCGAACTCGCGCGTGCGGAAGATGAAGTTTCCGGGGGTGATCTCGTTGCGGAACGCCTTGCCGACCTGGCCGACGCCGAACGGGGGCTTGCGACGGGATGCCGTGAGCACGTTCGAGAAGTTCACGAAGATGCCCTGCGCGGTCTCGGGACGCAGGAAGTACAGGCCCGACTCGTCGTCGACGACGCCGAGGTAGGTCTTGACCAGACCCGAGAACGACTTGGGCTCGGTGTACTGCCCCTTGGTGCCGCAGTTGGGACACGGGACGTCGGCGAGACCGTTCTCGGCCTTGCGCCCCTTGCGGGCCTCGAAGTCCTCGATGAGGTTGTCGGCGCGGAAGCGCTTGTGGCAGTGCAGGCACTCGACGAGCGGGTCGGTGAAGGTCGCGACGTGGCCCGAGGCCTCCCACACGCGCTTGGGGAGGATGATGCTCGAGTCCAGACCCACCATGTCGCCGCGCCCGCGGACGAACGTCTGCCACCACTGGCGACGGATGTTCTCCTTGAGCTCGGTGCCGAGAGGACCGTAGTCCCACGCGGAGCGCGAGCCGCCGTAGATCTCACCGGCCTGGAAGACGAACCCGCGGTGGCGGGCGAGGGCGATGACCTTGTCGAGGCGGGACTGTTCGGCCACGGTGGCTCCAATGGTCGGGAAAGCTGTGGGGATCGAGCGCGAGGGCGCGGCATCCAGTTTATCGAAGCGATCCCGCCGTGCCCGGCCCGCCGTCTCGGGCGTCGTCGCGCTCGCGGATCCAGTTCTGCAGATACGGCATCGCGACGTTCGTGGCGTGGGCGGCCAGGGTGGCGCCGGCGGCGTCCGCGAGCGATTCGGGGGCCGGCGCCGCGGGGTCGAGCACGTGCGCGATCGGATACGGGAAGCGGTTGCGGAACATGTCCATCCACAGCAGCACGAGGTCGCCCTCGTGCGCGAGCGTCGCGTGGCTGAACGAGCCGCGCTCGTGCCGCTCGATCTCCCACCCCTGCCGCGTGGGCCGCGCGGCGTAGTCGGGATCCCCGCCCCAGGACCACCCGCCCCGACCGCGGACGGGCACGCCGGAGCCGAAGCCGTCCAGCGCCGCAGCGAGCGCCTCGGGCGTCCACGGGGCCGGGAAGAACGTCGACAGGCTGACGCGCAGCGCCAGCGGCGACAGGTGCGTCTGGGCCTCTCCCGAGGTCCGTGGGAGCTCCGCTTCGAGCGCCGCGGCCAGAGCGATCGTCGCGGCCGCCGGCTCGGCCCGGTCCAGCAGCAGCAGGAACGTCTGGAGCGAACGAAGGTAGGTACGGTGCTCCGCGGCATCCGCGAAGGGCGGGATCGGGATGTCCTCGACGGGCGCCCGCCCCCAGGGCACGTCGTCGCGGTCGGTCTCCGAGAGACCCGAGCGTGCGCTGCTCATCGGGTGATCCGCTCGCGGTGCACGGTGAACTCCTCGAGTGCCGCCGCGTCGATCTCGACGCCGAGACCGGGTCCCGTCGGAACCCGCACGTGTCCGTCCTCGATCACCGCGGGCTCGGTGACGATGTCGCGGGTGTAGAAGCGGGCGGATGCCGAGATGTCTCCCGGCAGCGTGAAACCGGGGAGAGCGGCGAGGGCGGCGTTCGCGGCCCGGCCGATCCCGGTCTCGAGCATGCCCCCGCACCACACCGGGACCCCCGCGGCGAGTGCGCGATCGTGGATCGCGACGGCCTCGAGGTAGCCGCCGACCCGGCCGGCTTTGATGTTGATGATCGCCGCGGAGCCGAGGGCGAGGGCATCGGCGGCGGCCTTGTCCGACACGATCGACTCGTCGAGGCACACCGGCGTGCGCAGGCGCTTCGCGAGGGTCGCGTGGTCGACGAGGTCGTCCTCCTGCAGGGGCTGCTCGATGAGCAGGAGGTCGAAGGCATCGAGCCCCGCCAGCGTGTCCGCGTCGGCGAGGGTGTAGGCGGAGTTGGCATCCACTTGGAGGGGGATGCCGCCGAACGCCTCGCGGACGGCCGCGGTGTCGTCGATGTCGCGACCGGGCTTGATCTTGATCTTGATGCGCACGTAACCGTCGTCGAGATAGCCGCCGACGGCCTCGACGAGCGCTCCCGGGTCGCGCTGGATGCCGACCGAGACGCCGGAGGGCACCCGGTCGTGCACGGCGCCGAGGTACTGCCCGAAGCTGCGCCCCTCGGCGCGGAGCGCGGCGTCGATCACCGCGAGCTCGAGGCCCGCCTTGGCCATGCGATGCCCGACGACGGGGCCCAGGATGCCGGCGACCTCTTCGGGCGCGAAGGTACGGCGCTCGAGAAGGGCCGGCGCGAGGAAGCGCGAGAGGACGTCCCACGCCCCCTGGGTGTACTCGCTGGAGTAATACGGCTCGGCGGAGGTCACGACCTCACCCCACCCGCGGCCGTCGTCGGTCTCGGCCGCGACGACGATCACTTCGCGCACGGTCTCGGTGCCGAACGACGTCGTGAAGGGTGACACGAGGGGCAGGTGCAGGACGCGGAGCTCCACGGCATCCAGGGTCACGGGCGAGGCGGGGTGCGGGAGGGCCATGAGGGGAGGGTATCGGGGTGCTCGCGCGGGCCGGGGCGCGGCCCCGGCGAGCCGGACTCCGGAGGAATCGGCGCCCGCCCCGTGTTCTGCGGCTCAGGGCGGTCAGAGTTGGCGGTATCTCCGGAGCCCGGCCCGCGCGCGCCGGAAGGCGCGGGGCCGGGGGCGCGGGGCCGGAAGGCGCGCGGGCCAGGGGCGCGGGGCCGGAAGGCGCCGCGACCGTAACGCCCGGGCGCGACCCTGGCAAGGCCGACGCCCGCGCAGCTCCACGCGCGTACGGTCGGGCGCATGAGCGACGACTTCTCCCCCCGCCACGCGATCGTCACCGGCTCCGACTCGGGGATCGGCGCGGCCACCGCCCTCGCCCTCGCCGACGCCGGGATGGACGTCGCGGTCACCTACCACTCCGACGAGGACGGCGCGGAGGAGAC
>Ga0308159_1003947_pt1 | contig 14184 bp, 13 predicted proteins | sample PhyCR1_FD_201040 | JGI IMG/M metagenome (GOLD analysis project Ga0308159, IMG submission 201040) | Phyllosphere microbial communities from UC Gill Tract Community Farm, Albany, California, United States - DLSLC.R1 | ecosystem: Host-associated > Plants > Phyllosphere > Unclassified | place: USA... | reverse complement strand
CGCTTCAACGCATGGGCACAGTACGCGACCGCGATGTCCTCGGGATAGGCACCGGTCTTCATGCCGAAACCACCGCCCACGTCGCCCACCACCACGCGCACCTTGTCCTTGGGCAGCCCGATGGCGCCACAGACCGAATCGCGAACGCCCGAAGGCATCTGGGTGCTCATGCGGATGGTCAACCGCTCGGTGGCGGTGTCGAAGTCGGCCAGCACGGTGCGCGGTTCGATCGTGAGGGCGACCACGCGCTGGTTGACGATGTCGAGCCTGACGACGTGCGCCGCCTTGGCAAAGGCTGCGGCAGTGGCCTCGGCGCTGCCGTGGCGCATTTCGGCCGAAATGTTGTCGGGCGCCGCGTCGCACAGCACCGGCGCACCGGGCGCGGTGGCCAGTGTCAGGTCGACCGCCATCGGCAGCTCTTCGTAGTCGACGAACACGGCCTCGGCCGCATTGCGCGCCTGCTCGACCGATTCGGCCACCACGGCGGCGACGGCCTCGCCGACGAAGCGCACGCGCTCATGCGCCAGCACGCGGCGGTCGGGCGTGGCACCCGGTGTGCCGTCGGCCCGCTTGAAGCCGGCCGTGCCGGGCATCGGCTTGACGCCGGCCTCCGCCAGATCGGCGCCGGAAAACACGCCGAGCACGCCCGGCATCGCGCGCGCGCCGGCCGTGTCGACCGACGCAACGCGCGCATGGGGGTACGGCGAACGGACAAAGACCAGATACGCCTGGCCGGGCAACGACACGTCGTCGGTGTACTTGCCTGCGCCCGCGAGCAGCGCCTCGTCTTCAAGCCGGCGAACGGCCTGGCCACTGCCGAAACGGAGGGGATTGTTGGTGTCCACGTGGGTGTCCTGCATGGGTGCGCGGGCCGGCAAGGCGCCTGCCTCTGCGTTGTCGAGGTGGGACGCTCACTATACGGTGCGGCGCCCATCCGTGCACCATGCCCATGCAACACCGGGCGACACGTGGGCGACACGTCAGCGACACCCGGCACCCATGCCGGAACCCGTCAGCCGGCCAGGTGGTTCTTCAGAGGCACGGCAGGGTCGGTGGCGACCTCGGGCGCGGGTGAACGGCCGGCTTCGAGCAGCTTGCGGCTCATCATGTGATCGACCGGCGCGTTCACCGACTCGACGCACACCAGCTGGCCCTCGACATAGTGCAGCAGCGAGAACGCATTGGCGTTGGGACCGGGGCGGCGCACGGTGATCAGCCCGGTCGTGGTCGATGCCGGCACCAGGCCCGCCATCTGCAGGCGCAGACCGCCCTGGTCGGACCAGAACCAGGCCAGGGCGTCGTGCGAACGCGGCGCGCCCAGCAGCGTGGCCACGGCAGTGCGAGCCTGGTCGTTGGCGTTCTGCACCGACTCCAGGCGCAGCGCACTGGCGGCGCGGCGCTCGTGGAAGCGCGTGCAGTCGCCGACCGCCAGCACCGCCGGATCACTGGTCTGCATGAACTCGTCGACTACCACGCCATCGGCGCATTCCAGCCCGGCGGCTTCGGCCAGCGCCGTTTCGGGCGTCGCGCCCACAGCAACCAGCAGCAGGTCGACGGGCAGCGGTTCGCCTCCCACGTCGACCGACACCACGCGACCGTCGACGATCTCGAAGCTGCTGGCCTGGGTGTCCAGACGCACGTCGATGCCGGCGGCACGGTGCGCGGCAAGCACATGTGCGGACAGTTCCGGCGACACGGCGCGGCCCATCAGGCGCGGACCGGCTTCGAGCAACGTGACGTCCTTGCCCAGCGCGCGCGCCGTGGCCGCGACCTCCAGCCCGATGAAGCCGCCGCCCAGCACGACGACGCGCTGCGCCGCGGCGAGCCGGGTGCGCAATTGCAGCGCCTCGTGCACGGCCCGCAGCACCGCCATGTTCTCCAACGGCGTCGCCAGCGCCGGCAATGCGCGGGCACGCGTGCCGGTCGCTATCACCAGACGGCCCCAGGGCAGCACGGCGCCGGAACGCAACCCGACGGTGCGCGCCGTGCGGTCGATCGACACCGCCGCATCGCCCAGGTGAAGTTGAATGCCCGCTTCGGCGTACCAGGCAGGCGCGCGGTGCGCCTGCGGCTCGGATTCCTCGCCCTTCAGAAAAGCCTTGGAGAGCGGCGGGCGGTGGTAAGGCAGCCAGTTTTCTTCACAGACCAGGTGGGTCCGGGCGCCCTGCCCGGCTTCGGCCAGGCCGGCGCAGAGTTGAGCGGCGGCATGGCCGCCGCCGATGATCACGATGGCGTCAGTCATGCCGATTCTTTCGATGGTTCGTTGTCATGGAGGTAAGGGTCGACGGCTCGCGGAGCCAAAGGCGGACGGATTTTGTCATGCGTGCGCTGCCGGGCCGCCTCACCTCTGTATGCGGCGGGTTTGTACGCATGTACAACAGTTTTGTACGGTTGTTCAATCGACGCATGGTTCAACGCCCTGCTTCTTCTGCGCGCCGGCCCGCCCGCTCCGATACGGAGCGGCCCGACCGCAAGGCCGCAATCCTGCTGGCTGCAGAAAAGCTGTTTGCCCAGCATGGCTACCACGCGGTGAGCATCCGCCAGATTGCGGACGAAGCCCAGGTCCCGCTCGCACTGGTGGGCTACTACTACGGCCCCAAGCATGCGCTCTTCCATGCCATCTTCGCGCACTGGAACTACACGATCGAAGAGCGCCTGGCCGGCTTGCGCGCCATCGACAACGACCCTGCCGACGTGCACACGCTGCCGCGCATCATCGAAGCCTTCACCCGTCCGGTGCTCGCCCTTCGGGCGAGCCCGGAGGGCGAGTACTACGCCTTGCTGGTGGCACGCGAGCTCTACAACACCACGGAAGAAGCCGATCGCGTGCTGCGCGGCTACTTCGACCCATTGGCCGAGGCGTACATCAACGCGCTGCATGTGGCGCTGCCGCACGCCACGCGCGGCCAGGTCGCCTGGGGGTACCAGTTCGCACTGGGCGCGCTGCTGCACCACCTGAGCGACGCGCGCATCGAACGGCTGTCGCGCGGAGAAAACACACGCAGCGATCCGATGGCGGCACCGCTGCTGGTGGCCTTCATCGTGGGTGGCCTGCGTGCAGCACTGCCGCCTGCCGCCCGACGCACACCCGCTGCAAAGAGCAAGCCGAATAAAAGCAAGCCCCAAACCACACATAAGAAAACCCCTTCCAGGAGACAAGCACCATGATGAAAAGACGCACCCTGCTCACGGCCATTGGCGCGGGCACTTTGGCCAGCACCTTGCCGGCGCGCGCGCAGGCCGCCACGAAGATCGTGTTCGGCTACACCGCGGTGACGGACTTCGCATCGGTCTTCGTGGCGCTGGAGGAAGGCGCGTTCAGGAAGCGCAACCTCGACGTCGAGCCCAAGTTCATTCCGCTCAACTCGACCATCCCGGCTGCGCTGCAATCCGATTCGCTGCACATCGGCGGTCCGACACCCTCGGTGTTTCTGCAGGCGGTGGACGGCGGACTCGACCTGGTGCTGGTGGCCGGGGGTGGTCTCACGTCCAAGACCATCACCGGCTTCGGACTGGTCGCCCGCGCGGGCTCGGGCATCCGCAACGCACAGGACTGCGTGGGCAAGAAGATCGGCGTGCCCGGCCTGGGCGCCTTCCTGCACGTGACATTCCGCGCATGGCTCAAGGACAACGGGGTGGACTACCGCAAGGTCAACTTCGTCGAAGCTTCGTTTCCGCAACACGCCGACCTGCTGCGCGGCGGCTCGGTCGATGCGGTGGTGTCCGCGGACCCGTTCATGAGCCGCATCACCGACAGCGGCGCGGGCTATACGGCGTCGTACTACTCGACCTTCCTGCCCGAGAACAACCAGACCATCGTGCATGCGGCCAAGCGCGCCTGGGTCGACAAGAACCCGGTGGCCGCGCGTTCTTTTCGCGAAGCCCTGGTCGATGCGGCGACCTTCATGCACAACCCGAAGAACGACGCCAAGGTGCGCAGCGCCATTGGCAAGTACATCAAGCTCCCGCCAGAGTTGCTGGCCAAGGTCCAGATCTCGCCGCCCGGCCCGATCGTGACCGACAAGCAGGTGGCCTATTGGGTCGGTCTGATGAAGGAGCAGGACATGCTGCGCACCCCGATCGACGTCGCCCGACTGGTCGCCAAGTGATGCAGGCCGCGCCGGTTCCCTTCCTGCGCTTCGATGGCGTCACGATCCGGCTCGGTGGCCGAGAGATCCTGTCGCCGACGTCCTTCGACGTCGCACGTGGCGAGTTCGTCTGCATCGTGGGGCCAAGCGGTTGCGGCAAGACCACGCTGCTGCGGGCAGCCAGCGGCCTGGTCGACGCGAGCGCCGGCGACGTGCGACGCAATGGCCGGCCGATCACGGCACCCTCGCGCGAAGTCGCTTTCGTCTTCCAGGACTATGGTCGCGCGCTGTTGCCCTGGCGCACGGTCGAAGGCAATGTGAGCCTCGCGCTCGAAGCCGCCGGGGTGCCGGCCGCGGAGCGTGGCGCGCGCATCGCCGAGGTGCTCGGCAAGGTCGGCCTTGCTCCGCACGCCTCCAAGTTCCCGGTGCAACTGTCGGGCGGCATGCAGCAACGCGCACAGATCGCCCGTTGCCTGGCGCAGCGCCCCGAACTGATGATGATGGACGAGCCCTTCGGCGCGCTCGATGCACTGACCCGCCAGAGTCTGCAGGACGAACTCGCGCGCCTGGTGAGCGAGGACGGACTCACGGTGCTCTTCGTCACGCACGACCTGGAAGAAGCGATTTACCTGGGCGACCGCGTGATCGCCCTGCAAGCCGACCCCGGACCCGGCCGCCCCAGCCTGGCCCGCATGATCGACGTGCGCATCCCGCGGCCGCGCGACCAGTTGACAACCAAGGAACATCCCGAATTCCTGACGCTGCGCCGCGAACTGTTCGCCTTCATCGAGCATGGTCATGGCTAGCCGCCGCATTGCCCATGCGCTGCAGCCATTCGCACTGCCGGCCGTGTTGCTTGCACTGTTCGAGTGGTACGCACGGCGTGCTGCGGCCGCAGGCAGCGATGCGCTGGCACCTCCGAGCGCAGCGTTGAACGCGTGGGTGGGCGCCGCGCTGGACGGCTCGCTCTGGCAGGCCACCGGCTTCACGCTGGGCACGGCGGCGCTCGGCCTGGCCATTGGCGCGGGCCTGGGCACCTTGCTGGGCATTGCGCTGGGCCTCTCGCGGCGCGCGGCGCAGATGGGTTTTCTCACCATCGAGGCGTTGCGGCCGGTGCCGTCGGTCGCGCTGATCCCGCTGGCGATGCTGATGTTTGGCTTCGGCGTGCGCATGGAACTCGCCATCGTCGCCTTCGCCACCTTCTGGCCCCTGTTGCTGCTGGTCCAGGCCGCGGTGCAACAGGTAGAGCCCCGCCTGCTGGAAGTGAGCCGCGTGCTGGGTCTGTCGGCACGCGACCGCGCATGGAAGATCGTCCTGCCGGCCATCGTGCCTCGCCTCTTCGTCGCGCTTCGGCTGGGCGTGGCGGTCGCCTTGGTGGTGGCGGTGACGGTCGAGATTGCGGCCAACCCCAATGGCATGGGTTACGCCATGATGATCGCGCAGCAGAGCCTGGACCCGGCCCTGATGCTTGCCTGGCTCGGCTGGATCGGCGGGGTGGGCTATGCGATCAACGTCGCCATGCTGCGCCTTCAACGCGCCGTGGCACGCCGCATGGGAGTACCGGCATGAAGGCGCGCGTTGCCTCGTGGACAGGCTCGCTCGCGGTGCTGGCCGGGCTGGTCGCGCTCTGGTGGGTCGCCAGCAACGCGGGCTGGGTCAGCCGGGTTTTTCTGCCGACACCCGAGGCCACGATCGCGAGCCTGGGCGAAGGCCTCAACCTGCACGGTGCGGGCCGTGGCGAACTGCTCGACTTCACGCGTGCCACCGTGATGCGAATGCTGCAGGGCTGGTTGCTGGCGTCGCTCTTCGGCGTGTTGCTGGGCACGGCGATCGGCGTGTCGCCTGCGGTCCGGTCCTGGGTGCAGCCGACGCTCGAATTCATCCGGCCCTTGCCAGCTTCCGCCTTGCTGCCACTGGCGATCTCCATTTTCGGACTGAATCCCAACATGGTGCTTTTCGTGGTGGCGTTCGGCGCGATGTGGCCCGTGCTGCTGGCCACGGTGCACGGCTTTGCCACGGTGGAGCCGCGCCTGTCGGAAGTCGCGCGTTGCCTTCAGATGCCGCGTGCCGCCTTCGTCTGCAAGATCGGCCTGCCCAACGCGATGCCCGACATCCTGGCGGGCATGCGCTTGTCGATGACCATCTCGCTGATCGTCGCGGTGGTCGGCGAGATGATCGCTTCGCAGAGCGGCCTCGGCCAGGCCATCCTGCTGGCCGCGCGCGCCTTTCGTGCCAACGATCTCTTCGCAGGCATCGTGCTGCTGGGCCTGATCGGCTTTGCCAGCAATGCACTGCTCGGCCTGGCCGAACGCCGTCTGCTGCGCTGGCAGCAACCTTGACCTCGCATCCATCAGCCCCCACCAAGGAAACCACCATGCCCCGCAAATTCGTCGACTTGTCGATCTTCCTGGAAAACGACGTCATGTCCGACCCGCCGGCCTTCGCACCCAAGATTCAGTACTTCACCCACGAGCAGACCTACGAGCAGATCGAGCCCTTCTTTCCCGGCTTGAAGAAGGAGGACCTGCCGGACGGCGAAGGGTGGGCGGTCGAGCTCATCCAGTTGTCGACCCACAATGGCACGCACCTGGACGCGCCCTACCATTTCCACTCCACCATGGACAAGGCGCTGGGTGACAAGAAGCCCGCCATCGCCATCCACGACGTGCCGCTCGATTGGTGCTTCCAGCCCGGCGTGAAACTGGATTTTCGGCATTTCGCCGACGGCTACGTGGTGACGGCGGCCGACGTGGAGGCCGAGCTCGCGCGCATCGGCCATACGCTGTCACCGCTGGAGATCGTGGTGGTGAACACGCGCGCCGGCTCTCGTTACGGCCACAACGACTACGTCGCGGCCGGCGCCGGCATGGGCTACGAAGCGACCATGTACCTGCTGGAGCGCGGAGTCCGCCTGACCGGCACCGACGCCTGGAGTTGGGACGCACCCTTCGTTCACACGGCCGTGAAGTACGGCGAGACGAAGGACGCCAGCCTGATCTGGGAAGGACACAAGGCAGGACGCGACATCGGCTACTGCCACATCGAGAAACTGCACAACCTGGAGGTGCTGCCACCCACCGGCTTCTTCATCAGCTGTTTCCCGCACAAGATCCGCGGCGCCTCGGCAGGCTGGACACGCGCCGTCGCCATCTTCGACGACGCCCTCATGGCGTCGGTTTGATTTTCCGGTAGCGCAGATGATCGAACTCGACTTCACCCATAACGCCGCTGCGCGGAGCTGGCTCGACAGCGCCAACGTCGCGGCCTGCGATTTCCCCATCCAGAACCTGCCGCACGCCGTGTTCCGGCGGACCGGCCGCGACGAGGCCTATCGCGGCGGCGTGGCCATTGGCGATCAGGTGCTCGACCTTGCCGCACTGGCGGCGAGCGGGCTCGTCGGGGGCGCCACGCTCGATGCCGCACACGCGGCGGGCCAGCCCACGCTCAACGCGTACATGGCGTTGGGCCCGAAAGCGTGGCGAGGCCTGCGCCACGCGCTGTTCGCGTTGCTGGAGGACGGCGTCCAACCCTCGCTGACCGGCGCGTTGCGGGCCTGCATGGTGCCGCAGGCCGACGTCGAATACACCGTGCCGGCCCGCATCGGCGACTACACCGACTTCTACACGTCGCTCGACCACGCGCTCAACATCAGCCGCCTGATGAACCCCGATGGCGACGTCACACCGAATTTTCGATGGATCCCAACGGCCTACCACGGGCGCGTGTCGACCATCGGCGTGAGTGGCCAGGCTTTCCGCAGACCGATGGGCCAGGCAATGGCACCCGGCGCCAGCGCGCCGACCTACCAGGCCTGCGCGCGGCTCGATTACGAACTCGAACTGGGCCTGTGGGTCGGCCCGGGCAACGCAGCGGGTGAACCCATTTCCATGGAGGACGCCGAGAATCACCTCTTTGGCATGTGCCTGCTCAACGACTGGTCGGCGCGCGACATCCAGTTTTGGGAAATGGCCCCCCTGGGACCTTTCCTCGGCAAGAACTTCGCCACCACGATCTCGCCCTGGATCGTCACGATGGACGCCCTTGCGCCCTACCGGCTGGGCTGGCAGCGCGTCTCGAGCGATCCGCAGCCGCTCGATTACCTCGACGCGCCCGCCAATCGCGCGCATGGCGCGATCGACATCCAACTGGAGGTATGGCTGCAGACCGCACGGGCGCGGCGCGAGCATGGCGGCGCGTATCGGCTGTCGGCCACCAGCTTTCGCCATCAGTACTGGAGCGTGGCGCAGATGGTCACGCACCACACGATGGGCGGCTGCAGCCTGCAGCCCGGTGACCTGCTGGGCAGCGGCACCATCTCCGGGCCGGGACCGGGCGAGGCTGGCGCGATCATCGAACTGGCGCGGGCCGGACAATCGCCGGTCACGCTGGACAATGGCGAACAGCGGGCCTTCCTCGAGGACGGCGACGCGGTGATGCTGCGCGGCTGGTGCGCGAAGGCCGGCGCGGCGCGCATCGGCTTCGGCGAAAGCCGCGGCACGGTGCTGCCGGCCATACGCCCCTGATGGCCCCACGCGGCCCCGCCGTCCCTCAGGGCAGCATGCGCTGCAGTTCGCGTTCGCCGTCGATGAACTGGTGCTTGAGCGCGCCGGCCACGTGCAGGGCGAACACCACGTACAGCACGTAGCCGGCCCATTCATGCACGGCCCCCAGCGTGCTGTGCCACATCTCCTTGGCGGTCGGCTCGATCGCCATGATCCAGCCGATGCGCGGCCACTCGAAGAGGCCGAAAAGCTGCATTGGATGCGTGGCCGCGTTCTTCCAGGCGGAGTCGTGCATCCAGCCGGACAGCGGCAGCAGGATCATGAGCGCATAAAGCGCCAGGTGCGCAGCATGTGCGCCGAATCGCTCCAGCCGGCCGAAAGAGGACGGCATGGCCGGTGGCGTATGGCCCAGCCGCCACAGGACGCGCAACAGCACCAGGCCGAGCACCGTGATGCCCAACGACTTGTGCGTGTCGATGACGGGACGGATCCAGTCTTCGGGAAACCGCTCGATCAGCAGGATCAGCGCGATATTGACGGCCATGAGCAAGGCGATGAGCCAATGCAGGATGATCGCGGGGCGGGTGTAGCGTTTTTCTGGAGGCATGTGGGAATTCTCGGGCCGCCGGAGACTCTTTTCCATATCCGCGCGAAGGTCCTGCGAAATTGCAGGCCTTCTGAAACCGCCGCATCTTCGGCCGCGTACCTGCCTGCACAGTCCGGACTTCTCTTGAACGACGCCCTCCTTCGCGCTTTCGCCGCCGCCTCGCCGCGGGTTCTGCAGCCTGCCACGCCCTGGCGCAGTGTGCTGATCCATGGCGGCGTGTTCGCGCTGTGGGTGGTTCTGTTCAGCCGTGCTTTCACCTACGGCGACCAGATGGGCGCGACCAGCGGCGCCGTCTGGTCATGGTCGGTGGGTGTGGCGTACGTGCTCTACGACACCGTGCTGCTGCTCTTCGTGGCGTGGCAGACCCTGCCGCTGCTGCGCAGCCACACTGCTGCGCCTGCAGCCACCGCCACGGCGCCACGCAGCACGCTGGCGGTCATCGTGGCGTCGCACAACGAAGCCGCGGTATTGCCGGTCACGCTGAGCGCGCTGCTCGGACAGACCGACCTGCCTGACCGCATCGTGATCGCAGACGACGGCTCCAGCGACGGTACGGCCGAGCTGTTGGCCACGCGCTACGGCCTGGTCGCGCCGGCTTTGGGCGAACTCAGCGCGCCGAGCACGCTGCATCCGTCCCTGGTCTGGCTGCGGCTGCCACACGGTGGCAAGGCCGTGGCGCTCAACGCAGCGATCCTCGGCATCGACACCGACACCGTGCTCACGGTCGATGGCGACACGCTGCTCGACGCGGGGGCCATCGCCGCGGTGCGCCGTGCGTTCTCGGCCGAGCCGGCGCTGGTGGCAGCCACGGGCGTCATCACGCCGGTATGCAGCCGAACGCTGTCGGGCCGCTGCTTCCAGTGGTTCCAGACGTACGAGTACATCCGCAACTTCCTGTCGCGCTATGCATGGATGCGCGTCAACGGCCTGCTGCTGATCTCAGGCGCCTTCGCCGGCTTTCGCACGTCGGCGGTGCGCGAGGTCGGCGGCTTCGACACCGATTGCCTGGTCGAAGACTACGAGCTCATTCACAGATTGCACCGCCATGCGCAGGCGCACGGCCTTCTCTGGACCGTTCGGGTGCTCGGCGATGCACAGGCGCACACCGATGCGCCCAGCAGCATTCCATCGTTCCTGCGCCAGCGCCGCCGCTGGTTCGGCGGCTTCCTGCAGACGCAGTACTGGTACCGCGCGATGGTGGGCGACCGGCGCTACGGGTGGCTGGGCACGGCCATGTTGCCGGTGAAGGCCATCGACACGCTGCAGCCGCTCTACGGCCTGGCCGCCTTCTTCCTGCTGCTGGTCTACCTGGTGCGCGGCGACCTGGGCGTGCTGGCGCCGGTCGCCGGCGTGATCGGCGCGAAGATCGTGCTCGATCTGCTGTTCCACCTGTGGTCGGTGCACCTGTACCGCAACTGGGTCGGACAGCGCAGCGAAGCGAACATGGTGCAGGCCTTCCTGGCCGCGATCGTCGAACCGTTCACCTTCCAGATCCTGCGCCACACGGGCGCGGCCTGGGGCTGGTGGGTGTTCCTCACCGGCAATGCCACGTGGGGACGGCAGGTGCGCGTCGGTCTGGTAGCGCGGGCCGATGCCCAGGCGGTGCCAGATCCGGCGGCGCCCGTACCGTCCAAGCCGCCTGCGCCCCGCTAGGTGACGCAGACGCCGGGCGATACGCTCAGCCGCCGAAGCGGAAGCTCGACACTGCGAGGCCGCCCATGAAGGCATCCTCGTGGTACACGCGCTCGCCAACTTCTTCCGATGCAGCCCCCACGGCCACCATCAGCGGGATCAGGTGTTCCTCGCGCGGATGCGCAATGTGCGCAGCGGGCGCCGAGGCCCAGTCCATCAGGCGGGCATCGCGTGCGCTGCCCGCAGCGCCGACCACGGTGCGGTCGAGCCAGTCGTCGAAGGCCTTCGACGGCTCGCGTGCCTGCGGCCCGAAGGCGCGAAGGTTGTGATAGCTCAACCCGCTACCGATGATCAGCACGTCTTCGTCGCGCAAAGGTGCGATGGCACGCCCCAGGGCGAGATGCTCCGCAGGGTCGAGGCCCCGGCGCAGCGATAGCTGCACCATCGGCACATCGGCTGCCGGGTAGATGGCGGCCATGGGCGAGAACGCGCCGTGATCGAAGCCGCGTTCGGCGTCGCTGTGTGCCGGCAGACCGGCCGCCTCGATCAGCGCCTTGACGCGCAGCGCCAAGTCGGGCGCGCCGGGCGCGTCGTATCGCACCTGGTAGGTGTGTGCGGGAAAGCCGCCATAGTCGTAGACCATCGGCGGGCGCGGGTTGGCCATGACGGTGAATGCCGGCGCCTCCCAGTGTGCGGACACCATCAGAACGGCGCGCGGCGTGCGCCCCAGTTGCCGCGGCATGTCGGCGAGCGAGGCTGCCAGCAGATCGTAGGCGGCGCCCATTTCCTTCTTCATCCAGGGCCAGGGGCCGCCGCCGTGGGAGATGAAGTAGGTGGGAAGTCGCGATGTCGACGTCGAGTTGGTGGTCATGGAAGTGCTCCTTGACGCCAAGTCTAGAGATTTCCTTCGGAGAAATCGATGCACTAGGATTCATGGATTCATTTCTTCTGGAGAAACCTCGATGGACCGTCTCACCAGCCTGCGCGTCTTTCGGGACGTCGTGGAAGCGGGCAGCTTTACCGCAGCCGCCGACCGCCTGTCGATCTCGGCGCCCATGGTCAGCAAGCACGTGGCGCAGCTGGAAAAGTCGCTCGGCGCTCGGCTCCTGCACCGCACCAGTCGACACCTGAGCCTCACCGAAGCGGGCCAGGGCTGGTACACGCAGAGCACGCAGGCGCTGGACCTGCTCGATGCGGCGCAAGCAGCGATCGGCCAGAAGAACGAGGCGCCCCGCGGCCAGTTGAAAGTCAGCGCGCCCGTCTGGTGTGCCACCCCACAGTTCGCGCGCGTGCTGGCAGCCTACCGTGCGCAGTATCCCGAGGTGCTGGTCGACATTCACCTGGAGAACCGCAAGGTCGACCTGGTGGCCGACGGCTACGACCTCGCGTTGCGCGCCACGCAGGAGCCCTCGCCGGCGCTCATTGCGCGCCCGCTGTGTCGCCAACAGTTTCATCTGGTGGCGTCGGTCGCGTACGTCGCGCGAGTCGGTCGGCCTGCAACGCCCGCCGACCTGGCGGGCTTGGGCGCCATCGTGCCGAGCTACGTGAACATCGAGGGCCTGGCGCTGCGCGGCCCGGGCGGCCGGATGGCGCCCCTTCGCCTGCACCCGGTGCTGCGTTCCGACGACACCACCCTCACCTTGCACGCCGTGCGCGCCGGCATGGGCTTCGCGTTCCTGCCCGAATGGCTGGTCGACGACGACCTGGCCGCGGGTCGGCTGGAACGGCTCGTGCCCGCCTATGGTGCCCAGCCGAGCACGCTGTTCGCCGTCTACACCAGCCGCCAGTACATGGCGCCCAAGCTGCGCAGCTTCATCGATTTCTTCAGCACGCGTCTCGGCCGCGACGAGGCGCTGTCGACGCACGGCGCACCTGCAACCTAAACTGGGGGCCAACGACCATCCGGCCCGGGCCTTCCCCTTCCTTTCGCATTCACTCACCCAAAATGACCACAGAAACCACACCGACTGCCCTGCAGTTGCGTTCGCTCGTCAAGCCCGAAGGCGTGCTGGAGGTGACGCTCGCGAGCGTCGCCATCGCGTTGCCTGGCGACGATGAAGTGCTGGTGCGCATCGAGGCATCGCCCATCAATCCATCCGACCTCGGGCTGCTGTTCGGCGCGGCAGACATGAAAGCTGCGCAGGTCGGTGGCACGGCTGCCGCGCCCGTTGTCACCGCGCCAGTGTCGGCGGGCGGCATGAAGGCGATGGCCGGGCGCCTGGGCGAATCGATGCCCGTGGGCAACGAGGGCGCGGGTGTGGTGGTGCGCGCCGGCAAGTCGCCCGCGGCGCAAGCACTGCTGGGCAAGACCGTCGCCGTGCTCGGCGGTGCCATGTACGCGCAGTACCGCACCCTGCCCGCTGCGCAATGCCTGCTGCTGCCCGAGGACGCGAGCGCCGCCGACGGTGCGTCGTCTTTCGTCAATCCGCTCACGGCGCTGGGCATGGTCGAGACCATGCGTCGCGAGGGTCATACGGCGCTGGTCCACACCGCGGCCGCGTCCAACCTGGGCCAGATGCTCAATCGCATCTGCCAAAAGGACGGCATCGCGCTGGTGAACATCGTGCGCAAGCAGGAGCAGGTCGACTTGTTGAAGGCCATGGGCGCCGAGTACGTGTGCAATGCGACGGCGCCGACTTTCATGGACGATCTGACGGCGGCGCTCGTGGAGACCGGCGCCACCATCGCGTTCGATGCGACGGGCGGCGGCAAGCTGGCCGGGCAGATCCTCGGCTGCATGGAAGCAGCACTCAACAAGACGGCCAAGGAATACAGCCGCTACGGCTCGACCACGCACAAGCAGGTGTACGTCTACGGCCGGCTCGAGATGACGCCGATCGAGTTCTCCATCACGTTCGGCATGGCCTGGGGCATGGGCGGCTGGCTGCTCTTTCCCTTCTTGCAGAAGATTGGCCCGGACGCCGCCGACAAGCTCAAGCAGCGCGTCGCCGCCGAGCTCAAGACCACCTTCGCCAGCCGCTACGCCAAGGAAGTGTCCCTGGCCGAAATGCTGCAACCCGAGATGATCGCCATCTACGGCCAGCGCGCGACCGGCGCGAAGTACCTGCTCAACCCGGCCAAGGGCCTGGACGCACCCGCCGGTTTTTGAACGACAGGCGGAAGTGGCCCTGCACACGGGCCATCGCCCTACGTTGGCGACGGCCAGAAGGTATAGCTTCACGCCATGAGTCGCTGCTGCCAGACCAACCCATGCCGATGAACCTGCTGCGTCGGCTTGCGGATGTCTCATTGCCATGCAATGTCGACGACGAGCGTGACGTGTCAGCACTTCGCATTCTCATGATCGCCGGCCACATCGTCGCGCTGATTCCCACGCAACCGGCCATGCGTGCGA
>Ga0308159_1003946_pt1 | contig 14188 bp, 9 predicted proteins | sample PhyCR1_FD_201040 | JGI IMG/M metagenome (GOLD analysis project Ga0308159, IMG submission 201040) | Phyllosphere microbial communities from UC Gill Tract Community Farm, Albany, California, United States - DLSLC.R1 | ecosystem: Host-associated > Plants > Phyllosphere > Unclassified | place: USA... | reverse complement strand
CCACTCGCTGCCCCAGCGCTTGGTGCCCGGACGCAGGCTGTTCATGTGCTGGATAGGGCGGCCGTCGGTGGAGAAGCCCATGATGCCCGCGCCGCCGATGAAATCGAGGTTGCTGTGGTCGAAGTTGTCGCCGTTGAAGTCGTCAATCTGCACCGCCAGCGCGCCGCCGCCGATGAACGGGTTCATGAATTCGCCGTCGAAGAAGCCAGTAACGGTGCCGCAGGTTTGATAGTTATAGTTGCGGCCGACGGTGCCTTTGCCGGTTTTTGGGTCGTACGGCTCGCCGATTTTCGACAGCAGCATCATGCGCACGTTGTCCATCTGGTAGGCCGTGATGCAAACCACGTCGGCAGGCTGGAAGCCTTCCTTGCCGTCGCGAGTGATAAAACGTACGCCCTTGGCGGTCTTGCCGTCGTCGTGCTTGATGACCTGCAGCACTTCGGTTTCGGTCAGCACGGTGAAGTTCGGGCGGCGCATCAGCGCGGGGAGAATACAGGCCTGCGGCGACGATTTACTGAAGTTGCCGCAGCCGTGGAAGTCGCAGAAACCGCAGTAGGTGCACGGCCCCATGGTCACGCCGAGCGGGTTGACGTAGGCCTGAGAAATATTACCCGCCGGAATGGTGAACGGGTGGTAGCCCATCTGCTCGGTCGCTTTACGGTATTTGCGCATCCAGTTGGTGTCTTTTAGCGGCGGCGTAGGGTAGTCGCGGCTGCGCGGCCCCTCGAACACGTTACCGTTCGGCTGCGGTTTGCCGTTTAAATTCCCGGCGATACCCGAGGTTCCGGCGATGCGCTCGAAGCGGTCATAAAACGGTTCCATCTCGGCGTAGGTGACGCCCCAGTCCTGCAACTGCATGCCTTTCATTTTGGCCGCGCCGTAGCGTTCACGGGTTTGAGTGGCGACCTCGAAGTCCCACGGGGTAAAGCGCCAGGACATCCCGGCCCAGTGGGTGCCCGCACCGCCGACGTTCCAGCCAAACTGGAAAGCCGACCAGTCACGCACCGGCGCGGCATCCTGACTGCTGTTGTTGCGAAAGGTGGTAGTCTCGACGCTCATCGGCTGCAAAATTTCACGGCGGGTGTGCCAGCGCAGTTCGTCGGGATCGACGGCGACCGGAAAATCGGTCGAGGTATCGCGCCATGCGCCGCGCTCAATTGCCACCACGTTAAGTCCCGCGCGGGTCAGTTCTTCGGCCATGACGGAACCGGCCCAGCCTAGTCCGACAATCACGACGTCGGCTTTATTTCTTATTTCTGACATTTACTCTGCTCCGACAATCAATCTTTTGGAATAAGGCTTACGGGAATTAATTTTAAGTTTTCGCCGCGACGGTCAACATATTGACGGTAGTCATAGCGCGCGCCCGGGAAGCCGATCATTTTCCAGCCCGCCATGGTTTTATTGCCGCCATAGAGAGGGTCGGCCAAATAACTCTCACGCACGTTTTGCAGCATCAGTTCGAAGAAGGCCTGACTGTTGACGTCGGCACCGAGATTGATTTTTCCGGCTTCCATGTCGGTCAGGAAGCGATCAATTTGTTCGTCGTTGAGGGTATAAAAGGAGGCTTTATGATTAACCTTCGCCCACGCCTCCAGCGCCCTTAAGCCGGTGACATATCGTTCACGCGGTGGCGCTAGAAATTGCGGCGCGCCCATCAGCTTTTCTTCATTTTCAGGTCGCAAGGGCCCCTGAAGATAAAGTGCCGCGCCCGAACCATAGTCGCCCGCCAATTGATCGTCGATAAACGCGATGGCGCCTTCTTCACATGCGGAAGGGCCATGTTCGTCGGCCGGGATCAGCCGGTCAAAGATTGCGGCCAGATTCTTTCTGTCTGTCTCGTTGGTCAAAACGCGATAGCCGCCCTGCATGGCGGGAACGGGGACACTATCGGCATTGAGCCCGGATTCAAGCGGAACATTGTGCAGCTCTTTGGCACTCAGCTTTGGCGCGACGGTTAACGTGGCAACAATTGAACTGATGGAAAAGAGCGCTTCTCTTCGGTTCATGGTTATTTCCTTGACTCGTACGACATTGTCATTGCTTGCACTGAATCCATTCGCCTGCAGCAATAAAATAGGCTGATAAAGAGGCGAATGACCTGTAAATTGGCAATAGAAAGCCAACCCTGTTTTAAAACACGGTATAAAAACGTCATGATGCCTATGACGGTTATTTAGCGACGTAAAACATCGACCCTTGAAATTTCAAAAGTTATTTTTACTTTGTTTTCGCTATAACGCTGAGTGCTTAGGCGTGAGGCGCTGTATTTTTCATGAGGAGACCTATAGTGTTGTTAAAAGTTAAGCAGAGGTAATAAAATTCACGCCCGTAATAAGTAAAGTATTATTTTTATAATGACGAGTTTATGGGGATAATTATTCTCGTTCATGATTTCCGATAAAGATTAAAACTGACCTGCGGCCAATGAATGACTGCCGCAGGTTGAAGAATTAATGTTTCAAGTGCGAACGTCTTATCACCAGCTCGCCATGACGCCATTCTCCCTCGTTATTCACCTTACCTTCTGTTAAACGATTAATCGCCTCGGTTATCAACTTTTCGGTATTCTGGTTGTAGGTCGTCAATTGCCACACGGGCGAGTCCGCCTCATCAATTCCGTCAAAACCTACAATGGCCATGCTGTGAAAAAGCTGCATTTCATATAAGGCTTCCAGTGCGCCTATGGCCAAAATATCGTTTTCGCAAAACATGGCATCTACACGATGGGCCGCAGGCGTAGACTGCAAATACTGTTTCATGATGTCGTAAGCCAGCTTTCGCTCATATCTACCGGCCACGAGCCGCAGATCCAGTTGATGCCCATGCTTTTCAAGTTCGTACTGATATCCATCCATGCGAAGGAGATGCCTGGATTCGGTATCCGGCCCTTTCATATAGCCAAATCGTTTATAACCCTGCTCATGCAGCAACTGCCCAATCTCCCGGCCTGCCTGATAACCGTCGACATTCACTATCTCGATATTGCGGTGGTCTTCGCTGTTGCGGCAGATCTGAATCAGTGGCACGGAGTGAAGATTATGGGCAATGTCAAACAATTCATTACTTAATATGTTGGCAATAAACAAAATCCCGTCGACCTGAAGCTGATCGGCCATCTGGATAATGGACTGGTGATTTTCACCCGCCGTAATGTTCAGGACCAGCGCCAGATAACCCCGCGCCTGTAGCTCTTTGGTCGCTGCATCAAGCACTCTCATCGAATGCGGGTTCTTTAGCTCATCAATGGCAATGCCGATGATATGAGTGTTTCGTTTGGTCAAACTTCTAGCCAGCAAATTAGGGCGATAGCCAATCTCGGCGGCGATAGCCATGACTTTTTCTTTTGTCTCCGGTGAAACATAGGCACCCGGCGTGAATGCCCGGGAGACGGTCCATTTAGACACGCCTGCCAGTTTGGCCACATCGCTCGCGTTCGCTTTTGCCTGCTTGGTCGGTTTGATTGCTTTTGTCATCAGTTCGCTTTGGATATGTTTGGTTTCATAAACATATTGAACGTCAAAAGAAGACGAAAAGAAACTCTCCACTGCACACTCCGTCAAGAAGTCCACGCTGTTAGTAATCTGTATAAGACTTTTCGTATAACCTTTTATTCATTGTTGAGATTATGTTAATTCAAGGGCGGTTTTGCAAACACTTTCTGCACCTAGGTGCAGAAAAAGTGGCATAAAGGTTGGTTGTACAAAAAAAGTCATTTTTAAACAGTTGGTTAGTGATTTTTTCGGCGGTTTTGTAAGGGCAGTGTTAATCCGGTGGCATCAAAATGACGTTATCCGCAGTATAGAAAGCTGCGTTGTTTAAGTGCCCATGACGCTTGCGGGTAAATCTATGGGGCTACGTTCACACAGAAAAACATGAGGAATAGCGATGAAAACACGCCGTCAATTTCTTGTCATGACCGCCGGAGTCGGGGTTGCGTTGACAATGCGGGTTCCCGCTATGGCAGCAGCGGATTCCACGTCTGCCGCGACAATGACCTTCCAGAAAAGCACGGCGATAACGGAGGTTTTCGGTGAGGGTATTCGTTTGGTCGGCATTGCGGTGCAATATAACCAGCTGATAGAGAGCACCGAATTGTCACCCGAAGATTTCAGTGTCGAAAATCGTACGATAACCGATGTTTTTACCAGTACCTCCGCCGATCCTGCCGATAAAAACCCTACTGGCGCTTATGTCATCATCATGTTATCGCCCGATGACAAGAACGCGTTACTGGCGCAAAAGCAGAGTGCGCCCGCGGCGAATCCGGGGGAGAAGAACGACCCGGCATCTTCGAAAGGCGGACCGGGTAATGCGGGCGACATTCCCGTCTATGACACGGTCTATCCCGCGCCTAAGGCGACCTTTGAGCAGACAAAAATTTTCCGCGACAAAACGGGTGCGGCGATGCCACGCATTGCGAAAACCACGACCCAACAGGTGAAAAATCTTGTTGTCGATAATTTTAAACAGTATGAGTTTCATGACCCCAAGACGGGGCGTTCATTGAAATACAATTTATTTATTCCCGCCCACTATAGTCCCTCCACCGCGTGGCCCCTGGTGTTGTTTATGCACGACGCCGGAGCAACGAGTGATGTGACAAAAACCACGCTGTATCAGGGATTGGGCGCAATCTGCTGGGCATCACCCGCCGATCAGGCAGACAGGCCCTGTTTTGTGCTGGCCCCGCAGTATGAAGAGATCATTGCGGATGATAATTCGCAGACTTCCACAATGCTCGAGACGACCGTAAACCTTATTCATCATCTGGGTGAACAGTACACCATTGACGCAAAACGACTTTATACCACCGGTCAGTCCGGCGGATGCATGATGTCGATTGCCATGGACATCAAATATCCCGACCTTTTCGCCGCCTCGTTTCTAGTGGCCGGGCAATGGGATCCTGCACGGGTGAAACCGCTCGCAAGGCAAAAGCTATGGGTTATCGTTTCACAAGACGATGACAAGGCGTGGCCGGGCCAGAATGCCATCATGGAGGTTCTGGAAAAGGAAGGAGCACATATCGCACGAGCAGAATGGGATGGCACATGGCGCGCGCAGCAGTTCAGACAGGCGTTCACCGCTATCGACAAACAACATGCCGCCATCAATTACATCAGCCTTCGTAAAGGCACCGTGGTGCCGAAAGGTGAGTCGATGGCGGGCGCGTCGGGGCATAGAAATACCTGGCGCATCGCTTACACTCTGGAACCCGTGCGGGAATGGATTTTCAGGCAGCATAAGTAAGGCCAGATTAAATACCGGACGCATTCTGCGCTTATCGTCATTTCGCTTGGCGAAATCAATGAGTAGAACCGGTAGTTTCATTACTCGCCAAGACACCCGGATGAGTCGATACCTGATCAAGCGGGCATATAACAAATCCTGAATAAGCTCCTCATGGAGACAGCGCGGGCAGATTTTTATTACCTTATTCTGATTGGAGAATTTTTGTCTCCTGAGTGATGCCCATAGAGGTCTTTCCGACGATTGGAGATTCCGCGATGATCGCTTCGCCAAATTAGGCCAAAACGAATAACCGATTACTGACGTTATTTTTTGAACTTCTCATTTGCGATGTGTTTCGTAGGGTATCTCCATGCAAAATAAAAGTACGCTGCTATTGCTGACCCTGTCGGTAGCGGTATTTGGTGTCATCACCACGGAAATTGCCATTATCGGTTTATTGCCGATGCTGGTTTCACAGCTTCATGTCACGCCGACGCAGGTTGGATTTCTGGTCAGTATCTACGCCGTAATTGTTGCGGTAACAGGGCCGTTTATTACCTTGATGTTGTCCGGCTTCAATAAAAAAACCGTGCTGCTGTCCATTCTCGTGGTGTTTATCATCTCGAACCTGATTTACGCCACCACGGATGTTTTCAACTTAATGCTGCTATTTCGTATTCTTCCGGCGCTGGCACATGCCGTATTCTTTGCCGTGGCACTTGTTGTGGCGGCCAACTCGGTGCCGAAAGAGAAAAGCGCCGGTGCCGCCGCCAAGGTATTTGCAGGCGTGGCGATTGGGCTGGTATTGGGTGTGCCGCTGAGTTCGCTGATTGCCGAACATATTTCTCTGGCCGCCGCGTTTTACTTTGGTGCCGCGGCCTGTGTCATGGCATTCGTGGGCGTATTGCTGTTCGTGCCGTCAATGCCTGCCAAGGAAAAGGTATCCTTTGGTAGCCAGATTAAAGTGCTGCGAAACGGTAAACTCTGGATGACCATTACCACCGTTTCAATGATATTTGCCGCGATGTTCTCGAGCTTTAGTTACGTGGCGGACTATTTGACGAAGATAACTCACCTCGATAACAACGACATCAGCGCCATGCTCATTCTCTTTGGCCTATGCGGGTTTATCGGCAATTTTATCTTCAGCAATTTTTTGCAAAAAAGCCTGGTCAAGACAACCTCTATCTATCCGCTGCTTTTCACCGTTGTGTTGCTGTTAGTCTGGTGGTTAGGATTTTCGCCGCTCGCCATGTGTCTGCTTACCGTGTTCTGGGGTGCCTGTCACTCTTCCGGTCTGGTCGTCAGCCAGACCTGGTTGATGCGTGAGGCCAGTGAAGCGCCGGAATTTGCCAACAGCCTGTATATGTCGTTTTCGAATCTTGGGATAACTCTCGGTTCGCTGACCGGCGGCTGGTTTATCGCCAATCTCGGCACGCACGCCGTCGTTCTGAGCAGCGTTATCTTTGCGTTGCTGGCCTTTCTGAGCATTGTTATCAAGCACCGCGCCGATCGCAGCAGTTATCAGTCCAGTCAGGAAGCGGCCTGATATTCGGCGGAGTTTTGAATAACCCGCTTTAAGGGCAGAATTCAAGGAGCATCTGTTCGCGGCGGACAGGTGTTTCCTTCTTCCTTTCAAAAAGGCTAGTGAGTCTGGTCTGACTTGATATGCGGTTAATCCAGCAAACCGTCTGCCGCCGCCTTGAGTAATTCATCGACCACGTAACGAATTTTGGGCAGCAGTTGACGGCTTTTGGGCCACAGCGCGCTGATGGGCATTTCGCCGCCCGAATGGCCGGACAGCACTTCTTTCAACTCGCCGCTGTGCAGATATTTACCGACCAGCCACAGCGGCAGCTGCGATAGCCCGCATCCGGCCAACACGGCGGATAGCATGGCGTCGCCGTCGGCGAACTCGTAGGTGGGCGGGGGCGTGTAGCGCTTTATTCGCCCGTCTTGTTCCTTCAATAACCAGGACACGGGTTGGTTCCTGCGAAAGCCGACCACGCCATGATGTTGGCTTAATGCGTCGGGCGTCTCGGGTTCGCCCTTTTCGATGAGGTAATCCGGCGACGCGCAGATAACCAGTTTCTGGGTGGTTAATCGTCTCGCCACCAGACCACTGCTGTCAGGCAATTCACCAATACGAATAACCAAGTCGATGCCTTCCTCAATCAGGTCGACGAATCGTTCGCTGAAGGTCACCGTCAAGGCCAGCTCAGGATAATGACGCGTGATATTTAACAGCACGGGCAGGACCCGCTGTCGGCCAAATGCCGCAGGCAAGTCTACTCTCAATCGTCCGGCGGGGCGGGCAATATGTGACGTCAACTCCGCTTCGGCCTGCTCGAGAATATCGAGGGCATGTTGACAGCTCAGCAGAAAACGCTCGCCATCCGGCGTCAGGCTGAGCCTGCGCGTCGACCGCTGAAAAAGCTTGAGCCCAAGCCGGTCCTCAAGGCGCTTGACACTTTTGCCTACTGCCGATTTGGTCAGCCCGAGCCGTTCGGACGCGGCGGTAAAACTGCCGAGCTGCGCGGTGGTGACAAAGGCGGTGATACCGCCTAGATGCTCTGTTTTTCGCATAATATGAGTGATCTTTTTAAGGATAAGCCGGGCAATGACTGGCTTTTTTAATTAACGCCGCGACAAGATAGCGACGACCACAGTCACGCAGTACGTGGCAGGGGCGTGATTTTGTCAATCTCGCGGCTATTTCATGAGAAGCCCAGACAATACCCTTTCTGTGATATCTGCATTGTAGAAAATATATCGACAAAGTTGCGACTCAAACGAGATTTTGCGCGCAGCTGAAAACGGGCGTGAACGATTGCAGGGCCGGGACGCTCACGGAACCCATGTCATCATGATGATTCCCTGACGCCTAGGCCCGTCTCAACGGTCATCGGCTGATGGCCATATTCGGGCCTTACGTGGAGAACAACATCATAAAAGCAGTCAGAACTTCATCCGATGAACGGCCGCCGTTGGGTGGCGCAGAGGATTTTAGTAGGGCAAAACTGTCCGCCCGTTATCGAAAAGAACACGTTTTCTAACGTTACCATTTCAAGGTTTTCCCTGAGTAATCAATAAAATGATGCCCACCTTTACCGCGCCAAGCGAGCACCTGTTCAGCAATACCTTCCGTGCTTTCTTCCACCGTCAATGTGGCATTTTTGCCGCCCATATCGGTTTGTACCCAGCCTGGATGAATCGACAGGAGGGTAAAATCACTTTCTCGATTCGCATTTTTTAAACCCCGGGTCAGCATATTGAGGGCAGCTTTGCTGGCGGCATATAAAGGGTAAGTCGCTGAATCGTTTTCATTGAGACTCGCCAACTGAGAAGTCATCAATGCCAGTACGCCCGTTTGAGGCTTAAGCCGTGGCAGAAGTTCTGTTGCACAGCGAACCGGAGAAAAGGTATTGGTCATGAACAGCGCGAGAATCTCTTGTTCACTCGCCTGATTCACGTCCTGATGGTCTGGTCCGTAAACGCCAGCATTGATAAAGATCAGGTCAAATTCACGAGATGAAAGCTGCGCGTTCAAGGCCTGTCTCTGAACCTGATCGTTAATGTCCACGGTAAGCCATTGAACGGACAGAGGACTGTGCTCCGGGGGAGTCCCACGACAGGTGGCCGTCACGTGCCAGCCAAGATTTGCGAGTTGTTTAACAATACCCAAACCGATTCCTCGGGACGCGCCAATAATCAGGGCTGAAGCGGACGTATGCATAAAGTCTTCCTGTGAATAGTGTGTAATTTATCGCCAAAGGGCAGTTGCAGGTTTTCTTTCTGATTTACAAGCATAGGCGAGTGACCGGCACTGTTGCGGTAAAAAGGGGGACTATCTCGGGATATGTTAAAAATCCGGAAGCGGATCATCATAGTCAAGGCTTCAAAACTGGCCAAGGTTTTGAATAGCAGGCTGTCTTGTGTCGGAAACGAACGTTACTGACCCTGCACTATTTTTTGTTGCGTTCAGGTCAATACCTTTCCTGTCCGCCTGAAGGCGGTATAACTCCTTAACTATCTATTATTCTTGATGCCATTGACGAGAGAAAAGCATGAACAACCCGTGGTTGACGATTCCTCTGGAAGATTATGAAGGACATATGGCGCTCCCCGATGTGGGACAAGCACAAATGATGGCCAATGAATTCGAGCTATTGCTGAAATCACATGCTCCAAACAGCTCGGCTCGCGCATGAAACGGGTCCCGCCCGATACGCTAAACAACAGTGCGGCCGAGGCAGGCATGACCTGTGTTTCGCAGAAAACGCTGACTTTGGCTTCGGGTAAACGATTTTCTCTGCACTTATTCAAGTTTATATAGCGGTGATGTTCGAGGTGAGTGCTTTTCAATAGGCATTGAGGCCAGACTGTAAACAACGCGTTTGCAAAAAGCAGGAACAGCATCCGCATTATCTCGCCCCACGGGCTATGGCAGCCGGCATTAAACAAAGCAACAAGATTCAGCGAACATTGTTACTGTTGCATTCATGCCGGCCTGCCGATGAACATCAAGGTGTTTTATTATCTACCCAGACATCCGATAAATTACCCTCTATTCCATCCGCGGTGACTGAGTCGTCATGAACGCGTTGATTTCGTATGGTAATAAATTGCGGCGAGATCAGATCAATACTCGGCAAGTCTTTCTTGACGATTTGTTGAAACTGACGAAATTCTTCCACGCGTTTCTGTGGATTGTTTTCGGTTTGAGCTTCCTCAAGCAGGCGGTCCACCTCAGGATTCTGGTAATGAGAGGCATTGGAGAACGGTACGCCTTTGCGGAAGTTTTTCGACCAGAAGATCCTTTGTACGCCTACGGTAGGGTCAAAAAGATTACTGTGTCCGTTCACGGTGAAAGAAAAATCCCGGTCGGTATACACGCGTCGTACAAAGGTCGAGAGGTCTTGCGAGCGTAAGGTCACTTTGATACCCAGCGGCGAGAGGGCCGAACGGATATATTGTGCCGTTTTGAAGATATCTGCGGCAATGGGATTATAGTCCAGCGTAACGGCAAAACGCGTGCCGTCGGCGCCTCTTTTATATCCCGCCGTATCCAGAAGTTCATTGGCAGCCTTGATATCAAAATTGTAGGGGGAGGGGGTCGGGTCATTATATTCTTTCAGGCCGGGCGCAATGGGCGAGGCCGTCACTTGCCCCAGCCCAAAATAGGCTACCTGCAAGATAATAGTGCGGTTGATGGCATGAGCCACCGCCTGCCTCACGCGAAGGTCTTTGAAATGCGGGTCGTCGAGGTTGAACTGAAGCGACGTCACGTTAAATGAGTAGCTGTTTCCCACGGTCTCAAAGCCGAGTGTGGGCAAGGTTTTTAACCTCGCGACGTCATTTAATGCGACCGGTGTACGATAACCAAGATCGGCATCTCCTGTTTCAAACGCTGCCGAACGGGCGGCATCGTCAGGAATAAACTTAACGACCAGTTGATCGAGATAGGGCTTGGAATGATCCCAATAATTGGGGTTTCGCTTATACAGAATATAGCTGCCGCGTACCCATTTCTCGAAGATATAGGGCCCGGTGCCAATCGGCGCATTGTTATGGGGATTCGTCAGCGCGTTGGTGCCTTCATACAAATGACGTGGAATTATCGGTGATTCAGCGGCGGCGAAAGCTTTAATCAAATAGGGCGCCGGTTTTGACAAGACAATCACGGCAGTTAGAGGGTCCGGGGTTTCGACCTGGGTAACATTGGCGAAGGTACTGGACCCGCGTGGATGCACCTTTTTGAGCAATTCGATGGAATAGGCGACGTCAGCAGAGGTGAAATCCTGTCCATCCTGCCATTTTACATTCGGGCGCAGATGAAAAGTGTAGCGGGTACCGTCAGGGCTGATTTCCCAACTTGTTGCCAGCTGCGGCCTGGGCTTTAAATCAAAATCGTAGCTAAGCAGGCCTTCGGTGACTTTTGCACTGACACTCAATGCCGGGGTGGCCACGGTAGTCAATGAGATAAGCGCAGGGGGTTCATAGCTCAGTACAAGATTAAGAGTGCCGCCGTGCCGAGGTTGCAGCGTATCGGCTAAAACGGCGTTCCCCGAGAGACTGGCTAATAACGCCACGGCACATAGGCTGCGGCGAAAAATTGAATGCTTCATTATCGCTGTGGCTCCATTATTCATTATTTTTAAGGCTATAGTCGTGCAGCGCGGAGCTTGCACTGATGAGCGCATTTTTTACGTCGCGCTCAATGCGGGAAATGGCGCGCTCCGCCGGTACTCCCAATCCGCCGCCGCCCGGCGTTTCGACGATTAAATGCGCGCCCGGTGGAATGATTTGCTGCCCCTTGCCGGAAAGTATCTCGCCGGTAGATAAACGAACGCGACCGGGCGCTCCGGCGCTACCGCCCTCGGCACCCCGCGCCGGAAAATCGATGCGATCCCACGCCGCACCTAATGCCATGGGGGCATTCTGACCGTGGGAAACTTCAATAATCTGTCCCAGTCCTCCCCGCTGCTGACCGGCCCCTCCAGAGTCCGTGCGGTATTCCTTGCGCCAGAACACTACCGGGCTGATGGATTCGAGTATTTCCAGCGACACGTTTCGTACGCCGCTCGGGAAAGACGTTGTAGACAACCCGTCCAGATGTGGACGCGCGCCGGTGCCGCCCGTTGAGAAGCTGGTAATGGAGAAGCGTGGCTGCGACAAAAAGCTTTGGGCGTCATAACCCGGCAATACGTGCCCGCCGGATAGTTGAATGTTCCAAAGGCATGATGATCCTTCGGCTGGAACGTTTCCGGGACGTGCCTGACGCAGACAGCCGAACACCACATCGGGCAGCATCTGGCCAATGATGTGGCGCGAGGTCACCGCCGCGGGATAGGGCGCGTTGAGAATGGAACCTTCGGGCGCAGAGACGCGGATAACACCCAGCGATCCCGAGTTGTTCGGCACGTCCGAGCCAATCAGGCAGCGGATACCAAAGGAGGTGTAGGCGTCGGTATAGGCTTTAACGACATTAATACCTTTGGCGACAAACCCGGATGTGCCGGTGTAATCGACATCAATACCTTCCTGGCTGACGGTCAGTCTGGCTTTCAGAAGCAGGGGTTCGCCATAGCCGTCTATCCACATCTCGGCATCCCAGGTGCCTCGAGGCCATTCCCATACTGCCGTTAGCATCGCCTGTCTTGAATGGTCAAGAATGTATTCACCCGCGTCGAGCAGATCCGGTAATCCGAACTCGTCAAGCACGCTGACCAGGCGACGCGCGCCAACGTCGTTGCAGGCCACCAGAGCAAAAAAATCACCCTCGACCTGTTCCGGTTCGCGGACGTTGGCTTTCACTATCGACAACACATTGTTGTCCAACTCGCCGCCGTGAATAAACTTCATGATCGGCAGGAATAGACCCTCATGATAAATTTGACGGCCATCAGGTCCCGGACCGAGTCCGCCGATGTCCACCACATGCAGGGTAGAAGCAAAGAGCGCGATAGGGTTGCCATGATAAAAGACGGGCGTCACCATCACGATGTCGTATAGATGCCCCGTGCCTTTCCAGGGATCATTGGTCACCAGCACATCGCCCGGCTTTAAGGTTTCAATGGGGAATACGTCAAGAAAATGCAGTACCGAATCGGCCATGGAATTGACATGGCCCGGCGTGCCCGTCACGGCCTGCGCCACCATTCGACCATCAGGTAAAAACACCCCGGCCGAAAGGTCACCGGCCTCACGAGTCGATGTGCCGAAAGCGGTACGGATCAGTGCCTGCGCCTGCTCTTCAACTACCGAAATCAGGCGATTCCAGATTACCTGATGTTGAATAACGTCCTGAGTCATCATTGTTATCCTTGTGCCGCGTTGTTCTGTTGCAATATGAGATGGCCCTCGGCAGTAACCTTTGCCGAAAAGCCTTCGTCTACCCAGGTACTGGTTTCGGTTTCAACGACCAGCAGCGGGCCGGAGGCAGCGGTCACCGTTGAAAGCTGATCACGACGGTAGACCGGCACGCGGATGCGCTGTTGCTGACGTGCGGAAAACACGTCGCGCCGAGGTAAAGGGGTGGCAGGGCCGAGGTCAGGTCGAGGTGTTGAGGAAGACGTATTGATATCGGGCGCCGGTGTGCTTGCGGTCACCGTCCAGCTAATCGCTTCAACCGCAACGTGATCCAGACTGCGGCCATACAGTTGGCGATAGGCAAGGGTAAAACGCCGATGCAATGCTTCCAGGGATTGAGCATTCACCTCGCCGTCGTCGAGGGCAACAGGAACTTCGTGGCCCTGACCGGAATAGCGTAAATACACGCTGCGCTGAATATTGATGGGGGCGTGGGCATCGGCTTGTTCCACTACCAGGCGCACTTGTTGGCTCAGTTCCGACAGCAAGGCCCCCACGGCATCAAAGTCCAGCTTATCCAGTCGTTGATAAAAACTGCGAACAGCCTGATAGGCAACCGGTGCCCACAGAAAGCCCAATGCCGAACCGACACCCGCAGCGTGCGGAATAACTACCTTCTTTATCCCGAGTTTGGCGGCAAGACGGGCGGCATGCAAAGGGGCGGCACCACCAAAGGCAACCAGGGTGTAGTCTTCCACTGCCTTACCGGACTCGCTGGCGTGAACACGCGCCGCATTAGCCATGTTCTCGGCGATGATTTCAGTTACCGCAAGGGCGGCGTGGTCAACGCCAAGCCCAAGCGGGGCGGCAATCTGTTGCCGAAGTGCGGCGGCAGCCAACGTGACATTAAGTTCGACCTTGCCGTCGGCAAAGGCCGCGGGATCCAGCAAACCCAATTGCGCGTTGGCATCGGTGATGGTGACGTTTTGCCCGCCAAGATTATAGCTCACCGGTCCCGGCGCAGAACCGGCACTGTCCGGACCCACCTGTAAACGCGAGAGATTGTCGATACGTGCAATGGACCCGCCGCCTGCACCAATCTCGACCAGATCGATTACCGGTATACGGATAGGCAGGCCGG
>Ga0308159_1003945_pt1 | contig 14190 bp, 9 predicted proteins | sample PhyCR1_FD_201040 | JGI IMG/M metagenome (GOLD analysis project Ga0308159, IMG submission 201040) | Phyllosphere microbial communities from UC Gill Tract Community Farm, Albany, California, United States - DLSLC.R1 | ecosystem: Host-associated > Plants > Phyllosphere > Unclassified | place: USA... | reverse complement strand
CGCGTACGGTGACGGCATGCTCCACCCCGCGTCATCCGGATCCGTCGTGGTCGTGGGTGCGGGGATGGTGGCCCACCGCTTCGTCGAGAGCCTCACCAGCCGCGACACCGACGGCCGCTGGTCGATCACGGTGCTCGGTGACGAGACCCGCGGCCCCTACGACCGGGTCGGTCTCAGCGGCGTTTTCAGCGGGAAGACCCACGACGACCTCCTGCTCGACCCCGCGGTCCTCGACCACGACCGTGTGCGCGTGCACACCGATGCCCGGGTCACGAAGATCGACCGCGCCGCCCGCACCGTCACCACGGCCGGCGGCTCGACCCACTCCTACGACCGCCTCGTGCTCGCCACCGGCTCGTACGCCGCGCGGCTCGCGCTCGACGGCTTCGACCACCGGGGCTGCTTCGTCTACCGCACGCTCGACGATGTCGCCGGCATGCGCGCGTGGGTCGCGAAGCGCTCCGCGGAGCTCGGTCGCCCCCTGCGCGGCGCTGTCGTCGGCGGCGGCCTGCTCGGCCTCGAGGCTGCCGGGGCGCTGCAGGCCGAGGGCGTCTCGCCGTTCGTGCTGCAGTCGAACGAGCGGCTCATGTCGGCGCAGCTCGACCTGGGCGGCGCGAAGGCGCTGCAGCGGCTCATCGAGGCGCGCGGCATCGAGGTGCGCACGCAGTCGGTGACGACCCGAGTGGATGCCGACAAGACCGGCGCCGTGTGCGGCCTGGAGCTGCGCGACGGCACGTGGGAGGCCGTCGACATCGTCGTGTTCACGGTCGGCGTGCGTCCCCGCGATGAGCTCGCTCGCACCGCGGAGCTCGCGGTCGACCCGCGCGGCGGTGTCGTGATCGACGCGGGTTGCGACACGTCCGACCCCGCGATCCTCGCGATCGGCGAGGTCGCCAGCTTCGACGGCCAGTGCATCGGCCTGGTCGCCCCCGGCTACGCGATGGCCGAGGTCGCCGCGACCCGCCTGCTCGGGGGCGAGGCCGCGTTCGACGGCTTCGACACCTCGGCGAAGCTCAAGCTCTCGGGCGTCGAGGTCGCGAGCTTCGGCGACGCGTTCGCCGAGACCCCCAACGCCCTCGACGTCACGTACGCCGACCCCATCTCGGGCGTCTACAAGAAGCTCGTGCTGAGCGACGACGCGCAGACGCTGCTCGGTGGCATCCTGGTCGGCGATGCCTCGGCATACACGTCGCTGCGGCCCCTCGTGGGTCGCGCGCTCGGCGGCGACCCGGCGGCGTACCTCATGCCGTCCGACCTCGCGCCCGCCCCGCAGGGCGACCTTCCCGACGACGCGATCGTCTGCTCGTGCAACGGCGTCACGGCCGCGACCGTCCGCGGCGCCGTCACCAAACACGACTGCGCGGATGCCGCCGAGGTCAAGGCCTGCACGAAGGCGGGCGCGGCCTGCGGCTCGTGCTTCACGCTCGTGAAGAAGCTCGTGGCGACTGAGCTCGCGGCATCCGGGAAAGAGGTCTCGAACGGTCTGTGCGAGCACTTCTCGTTCACGCGCGCGCAGCTGTTCGACGCCGTCCGCATCTCGGGACTGAAGACCTTCACCGCGATCGTCGAGCGCTTCGGCACCGGCCGCGGGTGCGACATCTGCAAGCCGGCGCTCGCGAGCATCCTGGCCAGCCTGTACTCGGAGCACGTGCTCGACGGCGAGCTCGCGACGATGCAGGACACCAACGACCACGTGATGGCCAATATCCAGCGCGACGGAACCTACAGCGTCGTCCCGCGCATCGCGGGAGGGGAGATCACCCCCGACGGTCTCGTCGTGATCGGCGAGGTCGCCCGCGACTTCGGGCTTTACACGAAGATCACCGGCGGCCAGCGCATCGACATGTTCGGCGCTCGCCTCGAGCAGCTGCCCGCGATATGGAAGCGCCTCGTCGACGCCGGCTTCGAGTCGGGACAGGCCTACGGCAAGTCCCTGCGCACGGTGAAGTCGTGCGTCGGGCAGACCTGGTGCCGCTACGGCGTGCAGGACTCGGTCGGCATGGCCGTGCAGCTCGAGCTGCGCTACCGGGGCCTGCGCTCGCCGCACAAGATCAAGTTCGGCGTCTCGGGCTGCGCGCGCGAGTGCGCCGAGGCCCGCGGCAAGGACGTCGGCGTCATCGCGACCGAGGCCGGCTGGAACATGTACGTCGGCGGCAACGGCGGCTTCACCCCGCGCCACGCGGTGCTGTTCGCCGAGGGTCTCGACGACGACGGACTGCTGCGAGCGATCGACCGCTTCCTGATGTTCTACATCCGCACCGCCGACCGGCTGCAGCGTACGGCTCCGTGGATGGAGGACTACGAGGGCGGCCTCGAAGCGCTCAAGGGCGTCGTGTTCGACGACACGCTCGGCATCGCCGAAGACCTCGACCGCGCCATGGCCGCGCACATCGACAACTACGAGGACGAGTGGGCCGCGACCCTCGCCGACCCCGAGAAGCTCAAGCGGTTCCAGAGCTTCGTCAACGCCCCCGACACCGCCGACCCCACCCTCGCCTACGTGTCGGAGCGCGGTCAGCCCCGCCCCGCGACCGCCGAGGAACGCTCCACGGGCGCCGTCTTCATCGGCGGCACGACCCTGGCGGTGCGCTCGTGACGATTCTGGAGGCGAGAAACATGGATGCCGAGACCCCGGCGCCCGACGCATCGGTCGACGCCCCCGCGGGCACAGGGCGCTCCGCGTGGACCCGCATCTGCCGGGTCGACGACCTGCTCGTCGAGCGCGGTGCCGCGGCCCTGGTCGACGACCGGCAGATCGCCCTCTTCCGCACCTTCGACGGGCGCCTCTTCGCCACCGACCAGGTCGACCCGTTCAGTGGGGCCGCCATTCTGTCGCGGGGGATCGTCGGCGATCGCTCCGGCATCCCGACCGTGGCCTCGCCCATGTACAAGCAGGTGTTCGACCTGCGCACGGGTGCCTGCCTCGACACGCAGGGCAAAGAACCGCTGTCGGTGCGGGTGCACCCCGTGACCGTCCACGACGGCGACGTGTTCGTGAAGCTCGCCCCCGCGGCGGACGGCGCAGAAGGAGACCCCCGATGATCGCTCTCGCAGGACTCGACCTCACCGACAGGCTCGTCGTGTGCGTGGGCGGCGGTTCGGTCGCCGAGCGCCGCATCGCGCGGCTACGTGCCGCGGGTGCGCGGGTGCGTCTGATCGCTCCCGTCGCGACGGCGGGTCTCGCCGCCCTCGCCGCGTCGGGCGACATCGAGTGGCACGCTCGTTCGTTCGCCGCCGCCGATCTCGACGACGCCTGGTTCTGTCACACGGCGACCGGATCGGCATCCGTCGACGCCGCCGTCGTCGACGCGGCCGAGGCCCGCCGCGTGTGGTGCGTCAACGCCGGCCACGGCGGCAAGGGCACCGCGCGCCTCGCCGCCGAGACCACGAGCGGAGACGTCATGGTCGGCGTCGTCTCGACCGCCGGTGCCGACCCGCGCCGCACCGTCGCCGTGCGCGATGCCATCGCCCAGCGCCTCGCCGAAGGCGCCCTTCCGCTCCGCCGCCGGCGGCGCCCGCTCGTGGGGAGTGTGGCGCTCGTCGGCGGCGGCCCCGGCCCGATCGACCTGATGACGGTGCGCGCCCGCGCCCTTCTGGCCGAGGCCGATGTCGTCGTGCACGATCGCCTCGGACCGACCGGGGTGCTCGCCGAACTCGGCGACGACGTCGAGCTGATCGATGTCGGCAAGCGCCCGCAGCACCACCCCGTGCCGCAGGACGAGATCAACGCGATCCTCGTCGACCGCGCCGCGAAGGGTCTGCGGGTCGTCCGGCTGAAGGGCGGAGACCCCTTCGTCTACGGCCGCGGCGGCGAAGAGGTCATCGCGTGCCGGGCTGCGGGCATCCCGGTGGAGGTCGTTCCGGGGATCTCGAGCGCGATCGCCGTCCCGTCCGCGGCGGCAGTACCCGTGACCCACCGCGGCGTCGCCGGTACCCTGCACGTTGTGAACGGTCAGGAGACCCCGAGCGAGGCCACCCTCGCAGCCCTCCGCGACGACAGCGCCACCGTCGTCGCGCTCATGGGCGTGAGCGCGCTGCCGCGGTTCGTCGCCGCGGCCCGCGCCGCCGGTGCCCCCGAGGCCCGGCCCGTCGCCTTCGTCGAGAACGGCCACACCCCCGCTCAGCGCACGATCCGCACGACGCTCGGAACAGCGATCCAGGATGCCGAGACCCACCGTCTCGCGAATCCGGCGGTGCTCGTGTTCGGCGAGGTCGCCCGGGCCGACCTGCTCCTGCCCGTCGCGGTCGCGGCGCACGGGGAGGGTATCGGGTGACGACACCCACGCGGACGATCAGCACGGTGCTCCTCGGGTGCACCGTGCTGCTTCCCGTCGACCGGCGGTCGGGGGAGCTGTCGGCCGCGCTCGAACGGCACGGTGCGCGGGTGCGGGTCGCTCCGGCGCTGACGATCATCCCGCACGTCGACGACGACGAGCTGATCGCCGCGACGCGCCAGCTCGTCGCTGACCCGCCCGACGTCGTCGTGGCGACCACCGGCGTGGGTTTCCGCGGGTGGATGGAGACGGCCGACGAGGCGGGGCTCCACGATGACCTGAGCAGGGTGCTGCAGCGCGCGCGGATCGTCGCCCGCGGACCCAAGGCGCGCGGAGCGATCCAACAGGCGGGGTTCGAAGCCGACTGGGTCGCCGAGAGCGAGACCTCGGCGGAGCTGCGCGATTTTCTCGTCGCCGAGGGCATCGCCGGGCTCCACGTCGCCGTGCAGCACCACGGTTCCGGAGCCGACGGCCTCGACGAAGCCTTCGAGGCGGCCGGGGCGCACGTGACCAGTCTGACCATCTACCGGTGGGGCCCGCCGCCCGACCCCGAGGCCGTGGCCGCCTCGACGCGACAGGTCGCCCGGGGCGAGATCGACGCCGTGCTGTTCACCTCGGCTCCCGCGGCCCGCGAGTGGATCCTCGCCGCCGAACGCGCCGACGCGCTCGACGGGGTGGCATCCCGCGCGCGAGACGGACGCGTGCTGATGGCGGCGGTGGGCCCGATCACGGCGGGGCCCCTGCGAGATGTCGGGATCGATCCGCTCGTCCCCGACCGCGGGCGCCTCGGCGCGCTCGTGCGCGCGGTGGTCACGCACTACGGCGGGGTCGACGCGCCCGTCATCGCCACGACGGCCGGGGTGCTCGGCATCCGGTCGTCGGGGATCGTGCTCGACGGGGAGTTCACGCCGCTTCCGCGCACGGGCGTCGAGATCCTGCGGGCTCTCGCGCGCGTGCCCGGCGCGGTCGTCTCGCGTGCCGATCTGGTCGCGGCGCTGTCGAACGCCGAGGCCAGCGGCCACGCGGTCGAGGTGGCGGTGGCCCGGACGCGCGAGGCGCTCGGCGGCACCGATCTCATCCGCACGGTCTACAAGCGCGGCTATCGGCTCGACGTGATCGACGAGGAGGACTCATGACCGCGGTACTCATCGCCTGCGCCCACGGCACACGGTTCGAGGAGGGGCGGGTGGTTGTGCGGGCCCTGCTCGACGTGCTGCGCGAGACCGCGCCCGCGGGCGTCGAGGTGCTCGAGGCCTACGTCGACGTGCACGGGCCGTACGTCACCGACGTGGTCGCGGCGGCGCGCGAGCGCACGGACGACATCGTGATCGTGCCGCTGCTGCTGTCGACCGGTTACCACACCGAGGTCGACCTGGTCGAGGCGGCCGACGGCCTGCCCGTGGCTCCCGCTCTGGGCCCCCACCCCGTGCTGGCCGAGATTCTCGCCGACCGCGTGCGCGAGGCCGGGGCGGGTGCGAGCGACACGGTCGTGCTGGCCGCGGCCGGTTCGACGCGGCCCGGGGCGGTCGTCGACGTGGAGCGCATGGCGGAGCTCATGACCGAGGCAGGCGTGGCCGGACCTGTCGTGACGGCGTACGCCGCGGCATCCGATCCCCGCATCCCGGATGCCGTGCACGCGGCGCGCTCGGCCGGACGCCGGACGGTCGTGGCGAGCTACGTCCTCGCCCCGGGGCACTTCTCGCGCGTGATCGAGAAGGCCGAGGCCGACCTGACCACCGCCCCGATCGGCGCGGATCCGCGCCTGGCGACCGTGGTGTGGGAGCGATGGCGCGAGGCCCGGCGCACGGGGCCGAGCGTGCCGGCGGCCGAGCCGGACGGACGCCGCACGGGTCTGCTCGCCGCGCTCCGCGCCCTCGTCTCGGGCGCTCGCCGCCGCGCCTGAGCGGCGGCCTGGGGCGGCCCGGGTAGGGTTCCTCTCGCCCATGCATCGCCTCCTCATCGCTCTCCTCGCCGCCCTCGACGCCGTCCTCGCGGCCGCGGGCGGCATCGCGGTCGTGCTCGCACCGCTCACGCTGCTCTGGGTGTTCGGCGTCGGTAACCCCGACTGGAGCGCGCTCTGGCCCGCGTCGGCCGCGGTCTGGCACCTCGGCCACCTCGTGCCGGTGTCGGTCACCCTGCCCGACGGCTACCTCGCGGCGACCGGCATCGACCCGACGTTCGCGACGTTCACGCTGTCTCTCGCGCCGTTGGCCTTCGCCGCCTTCACCGGGCTGTTCGCGGCCCGCTCGGGCTCGCGCGCGGCAGAGGCGGGCGCCGGCCTCACCGGATGGCTCTCGGGCTCGCTGGTCTTCGCGGCGCTCTCCGCGGGCATCGCGTTCACCTCGCGGGCCTCGCTCGTGGCCTCCGAAACGTGGCTCGCGATCCTGCTGCCCTCGCTGATCTTCCTCGTTCCCTCGCTCCTCGGCGCCCTCGCGGGCGCGTGGCGCGTGGGCGACGACGGGCCGGTCGACGCCGTGCGCGGATGGATCGAACGGATGCCGGCCGCGTGGGCGCCCGTGCCCGGACTCGCCCTGCGCGGACTCGCGGTCACGACCCTCGGGCTGATCGGGGTGGGCGGACTGGTCGTGCTCGCCGGTCTCGTCGCCCGCGCCTCGCAGGTCATCGGGCTCTACCAGGCGAGCAACGCCGACGGCATCGGCGCGACCGTCATCGCCCTCGGCCAGCTCTTCTACCTGCCCACCCTCGTGCTCTGGGGGATGTCGTTCGCCGCCGGGCCCGGTTTCGCCCTCGGCACCGACACCGCGGTTACCCCCGCCGCGACGCAGGTCGGCGCGCTCCCCGGCATCCCGGTGCTGGGGGCCGTGCCCGATTCGACCTCGTCGTGGCTGCTGCTGCTCGTGCTGCTGCCGATCGCCGTGGGCGCGCTGACCGGATGGATCCTGCGCTCCCGGATGCCCTTCACCACCAGACCCGAGCCGCTCGCGCCCCGGCTGGTCCTGGCCGTCGCGGTCGCGGCGCTCACCGGCGGGATGGGTGCTCTCGCGGCGGTCGTCTCGTCGGGGTCGATCGGCCCGGGACGCCTCGCCGACACGGGCCCGCAGCCGGGGCCGCTCGCCCTGACCCTCGGGCTCGAGGTTCTCGTGGGCCTGGCGATCCTGCTGCTCAGCCCGCGCTTCGGCGGCGACGAGAATCACGTCCGATACGAGGAGCGCGACGACCGCGGCGTCTCGTTCGCGGCGCGCGAACACGTGCCCTTCGACCGCGACGAGCATTGGACGGGTCCGACCCCCACCGGTTCGCCCGTCGGGGCCGGGATCTCGCACGACGTGTGGCCCAGCTCGTACCGCGAACCGGATGCCGTCGCGACCGACACGGCGCTCGGGGTGCGGGGGAGCGGGTCCCGTCCGTCTGCATCCGGCCCGTCGGTGGTGGCCCCGGCGACCGTCTCGGAAGGCTCTCGGGCCGACGCGAGCGCAGGGGCCTCCGACGAACTCAGCGACGACGAGGTGCGCGCCCGTATCCGCGCCGCCTGGTCGGAGCACGGCGGCGAGCCCGACGGCACACGCTGAACCACGGTTTTCCGTGACGGTCGGACCGGCCGAGGCCGACGGACCCGGCTGCCGCCGACGAGCCCGCACGGGCGGACGCACCTGCGTAGACTGAGCGCGTGCTCACGGTCGCCGTCCTCATCTCCGGCACCGGCTCGAACCTCCGCGCCCTGCTCGAGGCGGCCTCGGCCCCCGACTTCCCGGCGCGCGTGATCGCGGTCGGTGCCGATCGCGAGGCCGACGGCTTCGCCCACGCCGAGCACTTCGGCATCCCGACCTTCCTCGTTCCCTTCGGAGGGTTCGCCTCTCGCGAGGAGTGGGGCGCCGAGCTCGGCGCGCAGCTCTCGGTGTGGAACCCCGACCTCGTCGTGCTCAGCGGCATGATGCGGCTGCTGCCCGCCGACCTCGTGGCCGCGTGGCAACCGCGCATCATCAACACCCACCCCGCGTACCTGCCCGAGTTCCCCGGAGCGCACGGGGTGCGCGACGCCCTCGCCGCGGGCGTCGAGCAGACCGGGGCGAGCGTGATCGTCGTCGACTCGGGCGTCGACACCGGCCCGATCCTCGCGCAGGAGCGCGTCCCCGTGCTCCCCGGCGACGACGAGAACTCCCTGCACGAACGCATCAAGCCCGTCGAACGACGCCTGCTCATCGACGTCGTCCGCCGGATCGCCGAGGGCGAGCTCGACCTCGCCGCCACAGCATCCCGAATCGCCTGACCCGCTCGACGGGCGCCGGCCCGTCACGCACCCGAACCCGACTCGAGACACAGGAGCCGCACGCCATGGCCGGACCCCGCCACGACCCCGCCGACTACCGCCCCCGCGACGTCGTCCCGATCCGCCGCGCGCTGGTGTCGGTGAGTGACAAGACCGGTCTGCTTGAGCTCGGCGCGGCCCTCGCCGCCGCCGGCGTCGAGATCGTCTCGACCGGTGGCTCGGCCACACTGCTGCGCGACGCCGGATACGACGTCACCGACGTCTCGGCCGTCACGGGCTTCCCCGAGTCGCTCGACGGCCGCGTCAAGACCCTGCACCCGAGCGTGCACGCGGGTCTGCTCGCCGACCTGCGCCTGGCCTCGCACGAGGCGCAGCTCGAGCAGCTCGAGATCCGCCCCTTCGAGCTCGTGGTGGTGAACCTGTACCCGTTCGTCGAGACCGTGGCATCCGGTGCCGAGGGCGACGACGTCGTGGAGCAGATCGACATCGGCGGCCCCGCCATGGTGCGCGCGTCGGCGAAGAACCACGCCAACGTCGCCATCGTCGTCTCGCCCGAGTCGTACCCCGCCATCATCGAGGCCCTGCAGGCGAATGGCGGCACGAACCTCGTGCAGCGTCGCGAGCTCGCGGCCCGCGCCTTCTCGCACACGGCCGCGTACGACACCGCCGTGTCGACGTGGTTCGCCGAGGGCACCCTCGCCGACGACATCGATCTGCCCGCGCACCTGACGATCCAGGCCGAGCGCCTGTCGACCCTACGCTACGGCGAGAACTCGCACCAGCGCGCCGCGATCTACACCCGCGTCGGTGGCCACGGCATCGCCCAGGCCACACAGCTGCAGGGCAAAGAGATGTCGTACAACAACTACGTCGACGCCGACGCGGCCCTGCGTGCCGCATTTGACATGGTCAAGCCGGCCGTCGCGATCATCAAGCACGCGAACCCCTGCGGTATCGCGGTCGCGGCCCCCCACGCGCTCGACCCGATCGCCTCGGCCCACCTGCGCGCGCACGAGTGCGACCCCGTGTCGGCGTTCGGCGGCGTGATCGCCGCAAACCGCACGGTCACGCTGAAGATGGCCGAGAACCTGCGCGACATCTTCACCGAGGTCATCATCGCCCCCGACTTCGAGCCCGAGGCGCTCGAGGTGTTCAAGCTCAAGAAGAACCTGCGCGTGCTGCGCCTGCCCGCCGACTGGCAGCAGGAGCGCATGGACGTGCGCCTCGTCTCGGGCGGTCTGCTGCTGCAGGACGCCGACCGCTTCCCCGACGACATCGAGTCGGTGGCGAAGAACTGGGAGCTCGTCTCGGGCGAGCGTCCCGCCGACGAGGACATGGAGAGCCTCATCTTCGCGTGGAAGTCCTGCCGCGCCGTGAAGTCGAACGCGATCGTGCTCGCCCAGGGTTCGGCCACCGTCGGCATCGGCATGGGCCAGGTCAACCGCGTCGACTCGTGCCGCCTCGCGGTGGAGCGCGCCGGCGATCGCGCTCGCGGCTCGATCGCGGCATCCGATGCCTTCTTCCCCTTCGCCGACGGCCCCCAGGTGCTGATCGACGCGGGCATCTCGGCGATCATCCAGCCCGGCGGTTCGGTGCGGGATGCCGAGGTCGTCGACGCCGCGCGCGCCGCCGGCATCACGATGTTCTTCACGGGAGAGCGTCACTTCTTCCACTGAGCCCGCTCAGTGCGTTCGACGCCGTCGCAGCTTCGGTTGCGGCGGCGTCGTCGCGTGTGCGGGGACGGGAGCGTGTGCCGGGCGTTCGGGGAGCTGTGGGGGAGGCGGGGCGTCCGGATTGTCACGCATAAACGCTGTTCGCGCACGTAAACGCGATGACTACGCGTTTCTGCGCGCGGGGAGCGTTTATGGCAGCGCGACGGCGGGCGTTCCAGGCGGTGCCGGCAACAGCGCGGCGTCGGCGCCGCCCGGCCGCGAGCGGCGCGCTGCGTCAGGCGCTGATCGCGACGAGCTTGGCCACCGTGTTCGCGTTGCGCGCGGTGCCCGTCACGCCGAGGCGCTTCTCGAACCAGCCGGCCTGCAGCTTCGAGCCGCCGATGCCCTCGGGATACCGCACGAACACCTCGCGACCGTCGAGCACCGCCTCTTCGGGGGAGCCCGCCGGTATGTCGAGCGACACCCCTGGGGTCGGGGGCTCGGCGAGGAACACCGTCTGCACCCACCGTCCTTCGGCGGCGTCGGCGAAGGGGTTCCGAGCGTGTGCGTCCGCGAGCTCGGCATGGGTGCGCACGATGACCGGGAGATCGAATCCGAAGGCCTCGCGCACGGCGCCGCGCACCAGGCCCGCGATCTCGCCGGGGGAGCGCCCGCCGTCGTCGAGCACGACGTTGCCGGCCACCTGGAGCGTGTCGACCTCACCCAGACCCGCGGATGCCAACACCTCGCGCAGCGCGGACATCTTCAGCGCCGTGGGGCCGCCGACACCGCGGATGAGGGCGACGGTGCGGGGCATGAGGTGACTCTACGCCGTTGCCGCGCGGGCGCCTCGGGTGCGAATGCTGCTCTCACGCGGAGTCGCGACCGAGGGTCTCGAGCAGGCGCAACCAGACCTCGCTCACGGTCGGATACGAGGGCACCGCGTGCCACAGACGCTTCACTGGCACCTCGCCCACGATCGCGATGGTGGCGGAGTGCAGGAGTTCGGCGATGTCCGGACCGACGAAGGTGGCCCCCACGAGAACGCCCCGGTCGAGATCGACGATCGCGCGGGCCTTGCCGACGTAGGCGTCGGACTGCTCGCTCGACCCGGCGATGCTCGCGAGGTCGTAGTCGAGCACCTTGGCGTTCAGCCCCTTCTCTTCCGCCTGTTTCGCGGTGAGACCCACCGACGCCACTTCAGGATCGGTGAACGTCACCTGCGGGACGGCGTCGTGGTCGGCGGTGGCGACGTGAGCGCCCCAGGGAGCGTCGTCGACCTCGTCGCCTTTCGCACGAGCCGCGATGACGTCGCCCGCAGCGCGGGCCTGGTACTTGCCCTGGTGCGTGAGCAGGGCCCGGTGGTTGACGTCGCCCACCGCGTAGAGCCAGTCGAAACCGCGAACGAGCAGAGTGTCGTCGACGTCGAGCCAGGTGTCGGCCTCGAGGCCGACGGCATCCAGTCCGAGGTCGCCGGTGCGCGGGGTGCGACCGACCGCGACGAGGACCTCGTCCGCGGAGACGGTGGAACCGTCGGATAACTCGAGCACCGCGCGCCCGTCGTCGTCGCGGCGGGCGGATGTGGCATCCGCTCCCTGTTTCACGGTGACCCCGCGGTCGCGGAGCGAGGACGCGACGAGCTCACCCGCGAACGGCTCGTTGCCGCCGAGAAGGCCCGAGCGGGCGATGAGGGTGACGGCGGTGCCCAGACTTTGGAACGCGGTCGCCATCTCGGCGCCAACGACACCGCCGCCGATGATCGCGAGCGAACCGGGGATCTGCTGCACGGCGGTCGCCTCGCGGCTGGTCCACGGGGAGATGTCGGCGAGGCCCGGGATGTCGGGGAGGAGGGCGGCGGAGCCCGTGCACACCGCGACCGCGTGACGGGCGACGAGGTCGGTCGTCGTGCCGTCTTCTGCGGTGACGCGCACGGTCTTCTCCCCGGTCAGCCGGCCGTGTCCGCGCACGAGATCGATGCCCGCGCCCTGGAGCCACTCGACCTGGCCCGAGTCGTTGTAGTCGCTGGTCATGGTGTCGCGGCGACGGAGCACCGCGGCGACGTCGAGGTCGCCGGTGACGGCCTGCTTCGCGCCGTCGACATCGCGCGCCGCGCGGAGGGCTGCGGCGCTGCGGAGCAGAGCCTTCGAGGGCATGCACGCCCAGTACGAGCATTCGCCGCCGACGAGCTCGGATTCGACGATGGCCGCGGTGAGACCGGCCTGCACGGCACGGTCGGCCACGTTCTCGCCGACGGGTCCGGCGCCGATGACGATGAGGTCGTATTCGCGTTCGCTCATGGTGTTCACGGTACCGACGACGTCCGACATCGCGTGGGGGTTGCGCCCCGGCCCGACCATCGGGAGGGATGGTCGAGACGCCCCGCACGGCCGTGTCCGATTTCCGCCAGCCGATGTCGGAGGTCGATGGCAGGGTGGATGCCATGACCACCACCGTCTCCGAGCTCCCGGGCTTCGCCGAGCGCTATCGCGTGATCCAGTCGCGCGACCGCCGCTTCGACGGGCAGTTCGTCACGGCGGTGCGCTCCACGCACATCTACTGCCGCCCGAGCTGCCCCGCGCGAACGCCCAAGGAAGAGAACGTGACGTTCTATGCGACCTCCGCGGCGGCGCACGAGGCCGGCTATCGCGCGTGCAAACGCTGTCTGCCCGAAGCGGCCCCCGGTTCGCCCCTGTGGGATGTGCGCGGAGACGTGGCCGCGCGGGCCATGCGCCTCATCGCCGACGGGGTCGTCGACCGAGAGGGCGTCCCGGGCCTCGCCCGGCGGCTCGGCTACTCGTCGAGGCACCTCACCCGACTGCTCACCGCCGAACTCGGTGCCGGACCCCTCGCGCTCGCCCGCGCGCATCGCGCGCACACGGCACGGGCGCTGCTCGTCGGAACCGACCTGTCGTCGGCCGATGTGGCGTTCTCCGCCGGGTTCTCGAGCGTCCGGCAGTTCACCGACACGATCGGGGAGGTGTTCGGGATGCCACCCCGCGACCTCCGCGCGAGACGCTCGGACGCCTCGGGAGTCGAGGCGACGGCCGGTCAGATCGACCTCGCTCTGCCGGTGCGCGGGCCGATCGACACGACCGGCCTGTTCGGATGGATGAGGGCTCACGCGATCCCCGGCGTCGAGGAGGGTGGTGACCGGTCGTTCGCGCGCGTCGCACGCCTGCCCGGCGGGCCGGCATGGTTCGAGGTGCGCCTCGCCGCCGACGGCCGCCTCCGGCTGCGCGCACGGCTGTCGGCCCTGGCCGACCTGGGTACGCTTATCGCCCGCGTTCGCCGACTGTTCGACCTCGACGCCGATCCTCTCGCGATCGACGAGGCGCTCGCCCGGCATCCCGAACTCGCCGCCGCCGTCGAGGCGATCCCCGGCGTGCGGGTTCCCGGTGCGATCGACACCGGCGAGATGCTCCTGCGCGCCATGATCGGGCAGCAGATCAGCGTGGCCTCGGCCCGGACCATGCAGGGTCGACTGGCCGCCGAACTCGGCGAGTCGACCGCGATCGGGCCGAAACCGCTCACGCTCTTCCCCTCACCGGCGGTGATCGCCGAGCGCGGGCTCGAGGTCCTCCGCGGACCGGCGGCGCGCATGCGGGCGATCGTCGAGGCGGCGGCGGCTCTCGCCGAGGGCGACCTCGAGCTCAGCGCCGGCGACGACGGTGCCGATCAGCGCGAGCGGCTGCTGGCGATGCGGGGCATCGGGCCGTGGACGGCCGACTACGTGCGCATGCGCGTGCTCGGCGATCCCGACGTGCTGCTCCCCGGCGATGTCGCGGCCCGCGCGGGAGCCGCCGCCCTCGGCGTCCCCTCCGACCCGGCGGGCTTCACCGCGTGGTCGGAGCGAACGGCGCCCTGGCGCAGTTACGCGATGGCGCATTACTGGTACGCCGCTCCGGTCACGCAGGCGTGGCGGGCACCGGCCGAGACGGCCGCCGCGGTCGTCGCTTCTCCTCGGCGTGGGGGGGGGGGCCGCGGCCGCCCCCCCCCCGGGGGGGGGACCCCCCCCCCCCCCCCCCCCCAAAACCAG
>Ga0308159_1003944_pt1 | contig 14191 bp, 15 predicted proteins | sample PhyCR1_FD_201040 | JGI IMG/M metagenome (GOLD analysis project Ga0308159, IMG submission 201040) | Phyllosphere microbial communities from UC Gill Tract Community Farm, Albany, California, United States - DLSLC.R1 | ecosystem: Host-associated > Plants > Phyllosphere > Unclassified | place: USA... | reverse complement strand
TTGAGGCGACGGTTTTCATCCTCCAGGTCTTTCATCTTTTTTATATCAGAGGCTTCCATACCGCCAAACTTCGCTTTCCAGTTGTAATAGCTGGCTTCAGAGATACCGGCTTCACGGCAGACATCCTTAACGGTACGTCCGGCTTCGACGGACTTCAGAACGGCAATGATCTGGTGTTCGGTGAATCGGGCTTTACGCATGGTGATCTCCTCACAGGACATAATCAGTATGTCGGAAGATCTCTAAAAGTGAATGGTTCGGTTTACCGGGATGCTTACAAGGCGCTGCGCAGTGAACTGGAACAGGCGCTCCAACGGATGAGGGCAGCGCTGGCCTGACGGGCGGCGGCTAAAAGTAAAAAGCCGGAAGGAGTTCGGGGATTGCTTCCGACTTTTTAATTATATTTCTTTATAAGCTTGTTCTGCATCAATAATGATACTTCCTAGCTCAAAGTTAAAAGGCCACTGATCAGCTATGACTCTTGCTATACCTAAAACTCTTTCATTTTTAGGGGGGGTATTATCTGATTGAATCAACCTTAATACTGTTAAAAAGCTTTCTTTAAAATTTGAAAGCTGGTTTATTGAGCTTACAGATAATACCTTCTCATCTTTTGTAAGGATAGCTTTATCAAGCTCATCTATAGCTTTCTGAATCTTTGCAACTGCTTTATTTAATTTTTTCATTTCATAAATCTAATAAGTTTGCGAGATCAGTTATGTATTTTTGAGTCTGACCACCTGGCAACCCGGCACCTTGAGCAGATGCCCTTCCTTCGAGGATTACAGAACCCGGTTTAACTTTAAATTGTGATATATTAGCCATCTGATTCCACTTGATTTTTACAGCTAGGCAGCAGTTTATTCCATGTGCTCTTAACACCTTCCCATACTTTTTGCCTTTATTAAGTTCGTCATAATATCTACCGTAAAATCAATACATAATTCAAATTAAATTTAATTAATTCAAGTTTCACTGCCAAATATTAAATAACTGTTTCCAGATTTCCATCTCTTCATCTGTAGCAAGACTATAATCGCCAGTAACCTTTCGATAATTCATGAAACAAACGCCAATGGCCCGAATGGAAACTGTTTTATTCTTGCGACTTCCATCAATGATAAATTTCATCTCCTCGCAATATGCTTCATCTTTAATCATTTTTTGAAAAAAAATCTCAAGAAAATCTAAAACTTCATTGTAGGAAAATAAATCTATCATTCTCTCTCCGGTAGAATATCAACTTTATCGAACTCTATTATCCTTGAATCAGCATGCATCTGTTGGATGTCTCCAGCACCATATTCTGGGTACGCTTTGGTGAATGGTTCAAGAGGGGCTCCCCCTCTATCACCAAACATTCGTGGATGACGCACTTGTGGCACGCCGTTTTCATAAAGTTGTAAGGTATCAAACTCACCTCTGAGGCGGGCATCACTCCATGATTTATCTAAAGGATCTGACGGATCAAAGTTTTCTTTTCCTTTAATCTGGAAGGCATCACGCGCACCATATCCTGTCTTAATTTTTTCAAATCCGAAGTATGTCACTGGGGCTGCCTTTGTTTCGATCACTTTAGGTGCCCAAACATTTATAGTTCCATCATCTTCAAGATACCTCATATAACGGTATCCTATTGCAGGCATTGTTGCACTCGGCCCAACTGGACCAACATAAAAATCAGGATTATTAGGTTTTTTATCTGTTTTACAGCGCCTTTACAACCCCAACGGATCCACCCAGCCCAGCGCATTCGGGGCATACTGGTAAAGGTTTATCCCGCCAGCCAGACCTATCGGGTCATGCTGCGTAAACCGGCCGCTGTCCGGATCATAATAACGAAACAGATTGTAGTGCAGCCCGGTTAATTCGGCACCTGTGGTGCCTCACCCCTTGGGCTATCGCTAAAGCGATGTTCAAATTTGCTTGCGCAAATTAGTCCCGGTCCAGGTACTGGCCCTGCATACGCAGGTTCTGCTCCACCACCGGAATTCGTTGATTCGATTCGCGCAGCAGTTTGCCCCAGGGGCTGTTCACACCTTCCCAGGTCTTCTGGTCTTCAACGTCGGTCAGCAGTTCCGGCGTGCCGTTAGCGGCGCAGTGGAACCAGAGTATTTCCGGGCTTTCCACGCCATCAATACGGACCAAAGGCTCATAGCTCTGGCTGTCGCTGTACACATAGGTAAGCGGAGTATCGTCATGTATTTTCTGCAGCGGGCGGAAGGTTTGAGAGAAAAGTGGATGGTATGACGAGAGTCGCGGAATGGGTGTTCTGCGAAAACAGTAATGAAGAGCTGCATGGTTTATTTCATGCGACGCTGCCGGGCGATGTTAGCGAAGCATTGTGTACGGCAATATTGGGAAAACAGGATGAAAGCATACCCCTTAAATATCCATAAAGCATAAACCAGAGTTGGAAACAATAATCATAAAAAAAGACTATCTTGTGAATACTTAAGTTTAGATATATCTAATATTTACCAATCATAAATTTCAAACAGCCCTTGACTCCAAACCTTCTTGGCATTTAATTTGACTGGAACCAGATTTTAAATTAGCGCCCTAAAGAGTCACAACTCTAGAAATAAAAAAACCTTGCTACTTTATTTTCAAGGTAATCACCCTGATTTAAGCAAAACTCCCCCGAGCTATCATAGTAAAATAATATACCAAACTAGCACTAAAATTGTCATTTTGATAAAACGTCAAAGTAGACACTTTGGCAGAGTGTAAGACTACGAAATGCAAGTGCAGATTAATAAACCCAATATCAACAATTTATTTTATCTCTAACTTGAGTGCTTATTATTACCTCATATGCATCTTGTTCGCTTAACTTTGCTTTATTAAACTCTTCTTCGCTTATCTCAGATTTAACATCTCTATTAGTAATCCCACCAGCGTCATAATTGATATAGTATTTGCCATCTTCTTGAGTAATGAACATGCCATAGCCACTAAATATAGCCTTTCCCATTATATTCTCCTTACTTTAAATTTTATTGATAATAGCTTGATTTAAGGGAGTCGGGTCTATAGCTGCTTCCGGAATCCCTCCCGATGTATACCCTCCGGGAAGCCAAAATTTATTTGCTCCAGCCTCATTACCAGATGGCATCCACAATCCAGTTGGATTGGGTATGTCAATTCTTACAGGTGCGTCACCTAGCTCTCCTTTCGACAATCCTAACAATTTCTCAATTGTGCGAACATCACCGCCTGATCTACCGATCACATCATCAGCGACTGACTTAGGCATAACAAAATGTCCACCTGGCGGCCCAATTTCGGAATATTCTGGATTAACACCCCACGCAATTTTTGACACTCCACCTTCAAACTGACTTAGATGAGCTTTAATTTTATTAGAATCTAAGTAAGTGACTGGATCAGGGAATTTTTCTGGTTTAACAATCCCTTTTGTAGCATTGTATGCTCGACCAGCCTGTTTCCTTGTAGAGAATGCACCTTTCTTCTTCCGTTGAAAATCATTCCATTTGTTCTTACAGCTCAACCCCAACGGATCCACCCAGCCCAGCGCATTCGGCGCATACTGGTAAAGGTTGATCCCGCCCGCCAGCCCTATCGGGTCATGCTGCGTAAACCGGCCGCTGTCAGGGTCATAGTAGCGAAACAGATTATAGTGCAGCCCGGTTTCACGATCCAGGTACTGGCCCTGCATACGCAGGTTCTGCTCCACCACCGGAATTCGCTGGATAGACTCGCGCAGCAGTTTGCCCCATGGGCTGTTCACACCTTCCCAGGTTTTCTGCCCTTCGACGTCAGTCAGAAGTTCCGGCGTGCCGTTTGCCGCGCATTGGAACCAGAATATCTCCGGGCTTTCCACGCCATCAATACGGGCCAGCGGCTCATAGCTCTGGCTGTCGCTGTAGACATAGGTAAGTGGAGTATCGTCGTGTATCTCCTGCAGCAGACGATAGCCTTCCCAGACAAAGCGCGTTGTGACGGCGTTACCCGACGGCTTACCCTGTAACATCTGTTCAACTTATTTTGCTGGTGCGTCTGTCCAGCGGGTCGTAGCTTTCGCGTGCGTAGCAACTCGCGTCTGCATTTTGCTTTGTATGAGTATTATGATTTAATAAAATATGGTTTGGTATTATGAGAGAAATAGATTGGGTAGGCAGTTAAAACAAGCTTACTGAACGTTATAGACTTTTCCATACTCTGCTGAGCATTTTTTCTGATATCGTAACAAAGTAAAACGCTACTGCAATTCGCAATATACAAAGTACAGATATCGAAAATACGAAAAAATCAAGTATAAACATAGGGTTACTAAACCACAATCAACTCTTATGAATATGATTTAGCATAATATTTTTTATTTTTTCACAAAGTAAATCGACTTCATCAATACTTATTTTATCGCCGGAGTCCCATTTCACTTAACTTTTCTTACTTAATGTGTAATCTCTAGCAGAGATTACACATATTGTGGCTCTATCTTCCACTTGAAGATACATTCGTTCGCCTCTGCAGATAATTTTAATTCGTATATGTCCAGGCTCATTATCTTGATATGTATAAGCTGAATTATCATTTTTCAATTCATTGATATATGCCATTCCATCTCTATTCATCTATGCCGTTCCTTAACAATTGCGAAAGTTACCAGGTAACTCATAAGCAAGGTATGCACGTGCTTATTCTGGGTCGCAGCACTTACTTTATTTTTCTTTTTTTAACACGCATTCAAACTTAACTTATCAACCCATTCAAGTGCATTGATTTTATTGATAATTATTGATAATTTTAAACCACCTACTAATACTATTAGGATCAGCAGGGTGTCTAATTGGATTTATCCACCAGGCCTTCCATTAAAAACGTCATAAAGAAAAAAATTCCCATTAAAAATGACAATGTCTATAATTATCAGCACTCTTCATTGAAAGTATTATTGTCAAATACCCCTACAAGATAGGATCCATAACGAGCAGGCTGTAACTCCTTGTAAGTAAACACAACCAAAATATCATGCCCATTAGAACATTTTGTTTCTGAAACTCTCAATGAGCTATTTTTATATCTATATTCTTGAATTTCGCCTCCAACAAACTCCAACCCCTTAATACTGCCAACTATAGCTTTTATTTTCTTTTCATCATACATATCTAAATCTGTAGAATTGTACAAGCCATAATAAGCCATACCATCACAGCGAGGGCAAGAAATTAGCTTGTCATTCTTAAGGAATGCATCTTCTAACCCGTCGTGAATTAATACCTTTTTTTTCTGATGATTAATTATTTTCATACTTTAGTAAATAGATATTCTCGATTAGCTTATCAATTAATGAAGGGGTTTCATGTTGAGCTTCGTAACTTGGTTAACTTAGAAAACACAGGTAAGTGGAGCATAGTTCTGAATTCGCTGCAGATAAGTCAGCATAGATAAAAAACCCTACACATTGAGGTTAAAATAGACTTTCAGAATTACATATTCAATAATAGAGATTTTTTTACTTTTAAGTGAAATGCACTTTTTAAAATAAAGATATAAAATAATAATTTTTTATTTTTTCCTCGGCACCTTTATTATTTTTTCACTTAAATAAATTATCACTTCACAAGCATCCCGTTGACTTTTTTTGAACTTTTTCAGCTTCCTCTTCGTTAATTTCAGCTTCAAGGTATTCGGGAACAAGCTCACCGGAGTCGAACAAAGCAAAGATTTTCCCATCTCTATCTACAAGAGTTATGCCGTAATCACAAAATATTTTTAATATCCACTTTCAAAACCTATTAAAGAGCACGCCTTTGCCTTTACCGGCAGACCGTTAACCCGAAGATCCCGATGCGGACTTTTTCCCCGCGCACGCTACCGATCTGACATGACCTTCTCTAAAAACGCAGCGAACCCTGGCAGGCACTTCAGCGGATGAGCGCGGTGATGGCCTGACAGAAGGTTAAAGTAAAAAAACGGAAGGTTCGTTAAGATTGCTTCCGGATTAAACCTCGAAAACATTAACCAATTAACTTGATGATATCATTCTTAATATCAAAAGCTAATTTTACTATCTCACCATTGTATTTATCTGCATCCGACAACACCTTATTTATATGAAATTTAATTTTCATAAGAGCCTCACCAGATGTGGCGCTGTAATCAATAGCATCTGTAATATCCTTAGCAATATTCGCGCTATTGACCGACTGTTTCTCCAACTTGCCAGCTAGTATTTTTGAACGAGAATAAATGTCATTTTTCATAATTAAAAGAGATTAAAGTTCTGAATATCAACAGCATCCGGCGGAACCACTACTTCGATCCCCCCCAAATTTTCTCCAACCCCCGGAGCAGGCCTCGTGACAAATTCAGCCCCAGGTTTTAAACGTGCAGTCATCAAGAAATTACTTCTGTCCACATTTTCCTGTGGGATTCCATATCTATTCGCATAGCCCGGCGAATGGGGATGTTCTAAAGCCCAGAATTGTGCACCTACTGTTTCACTACGCCCGGTCGTACCAACACGATATAACGTTGCCCCGTTTTCTACTTGTGATCTGGCTGCCAAAGCCTCAGGAGCGGTTGATTGAGTTGCTGGTCCGTATGGGGTTTCTACATCTTTATGCGTTGAACATCTACTCAGCCCCAGCGGGTCAATCCAGCTTAACGGATCCGGCGCATACGCATAAGTATTTAAACCACCCGCCAGCCCTATTGGGTCATGCTGGGTAAACCGGCCGCTGTCCGGGTCATAGTAGCGAAACAAATTATAGTGCAGCCCGGTTTCACGATCCAGGTACTGGCCCTGCATACGCAGGTTCTGCTCCACCACCGGAATTCGCTGGTTAGACTCGCGCAGCAGTTTGCCCCATGGGCTGTTCACACCTTCCCAAATCTTCTGGTCTTCAACGTCGGTCAGCAGTTCCGGCCTGCCGTTAGCGGCGCAGTGGAACCAGAATATTTTCGGGCTTTCCACGCCATCAATACGGGCCAAAGGCTCATAGCTCTGGCTGTCGCTGTAGACATAGATAAGCGGAATCTCGTCGTGGATCTCCTGCAGCAGACGATAGCCTTCCCAGACAAAGCGTGTTGTGACGACCCTTTCAGACGGCCTGCCCTGTAACAGTTGCTGGCGGGTTTTACTGATGCGTCGCCCCAGCGGATCATAGCGGAAGCTCACCTTAGTACGTGGCTTATTGCGGTCGCGCGGTTCGCTGATGACATCCGTCAGGCTGTGCTCACCATCTTAACGGTAGCGCCTGCGTGTCTGTCCGTCATCCTGCTCGGTGGTGCGGCCATGAATATCGTACTGCCAACGGATACCGTTCAGTTCAGTGACGCGGTTATGCATGACATGCGCGGCAGTATGACAATCCAGCGGGTTGCCTGCGCCATTGGCTGCGCGCGCTCCTGAGACAGTAGCCTTACCGCGTTATCGTAATTCAGGGTGCCTAGAGAATTAAGTCACATCCAATAAAAATTGAGAATATTTTCTTGTGAAGTCACAGCTAAAAATGGGGGATCGCCCTCCCCCGAAAATCTCAGCAAAAGTTGAAATAAATGTCGCTAATCAAATCACCATCTTTTTTTTCAACAGTAACTTTTTTTATTTTATTGAAGTCTGCCAAAATGCCCTTCACAGGAACATCATCCCTTGATATAAGCTCATAAAAATACCCCCTTTCTTTTTCTGGAATATATTTATTTATTAAATACATAAGATTCTCTCTTAGTTTTTTTTCTGTCATGGCATTTTCTCCGGGAGTATACTGACCTTATCAAATGATACAGAATAGCCTTTTTCAATAGGCAATAATTGTAACTCTCCACCTCTCCCATACTCAGGATAAGCACTTGTGAAAAGTTCATATCCAGGTCCTTTGTCACCATTAGCAAGTGGAACTCTAACCTGAGGTACTCCATCTTTATAAAGTTGTAATGTATCAAACTCACCTAAAAGTCGAGCATCACTCCAAGAATCAGGGTTTCCTTTCTCGTAAAATATTTGGTAAGCGTCTCTCACTTGAGGTCCCGTTTTAAATTTTGTGAATCCAAAATAACTTAACGGACCTGACTTACTTTTCATTGTTTGTTTGGCAAATTTTGTGCTCATGTAACGATAAGCAGTAGAAGGCATTGTTGCACTCGGCCCAGCTGGACCAACATAAAAATCAGGTTTATTAGGCTTTTTATCTGTTTTACAGCGCCTTGACAACCCCAACGGATCCACCCAGCCCAGCGCATTCGGGGCATACTGGTAAAGGTTTATCCCGCCAGCCAGACCTATCGGGTCATGCTGCGTAAACCGGCCGCTGTCCGGATCATAATAACGGAACAAATTATAGTGCAGCCCGGTTTCACGATCCAGGTACTGGCCCTGCATACGCAGATTCTGCTCCACCACCGGAATTCGCTGGTTAGACTCGCGCAGCAGTTTGCCCCACGGGCTGTTCACGCCTTTCCAGGTCTTTTGACCTTCAGCATCGGTCAGCAGTTCTGGCGTGCCGTTAACCGCGCAGTGGAACCAGAATATCTCCGGGCTTTCCACGCCATCAATACGGGCCAAATGCTCATAGCTATGGCTGTCGCTGTAGATGTAGGTCAGCGGAATGTCGTCGTGGATCTCCTGCAGCAGGCGGTAGCCTTCCCAGACAAAGCGCGTTGTGACGGCCCTGGCAGACGGCCTGCCCTGTAACAGCTGCTGGCGGGTTTTACTGATGCGACGTCCCAGCGGATCGTAGCGGAAACTCACCTTAGTGCGTGGCTTATTGCGGTCCCGCGGTTCGCTGATCACATCCGTCAGGCGATGCTCACCATCGTAACGGTAGCGCCAGCGGGTCTGGCCGTCACCCTTTTCGGTGGTGCGGCCATGAATGTCGTACTGCCAGCGGATACCGTTCAGTTCAGTGACGCGGTTATGCATGATGTGGGAAGCGGCATGGCGATCCAGCGGGTTGCCTGCGCCATCCCATCGCCACTGCTCATTACCCGGCTGCGCGCCTTCCTGAGACAGCAGCCGACCGGAGTTATTGTTCCTAAAAGGGGATAAGTACTTTAATTACTATACAAAAGACATGCAGCATAGGAAATTGAATGTATTTTAATCCAGATAATATAACTTTTAAAAAAACAACTTACGATCATACCAATATGATTAAGGTAAAGAGCCTAATTAATTTCATTAGAATACATATTTGAACACAAAACTAATTTTTTGTCATAGACAAAAAGCACCCTCACCTTAACAAAAAAAACATAAGAATTAAAAGCTTATGTTTTATTTTAAGAACACTAATAAGATTCATATACTTTAAATATCATTAATTCGATCATTGTCAGACATCACAACAATAGAAAACGCCACGACCGCTCTTCAAATATAAAGTAATATCATCGAAAACCCCAGCTAATAAAATTAATTTTCTAAACGACAACTAACTCTTCTGAATATGATTTAGCATAATATTTTTTGATTTTCTCACACAGAAAGTCGACTTCATTTATATTTACCTTATCGCCAGAGTCCCATTTTTTTAAGCTTTTCTTACTCAACATTGAGTCTCTAGCAGATATAACACATATCATGGCTCTGTCTTCAACTTGTAGATACAATCGTTCGCCTCTATAGATGATTTTCATTCGGATGAGTCCAAGTTCATCATCTTGGTATGAATAAGCGGAATCATCATTCTTCAATTCCTTTATATATGCCATTTCCTCTTTATTCATTTATGCCGCCCCTCTACACTTACGGATGTGACCAAATTTAGATGGCGTACCATTTTTCTTAAGGCGGACCACCTCAGTAATTTTATTATTAGCAATCAAAGCTGGTTTTTCTATTCGCCACCAAGTTCGAATGCTACCAAAATCATTCATTTTTTGCTTCAGTACCGAATACGGTGCGGTCATACCTTTCTTCACACTTAAGATACTGATTTAATACTACTTTCTGACCACACCCCTGCCGGTTTCCGCCCTATTTTTCTCCTAAGCCTCGACGCAAATTTCCAGCCCTAACGCTTCCTTTCTGCACTCCATCATACTAACAGCCTCCGCTTAACCGGGAACTCGGATACTTCGTGCAGCCTGCTGTGCGACATATCCAGGTTCTGCGTGAAAGTGGAAGAGGCTGCTTGATCCTGACAGCGAGCAGCTAAAAAAAAAGCCGGAAGGATCTCTGAAATCACTTCCGGCTATAATTTATTTTTCTTTATTTAACTTATTCTTAAACTCAGTAATAAGATCAGTCCATTCTTTATAAGTAATATTGTTAACATAATAATCCCCAAGCCATTTAGGATGACATCGTGATATTAAACTATCTATCGCCATCATTCTTAAAGGATCATTTTTATTCAACATTAATACTTTTATCATTAGATCTTCAATGTCATTGGCTTCATCAAGATAAGCAGATGAAGCCAATATATCACATATTTTTTTGCTAAGTTCTTCTAAATTCATAATGATTCTGTCGCTCCTGAATATCTACCGCCGGCAGTCACTATTTGCCATTCCCCACCGACCTTGTCTGCCCCCCATTGCAGCTGAGGCGCAACTTTACCTTCAAGAAGAACTTGAGGTCTGGTTAGGGCAACCTTACCTTCATAAGTTGCTGAGTTATTCGGTGGCAAAGCCAAGTTTGCACGTCTTGCCGCTGGGGTGGCGCCTGCGCTTCCTCTTGTGACATATACTTGTGAGGCACTACCTGGTGTATGTTCTGTAATAGTGAATACATCTCCAGGCTTTCCTCTGGATGCGTAAATCTGACCATCAAAACTATTAATAGTGTCATGCTGAATTTGCTTATTTAAGCCGCGACTTCTCAATAGTTTTCTGGCTGAATTTCGTGTTATTGGTGTTTTATCTACTGAACACCTACTCAACCCCAACGGATCCACCCAGCCCAGCGCATTCGGCGCATACTGGTAAAGGTTAATCCCGCCCGCCAGCCCTATCGGGTCATGCTGCGTAAACCGGCCGCTGTCCGGATCATAATAACGGAACAAATTATAGTGCAGCCCGGTTTCACGATCCAGGTACTGGCCCTGCATACGCAGATTCTGCTCCACCACCGGAATTCGCTGGTTAGACTCGCGCAGCAGTTTGCCCCATGGGCTGTTCACACCTTCCCAGGTTTTCTGGCCTTCAACGTCGGTCAGCAGTTCCGGCGTCCCGTTTGCCGCGCAGTGAAACCAGAATATCTCCGGGCTTTCCACGCCATTAATACGGGCCAGCGGCTCATAGCTCTGGCTGTCGCTGTAAACGTAGGTCAGCGGAATGCCGTCATGGATCTCCTGCAGCAGGCGGTAGCCTTCCCAGACAAAGCGCGTCGTGACGGCGTTGCCAGATGGTCTCCCCTGTAACAGCTGCTGGCGGGTTTTACTGATGCGACGTCCCAGCGGATCGTAGCGGAAACTCACCTTAGTACGCGGCCTATTACGGTCACGTGGCTCGCTGATCACATCCGTCAGGTGGTGCTCACCATCGTAACGGTAGCGCCAGCGGGTCTGGCCGTCATCCTTTTCGGTGGTGCGTCCATGAATGTCGTACTGCCAGCGGATACCGTTCAGTTCAGTGACGCGGTTATGCATGATGTGGGAAGCGGCATGGCGATCCAGCGGGTTGCCTGCGCCATCCCAGCGCCACTGCTCATTACCCGGCTGCGCGCCTTCCTGAGACAGCAGCCGACCGGCGTTATCGTAGTGCCATAATGTCTGGCTGAACGGGTTATCGTCGCGCTCTTCACGGATCAGATTGTTGCCGTAATCGAAGTCCCGCCGGCGGGACCAGACGCGCGGCGCAGGACGCTGTGCTTCCCCTTTGAAAACGTCACGGCGGCGCAGCCTGCCTAAGCGATCGTACTCACTGCGCGTGGTCAGGCCGCCCTGCGTGCGGCTGAGTTCCCGATGCAATGTGTCACGGGTAAACTCAGTGACCGGCAGGTTGTCCAGCGCGATGCTCAGTAAATGGCCGCTGCCGTAGTAAAGCTGCTTCAGGTTGCGACCATCCGGCAGGGTTAAGGCCGTGCAGTTACCCAGCGCGTCGTAATCCCAGGCCAGCGCGCCCTGTTCACCCTGCTCACCTAGGATGCGGCCCAGCGCATCATAGGTAAACGCAATCTCCTGCTCGGCCTGCTGGCTCCACTCGGTGTCAGACAGCGGCAGATGCTGCGACACTTTACTTAACTGCCCACCACCGCTGTAGTGATAGCGCGTCTGGCCTTCCGGCGTGGTCCGTGCCAGCAGTTGCCCCGCCCGGCTCCAGTGATAGCGATGGGTAATCGCCTGAGGATGCCCGGCGGCAAAGGTGCGAGATAACGTGCGTCCTGCCGCGTCATACTCGTATCGCGTGGCAACGCCATCCAGCCCAACCTGGGCCAGCAACAGGGAATCTGCCCCCCACTCGAACTGATACTGCTCGCCGTTCTCGTTTTGCAGCGCCGTCAACCGACCACGGCTGTCCCAGCTGCGCTGAACCGTCTCGCCCTGGGCATTACGGTTGGCGATTAAGCGCCCGACGTTGTCGTAGCGGAAGTCACTACGTTTACCATCCGCTGACTCGTGGGACAGTGGCAGGCCGTTGTCGCTCCAGCGCAATCGCTCTTCCCAGCCCTCTGCCCGCTCCAGCAGAACAGGACGGCCCGCAGCATCATAGTGATACCGGGTTTCTTCACCATCCGGCGCAGTCACACAGCTGAGCCAGCCAAGCGGATGATAGCGGTAGCGCGTCGTCAGCCCTGAACAGTCTGTTTCGCGGATAACCTGGCCGGCATCATTGAATTCACGACGATAGCTGTTGCCTGCCGCGTCAATCTCTTCGACAACCAGCCCAAACTCATCCCGCTTATAGAAGGTACTCTGCCCGAGCGCATCAACCACGCGCTCAAGGCCATGATGGGGATCGTAATAGTATTTCGTGGTGGCACCGTCAGCCCCGGCAACGACCGTGGGCAGAGAACGGTGTGACAGCCATTGCACCGCCTGTACACCGCCGTCCGCATCTTTCTCTTCTACACGGTTGCCGAGATCGTCATAGGTGAAGCTCACCGCATTACCCAGCGGATCGATACGGCGCGTCAGGAGTTCGTTTTCATCCCACTCATAGCGCCAGGTCTCGCCCCGCTCATCAATAAAGCAGGTGATGAGCCCTGCAGCATTCCAGTGATGTTCTCGCTGCTGACCGTCATAGGTCGATACGCGCGTGATGCCAGCATCAAGATCATAATGCATGTGACAGCCGTCACCGGTATTGGTGCGGTTTTCAACGACGCGCCAGTGATCCAGCTTCTGCCAGCGATATTCGCTTTCCAGCCCGCCCGGCAGTTGATGCCAGACCATTAACCCGTCATCGTTGTAACGGAAACGACGCGAGACAACGCCTGCGGCATCGGTGACGCTGGCAAGCTGGCCCTGTTCATTGTAAGTCCAGTGCGTTAATGGCCAGTGCTGCTCACCATCAAAGTGACTGGCCGAGGTCGGGCGCTCTGCATGCTGTTTGTCGTCGTAATGCAGGGTAACGTCAATAGCCAGCGGCGCGTCATGAATGCGTATCAGGCGAGCCTGCTCATCCCAGCCCATCTCCAGCGCATTGCCGTATTCGTCGCTCAGTGAAGCCAGCCGCAGCACTTGCGGATCAGCGGCCGTACGTCTGTACAGACGCCATACCGCACCGTCGTCGTCGGCAATGGCGATATCACCCAGTTCGTTGCGCCTTACCATCAGCCCTTCGCTGATGCTGTAGAGCACCTCTTTTTCACCGGGAACCGCAAAGCTCAGCTCGCGCCCGTTGTCATCAAACCAGGTCGCCTGATTGCCATCCAGCGTTAAATAGCTGTCAAACACCGTCGCCCAGCCCAGACCAAATAATCCGCTGCGATGGGTCAGGCTGTTATAGCTACGCTGGAAACTGAGCGGGAAGCGACCAGGAAGGGAGAAATCGCGCTCGGCATCATCGTTAAGCACTTTGACGCCGGTGGAGGCATGAACCGGAAACAGCGATGAGAAGGCGGCGTTGATGGCCATATCCGCCATCATCCCGCCCACGGCGCTCGCCAGCGCACAGGGCATGTTTTTCAGAATCTGGCTGGGCCGACCACGAATCAGGGAAAGGCCGATCATCATCACGGCCAGACCTGGCACCTTGCCACTTTTAATCTCTCTTACTGTGACGGTTTCACCACCAATGATGACATTGGGGGAAACATCGTCACTCACGG
>Ga0308159_1003943_pt1 | contig 14192 bp, 12 predicted proteins | sample PhyCR1_FD_201040 | JGI IMG/M metagenome (GOLD analysis project Ga0308159, IMG submission 201040) | Phyllosphere microbial communities from UC Gill Tract Community Farm, Albany, California, United States - DLSLC.R1 | ecosystem: Host-associated > Plants > Phyllosphere > Unclassified | place: USA... | reverse complement strand
AGGCCCCCGACCTGCGCAAGGGCGACGTGGTGCTGGTCGACGCCGGCGACATGATCCCGCTCGACGGCGAGGTGATCGAGGGCGTCGCCTCGGTCGACGAGAGCGCCATCACCGGCGAGTCCGCGCCCGTGGTGCGCGAATCCGGCGGCGACTTCTCCTCGGTGACCGGCGGCACGCGCGTGCTGTCGGACTGGCTGGTGGTGCGCATCGGCGTCAACCCCGGCGAATCCTTCCTCGACCGCATGATCGGCATGGTCGAGGCCGCGCGCCGCAGCCGCACGCCCAACGAGATCGCGCTCACCATCCTGCTGGTGGCGCTGACCATCGTGTTCCTGGTCGTCACCGTGACGCTGCTGCCCTTCTCGATCTTCAGCGTGCAGGCCTCGAACCCCGGCACGGTGGTGTCGCTCACGGCGCTGATCGCGCTGCTGGTCTGCCTCATCCCCACCACCATCGGCGGGCTGCTGTCGGCGGTGGGCGTGGCCGGCATGAGCCGCATGATGCAGGCCAACGTCATCGCCACCTCGGGCCGTGCGGTGGAGGCCGCGGGCGACGTCGACGTGCTGCTGCTCGACAAGACCGGCACCATCACGCACGGCAACCGCCAGGCGAGTGCCTTCCTGCCCGCGCCGGGCGTCAACAAGGCGCGGCTCGCGCACACCGCGCAGCTCGCGTCGCTGGCCGACGAGACGCCCGAGGGGCGCAGCATCGTCGCGCTGGCCCAGCGCGAGGGCATCGAACCGAAGCCCGTCGACTGTGCGGTGTTCGTCGCCTTCACCGCGCAGACCCGCATGAGCGGCGCCGACCTGCCCGCCGCTGCGCTCGACCTCGCCGGCTCGCCGGTGGCGCTGCGCAAAGGCGCCGTCGAGGCGGTGCGCCGCCATGTCGAGGCCCTGGGCGGCCGCCTGCCGCCCGAGGTGGCCCAGGCCGCCGACGAGGTCGCGCGCCGCGGCAGCACGCCGCTGGCGGTGGCCGAAGGCGCGCGCGTGCTGGGCATCGTGGAGCTCAAGGACATCGTCAAGACCGGCATCCGCGAGCGCTTCGCCGAACTGCGCCGCATGGGCATCCGCACCGTCATGATCACCGGCGACAACCGGCTCACGGCCGCCGCCATCGCGGCCGAGGCGGGTGTCGACGACTTCCTCGCCGAGGCCACGCCCGAGGACAAGCTGCGCCTCATCCGCCAGCACCAGGCCGACGGCCACCTCGTCGCCATGACCGGCGACGGCACCAACGACGCCCCGGCGCTCGCGCAGGCCGACGTGGCGGTGGCCATGGGCAGCGGCACCCAGGCCGCCAAGGAGGCCGGCAACATGGTCGACCTGGATTCCAACCCCACCAAGCTGCTCGAGGTGGTCGAGACCGGCAAGGCGCTGCTGATGACGCGCGGCTCGCTCACCACCTTCAGCATCGCCAACGACGTGGCGAAGTACTTCGCGATCATTCCCGCGATCTTCGTCAGCACCTACCCGCAGCTGGCGGCGCTCAACGTCATGCGCCTGGCCAGCCCGTCGTCGGCCATCCTGAGCGCGGTGATCTTCAACGCGCTGGTGATCGTGTTCCTCATCCCGCTGGCGCTCAAGGGCGTGCGCTACCGGCCCGTGGGGGCGGCTGCGCTGCTGCGCCGCAATCTGCTGATCTACGGCCTGGGCGGCCTCGTCGTGCCCTTCGTCGGCATCAAGCTCATCGACCTGCTGCTGGCCCTGGCCGGCTGGGTCTGATGCGCGCCGGACCGGAAGTCACCCGAACCGTTCACGCTGAGCCTGTCGAAGCGCAGCACCAGGCTTCGACAAGCTCAGCCCGAACGGCGGGGTGATCTGATTAGCCCTCTCCAAGGACACACCATGAACGACAAGCACCTCATCCTCCGCCCCGCGCTCACCGTCTTCGTGCTGCTCAGCGCGCTCACCGGCATCGTCTATCCGCTGGCCGTCACCGGCGTCGCGCGGACCGCCTTCCCCGGGCAGGCGGCCGGCAGCCTCGTGCAGCGCGACGGGCAGGCCGTCGGCTCGACGCTCATCGGACAGAACTTCAGCGATCCGAAGCACTTCTGGGGCCGCCCCTCGGCCACCGCCCCGATGCCCTACAACGGCGCGGCCTCCGGCGGCAGCAACCAGGGCCCGCTGAACCCCGCGCTGGCCGACGCGGTGAAGGCGCGCATCGAGGCCCTGCGCGCCGCCGACCCCGGCAACACCGCGCCCGTGCCGGCCGACCTGGTCACCACCTCGGCCAGCGGCCTGGATCCCCACATCAGCCCCGAGGCGGCCCGCTGGCAGGCATCGCGCATCGCACGCCTGCGCGGGCTGCCGCCGGCGCAACTCGAGCAGCTCATCGCGCGCCACACCGAGGGCGCGAGCCTGTTCGGCCTCGTCGGCGAGCCGCGCGTGAACGTGCTGGCGCTCAACCTCGCGCTGGACGCGCTGCCGGGCCGCTGATCCGCCATGGGCTACGCCGCCTACCGGGAGCATCCCGGCATTCCGCGCACGGGGCATCGCACCGTCTTCGCCGTGCTCGATGTCATCGTCCCCTGCGCCCATGCCGCTGCCGTTCGCCGCTGCCTGGCCGGCTGCGACGGCGCGGGCGTGCTGCGCTGCGAACCGCTGCTGCACGAGGGCGCCGCCGCCGACGGCCACGGCTTTCGCGTGCGGCTCGTGGTGCGCCTGCCGATGGCGGGCTATGCGCAGGTGCTGCACGCCATGCTCCTGTGCGCGCCGCAGGGGGAAATCGGGCGGCTGATGACCTGGCGCGAACACCTCGCGCGCTGCGCGCTGCGGCTGCGTTAAGCTGCCCGCGCCATGGCCGAACCCGCACGCCCCGATCCCGATGCGCTGCTGGCCCAGATGCGCGCCGACGAGGCGCGCGCGGTGCGCGGCCGGCTGCGCATCTACTTCGGTGCCAATGCGGGCGTCGGCAAGACCTGGGCCATGCTCAGCGCCGCGCAGCGCGAGCGCGCGGCCGGGCGCGACGTGCTGATCGGCGTGGTCGAGACGCATGGCCGCGCCGAGACCGCCGCGCTGCTCGCGGGCCTGCCGGTGCTGCCGACGCGCGCCGTGCCGCACCGCGAACGCACGCTGCACGAGTTCGACCTCGATGGCGCGCTGGCGCGCCGGCCCGAGGTGCTGCTGGTCGACGAGCTGGCGCACAGCAACGCGCCGGGGTCGCGCCACGCCAAGCGCTGGCAGGACGTGGAGGAACTGCTGGCCGCCGGCATCGAGGTCTGGTCGGCGCTCAACGTGCAGCACCTGGAAAGCCTCAACGGCACGGTGGGTGCCATCACCGGCATCCGCGTGCACGAGACCGTGCCCGACCGCGTGCTGGACCAGGCCGACGAGGTGGTGCTGGTCGATGCCACGCCCGACGAACTGGCCGCGCGCCTGGCCGCCGGCAAGGTCTACCTGCCCCAGCAGGCCGAGCGCGCGGCGCAGAACTTCTTCCGCAAGGGCAACCTCATCGCATTGCGCGAGATCGCGCTGCGCCGCACGGCGGAGCACGTGGAGGACGACGTGCGCGACTGGCGCGTCGAGCAGTCCGGCGCGCCGGGCGCACCCGCCGGCGATGCACCACCCGCATGGCACACCTCGGGCGCCGTGCTGGCCGCCATCGGCCCGGGCGAGGAGGCGGCACAGACGGTGCGCGCCGCCGCGCGCCTGGCGGGCCAGCTCAACGTGCGCTGGCATGCGGCCTACGTCGAGACGCCACGCCTCGCGCGCCTGCCCGCGGCGCAGCGCGACCGCATCCTCGCCGTGCTGCGGCTGGCGCAGGAGCTCGGCGCCGAGACCGCCGTGCTCACCGGTGCCGACGTGGCGCAGGCCCTGGCCGACCATGCGCAGCAGCTCAACTGCGCGACCCTGATGCTCGGCCGCGCGGCCGACGCGGGCGCGACGCCGTGGCGGGCCTGGCTGCGCCGGCTCGGGCGGCCGGTGCTCGCGCGCCGCATCGCCCGCGCCGCGCCCGGCCTGGACCTGATCTCGGTCGCGCCGGCCGACAGCATGCGGCGCCTGCCGCGCGCCGCCCTGGGCGCCCTGCGCGCGGGCGCCGAGGACGATGCCGAGCGCGCACCGGCACACTGGCCCGGCTTCGCCTGGGCAGCGGCGAGCAGCGTGGCCATCACGCTGCTCGCGGCGCCGCTGTCCGGCGTGCTGGAGCTGACCAACATCGTCATGCTCTACCTGCTCGGCGTCGTCGGCGCGGCCTGGGGCTTCGGGCGCGGGCCGGCGGCGCTGGCGGCGGCGCTGAACGTGGTGGCCTTCGACTTCTTTTTCGTGCAGCCCACCTTCTCCTTCGCGGTGAGCGACGTGCAGTACCTGCTGACCTTCGCCGTCATGCTCGGGGTGGGGCTGCTGGTGGGGCAGCTCACCGCCGGCCTGCGCTTCTCGGCCGGCGTGTCGGCCAGCCGCGAGCGGCGGGCGCAGTCGCTGTTCGAGCTCACGCGCGAGCTGTCGGCCGCGCTCGAGCGCGAGCAGGTGACGGCCCTCGGTGCCGCCGCCGTGCAGCGGCACTTCGGCGGCGAGGCGCGCGTGCTGCTGGCTGACATGGCGCCGGGCGCTGCAGGCGCCGCGTCGCAGGACCGCCTGGTGCCGCCGCCCGACGCCCCCGAGGGCTTCGATTTCAGCGTGGCCGACTGGGCCTTCCGCCACGGCCAGCCGGCCGGGCTGGGCACGGCCACGCTCGCGGCGCAGCCGTGGCATTACGTGCCGCTGTCGGCGCCGATGCGCGTGCGCGGCGTGCTGGCGCTGCGGCCCGCGCGCCCGCGCTGGCTGCTGATCCCCGAGCAGGCGCAGCAGCTCGACACGCTCGCGCGGCAGATCGCCATCGCGGTCGAGCGCGTGCACTACGTCGAGGTGGCGCAGCAGGCGGTGGTCGACATCGAGTCCGAGCGGCTGCGCAATGCGCTGCTGGGCGCCTTGTCGCACGACGTGCGCACGCCGCTGACCGCGCTCATCGCGCTGGCCGAATCCCTTCGCACGCTGCCGCCGCCGCTGGCGGGCGAGCAGGCGCAGGCGGTGCAGGCCATCGTGGCGCAGGCGCGCGCGCTCAACGCGCTGGTGAGCAACCTGCTCGACATGGCGCGGCTGGAGAGCGGCGTGGCCGGCGGCGCCGTGAACCTGCGGCGCGACTGGCAGTCGGTGGAGGAGGTGGTGGGTGCCGCGCTGCGCGCCGCCGCGCCGGCACTCGCATCGCGCGAGGTGCAGGCGCGCATCCCGCCCGAGCTGACGCTGGTCGAGTTCGACGCCGTGCTGATCGAGCGCGTGCTGGTCAACCTGCTGGAGAACGCGGCCCGCTACGGCGCACCGCCCATCGTCGTCAGCGCGCGGGCGCTGCCGCAGGCGCTGGAGATCGCCGTGCGCGACCACGGCCCCGGCCTGCCGGCGACGTGGCGCGGCCGCGAGCAGGGGCTGTTCGAGAAATTCACGCGCGGCGAAGCCGAATCCGCCACGCCCGGCGTGGGCCTCGGCCTGGCGATCTGCAAGGCCATCGTGCAGGCGCACGGCGGCGAGATCGTGGCGGGCGATGCCGAGCCCGACGCACAGGGCGGGGGCGCGGTGTTCACGCTCACGCTGCCGCGCCGCGAGGCGCCGGCGGTGCCGGACCCGAGCCAATGAGTCGGCAGTCCGACAAAAGCCGTTCACGCTGAGCTTGGCCTGTCCTGACCTGTCGAAGGGTCGAAGCGCCGCGCCAGGCTTCGACAGGCTCAGCCCGAACGGGTAGTTCAAGTCAAAAAAAGCGAAGTCCGTGGAGTTTCAAGCCACAGCAGCCGCACTGCCGACCGGCGCGGCCAGCGCTTGCAGCAGCGCATCGGCAAAGCCGCCCACCGCGCGCGCCTGGCGCCGTGCACTGGTCACCACGCGTGGCCGTGCGCTCCAGGCGATGCGCGCACCGGCCAGCTCGATCGCGCGCACCAGGTCCACGTCCTCGCTGCAGGCCAGGTGCTTGAAGCCGCCCACCTTGAGGTACAGCGCGGTGGACACGCCGAGGTTCGCGCCATGGATGTGGCGGTGGTCGTCGCGGTCGTTGTACGTGGCCAGGAAGTGCGCATGCAGGCGCTCGGCGTCCAGGCCGTGGCAGGACCAGTCGTCCACCCCCACACAGCCGCACACCGCATCGGCATCCAGCGCCAGCTGATCGGCCAGCCAGTCGGGTGCCACGCGGGTGTCGGCATCGGTGAAGGCGAGCCAGCGCGCGCCGGCCTGCACCAGGGCCTGCGCGGCGAGCGCGCGGGCGACGCCGACGTTGCGCGCGTCGACCTCCACCGTGCGGGCGCCGGCGGCACGCGCCAGCACCCCGGTCGCGTCGGTGCAGGCGTCCAGGGCGACGACGACCTCGCAGGCCTCGCCGCCGAGCGCGGCATGCCGGCCGGCCGCCATCGCCGCCGCGACCGCAGCGGCGATGTGCTCCTCCTCGTTGTGGGCGGGAATCGCGATGCCTAGCATGGGGCGCCTCCGCGAGCGGGGCGCAGGGGCGTGCTGCGCGTCACGGTCAGGCGCGCGGCGGGTCGTTCTCGCGCGCGAAATGGCGCGGCATGCCGACCGTGGCGATGAAGTCCGTGATCGCCTGGTCGGCGTCCTTGGCGTCGGCCAGGATCAGTCCCGGGTCCGGCGAACCGTCGGGCAGGCTCATGGGGATCTGCGCCTCCGCCAGCAGCGCCTGCGAGGCGCCCAGGGCCAGGATGGTCTTGCAGTGCCAGTACTGGTCGCGCACGAACTCCAGCGTGTGCGCGTCGGCATCGAGCGCCGCCACGGCGTCCGCGCCGTCGGGCAGCACCAGCGCATCGAACAGGAAGCCCGGGGAGTTCTCCATCGTGGCGTCGGCGTCGAAGGCGCTGCCGTCGGTGGCGTCGCAGCGGCCCAGGCGTGCAGCCACCAGGCGCGGCACCGCACCCTCGGCCATCAGCGCGGCCACCAGCTTGGCGATGGAGCTGCCCTCGACACCCGGCGCCACCAGCACGGCGATCTTGCGGGTGCGGATGCCGCCGTCGCCGGGCCGCGCCGTCAGCGACAGCGCGGGCGACTGCTCCACCTCCGGCGTGGCCGGGTTTTCGATCGCGCGCGGCAGCGGCGCGGGCGGCGTCATGCCCAGGTCGGTCGCGATGCGTTCGGCCAGGTCGGGCGCGGCATTCATCAGGCTGGCGACGACACGTTCACGGATCGCCGGCACCGTCACCTTCGACAGCTCGAAGCGGAAGGCGTTGCCGATGTGCGCCTTCTCCACCTCGGTCTGGCTTTCGTAGAACAGGCGCGCCTGCGTGTAGTGGTCGGCGAACTTCTCCGGCTTGATGCGGACCTTGTCGCTGCTCTCCTTGGCGTCGAGGCGGCGCGCCACGCTGGCGAAGCCCTGCGCCGCGCCGGCCTGGAACGGGCATCCGCCGGCCAGCGAGTTGGGCTCGTAGGCCACGCGGCCGCGATGGATCGCCTGGCGGTGCATGCCGTCACGCTGGTTGTTGGCCACCGGCGCGATGGGCGCGTTGATGGGCAGCTCGTGGAAGTTGGGGCCGCCCAGGCGGCTGATCTGCGTGTCCACGTACGAATGGATGCGGCCGGCCAGCAGCGGGTCGTTGGTGAAGTCCAGGCCGGGCACGATGTGGGCGGTGCAGAAGGCCACCTGCTCGGTCTCGGCAAAGAAGTTGTCGGGGTTGCGGTTGAGCACCAGCCGCCCCACCACCTGCACCGGCACCAGTTCCTCGGGCACGATCTTGGTGGCGTCGAGGATGTCGAAGCTGAACTGCGCCGCCTGCTCCTCGGTGAAGATCTGCAGGCCCAGTTCCCACTCGGGGTACTCGCCGGCCTCGATCGCTTCCCACAGGTCGCGGCGGTGGAAGTCGGGGTCGGCGCCGGAGATCTTCACCGCCTCTTCCCACACCAGCGAGTGCGTGCCCAGCTTAGGCTGCCAGTGGAACTTCACCAGCACCGACTCGCCGGCCTCGTTGACCATGCGGAAGGTGTGCACGCCGAAGCCCTGCATCATCCGGTAGCTGCGCGGGATGGCGCGGTCGGACATCTGCCACATCAGCATGTGGGTCGACTCGGGCATGAGCGACACGAAGTCCCAGAAGGTGTCGTGCGCGCTCGCGGCCTGCGGCATCTGGTGATGCGGCTCGGGCTTGACGGCGTGCACCAGGTCCGGGAACTTCATCGCGTCCTGGATGAAGAAGACGGGCATGTTGTTGCCCACCAGGTCCCAGTTGCCTTCGTCGGTGTAGAACTTGACGGCAAAGCCGCGCACGTCGCGCGCCGTGTCCTTGGAGCCGCGCTCGCCCGCCACGGTGGAGAAGCGCACGAAGGTCGGCGTGATCTTCCCGGCCTCCTTGAAGGGCGCTGCCTTGGTGTACTGCGTGAGCGGCGCATAGCACTCGAAGAAGCCGTGCGCACCCGAACCGCGGGCATGCACGATGCGCTCGGGAATGCGCTCATGGTCGAAGTGGGTGATCTTCTCGCGCAGGATGAAGTCTTCCAGCAGCACCGGGCCGCGCGCGCCGGCCTTGAGCGAGTTCTGGTTGTCGGCGATCGGCACGCCCTGGTTGGTCGTCAGGCGCTGGCCGGTGGCGTCGGCGCGCACGCGGTCGAGCGTGCCGATGGTGGCATTGACGCCATCGACCGCCGCGGTACCGACCTTGTCGGATGCGTTGCTCTCGCTCAGCGTGCTCGCACCGGGCAGGCGCGAGGCGGGCTGCGCACTCAGGCCCACGGGGGTGTCGAGCGCGTTGGCTTCGCCGTGTTCGAGCGGCTTGTTCGTGTTGGCGGGCATGGCCGCGGCCAGCGCCTGCGTGTCGATGGCCTTGCGGGCCGGCGCGTCGTCGCGCCCGGCCGAGGGCGGCGCAGGGTTGGCGGGCGCACTGTCGGTGTTGCGTGCGGCGGCCTGCGCGGCGATGTCGGCCGCCGTCTTCGTTCGGTTGGTCTTGGGCATGGAATCCTCGTGGGTGGAGCAGTAGCGCTGACACGAGGTTAGGGAGTGCGCCGGCATCGTGAGCGTAGGACGTGAACCCTCTGTGCCCGCGACGATGCCTTTAATCTCGAAGTTAATCCACGTTAATGCGCCCTTGCCCGCGAAGGCGCACCCTGCGCCCCCACAGGCCCCTCCCATGCTCACGCGCCATCTGCTTCGAAACCGCCTCACCGAACTCTCCGACGACGAGCGCGCCCTGCTCGAGGGTGCTGTCTCGCAGACGCGCCACTACGCTGCGGGGCAGGTGGTGGTGCGCCAGGGCACGCCGATCGAGGTGAGCACGCTGCTGGTCGAAGGCATGATGACCCGCCATGTCGATGCGCCCGACGGCCGCCGCCATCTCGTGGCGGTGCATGTGCCGGGCGACTTCGTCGACCTGCATGCATACGCGTTGAAGAAGCTGGACCACGACGTGGGCGCGCTCACCGACGTGACCGTGGCGGTGGTGCCGCATGGGGCGCTCGAACGCCTGCAGCTGCAGGACCCGCGGCTCACGCGCGGGCTGTGGTTCCAGACGCTGCTCGATGCGGCGATGCACCGGCAGTGGATCTATCGCCTGGCCAGCCTCAACGCCATCCAGCGCGTGGCGCATTTCCTGTGCGAGACGAACGCCCGCCTGCTCGCGATCGGTGCCTCGGATGGCGAGCACTTCGCACTGCCGATGACGCAAGGCGACATCGGCGAGGTGTGCAGCCTCACCAACGTGCACGTGAGCCGCGTGCTGCGCGAGTTGCGCGAACGCGGCCTGTGCCAGGTGCGCTCGTCGCACGCCCACATCACCGACCTCCGGAGCCTCACGCAGATGGCTTTCTTCGATCCCGAATACCTGTACCTGCAGCCTGCCATCGCCCGGCGTGCGACCGGCATCGACGGAGCACCGCATGGCTGACCGGCGAGCCATGCTCGCGCCCCGCACCGATGCCGGACGCGCCACGGCCGAGAACGGCGTGGTGCTGCTCGACGGGCCCGATGGCGTGGCCGTCACCATGACCGCCGATGCCGCGGCGCGCACGGCGGACAGCCTGCTGGAGGCGGCACGGCAGGCGCGGGAGCAGGCCGCGGCGCGTGGCCCCGGCGCCGCCGACGCGGGCGAAGGGCTGGACTAGCGGGCCTGGTAATCGGGGCCGGCGCACCGGGTCCGCAGGCGAAGGCATGGCAGACTGCGCCACCGCCTGCCCACCGGCCCTGCCGCCCCGCCCGCCATGCCCGCCCCGACCGCCATCGTCATCGAGGACGAACCCCAGATCCGCCGCTTCGTGCGCAGCGCGCTGGAGGCCGAGGGCTGGCAGGTGCATGAGGCCGCCACGCAACGCGAGGGGCTGGCGGCCGCCGGCACGCGGCGGCCCGACCTGCTGGTGCTGGACCTGGGCCTGCCCGACGGCGACGGCCTGGACCTCATCCGCGATGTGCGCGGCTGGTCGGCGGTGCCGATCATCGTGCTGTCGGCACGCGTGGACGAGGTGGACAAGATCGCGGCGCTGGATGCCGGTGCCGACGACTACCTCACCAAGCCCTTCGGCACCGGCGAACTGCTGGCGCGCGTGCGGGCCAACCTGCGGCGCCCGCGCGCGGCGGCCGCCGCAGGCGCCGCACCGGCGGCCGACGAAGCGCTGTTCCGCTTCGGCGAAGGCGAGGGCGCGGTGGAGGTCGACCGCGCCGCGCGCCTCGTGCGCCGCGCCGGTGCCGAGGTGCACCTCACGCCCACCGAATACCGCCTGCTCACCGTGCTGGTCGCCAACGCCGGCCGCGTGCTGACGCAGCGGCAGCTGCTGCGCGAGGTGTGGGGGCCGGCGCACAGCGAGCAAAGCCACTACCTGCGCGTCTACATGGGGCACCTGCGTAGCAAGCTGGAGGTCGATCCGGCGCAGCCGAGGCATCTGCTGACCGAAACGGCGGTCGGCTACCGGCTGGTCGCCTGAGCGTGCAGCGAACGCGCGACGGCGGCGGGTCGGCACGGGATGCCAAGCGACATCAGCATCAGCGGCGGCGGTGCGCGCCAGCCGATTCGGCCGCCGATCAGTCACGGCGTTGCGGCGGCGGCTGACACGCTGCGCTCGCCTGCAAACGGAAGATCAGCGCGCGCCGCTGTTGGCGTGGATGGAGAAGTTCCCATGCAAAAAGTCCTGATCGCCCTTGCCGCCACCGCCGCCCTGCTGGCTGCCGGGGGTGCCTCTGCCCAGGTCGGCAAGGCCGCGTCCGAAGCCACCGATGCGGTGCAGCACAAGATCGACCAGAAGCGTGCCGACAGCGACGCCAAGAAGAGCGGCCCCATCGGCAAGGCCGTGAACAACGTCAAGTCGGGCTACCACAAGAACCGCTCCAAGAGCTCGGCCCAGAAGGCCAAGCAGTCGCTCAAGAACGCGGGCTGAGCGCGGCGGCGACGGCCGGGCGCGGCTGCGCTCAGGAGAAGGTCGCCTTGTCGAGCCCGTAGGCCTTGTCGAGCGAGCCCGGCTCGGTGCGGAAGGCGACGTTGAGGCGATTCCACGCGTTGATCGCCATCACGCCGTGCGTGAGCTGCACCAGCTCCTGCTCCGAGAACGCGGCCCGCGCAGCGGCGTAGTCGGCGTCGTCCACGCCGTGCGCGGGCAGGACGGTCAGCCGCTCGGTCCACGCCAGGGCGGCGCGCTCGCGTTCGTCGAACAGCGGCGACTCGCGCCAGATGGCGAGGTGGTGCAGCCGGAGTTCGCCTTCGCCATGCAGCTTGGCCTGCTTGATGTGCATGTCCAGGCACAGGGCGCAGCCGTTGATCTGCGAGGCGCGAATGTCGACCAGCAGCAGCAGCGTGGTGTCGAGGCCGCCCTTGGAAATGGCGAGGCTGTAGTCGACCATCTTCTTGAACAGCTCGGGCGATTGCTGCATGGCGTTGAGGCGTTGGGTCATGGTGTGTCCTTGTCGAGGGGTGAACGGGTGGATGACCCCTTCAAGACGGACCGGCCCTGCGCGTTGTGACAGGGTGCCTTGGAAAAAATGCGCCCGATGCGCGTCCTTCAGCCGAGGCCGGCGTCCACGCGGCTCAACCAGCCTCGCACGGCTGCCCCCACGGCGTCCGGATGTTCCAGGGTCGTCATGTGGCCGGCGTCTTCGACGACGACGAGTTCGGCGTCGGGCAGCAGGGCGGCCATTTCCTCGCTGAGCGGCAGGGGCGTCACCTGGTCGTCGCGCCCGCACAGCACCAGTGCCGGCACCTGCAGATCGCCAAGCACGTCGCGGCTGTCGATGCGATCCATGGCGGCCCGCTGCTGCTTCGCGAAGCCTTCGCTCCCGACCGATGCCGCCATGTCGGCCAGCAGCGAGAGGAGCGGCTTGTCTTGCAGGCGCGAGTGATGCACCACCCGCGGCGCGAATCCCGCGGCGAGCTGGTCCAGGGTTGCCATTGCGCCGCCGATCGCCTCGACCATGCGCGCGCGGGCTTGCCTGGCTTCGTCGGCGTCGGCGCGCGCGCCCGTGTCCAGGAGTGCGAGGCCCGCGACCCGCCCGGGCGCCTGGCGGCAGACCTCCAGGGCCACGTAGCCGCCCAGCGAAAAACCCGCGACCGCAAAGGGCCCGGGCGGCATTGCGCCAATGGCCTCGCGCGCCGACGCGCCCACGCTGTCGTGCAGGTGGGTGGGGGCGACGTGCACGTGCCGCCCGGCACCCAGTGCGGGGACGATCGGCCCCCATACGCGCTCGTCGTTCATCAGGCCGGGCAGAAGAAGCAAGGGGATAAGCGGGTGCATGAAGGAGTTATAACCATGCAGTCGACTGCATAGTCAAGCCACGGAGCCACATGATGTGGATCGCAGAATTTGCCCGTCGCGGCGGGGTCAAGCCCACCACCGTCCGCCACTACGTCCGGGAAGGCCTGCTGACGCCGGCCACGGGCCTGGCGGGCGGGTCGAGGCCCTACCTCGAATTCACGGAGGCGGATCTGCGGCTGCTGGGTGCCATCCGAGCGGGGCAGTCCCTGGGCATGCCGCTGAGCGAGATCGCGATGCTCATCGCGGGACGGCGGTCGGGAGACGGAAAGGCGAAGCTGCTCAAGGCGCTGCTCGCTCAACGCGAGGAACTGCGGCGGCGTTCGAAGGAGCTGCGCACGATGCTGTCGTACCTGGACCGAAAGATCGCCTGGCTCCAGTCGGGCGCGAAGGGGCCGGCGCCCGCGCACCGCTGAAGCCCGGGCCGCGAAAAGCTCGTTCGCCCTTCAGCCCGCCGTCGGGCGCACCAGCACCTTCTCGCCCGTCGCCATCTTCCCGTAGCCCGCGATGGCATCGAGCGCGAGCACCTGCGCGAGCGTCAACTCCTTCGTGTAGTGGCTGGCGAAGGTGGTGGTCAGCTCGTCGGCCACGCGCTGCTTGAGCTGCTGCACGCGCGCCGGGCCGACCTTCTGCATGAAGGGGAAGAGCAGCCAGCCGCCCACGCCCCAGGCCATGCCGAAGCCGCGCGCCAGTTCGATGGGGCCGCGGTCGAGGCTGCCGTACACGTAGACCTGCTTGTGCACGGTGCTGCCGTAGCGGCTGTACTCCTGGCCGGGCTGGCGCAGGGCGGCCGCTTCCATGGCGACGAGGATCTGCCCGGCCAGCTTGCCGCCGCCGATGGCGTCGAAGGCGAGGGTCGCCCCCGTGGCGGCGATGGCGTCGGCCAGCTCGGCCTGGAAGTTCGCCGAGCTGGTGTCGACGATGTGCTGCGCCCCCTGGGACCGCAGCAGGGCCGCCTGCTCGGGCTTGCGCACCAGGTTGACCAGGCCCACGCCGTCCTTCAGGCAGATGCGGTTGAGCATCTGGCCCAGGTTGGACGCACCCACGGTGTGGACCAGCGCGCGGTGCCCTTCGTTGCGCATCGTGTCGACCATGCCCAGCGCGGTGAGCGGGTTGACGAAGCAGGAGGCGCCGTCTGCCGCCGTGGCGCCCTCGGGCAGCGGCAGGCACTGCGCGACGGGCACGGCGCGGTATTCCGAGTACATCGCACCGCCGAGCACCGCGACCTTCCTGCCCAGCAGGGCCTGCGCGGCGGGCGAGCTGCCCGCGGCCACCACGGTGCCTGCACCCTCGTTGCCCACGGGCATCGACTGGCCCACGCGCGCGGCCATCGCCGCCATCGCCGGCGCCGCGATGGGGGCGGTGACCACGGGCCGCTCGGCGCTGCCGGAGGCCTGCGCTTTCGTCATGTCGGCACCGCCGAAGAGCAGGCCCAGGTCCGACGGGTTGAGCGGCGCCGCCTCGACGCGCACCACCACCTCGTCGGGCGAGCCGGGCTCGGGCATGGGCAGCTCGGCG
>Ga0308159_1003940_pt1 | contig 14197 bp, 17 predicted proteins | sample PhyCR1_FD_201040 | JGI IMG/M metagenome (GOLD analysis project Ga0308159, IMG submission 201040) | Phyllosphere microbial communities from UC Gill Tract Community Farm, Albany, California, United States - DLSLC.R1 | ecosystem: Host-associated > Plants > Phyllosphere > Unclassified | place: USA... | reverse complement strand
AAGGCTTTTTATAAGGAAGAAGATCTCCAAAACAAAAGCCAACTCAAGTTAAATCAGCAAATCCATACGGGAGTAATAAATGCAGCTATACCCGATCTTAATCGGCATGATCATGGGCATTATTTTAAGTAGCTCTATGTTCTTATATCTTGTCGCATAACGCCAAGCCCCTTCAATGGGGCTTTATTATTTTACAGTCAACAACCCTTCAACCCTGAACGGATTCTTACTCAGTTTATCCCGGCTCATCGACCAAGTTCTTCCTGGTATAAAACACGGTCCAACACCTAGTTTTTTCTTACCGTATTTTTGGTGAACCCCTTCTAAAGTTTTCATTAATTTTTCTTTTTTCTCGATCGTTTCAAAGTCTGTAAGTAAGTCATAGGTATGGCCAGATTTTGGCTCTAACCCCGTTAGGATTACTCCACATTTTTTATATTTCACGCCCTCTTTAAAAATCTCGCCAACCATTCGTGTCGCAGCTTTAACTAGATCCATCGCACAATCAGTTGGTTCTGAAAAACCACCACTAATCGACTTGTTATAGAACGGGACATTAGGATCAAAAGGGTTAGACTGCACGAAAGCAATCATGCAGCCACATAACAAAGATTCATCTCTTAATCTGCTACAAGCATCTTGTGCATACATACTTATAGCTTCTTTTAAATCTTCTAATTCTGTTACGCGTGAGCCAAAAGAACGACTAGCAATAATTTGCTGTTTGGTTTGCGGTGTATGTTCTATTTCAATACATGAAATGCCTTGGAGTTCAGCAACAGTTCTGGCCATAACAATCGAGAATTTTTTTTTCATTTCGCGTGGATCTGTACAAGCCAAATCAAAAACAGAATTGATGCCCATCGCCTGCAATTTCTTACTATGTTTACGACCGACGCCCCACACTTCTGAAACATCAATTTCAGATAAAAAAGCTTCTTTATTGCAGAAATCCATATCCACCAGATTGCACACGCTATTAAATGCCGGGTACTTTTTTGCAATGTGATTTGCAATTTTTGCTTCTGTTTTACTGCTGCCAATCCCCACACAGCAAGGTAAACCTATCCATTTTAAAATTGTTACTCTCATGTCTTGGGCATAGCTGGATAGGTTAAAGTTTTCGTAGTAATCAGTTAGGTCTAAAAAGCATTCATCAATTGAGTAAATTTCTTGTTCTGATTCGGTCACGTAAGTGCCTAAAACTTTATGGAAACGTCGAGACATTTCAGCGTATAGCGTGTAATTGCTTGAAAGGACAATAACGTTATTTTGCTGAACAACATCCTTAATTTGAAACAGCGGGACTCCCATTTTAATACCAAGAATTTTTGCTTCGTTGGATCTGGCAACAGCACAGCCATCATTGTTTGATAAGACAATAACCGGCTTATCAATCAAACTTGGATTGAACACACGCTCACAACTGACGTAGCAGTTATTTACGTCCACCAAAGCAAACACTTTGTTTTCGTGCTTCATCTAGTTTTTCTTGTATTTTTTAAAATAAAGGTCACTACTCCCCAAATAAAAAGTTCTTGGCCATCCTTTAAATGAATATCACAAAATTCTGGGTTCTCTGCTTTTAGCCAACGTTCTTCAACATTTATCATCAAACGCTTTACGGTAAATTCGTTATCAACTAAAGCAATCACAATATCGTTATGCTTTGCTTCAATACTACGATCGACAATCAGTTCGTCATCAATATCAATGCCTGCATTTAGCATCGATTGTGAAGCTACCCGGACAACGAAAGTTGCACACTCATTTTTAATTAAGTGCTCATTCATATCTATATTTTTATCTACATAATCTTGTGCCGGAGACGGAAAGCCAGCTGCAACTTTTTCTATTGCTAGAGGAATTGAAAACTTAGTGAAAGATGTTACTTTTTGAGGATGGTCAATCTCTCTCGAAGCATTGCATAGCTTGAGATGAGGCTTAATTTTAATGATGGATGGTTCGATATTGCTCATAAGATCACCTTGATTTCGTTACATAATCAAGATGATAGTGTATTAACATATTTTTTAACAAATTTTATAAATCACGCAGAATCAACAACAAGTCATAACCTGACGCGCTCAACTACGCATTTGATCGGATTTTCTTCAACTCTTCTTTGGGTTGTGCTAGGTATTCATCTGGTGCCATATCTAGGAAAAAATCTCTCGCTTCCGTATTTTTACAGTTAAGCCAATCATTTCTTAGGCTATCTGGAATCACAATAATTGAGCGTTTTTCATCAGTTGGTGCATGGAACTGAGACATAAACGGATGATGATCAGCATTGATGGTGAGCATTGTCATTGAGCGTACTTGGTGCCCTTCTATCTTCGCATTTTCATAAAGTGCAGCAACCGTAAAAGGCATTCCATCTTTACGGTAGATCCCATACCAATGTGCTTTACCATCGATGTATTTTGGCTCGTAAATCGTATCGACTGGTATTAATGCAAACTGACTATTCTTCCAAGCATGACGGAAGCTATTTTTTTCATGAACTGTTTCTGTCCGGGCATTATAAGTCTTACGGCAAATTTTTAAGTCTTTAGCCCACGTAGGTACAAGACCAAATTTGACTTGTCGCCACTCAACATTTCCTTCGTTTGAAAATAAAAGTGGGCAATCTGCACCAGGGTAAATGTCATTGCTATATTCAAAGGTGGGTTCAAACAAATCTAACAGGTGAACACGGTCTTTTGAAATTGGTTCATAGTTCGCACACATAGATTTTTATCCTCCATCATTTATAATGATTTATCTATCATAAACATATCTCAATCATGAAAAGACATTACAAGTTTATTAGTTATTATTTGTTAGTTTATTTTATATTATTAATTTTTTACGGATTAATTCAAAAATTTAGCATATGTGTAGAAGTGAAAGATTTTGAATGTAATTTTTCAGAACAGAAGTTTTTTAATTTTTTAACTGTAGTTTCTTATATCCTAACACCAATTATAGCAATAATAGGTTTCCAAAATTGGAAAAATCAGTATAAATATGAGCAAAATAAAAATAGATTTGCCAAAGTTTTTGAACTTTCCTTACTCCTTAATAGTCAAATTAGAATATTACGGGAAACAGATATATCAATAAGAATAAGAAACCCCTACGAAAATATTTCAGATTATTCACAAAACTATCTTGATCCAGAATATGAAAAATACCTAGAAAAAATATATAATTTAAAAAAATTATATAATGAGTGTTTAGATAATATCTCGATTTTAGAATACACACAGAGTAAAAGAATGAATGGACTTCGAAAAATATTACTTCAGCACAATTTAATAATAGATTCGTGTTCAAGTAGCTTTTATAACTACCTACAAACATTTGACACTAACAACTCTCTATTAAGAAGTGCTCTTATTCCATATTTTTCAAGAAAAAAGGAAGAAAAAACATTCAAAGAGATTTATAAAAATTCAGACGAATTTGAGAAATACTATAAAGAATCAAACAATACAAAAGAAATAAATTTACAGAATAGAATTCACAAATATATTAGTTTAAGACAAAAAGATTAGTTTCATTAAAAAAGCCTTTTATTAAGGCTTTTTTATTATTTTAATAAACTATGCAGTAAATTCCATAACCCTCAGGAAGTTCTCCCAAAGGTTCAGCAATACGAACTAAAAACTCTACGTAACAACGTTCCCAACTTTTCATGAATTCCCCGGCTTTTTAATAACTTCTGTAACAGCTTTAACCATTTCAGTTGTGTTTTTCATTTGGTCTGAAACTAAATTACTCATATCTTTATGAGCAGTTTTATCAACTTCTCGTCCAAAATATTTAAGTGCAAGTTCTTTGCGAATTGCAACTTCATCTGCTTTTTCAACACCCGTAATAAAAGTAGGAAATGCCTGTATTTCTAATCTAGTCTGGTTAGCTTGATCGGCTAAACTTTGGTAATGAGATGACTGCTTTATAAAATAAGATACTAATGTAATAATAACTAAAATAAACGATATTTTTAAAAACCAATAGTCAAATGTATCTAAAAAAAATTTAGGCTCTGCACAGACTGAATAAGCTGAAATACTTAAGGCAGTTATAAGTGTAAATAGAAATAATCCCATATAAACATAATGCCTAGTCATATATTTTTCACATTCTTCAAAATAATAATCTTCAGCTTTTAGATTTTTTAAAATATTTTTTAATTTCTTAAAATCTTCTAATTCTTGTCTAGCTTCACCAAGCATACCTTTAATTTCATCGGTAATAACTATATTATATCTTTTTTTATCTAAGTTATAGTTTCTAATAAAAGATTCCATTGCGAATAGACTACCTTGGGTCTTTCCAAGATGTTTAGGTAGAAGAAAATAGTTTTCTTCATAATACTCATTCTCAATATTTGATAATGCTAATTCAAAAGTATCTAAATAGCTTAAATCATCATATTCCACACCCATACTTTCAATTAAATTTTTTAAATTTCCTGCAGTTGTTAAACAATTATTAAGTAGCGTAGAGTTTTGACTTAGCAAATCTGGATACTTCTCAATTGCTTTTCTATCTATATGCTGCTCTCTCTTTAATCCATCCAAATATTTTATAGTGTCATCAAATGCGCTAATAATTCTATTTTTAATCTCTTCATTCTTCTCTTTAGCTTCTTTTTGTTTAATAGCACCTTCTTGAAAAATTTTTTTAATTTCTTCCTGTAAATTATTATCACTCATTCCCCACCCCAAAAATTATTATAAAGTCTTGACGCTCATATAGTATCTAAGCTACTTTCTTTTTTCTACAACAAAATCAATATGAAACTTTAAAAAGCACTAAAAATGGCATCAAAAAAATCATTAGTTCACAGTAAAGCTATCTTAAAAATGTTAATGGAAAAATATCCTCACCTTTTCGACTGTAGAAGAGAATATATTTTTCCACTTTGGGCAGGCATTACAGGCGAAATCATTAAAGATCTACAAATTCATCCTGATCATCACTCATCACTTAAAAGAGCAATTTGCTATTACCAGTCATGGGATTACTATCTTCAAAATCTTGCATTTTCTAGAGTTAAATACAGTTTATGGAAAGAAGAAAAACAAAAGACTACGGCCCTTGAACGTAATCAAGCAAGAGATCAACTGCTTAAAAGAAATGTCTGGACCCCTAGAATGGAAGCTGTGTTTATAGGTAAAGCTTTACAACTAGATTGAAAAATAACTTGCAGAAACAAACTAACTTAAGTTAGGATTTTTAATACAAAGTATCCTAGATACTTTTACCACTGCATATCAGTGGCGGGCGTAGGAACCTGTAATATTTGACTAAAGACGCGAAAAAGTCCGTCTACGGGCTATTTTTTTGCATAAAATTCAGCTTTGCTGTTCTATGGCAGGCTGGACAGGACAGCTTCGGCTGGCCGTTTCTTTGGTCACGGTATTCCTACTCTTGTTCAGTCTGTCACCATTACCGTAGGAAGTAATGGCGTCAGGTTAAAACTTAATTTGACCAGAGAATTAGCAAATGAATACATTCGCTTTCAAGAACGCCCCTACTCAAAATTCTGTAAAAGAACATACTCAACTCAAAGACTTGGCTGCATTCAAACAACGCCAGCTCAAGCTCAAACGCCAAAAACTCATCAAAGACATATTCGATGCTGCAATCTTCATAAGCATTGTGGGCTTTACCTTCTCAACTTTGTTTTGGGGAGCCTAAGCCATGTTTAAAAATTTTGCGCACCTCTCGTGCACCTCTTGTGCGCCTTTGGTTTCACTGCAATTTCTATATGCTTTCACTCAATCTAACAAATTGGGAGTACAGCCATGAACGCAATCGCATATGTTGAAGACGCTGTATTTATTCAAAATGACCAAGTTAAAACCTCTAGTCTCAAAGTGGCCGAGCTTTTTGGCAAACATCATAAAAATGTAATTCAAAAAATTGAATCGTTAGATTGCTCTCCAGAGTTTACGTCGGCTAACTTTTCAGCCCACGTGCAAACTATTCAAGCTGGGGCTGTTCAGCGTGAATCTAAATATTATGAAATGACTAAAGACGGTTTTATTTTCTTGGTTATGGGTTTTACAGGTGCCAAAGCAGCACAAATCAAAGAAGCCTACATCAACACCTTTAACCACATAGCAGCCATGCTCTACAACACGCAAGGCAACCACGACCAAATCCACGTAGGCGCTGTTGTACAGCTCAAGTCTGGCGGGCCACTCTACACGGTCAGCAAAATCTTTTACGACCAAAACGGTTACATGGAAAGTGCTGAAGTCATCTGGCACAACAAAACTAATCTGTGCCGTGAAACTTTACCCATTAACTGCTTAACGCTTGAGTCTAAAAACCTCATTCAAAATAAAACCCTAGAAGACTTCTGGGCATCAGTTCATAACTATGGAATAGATAAACTCAACCACAGCCGTAAACCAAGCTTGCTCGCGTTTAATCTCGGGCAGATCTACGAGTGCATTGACGGTTTACCACCAAAAAATCAACTGTCTAGCATCCTCATGCAAAGCCGGGCTCCCTTCCCTGTTTACATGCAGCATAACCACGCTGTGCATAGCGGAGTAACCTACAAAACAGTGAAATGCTGGGTTTTCGATATTAAGAAGCACCCCATGCCAGCACTTGAAAAGAGCTAAACCTATGGAAAATTTCATAATATCAACCAGATAAGCGACACAGCGTGTCGCCACTATCTATATTTTCAAAGCGGATTTTACGAAAATAGACCCATGATCAATAGATAGGGGGAGAAATGCACTCAACACTAGACGTTAATAGCCAAAAGAAAATGACGGCTGAAGAAATACTGGAAGAAATTGAATATCCACTTGAGAACCTTCAAAACTTACTTTTTGCCTTTTCAAAAATGAAAGTCGATGATGGTTTAAAAGAACAAGAATTTAGCGCCATCATCAACACGCTACATCACCAAGTAGTCAACATTAACCGCGCGGTTCATGCCAAATAAATTAAAAAACCCGGCTTAGGCCGGGTTTTGTTTCTCGTGTTCTTCAAAAGCTTGATACCATGATTTTGTTCGAAATGTTCGTTTATGATGAAACCTCAATCCATAATTTTTGTACTTTTCTTGATATACGAGTTGATTTAATAAAAGGCTATTATCAAATGAACTCTTTAAATCTGGTAAAAAAGCAGAAATCCAGAATATAAAGAGTTGCTCTTCCTGAAACATGGAGTTGCTTAAAATATCTATATACAAAGCTTTTTCTTTTGGATTTAAATCTGATTTATTAATCAAATTAATTAAATTCTTATATAAATAAAAATAAGATATTAAAGGCGAAATTGATTCAAAAAATAGATTTTCACATGCCTCCATAAATTCTTGATGAATTTGTTCAACCTCATATTTATCATAGTAAGCAGGATCAACATCCAAATATAAATTGAACATGTGGTTTAAAGTTTGTATTGCAGCTAAAGCTTTCAACTTCTCATTTGAAGGTTTTCTTTTTTCAAATTCAAGACTATTAAACTTATCCTTCTTATAATTTAGCAAAGAGTAAAATTGATTCGCAAAAATAGCATTTCTTGACTCTTTCACTTGCTCTTCATGCGAATGTTGTGCAAGTTTAAGTTGTTTGGCATTTATTTCACGTGTCTCTTTTAGAGAAGTAACTTGCAACCATGTAGAATAAGCTACTGCACATAATGCAATAGATGAAATGAAGGTGTTCAGACTGCCATAAATATCTCCAATAGCACCGAATTCACCATATCCCTTTAGGTCTGTTCCAAGCCACCCCATCCAATTCATTAAATTCATGAATATAAATGGGAAATACACCCAAACTAAAAAAATGAAAAGAATAATAAGTACATATTTTAACTTACTTCTAAATATTGCCCCCATATATATTCCTTGATCAAATTTCTTCTAATTAATCATTATTTAAATTGATTTGCATAAGTCTCAGCTATAGAGACTAACCCCGAACGCATTTCTTCACGTGTTTGACGGTACAACTGAATCAGCTTTGCTTCATCATCTGCCAGTTCACTGCTCTTGAGTTCTGAAGCGCCCCACAGAATATAAGCAATATTAAACCCATGATCTTCAAGCAAATCTAACTGGTCAGTGTCTAACGGTGCATTGTGCTTTTCATAACGCACAACCGAGTTCTTTTTAACGTTTAAGATATCGGCCAACTCATCTTGCGTAACAATGCCCAAGCGCTTACGTTCTTCTTTTAAACGTTCACCACGATTAGAAAAATCACCATTTTTCATACTTTTTCCTTAAAAGCACTTGTAAATCACCATAAATAGTACTAAATTTAATACCACTAAGTATCTAAGTACGATTTATGGTGATTTTCGCATGACTACATCAAATGTTCAAACTAAACCTAAACACACTGAACTCACTCAAGTCCGCTGGACTAAAGCTCAGTTAAAAGTCCTTAAGAAAATTGCGTATGAAAAGGACACAAAAATTGCCATCTACATCCGTGATTTTATGGTGAAACATCACCCCGAGTTACAAGAACCGCGCAAAGACGAGCAATTGTAATCAAAGCCAATTCGCAATGCTTACAAAGCTACAAACTCAAACAAAATATTCACAATCTCAAACAGTTATCAAATTTCTCACGGGTGATGCTTAATGTCAGATATATCAAGACGCATAGATGACCGTCTAAACCAAATCTTCCAATTTAAAAGAGTTGGAGAATGGTACAGACAAGGCATCTGCCCACAGTGCAGTAAAAAAGAATGCTATACCCATGCAATTAATCCTCGTGTGGTGAAATGCAGTCGTTTAAATAATTGTGGTTATGAAGAACACGTCAAAGATATTTGTGAAGACTTATTCAAAGATTGGTCTAAAGAGTTTCCTAAAACTGAAGTAAACCCTCATGCGGCTGCCGATGCATATTTACGTCATGGCCGTGGTTTTGATATTGCCCTTTTAAAAGGTTTATATACTCAAGACACCTTCAGCAATGAACATAAATATCCTGGTCTTTATACCGGTACTGTCCGTTTCAAATTAGCTGAAGGAATTTTTTGGGAACGTTTTATTGACCGTCCAGAGCGTTTTGGACGTCAAAAGGCAAACTTCCTTGGCAAATATGAAGGATTATCTTGGTCTACTGTAGATCTGGATGATCTTTGCAATGCTTCATCATTTTGGATTACTGAAGGTATTTTTAATGCCATAGCATTAATCCAATCTGGCCAACCAGCTATTGCCACCATGTCCACTGGTAATTACCCATCTGTATTACTTAAACAGATTGCAGACCGCTGCCATGAGCTGAAAAAAGACAAGCCACGTCTGATCTGGGCATTCGACAATGACAAAGCCGGTAAAGATGCGATTAGAAAATTTCATCTACGTGCGCTTCAGGAAAAATGGGCTTCTTCAGCTGCTCTTCCACCTCACCAGGTCAAAGGTAAAAACCTTGATTGGAATGACCTGTTTATGCACGACTTACTACACAGTGAAGAACGTGCCAAATATCGTCATTACGGTGAATTACTCATTGCGGAAACCGCTGAACAAGCTGGCCTATTGATCTACAACTTTAAAGAAGGTCGTACCAAGACTTTTTTCTTTAATCACAATTTCCGTCTGTACTGGTTCAACTTAGATTACGACAAATACGCTAAGCGTATGAATCAGATTGAAGAAGATCCAAGTTTTGATGCTCTACTCGATCAACAAAAGCGTGAGCAAGCTTTACGTGACTGTGCAGCTGTCACTGAGATCTGCAATGCTCAAATTGACCCCCTTTATTTTGAACGCAATGAGGTTACAGGCGAAGCCTGGTATTACTTCAATATTCAGAGCCAATGGGCAGAAAAGAAAACTCAATTTACACCAAGCCAAATTGGTAGCCGTAGCAAATTTAAAGACGCAACGATGGAAGTTATGGCTGGTGCAATGTGGACTGGTACCGATCAACAGCTTGAATTTTTTATGAAGCGGAGAACGGAACGTTTAAAGGAAGTTAAAACTACAGATTACATAGGCTATTCAAGTGAATATGAAACCTACATATTCCCAAAACATGCTGTGCATAAAGGCCAAGTTATCCCCATTAATGAACATGATTACTTCAAAATTAAACGTCTTGAACTCAAGAGCTTAGCGAAGTCCCCTGTCATTACATTAAATCCGAAAAAAGAATTTAAACCCTTTTGGTGGAAAGACTTTTACCGGGTACGTGGTAGTAAGGGATTAATTGCTCTAGCGTGGTGGACCGGTACATATTTTGCCGAACAAATTCGCTCTATGCATAGCTCATACCCTTTCATTGAAATTATTGGCCAAGCTGGTGCCGGCAAATCACGTTTAATTGAATTCTTATGGAAATTAAGCGGTCGTAAAGAGTACGAAGGATTTGATGCCAATAAATCAACCAATGTGGCGATTTATCGTAACTTTGCCCAAATATCCAACCTTCCAGTCGTATTGATTGAAGGTGACCGGAACGATGCTCAAGGCAATAGTGTCAAACAAGCCAAGTTCAGTTGGGATGAACTTAAAGATGCATTTAACGGCCGAGCAATTCGCTCTAAGGGCCTAAAAACCGCTGGTAATGAAACATATGAACCGCCTTTCCGTGGTGCCATCATGATTTCACAAAACAGCGCTATTGCAGCATCTGAAGCAATTTTGACTCGAACATTGCACCTTTCATTCGACCGTAAAGGGCAATCACTAGAAACTAAACGTATTGTTGATGCTCTGGACCGTATTGAACTGGAAGAAGCATGTACTTACATGACCCATTGCCTACGCAAAGAAAACGAGATCCTTACAACGTATCAGGAACGTCTTAAAAGCCTAGAGGACCAATACCACAGCGTAGGTATTACACATACACGTATTGCCCTCTGTCATGCCCAAATTGCAGCATTGATTGAAGCTATAGCTGAGCATGTACTCAATGGCTATCTCGACTATGAGGAAGTGTCTCCAGCGCAAGAAATGCTAATGGAAATGGCTCAACAGCGAGTGGACCAACTCAACGGTGACTGTCAGGAAGTTGAACAGTTCTGGGAAGCTTTTGAATATTTACAAAGTGGTAGATCTGCCCCATTCAGTCTTAATCATCATGATAACGATGCTCAGACTATCGCCATCAATTTAAATGAAGTCTACAAAGTTGCTGCACAACAGTATCAGAAACTTCCTGAAATTACGTTGATGAAAAACCTGCTGAAATCATCACAAAAATTTAAATTTATTGAATCTAACCGAGCTGTTAGCTCAAGCCGTTATCCAACTGACGCTGCAAAAAATCTAAACGCTGACAATGAGATGTCAGACAAACGCAGAACAGTGAAATGTTGGATTTTTTCTAACCCTAACTATGGAGCACCACAAGCATGAATTTAGAAGGATTAAACCCTACAGCTTTACCGTTTGTAGATGAAGAAGAAACAGATCTACGTATCGTCACGCCAACACACCCCATCGCCCTTGAAGCCTACGCTGCAGTTAAAGCCATGCGTTGTGACTTTGTCAGAATCATTGCTTCTAGCTACCAGAAATCACCAACAGAAACTGGTTACTTCATCTCTGGCATTTTCCCAAGCGATGCAGAACGCGGCTTAAACCGAGAAGTATGGATATCAACTTTTGAGAGTTTAAAGGGGTAAATATATGGATATAGAGGTGTTATTAGAAAAAGTGCTACGTAAAATTTTAAAGCAAATTGATGCTAAACCAATTATCCCTATTGATTACCAATTGTGGGATGAACAAGACATTGCTAGTTATTTTAAATATTCACTGGACTATACAAAGCGCCACATTATTAGCAATGAAAACTTCCCACCTAGTAGAGAGCTACCTACCTCAGCTACAAGCGATCGGACAGTACCACGCTGGAAAGCTACAGATGTCATTAGCTTTGGAATGGCTTTTGATAAATCGAATATTAGATATTGCTAAATATTTTAATGGGGGCAATTTAGCCCCTTTTATTTACTAATTGACTTACGAAATCTAAAAATACAAACTCAACAGTAACTTATTAAAATATTATTTAAAAAAATGGACATTAAAGATCTATCAGGCCTTGGGGCTTATGCACCTATCATTCATGATTTATATAAAGATATGGCTCAACCAGCTGCAAGAAATGTTGGATTAGCATTAGGGGCTATAACTAGCGTTGGTCTTTTCTTACACTTATTAACTTCATGGGGTACAGATCGCCTGAACCACTGCCTAAAAAACAATCTTGAGCAATATGCTGAACGTATCAAAAAAGTTCCACCAGAAAATATAACGGAAGCACCTCCTGAAGTAGCTATACCAATTATTGAAAAGTTAAGCTATGTAACAAATGAGGAACTTAGAAACCTATACATTGAATTATTAGCTAAAGCTTCAATTAAAGAAGATAATGACAAAGCTCATCCAAATTTTATTAATATAATTAACTCTTTATCTCCAGATGAAGCAACGCTACTAAAATATTTCAAGAAGTATCCTTCAATTTCTCCTAGAAATTTTTTTCAAACTAATTTTAAAAAATCTGAAGCTTTTGCAAACTACCTATTAGGGGGTGATTTTGTTAGCAAAAGGGAAAATCCAAATAAAATTGTAGATCTCCAATTTCCAAATAATCTTGCAGGTTATTTAGAAAACTTTGAAGGTCTAGGCATTATTTATATTACTGAATCTAATACAGCTCAATTCATTATGTTTCAAGAGATTGAGAATGAGATAAATAAAAAATTACGTAGAGCAAAACTTGAAGAACACAGCATTTCTCTATTATCTCATTCAAGGGTTGATGCTCAACTACAAACTTTATATATCACTAATTATGGAAAATTATTTTTAGAAGCAGTGTTTGAAGCACCAGATGCAGAAAGGACAAAACGGTAAATAAAGAAATTATTACCTGAAAACGTACCTATGCTAGTAAACGACTTAAACCAGTTGATTGATTCAACTCATCTAAAATCTCATCGTTAGTTGGGTTGTAATAAGTCAAAGCCTGTTTAGGATCTTTCCATCCAAAAATTTTACATAAGGTCAGCGCATTTTTAATACGTCTGGCCATCAATGAAGCAGCCTCATGCCGTGAATCGTGAAAAGTTAGATCTGAGTTTTCTAAACCAGCTTGTTTTCGTGCTTTTCTAAACAATGCATCACGTGAAGAATCAGAAACAGTAAAAACTTTTGGACTAGCCTTTCGGTCAATTTTTAAAGCTAAAGTCCACAGCTGAAGCGCAAAATCATCTAGGGGAACCTTTCTAGCGGTACCATTCTTTGTTTTATCCAGCTGAACATATCGTTTAGATAAAAAGACGTGCTCAGGCAAACGATTTACAATTTCTCCGGATCTCATTCCCGTGGCCATAGCAATAAGCCAAATCAATCCAACTTCTTGCATTTTAGTAGTGGGCACTGTTCCAGGCTTATATTTTAGAGCCGCCAGCATGCGCTGAAGCTCTTCAACTTCTGTACGTCTTTCACGATGTGGAGGTTTTTTGGGTTTTCGGAGGTTTTCAACAGGATTAGACTCAATCCACCCTTTATCCTTTCGACACCAGTTAAAGAATGATGACAAAGTAGAATAATCACGCAAAATAGTTGAAGGCTTGAGTGGTTTAATTGTTCTTTTAGAAACTGCATCTTCCCATTGCTTTAAAAATTCCCCTTTATAACAACTAAGTGGCCAATCAGTATTTGGCAAATTATCCTGAAAATAGCGGATCCGTTGCATTTCTTTTTTTCCAGTAGCTTTAAATCTGGAAACTTCATCTGAATAACGACCTAGTGCCTCACGCATAGTAATAACAATTTTACTGTTAAGTGCCTTTTGAGTTGAGTCATTTAAAATAAGATCTCGTTCAGTCTCCTTGGCCCAACGAATTGCTAATTCTTTTTTTTCTAAAGTTTTAGTAACACGCACACCATTTAAAACAACATCTGCTTTCCATTTCTTATTAGGACGTTGATAAATCGACGTACTCATTTAAATAAAATCTCCTTAATCCTTTTCAAGTTCCCGACCGGGTGGAAAACGGGTGGAAACATATACCAAAAAAACCCGTGAAATACCGTAAAAAAACATAAACGCCAGAAACGACAAAGCCCCAAGCCTTTGATATATATGGCTTGGGGCTTTGGAGAATCTGATAGATTCTGAATATGGTCCCGAGGGTCGGACTCGAACCGACACGTCATCTCTGACAGCGGATTTTG
>Ga0308159_1003937_pt1 | contig 14207 bp, 10 predicted proteins | sample PhyCR1_FD_201040 | JGI IMG/M metagenome (GOLD analysis project Ga0308159, IMG submission 201040) | Phyllosphere microbial communities from UC Gill Tract Community Farm, Albany, California, United States - DLSLC.R1 | ecosystem: Host-associated > Plants > Phyllosphere > Unclassified | place: USA... | reverse complement strand
AGCTCGTCGCGGTGCCGGGTCTGGTGCCCGACGACGTGTTCTTCGACCACCTGGCCCACCGGCGCTTTCCCGCCGGGCAGTTCATCCGCAAGCCGCACGAGCTCGACTACCTGGAAGAGCCCGACGTCTTCCACGACGTGTTCGGCCATGTGCCGATGCTCATGAACCCGGTCATCGCCGATTACATCCAGGCCTATGGCGAGGGCGGGCTGCGGGCGCATCGCCTGGGGGTGCTCGACAAGCTGGCGCGCGTGTACTGGTACACGGTGGAGTTCGGCCTGGTGCAGCAGGCCGACGGGCTGCGCATCTACGGCGCCGGCATCGCCTCGTCGGCCAGCGAGACGCGTTTCGCGGTCGAGGACGACTCGCCCAACCGCGTGCGCTTCCGGCTCGAGCGCGTGATGCAGACGCGCTACCGCATCGACGATTTCCAGGAGACGTACTTCGTGCTGGGAAACCTCGACGAACTGCTGGAGCTGGCGCGGATCGATTTCGGGCCGCTGTACGAGCGCCTGGCCGGACGGCCGGAGCACGAGGCCGGCCAGGTGCTGCCCGACGACACGGTGGTCACGCGCGGCACCGGCCGCTACCACGCGGCCCGGCGAGCGGCGGCCGGCGCGCAGACGGCGGCCGCCTGAGCGCGGCGCCGCGTGGCGCACGGCGGGCTGCCGTCCGGCCGGGCGGCGCCGCTTTGCCCGACAGACGCGCTCGCGCCCGGCGGGCAAGCTGCCTCGCCATGAAGCGCATCCTCGATCTCTTTCCCATCGTCCACGCCCTCATGGCCGTGGTGTTCGCCGCGGCCGCGCTGATGCTGCTGGTGATCGCGGCGCGCATCGGCTGGGATGCCTTCGGCAGCGGCCTCGACCGCGGTTCGGCCGCCAGCATCATCGAGGCGCTGGGTGTGCTGGCATCGGCCGTGGTGGCCCTGCAGATCTCGCGCACCATCGCCGAGGAAGAGGTCGTTCGCGAAGCCCACATCAGCGGGCCGACGCGGGTGCGCCGCTTCCTGTCGCGCTTCCTGGTCGTGCTGGTGGTGGCGCTGGCGGTCGAAGGGCTGGTGGCGGCGTTCAAGGCGCAGAAGGAGCCAGCCGACATGCTTTACGCGGGCGTGCTGGTCGTCGCCGTGGGCGTGCTGCTCGCCGGCTGGGGCGTGTTCATCCACTACAACCGCGAGGCCGAGGAACTCGAGCCCGAGGCCATGGCCGAAGCCAAGGAAGAGGACGACAAGGTCAGCTGACCGGTGAGGCCGGCGGCACGCAGTCGTGCCCGTCCACCTCCACGTCCTGCAGGGGCGGTGCGTCTGCCGTCGGCACGATCCAGTAACGCACTGCGATGCGGTGGTGCACCAGCACCCAGTCCTTGAACACCGCCGCGCGCTGCCCGGCGCGCGTGCGGCAGTCCTTGTAGACCGCCTGGCCGGGGGCCAGCGCCTCCAGCGGCGAAACGTAGCGCAGGGTGCGCGTGCCCGTGTCGAAGCCGCTCACCGACGCGCAGCCGGCCAGCGCGGCCGCAGCAAGCAGCAGGATCGGCGACGGGCGCTGACGCATCGCTTCAGTGCCCCTGGCCGACGAGTTCGGGCGGCAGGTCGGCGCGTTCCCACCAGCCGCCGCCCAGCGCCTGGAACAGCGCCGTGACGTCCGCATGGCGCGCGGCCCGCGCCTGGACCAGCGACAGGCCGGCCTGGATGCGCGCCTGCTGCGCCGCCTGCACGGCAGCGTAGGCCGCAGCGCCGGCCTGCCATTGCCCCCGTGCGATCAGCCAGCTGCGCTCGGCGGCGGCATCGAACTGCTGCGCGAGCGCCAGCGTCCGTGCGTCCGCCTCGATGGCATGCAAGGTGTCGGCAACGTTCTGGAAGGCGGCGAGCACCGTGCTTCGGTACTGCGCGGCGGCCTGCCGCTCGCCGGCGCGCGCCGCCTCCTCGCGGTGGGCGAGCGCCCCGGCATCGAACAGCGGCTGCGCCAGATCGCCGGCGATGCCCCAGAAGCCGCTGCCCGCGCGGCCCAGCTGGCCGAGCGTCAAGGCGGAGGCGCCGAGGTTCGCCGTGAGGTTGAGGCTGGGCAGCCGGGCGGCGCTGGCGACGCCGATCTGCGCGTTCGCCGCCTCGAGCTGCGCCTGCGCGGCGCGCACGTCCGGGCGCTGCCTCACCAGCTCGGACGGCAGGCTCAGCGGAAGCGTCGCGGGCAGGTGCAGGTCCTGGAGTTCGATCGCCGGCAGCTCGGCCGCCTCGGCCGGCGTGCGCCCGGTCAGCACCGCCAACTGGTCGCGCAGCAGTGCCAGCTGCTTGTCCAGCGGAGGCAGCAGCGCGGCCACCTGGGCCTGCGCGGCTTCCTGGGCCGCCACGTCGGCGGGCCCGCTGGCACCGGCGGCCTGCTGGCGCCGCACCGCGTCGAGTTGCTCCGCGGCCAGTCGCGTTATCTCGCGCACGGCATCGCGCTGCGCCCGCGTCGACGCTTCCTGGATGGCGGCCACCACGACCCCGGTCGCCAGCGTCAGGCGCGCCGCTTCGCGCTGGAAGGCCTGCGCCTGGGCCTGGGCCCCTGCGTTCTCGCGCTGGCGCCGTCCGCCGCCGAACAGGTCCGGCGCGTAGGCGATGTTGAGCTGTGCGGTGTGCAGGGTGTAGATCGACGCGCCCGAGGCCAGGGGGCTGGAGGTGGACGCGGCGATGGACTGGCGGGTCGGCTGCAGGTGCAGGTCCACCGTGGGCCAGAGCGTCGCCTGCTGGGCCTGCGCCAGCGCACGCGCCGCCTCGAGCGCGGCGTCGGCGCTCTGCAGGTCCGGGTTGCGCGCCAGCGCGTCGTCCACGAGGCGGTCGAGTGCCGTGCAGCCGAAGGCCCGCCACCAGCGCGCGTCCACCGGCGCGCCGGAGGCGAACCGCTGTGCCTCGCCGTCCGGCCCGGGGGCGCTCGCGGTCGCGGCGGGCAGCTCCTGCGCGGTGTAGCGGTCGACGGCGGGCGGCTGCGGCGCGCGGAAATCCGGCCCGGCGGTGCAGCCGGCGAGCGCAGCGAATGCGCCGACCACGCACAGGCTGCCTACGCGCATCGCTCGCCGGCTCATGTCGCCGCTCCCATCGGCTCGGGGGCCTCGGTCGGGACCGGGGCGCGGCGCCGGCGCCCTTCCATGTGCGCCTCCACCAGGTAGTACAGGGCCGGCAGCCACACCAGCGTCAGGCCGGTGGCGGTGAACAGGCCGCCCACCACCACGGTGGCGAGCGGCCGCTGCACGTCGCTGCCGAGGCCGCGTGCCAGCGCCGCCGGCAGCAGGCCCAGGGCCGCCACGCTGGCCGTCATGAGCACCGGCCGCAGCCGTTCGCGCGCGCCCCGCACCACCGCCTCGCGCAGCGGCGTCCCCTGGTCTCGCAGCCGGTTGATGTTGGACACCACCAGGATGCCGTCCATCACGGCCACGCCGAACAGCGCGATGAAGCCCACGGCGCTCGACACGTTGAGCGTCATGCCGCGCAGGTACAGCGCCAGCAGCCCGCCCAGCGCGCCCAGCGGCACGATCAGCAGCACGAAGGCCGGCTGGCGCAGGTTGCGGAACTGGGCGAACAGCAGCACGAACATGAGCGCCATCACCATCGGCATGATCAGCGCCAGCCGGGCCTGCGCGCGCTGCTGGTTCTCGAACTGGCCGCCCCAGGTGATGCGGAAGCGGCTGGGGTCGTAGTGCAGCTGGTCGTCGACGCGATGGCCCGCCTCGGCCAGGAACGAGGCCAGGTCGCGGCCGCGCAGGTCGAGCCGGACGGTCAGGTGCCGGTGGCCCATCTCGCGCGTGATCGTGCTCTCGCCCTCGTCGAGCCGGATCGAGGCCACCTGCGAAAGCGCGACGCGCGCACCGCCGGGCGTGGTCAGCACCAGCGCGCCGATCGCGGCCGGGTCGCTGCGCGAGGCGCCGTTGAAGCGCACCGCGATGTCGTAGCGCCGCTCGTCGATGTAGAGCTGGTCGACCGGCGTGCCCGCGATGCCGGTGCCGATGAGGTCGGCCACGTCGGCCACGTTGATGCCCAGCCGTGCGGCCGCCTCGCGGTCGACGACGATGCGCACCTGCGGCAGCGGCGGTTCCTGGTCGATGGCCACGTCGCGTGCGCCGGGCACCTCGCCCAGGATGTCGCGCACCCGGCCGGCGAGCGCGCGGGTTTCGGCGAAGTCGCTGCCGTAGATCTTGACGACCAGGTCGCTGTGGGCGCCGGCGAGCTTGTCCAGCACGCCGTCGATCATCGGCTGCGAGAAGCCCACGGTCATGCCCGGCAGGCGCGCGAAGCGGGCCGACAGCCGGTCGATGAGCTGCGCCTTGGTGTCACCCGACTTCCAGGTGGCATAGGGGTGAAGCCCCACGCTGGCCTCGATGTGGGACGGCGTCCACGGGTCGGTGCCGTCGTCGTTGCGGCCCAGCTGCGTGACGATGAAGGCCACCTCCGGGAATTCCAGCGTCGCCGCACGCAGCGCGTTGGCCATCGAGGTGGCCTTGTCCAGCGAGATGCCGGGCGGCAGCGTGACCTGCAGCCAGATCGATCCCTCGTCCAGCGTGGGCAGGAAGTCGCGTCCGATCGCGCCGCCCAGCACCAGCACGCCGGCCACGGCGGCGGCCAGCGCCGCGATCCCGATCGCGCGACGGCCGACCACGCGTTCGAGCAGCCGCCCGTGCCAGGCCTGGAGGCGTTCGAGCACCGGGTTGTGGAAGACGCGGCGCGGCCTGCGGTAGGCCACGTAGGCCAGGCCGGGAATGAGCGTCAACGCCACCACCAGGGCGCCGAGCAGCGCGAAGCCCACCGCATAGGCCATGGGCGCGAACAGCTTGTATTCGATGCGCTGGAAGGCGAAGAGCGGCAGGTAGGCGGTGATGATGACGACCATGCCGAAGAACAGCGGCCCGGCCACCTCGCGCACGGCCGCCAGCACCTGGCCGGCCTCCAGCGGCTGCCCCTCGTTCTCCTCGCGGATGCGCAGGATGCGCTCCATCACGACCACGGCGCCGTCGACCACGATGCCGAAGTCGATTGCGCCCAGCGACAGCAGGTTCGCCGGCACATGGAACTGGCGCATGAGCGCGAAGGCGAACAGCAGCGCCAGCGGGATGGTGAGCGCCACGATCAGCGCGGCCCGCGGGCTGCCCAGGAAAAGCAGCAGCACCAGCGTCACCAGCAGCATGCCTTCCGTGAGCGTGCCCGACACCGTGTGCAGCGTCGCGTCCACCAGCGTGGTGCGGTCCAGGTAGGGCACGATGCGCACGTCGGCCGGCAGCACGTGCGCGTTGAGGTCCTGCACGGCCGCGTGCACGCCCTCGAGCACGCGCGAGGGGTTCTCGCCCTTGAGCAGCAGCACGATGCCCTCGATGGTGTCCGGGTTGCGGTCCTTGCCCAGCACGCCCTGGCGCTCCTGTTCGCCCAGGCGCACGGTGCCCAGGTCGCGCAGCAGCACGGGGGTGCCGCCCTTCTGCGTCACCGCGATGCGCTCGATGTCGGCGATGCCGCCGATCAGGCCCACCCCGCGCACCACGAAGCCCTGCTCGCCGCGCGTGACGACGCTGCCGCCCGCACTGGCGTTGTTGGCGTTGATGGCCTGCCGGATCTGCGCCAGCGAGACGTTGTACTTGGCCAGGCGCGCCGGGTCGAGGTCGAGCACGAACTGCGTCGTGATGCCGCCGAAGTTGCTCACGTCGGCGATGCCCGGCACCTGCTTCAGGCGCGGGATCACCTTCCAGAACTGCAGCTCGGACAGCGCGCGCAGGTCGCGCGTCTTCGACTCGAGGGTGTAGCGGTAGATCTCGCCGATGGGCGATGTGAGCGGGTCCAGGCCGGGCTGCGCCTTGTAGGGCAGCGACACGGCGGCCAGGCGCTCCTGCAGGCGCTGGCGCGACCAGTAGTCCTCCACGCCGTCGCGGAAGACCACGGTGATGAGCGACAGGCCGAAGGTGCTCTTGGAGCGCATGACCTGCATGCCGGGCGTGCCCATGATCTCGCGCTCCAGTGGCACGGTGATCTGCTTCTCCACCTCTTCGGCCGCCAGGCCGGGCACCTGCGTGATCACCTGCGAGGTGGTGTCGGCGATATCGGGGTAGGCCTCCAGCGGCAGCTGCGTCCAGCACCAGGCGCCGTACAGCGCCGCCGCCGCGAAGACGAGCCAGACGATCGCACGGCGCTGCAGGCAGACGGCGACGAGGCGGTCAATCATTGAGCAGCACCCCGTCCCTGACCACCACGCGCTCGCCGGCGCGCAGGCCCTGGGTGATCTCCGTCCGGCCGTTCGAGGGCGCGGCGGTGCGCACGGCGCGGGCCTCGAAGGTCCAGGGCGCCGTCTCGACGAACACGCGGGTGTCGAAGCCGCTCTGCACCAGTGCCGTCTCGGGCACGGTCACTGCCGGGTGCGCCGGGCCGGCCAGCACCACGTGCGCGAACATGCCGGGCCGGTAGCGGCCCTGGGCGTTCGCCAGCGGCAGGCGCAGCTTGACGCTGCGGGTATCCGGGTCGAGCAGTGCGCCCACGTAGCGCACCGTGGCGTCGACGGTCTCGTCGCCGTAGGCGTCGAAGGCGATGGTCGCGGCCTGGCCGGCCGACACGGCCGCAAGGTCCCGCTCGCCCACGCTCGCGACCACCCACTCCTTCGACAGGTCGGCGACCACGAGGATGGGCGCGGTGGTGTCGGCCCAGAACGCGCCGCGCGCGCCTGCGACCTCCACCACCTGGCCGGAGATCGGCGACTTCTGCACGTAGCGCCGCGACGCGCCCGCGGCGGCGTCCGCGCTGCCGCCCAGCTGCGACAGCCGCTGCTGGGCGCGCTCGGCTTCGGCGGCGGCCTGCTGCAGGTCCGACTGGGCCTGCTCCAGGTCGCGCCGCACCCCGATGTGCTGCTCGTCGAGCTGCGTCTGCCGCTGCAGGTTCTGCCGGGCCACGGCCACCGCCGCGCGGGCCTTCTGCGCATCGGCATTCGCGCTGGCCATGTCGGGCGCATCGAGCACGAACAGCGTGTCGCCGGCCTTCACGGCCTGCCCGGGCTGGTCGGTCAACTGGACGATGCGGCCTGCCACCGGCGGCACCATGCGCACCAGCCGGCCCGGATCGGCTTCGACCACGGCCGGCAATGTCAGCGAACGCTGCACGCTGCGTTCCTCGGCGGCGGCCATCTGCAAGGACTGGCGCAGCGGCGAGGACTCGGGAATGAAGAGCGCGCCGTCGCGCCGCTCGATCGCGCGTGCGGCCGTTGCGTCGCTGCCGATGGGCTTCGCCGCGTTGCCGGCATGGCAGGCGCACAGCGCGGCGGCCAGGGCCGCAAGCAGCCAGGGGCGGGTGGCCTGCCATGCGCCAAGGGCGTTCGGCAGGGAGCTTGTCGTCGTTGTCATGGTGATTCGCCGCGGTATGCGCCGGGCTTCGGCTCGGGCCGGGAAATCTTAGAAAGCCTCACCTGTATTTCCGATGACGAACGCCTGAATTGTTCTTCATGCCGGCCCCGGGGACCCTGAAGAAAAACTCAGCCTGCGCGCCGCGCACGCCGCGCAGAATCCGCGGTGCACCGCGACGCCGTGGCGCGCGTTGTCGTCCACGGTGCGCGCCTTTGCGCATCCCTTCCCGACGATCGCTCCCATGTCCTCCGCCAGCGCTGCCAGCGCCCCGTCCGAACCGGTCCGCCGGCCCGCTGCAACGTCGAAGCCGGACGAGGGCCAGGCGATGCAGCGCCACGTCGTCGTCGCGCTGTGTGCGATGGCGCTGGTCTGGACGCTGTCCTCATCGATGCTCCTTCCGTCGCCGCCCTGGGACAACGTGGAAGAGCTCTTCTGGGCCAGGAGCTTCGAGCTCGGCTACTACAAGCACCCACCGCTGCCCAGCTGGATCATGGGCGTGCTGGTGCGCATCGCCGGACCGCAGCCCTGGCTGACCTACGCGGCGGGCGTGGCCTGCGGCACCGCGGCGCTGGCCATCGTCTGGATCTGGGCGCGCGAGGTGGCGGGTGTGCGCCGTGCGGCGCTGGCCCTGTTGCTGGGCACGCTGGTGACCTACCACGTGCAACGGGCGGTGGTCTTCAACCACAACACCGTGCAGCTGTGGTCCATCGCGGGCTACTGGTGGATGCTGTGGCGTGTGCTGGCGCGGCCGCACGCGCGGTGGCGCCAGTGGGCGGCACTCGGCGCCTTCGCGGGACTGGCGCTGCTCACCAAGTACAGCGCCGTCGTGCAGCTGGCCGTCGGTTTCGCCTTCATCGCCCGGGAGGGGCTGTGGCGCGAGGCCCGCGTGCGCCGCGGCATGGTCGTCGCCGGGGCGGTGGGCCTGCTGCTCGTCACACCGCATCTCGTGTGGGTGCTCGGGCACGGTGGCGAGTCGGCGGCCTATGCGGTGGCGTCGGTCCATCCCCACGCGCACGCCGCCCACAGCCAGGTTGCATTGCTCAAGATGGTGCGGCTGCAGCTTGTCCGCCTGGCGCCGATGCTCGCGGTGATGGCGTGGGCCTGGTGGGCCCGACCTCGGCAGGCGACGGCGCCGGACGCGGTGCCCGGGCCCGGGCGCGGCACCGCCTTCGACCGGCGCTTCCTGACCTGGGCCGCGTTCGGCCCGCTGCTCGCGGTCGTCGTGGTGGCCGCGGTGTTCCAGGTGCGCATCGTGCCGGCCTGGTTGACGACCTTCTTCCTGCCGCTGGCGCTCTGGGCCGTGCTGTGCTGGCCGGGGCTCGAGGCCGAAGGCTGGTCAGCGCGGCGCTGGCGCGTGCTGGTGGCCGTGGTCGTCGCAGCCCATGCGGCGGCTGCGCTCGGGCAGGGGGCGTTCGACGGTGCGGCAGGCCGTCGCGTCGGCCACGCAGCCCGCACCAACCTGCCGGCCGACGACATCGCGGCGGCCCTGCAGGCGGTGTGGGCCGAACGAGCCGGCGGGCTGCCCCTGCGGTTGCTGGCCGGCGACACCTGGTTCGCCGGTGCCGTCGCGCTGAAGGCGGGGCCGCAGGTCGAGCTGCTGGTCGACGGCGAGGCGCGCAACTCCCCGTGGCTGGCGCCCGGCACGCTGGCGCGCGATGGCGCCATGGTCCTCATCCTCGACACGCCCGGCTTCGAGTCCGAGGGCGTGCCACTGCCGGCGCTGCTCGCCTCGGCGGCCTGCAGCGGCAGGCTGCAGTTGCCCTGGACCGGTGGCCGCGCGCCCACCCAGGTGGACCTGCGCTGGGGCATCGTGCTGCCGGAGGGCGCCGCAGCGCCCGCCTGCGTGCGCTAGCGCGAGCCCTCCTGGGCCGTGACGCCGCAGGCGCGGCCGATGGCCTGCTGGGTGGCGAGCACCGCCGGCGCGACCTGCGTCTCCAGCGTCTTCGGTGACAGCGCATAGGCCGGCCCGCCGCAGCTGAGCGCATACAGCTCGCCGCGCGGCCCGCGCAGCGTGAAGCCGATCGCGTTGATGTCGCGGTGCCACTCCTGGTAGGAACGGCCGTAGCCATGGGCCTCGACGTCCGCCGCGCCGCGCAGCAGCATGTCGCGCGCGGCCTTGGGGCGCCTCGCGGCGGTAGTCCTGCAGCAGCGCCTCGCGCTGCGCCGCCGGCAGCGCGCCGAAGTAGGCGCGCCCGCTGGCCGAGGTGGCGATGTCCATGCGCGTGCCGATGTCGGTGCGCGTGAGGATGACGGCCGAGCGCGGGCGCACGGTGTCGATCATGAGGATGTCCAGCCCGTCGCGAACGCCCAGGTGCACGCTCGCCTGCGCGCGGTCGGCCAGCTCGGCCAGGTAGGGCCGACACAGCGCACGCATGTCGAAGTTGCGCAGGTAGGCGCTGCTCAGGTCCAGCAGCGCCGGGCCGAGCTGGAAGCGCTCGCTGTCGGGGTGCTGCTGCACAAAGCCGCCGGTCACCAGGGTGGCCGCGAGCCGCGACACGGTGGCCTTGGGGATGCCCGTCGCATCGGCCAGGGCCCGATTCGACAGCGGCCCCGGCGCGTCGGCCAGCGCCCGCAACACAGCCAGTCCGCGCGCCAGCGCCGCCACCTCGTCGCGCGCGGCTGGAGCCGAAACCTCGGCATCGTCGGGTGGGGCGTGGGTCGCGGAACGGCGTGGCATGGCGGACGCGATTGTGGCGCGACGCTGGACAGGGATCGGCATCGATGACATTATTTCGGAACACTGTTCCAAAATAATTAGGAGACACGATGCGACGACGCCGATTCCTGCACGGCGCGGCCCTGGCCGCGTCCGCCGCCGGCCTGCCCGCGGTGCCCTGGGCCCAGCCCGTGGCTGCGGCCTTCCCGAAGCAGCCCGTGAAGATGATCGTGCCCTTCCCGCCCGGCGGACCGACCGACACCATGGCCCGGCTGATCGCGGTGAAACTGCAGGAGGTCTGGGGCGGCCAGACCGTGCTGGTCGACTACAAGCCCGGCGCCGGCACCATCATCGGCATGGACTACATCGCCAAGTCGGCGCCCGACGGCTACACCTTCGGCATCGCCAACTCGTCGCTGGCCGTCAACCCGTACCTGCACAAGACGCTGCCCTACGACACGGCTCGCGACCTGGCCGGCATCACGCAACTGGTGCTGCTGCAGCAGGCCATCGTGGCGCGGGTGGATGCGCCCTTCAACAACCTGGCCGAGATGATCGCGTGGGCCAAGAAGAACCCCGGCAAGCTCACCTACGGCACGCCGGGCGCCGGCAGCACCACGCACCTGGGCGGCGAGCTGCTCAAGCGCGAGGCCGGCTTCGACATGCTGCACTCGCCCTTCAAGGGCAGCGCGCCGGCGCACACCGAACTCATGGGCGGGCGCATCGACATCGTGATCGACCCCTTCCTTTCGGTCATTCCCTATGTGCAGGCCGGCCGCATGAAGATGATCGCCACGCTGGGCGACAAGCGCGTGCCGGGCTACGACTTCCCGATCGCGGCCGAGACGGTGCCGAACTTCTCGGTCATCGGCATGCTGGGCTTCGTTGCGCCCGCCGCCACGCCGCGGCCCGTGCTCGACAGGATCCAGGCCGATACCGCGCGCGTGCTCGCCGTGCCCGAGACGCGCAAGCGCATCGAGGACCTCGGCATGCAGGTGGTCGCGTCGTCCCCGGCGCAGTTCGACGCCCTGCTGCGCAGCGAGATGAAGCGCTGGTCCAAGGTCGTCGCCGACGCCCGCATCTCCCTCGATTGAACCCGGAGCCTTTTCCATGTCCTCCCTCCACCTGCAACCCCTGCACCCGCATTTCGCCGCCGAAGCCTCGGGCATCGACCTGGCACAGCCGCTGGCCGACGCCGACGTGCGCGCCATCAACGCCGCGATGAACCGGTACGCCGTGCTGGTGTGGCGCGGCCAGCCGCTCACGGCCCAACAGCAGTTGCGCCTATGCGGCAGCTTCGGTCCGCTGGACATCGGCCTCAAGCGCGTCTTCAAGCGGCCCGAGCGGCTGGAGGACGAGCGGCTGATCGACATCTCGAACGTCGACGCGCAGGGCCAGGTGGCGCGCCGCGATTCGCCCAAGAACCTGTCGAACTTCGCCAACCAGCTGTGGCACAGCGACAGTTCCTTCATGAACCCGCGCGCGGCCTATTCCATGCTGCATTCGGTCATCAACCCGAGCTGGGGCGGCGAGACCGAGTTCGCCGACCTGCGTGCCGCGCACGACGCGCTCGACGCCCGCATGCGCAACGCCACTGCCGGCCTGAGCGCCGAGCATTTCGCGCTGCACACGCGCCTGCTGCTCGGCGACGAGGCCTACACCGACGCACAGAAGAAGGAGATCCCGCCGGCGATCTGGCCGCTGATCGACACGCACCCGGGGTCTGGGCGCAAGGTGCTCTTCGTGGGCGTGCACGCGCGGCAGATCGTGGGCTGGCCGACGGCCGAGAGCCGCATGCTGCTGCTCGACCTGCTGGAACATGCCACGCAGCGCGAGTTCGTCTACCGCCACGAATGGCAGGTGGGCGACACCGTGATGTGGGACAACCGTGCCACGCTGCACCGCGGCAGGCGCTACGACATCGCCGAGCGCCGCGAGCTGCGCCGCACCACGGTCAACGACACGCCCGAGGCGATGCTGCAGGCGGCCTGAGCGCCGCAGCGCTTCAGTGCTTCACCGCGCCGCGGACTGCTGCGGCCGCAGTGCGGTCTGCGCGACGGCCCGGCCCACCTGCTGGAAGATGGTGTCCACATCCTTGTGCTCGTCCATGCCGGCTGCGCACACCGCGACCACCACCGCATCGGCCCCGCGGTCCTGCGGCCGCAGCACGCCGGCATGGCAGGCGCGCTCGTACTGCGTGCCGGTCTTGTGGATGAAGGGTTCGCTGCGCGGCAGGCCGGCCTGCAGCCGGTGGTTGGTGAAGGTGCCCAGCTTCATGGCCGCGTACAGGCGCTGCAGGCTGGCGGGCTGCAGCAGCTCCCCGCGCACCAGCTTCTCCAGCATCGCGCCATAGGCATCGAGCGTGGCCGCGTTGATGTCGTGCCGGTAGTAGCGGTCATAGGCCTCGTCGATGGTGCGCGCCTGCAGCTCGCCGTCCTTGAGCTTCAAGGCACGCTGCACGGCCCGCACGCGGCCCGGGCCGAGCGGTGCGTCGGCCACCTGCACCAGCGCGGTGTTGGGCAGCCCGCGCGCCGAGGGATGGATCTCGGCGTAGACGTCGCGCCGCATGGTCGCGAAGTTCGTGATGCGCTTGAAGCCCTGCGTGCCCAGCGCCTGCGCGGCGCTGCGCTGCACGGTGTCTTCGCCCACCGTGCGGATGAGCATGTTGGCGGCGGTGTTGTCGCTGTCCTTGAGCATGCGGTCCAGCAGCGCGTCGACGGTGTAGCGCCGGCCCGTGCGCTCGCGCACCACGCGGCTCACGTCGATGCGGTCGGCATCCTGCAGTTCGACGCTGTCCGACAGCTTGAGCTTGCCCGCATCGACCTGCTGCAGCACCGCGATGGCGATCGGCACCTTGGTCATCGAGCCGAGGTACCAGAAGCGCTCGGCGCCGTGGCGGTAGGTGTCGCCACCATTCAGGCGCTTGACGTACACGCCGAGCTCGCCCGGCGTGGCGCGGTCGATGCGCTCGATCTGGGCGTCGAGCGCATCGCGCCAGTCGGCCGCACGCGCGTCCTCAGCGAGCGGCAGCAGGAGCAGCGGCAGGCACAGCAGCAGGGCAAGTCGGCGCATCGGGAACTCCTCGTGTCAGCAGGCCGGAGCGGCACAGCGCGGCGCCCACCTGCTGCAGCGCCCCTTCGGAGCGCTCCAGCGAGAGGTCGCCCCGCACGCAGGCCACCACCAGCACCCGCGCGGCATCGGCATGGCGCGGCGTGGTGATCAGTCCGGCATCGCAGATTCGCCGGCGCTGCGTGCCGGTCTTGTGGGCGAAGCGCGCATCCGGCGGCAGGCCGGCCTTGATGCGGCGCGTCCCGGTGGCGGTGCGCTCCATCACCTGCAGCAGGTAGTCGGTCATCGGGCGGCCCAGGGCGCGACCGTCCACGAGCAGCGCCAGCAGCTCGCCGTAGGCGTCGAGCCGGCCGCTGTTGACGCCGCTGGCGTAATAGGCCGTGTAGGCGTCTTCCAGCGGCATGCGCAGGCGCGACACCGGCAAGTCCAGCAGTTGAGACATCTTGCGCACCCGCGCCTCGTCGCTGCGTTCGCGGTGGATGGCCAGCAGGTCGACGCCCGACAGGCGCGACGCGGCCGGCGTGAGCTGGCCGTAGACCTGCCGCCGCACGTCGCCCAGCGTGGTGATGCGGCCGATGCCCTCGGGCACCAGCGACTGCACCACCTCGTTGACGGCCTTCAGGCCCACCAGGTCGATCAGCATGTCGCTGGCGGTGTTGTCGCTGTGGATGATCATCTGGTCGATCAGCGCGCGCACCGTGCGCTGCGCGCCCACGGCGGCGTGGTTGGTGCTGCCGGCACCATCCACGTAGTCCGATGCGCGTACGGTCACCGGGGTGTCCAGCGTCAGCCGGCCCGCCTCGACGGCGCGCAGCACCGCGATGGCGACCGGGACCTTGACCATCGACGCCAGGTACCAGCGCTCGCCGGCGCGGTAGCTGGCGTCCTCGCCGCTGGCCAGGTCGCGCACGTACACGCCCAGGGCCGACCCGTCGGCGCGGTCGATGGCGGCGAATTCGCCCATGAGCCGCGCATGCCAGTCGGGCAGGGCGTGCGCCGGCAGGGCGGCCACGAGGACGGCGGTGCCGGCGCAGCAGGCCGTCAGGCGGCGGCGCAGCGAAGAAAAGAAATGAGCGAAGGTGAGCGCACGGCGGCGCGGCGGTGCAGGCGACAGGGGCATCGACGCGTGAGGCGGGGCGGGTTGAAC
>Ga0308159_1003936_pt1 | contig 14213 bp, 14 predicted proteins | sample PhyCR1_FD_201040 | JGI IMG/M metagenome (GOLD analysis project Ga0308159, IMG submission 201040) | Phyllosphere microbial communities from UC Gill Tract Community Farm, Albany, California, United States - DLSLC.R1 | ecosystem: Host-associated > Plants > Phyllosphere > Unclassified | place: USA... | reverse complement strand
ACACGGTGACCGTCACGATCACCCCGACCTACTCGGGGTGCCCCGCGGTCGACGCGATCCGCGACGACATCGTGCTCGCGCTCACCTCGGCCGGTTTCGACCACGCCGTGGTGAAGACGACGCTCACTCCCGCGTGGACGACCGACTGGATGAGCGACGACGGCAAGCGCAAGCTCACCGAGTACGGCATCGCCCCGCCGACCGGCCGCGCGCCCGCGGGACCCATCCGCGTGACGCTCAGCGTCGCGTGCCCCCGCTGCGGATCCCTGAACACCCGCGAGGTCTCGCGATTCGGCTCCACCTCGTGCAAGTCGCACTGGGAGTGCCGCGCGTGTCTCGAACCCTTCGACCACTTCAAGGCCCTCTGATGACGATGACGGATGCCATGCCCCCGGCCCCCGCTCCCGGGAGCCCGCGAGCCCGCGCACGCTTCCACACCCTCCGCGTCGCCGACGTGCGCCCCCTCACCCCGACCGCGATCGAGGTGACCTTCGCGGTGCCCGACCACCTCGCGGACGCATTCGACTACGCGCCCGGGCAGTACGTCGCGCTCCGCGCCCGTATCGACGGCGAGGAGCTGCGCCGCTCGTACTCGATCTGCCGGCCCCCGGCGCCCGGCGCGATCAGCGTCGGCATCAAGCGCGACCCCGACGGGCGCTTCTCGACCTGGGCGCACGAGGGCCTGCGCTCCGGCGACGAGGTCGACGTCATGAGCCCCCAGGGCACCTTCGTCTCGAAGTCCTCGAGCACGACGGGCCACGTCGTCGCGATCGCCGCGGGCTCGGGCATCACCCCGATCATGGCGCTCGCCGCAGGCGTCCTCGAGCGCTCCGCCGACAGCCGCGTGACCATCGTCTACGCCAACCGGTCGTCGACCGACGTGATGTTCGTCGACGAGCTCGCCGATCTGAAAGACCGCTATCCGTCCCGCCTCACGCTGCACCACGTGCTGTCGCGCGAGCAGCGCGCGGCTCCCGTGTTCTCGGGCCGCATCGACGACGAGCGGCTGCGGCTGATCCTCTCGCGGCTCATCGATCCGGCATCCGTCGACGAGTGGTTCCTGTGCGGCCCGTTCGCTCTCGTCGAGCTGTGCCGCGAGGCGCTGGCCGAGGTCGGGGTGCCGCGCGAGCGCGTGCGCTTCGAGCTGTTCACCGCGGGAGACGGTGACGCCCCCGCGCAGGCCGGGGGAGCGCGTCCGGTGCGCGTGCGCCAGGACGACCCCGTCCGCCGCATCGATTTCACCCTCGACGGGCAGTCGGCTTCGGTCGAGAGCCCGGTCGCGGCGAACGAGACCATCCTCGCCGCCGCGCTCCGCGTGCGCCCCGACGTGCCGTTCGCGTGCGCCGGTGGGGTGTGCGGCACGTGTCGTGCCCGCGTGATCGAGGGCGCCGTGACGATGACCGAGAACTACGCCCTCGAGCCCGACGAGATCGAGCGCGGGTACGTCCTCACCTGCCAATCGCACCCGAGCACCGACGCCGTCCGCGTCGATTACGACGGGTGAGCGCGATGATCGACTACCACCTTGACGAGGGCGTCGCCGAGATCGTGCTGAACGCGCCCGCCCGGCGCAACGCCCTCGGCCTCGACGACCTGCACGAGCTCGCCGCCGCGTACGACCGCGCCGAGGCCGACGGGGCCCGCGCCGTGCTGCTGCGCGGAGAGGGGCCGTCGTTCTGCGCCGGTCGCGACATCTCGGGCGTCGACCCCGCGACCGACGATGTCGGCGGGTACCTCGACGACACGCTCACTCCTCTGCTGCGGCGCATGGCGATGTTCCCCGCGCCGACTTTCGCCGTCGCGCACGGCGCGTGCCTCGGCGTCGGGCTCGGCCTGCTGATCGCCACCGACGTCGTCTACGTCGCCGACACCGCCAAGATCGGCTCGCCCTTCGCCGCCCTCGGGGCGATCCTCGACTCCGGCGGTCATGCGCTGTTCGTCGAGCGCCTCGGCGCTCACGCCACGCTCGACCTCATCTACACGGGGCGGTTGATGTCGGGTGCCGAGGCCGTCCGTGCCGGGCTCTTCTCGCGCGCGTTCCCGGCGGAGGAGCTTCGGGATGCCGCGTCCTCGGCGGCCCGCTCCGCCGCGACCGGTCCGACACAGGCGTTCCGCGCGAGCAAGCGCATCGTGAGCGTGATCCGCGACGAGCGTCTGGGCCTCTGGAACGCGATGGCGCTCGAGAACCGCGCCCAGGCGGCCCTGGCCGCCACGGACGACTACCGCGAGGGATTCGCCGCCTTCCAGGCGAAGCGCAGCCCCCGCTTCACCGGATGATGCCGGGCTCGACGACGGGCGAACCGTCGATCAGGAACTGCGCGGTCGGAACGCCGATGAGCGACGCCACCCCGACGGCGTACGAACATGACGGCGGCGCCCGCGACGGCGAGAGCCCCAGAACAGCGCGAGGGGACCGCGTGGCGACGAGGGCGGCGTGACGGGGAGCTGCGCCGGAGCGGTCATAGTCCGTGGAGGGGCAACGCTCCCGGGCGGCCCGGGCGCGAACGGCGCCGGCCGCGAAGCGCATCGCCGGCGGCGTCGGGCGTCGATTCCGCGTGGCTGGGGCACCAGAGCGTCGGAGCGCAGACCGATCCTGGTTGAATCGGGCAATGCCGAGCATCGACGACGATGGCGAACTCGCGGCCCTGCGCCGCAGGGCCTACGCCCCCGGAGCGGATATCTCCGCCGACCCCGCCGCCCTCCAGCGCCTCATCGAACTCGAGGGGCGTGAGGACGTCTCGGGTCCCGCCGCGCCCACGACGGGCGAGGATCGTTCCGCCCTCCCGATGCAGCCGGAGGGCCCCGCCCCCGAGAACGACGACGCCGGCGCTGCGCCCGCGAGACCCCGTCGGCCGCGACCTCGCCGTTCCACGGTGATCCTGCTGTCGGCGGCTGCCCTGGTCGCCCTGTGCGCCGTGACCGCTCTCGTCGTGGTCCAGCGCGTGCAGACCGACCCGCTGCAGACGGGCGCGACCCAGGTCGCGCGGCTCTCTGCCGATCCCTCCTTCGAGGTGCCGAGCGTGCTGACCCCGGGCGTCACCAGCGGCACCACCGGGTACACCGAGTTCGAGGGCTTCCGCGTCGCCACCTACGCGTCCTTCGACGCGAGCGCCGACGCCGCGAGGTGCATGACGGTGTGGCAACCCGATCTGCTCGACGTCTCCGGCGGCGGGTTCTCGTACGACGGGCGGTACTTCCTGACCTCGTGCGGGGCGGGGATCTTCCCCGCCAACGCCATGCTCCAGCTCAGCGACGACTCGGCGGAGCTTCGGGTGACCGACCTGCCCTCGGGCACATCCCTGCAGTTCGTCTACGACCGCGAGCGCGACGAGGTCGTCGTCTTCCGCGGCTGAGGGAGGATTCCGCCCCCACACGGTCGGCGATCGGGCGGCGCACCCCGGGCCCGCGAACGCCCGCGGATACGACGATGCCCCGGCGCGCGGCCCGGGGCATCGTTCGAAAGCGTCAGCGTGTCACGCAGCGTTGGTCACCGCGAACTGCACCGAGCCCTGCTCGGGATCGATCTGCGCATCGAGCACGCGATCGTCGAGGACGGCGGCGGCATCGCTGTCGAGGAAGACACGCGCTCCGGCGTTCTCCACGACGGCGTCGTCGGGCTGGGGGCCGTCCACGACCGAGAGCGCGAACTGCGACTCGGGGGATCCCGCACCTTCAATGCGGACGCCGCCCAGGGCGGCATCCGGGAACTGGGCGGTGATGGTCTTCACGGCGGTCGTGGCCTCTTCGGTGAGCGTCAGCATGGTGACTCTCCTTCTCTGATCGACGACAGGAGTCAGCCACGATGCCGAGAATCCGAGCCGCACTCAAGCTCGAGCAGTCATTGCCAGGGTTTTCCCACCGGCCTCTCGACCGGACTCAGGGGAGCAGGCCGGCGCGCCGCGCCCGCGTCACCGCCGCGTGACGCGTGGAGGCGTCGAGCTTCGACATCGCCGAGGCGAGATACGACTTGACGGTGGTCTCGCGCAGGTGGAGCGATGCCGCGATCTCGCCGTTCGTCGACCCCACCGCGGCGCACGCGAGCACGTCGATCTCGCGACGGGACAGGTGCACCTCGGAATCGGATGCCGTGTCACCGGCGTCTCCGGCGAGGGCAGCGAGACGCGCTTCGACGTCTTCGAGGCGACGGCGCACCTCGTCGTCGGACACCCTCGCCGCGATGCTGCGCAGTCGGGCGTAGCTCTCTCGGATCTCCTCGCGCGCTCCGGCGCCGAGTCCGGTCTCGGGGCCGGGGGCCGAGGCCAGTCGTCGCTCGACCTCGGCGCGCACGCGAAGCTCGGTGCCGAGCTCGCCGGCGACGTCGAAGGCGGGGCGCGCCTCGACGTCTCCGACCGGAGCCTGCGCCCACGATCCGCAGTACAGGACACCGCGAGCCGCTCCGCTGACGAGGACGGGCACGGCGAACAGCGTGGCGATCCCCTCGCCGAGGATGGCGCGGTCGTAGTCGTGGGTGATCGAGCGAGACGTGCGGTAGTCCAGCGTCATGCGCGGGCGCCGCTCCACGAGGGCGCGACCGCCGAGGCCCCGCGACGCGTGCACGACGAGGCCCTCGATGCTGCGCGTGCGGGCGCCGACGATCGTGGTGACGTGGACGGCACCGTCGTGCTCCAAGCCGCCGAAGGCGACGGGGAAATGCGTACGGCGCGCGAGTTCGGCGACCGCGTGCGACACGAGAGTCGCATCGTCTCGAAGTGTGGAGGGTGCACTCACGCACTACCTACTTCCGGGGGTGACGGCTTCGTCGCCGCGTTTCGTAGCGTCGACCCTATCACCGGGGAAGCAGCGGCCGACCCGGACTTTTCCGCCGTTCGACGCAGCGTTGCGTCGCACTCATGAGGCAAGGAGGCCACATGACGGACCGTCGCATCGACGAAGCCCACAAGGGCGGCGTCGACTACATCGCGGTCGAGGAGTCCGCCCCGTTCCGGGAGTTGAAGAAGCGGCAACGCAGCTTCGTCTTCCCCCTCGCGGTGGCGTTCCTCGTCTGGTACTTCGTCTACGTTCTGCTGTCGTCGTTCGCGCCGGAGTTCATGGCGCAGCCGGTCTCGGGGGCCATCACGGTGGGACTCGTGCTGGGTCTGGGCCAGTTCGTCACCACGTTCGCCATCACCATGGGCTACGTCGCGTACGCCAACCGCCGCCTCGACCCGGGCGCCGAGGCGTTGCGGATCGAGCTCGAGCGAGCTGACGGGGGCCGCGCATGAACGACGTCTTCGCCAGCATCGAGGCGGCCGTGCAGACGGTCGAGAACAACCCGGTGCTGAACATCTCGATTTTCGGGGCGTTCGTCGCCGTGACCCTGTTCATCGTCATCCGGGCCAGCCGCAACAGTAAGACCGCGGCCGACTATTACGCCGCGGGCCGCTCGTTCACCGGACCGCAGAACGGGTTCGCGATCGCCGGCGACTACCTGTCAGCGGCCTCCTTCCTCGGCATCGTCGGCGCCATCGCCATCAACGGCTACGACGGCTTCCTCTATTCGATCGGCTTCCTCGTCGCGTGGCTCGTCGCGCTGCTCCTCGTCGCCGAGCTCATGCGCAACACCGGCAAGTTCACGATGGCCGACGTGCTGTCGTTCCGTCTGAAGGAACGGCCGGTGCGCATGGCCGCGGCCATCACCACGCTGGCCGTCTGCTTCTTCTACCTGCTCGCGCAGATGGCCGGAGCCGGTGGCCTGGTGTCGCTGCTGCTGGGGATCACCGAGCGCGTCGGGCAGTCGATCGTCGTCGCGGTGGTCGGCATCCTGATGATCGTCTACGTCCTCATCGGCGGCATGAAGGGCACCACCTGGGTGCAGATCGTCAAGGCGTTCCTGCTGATCGGCGGCGCGATCGTCATGACGGTCTGGGTGCTGGCGATCAACGGCTTCAACCTCAACACGCTGCTCGAGAGCGCGGTGGCGGCCTCTCCCAAGGGTGATGCCGTCCTTGCGCCGGGCCTGCAGTACGGCAAGAACCCCTGGGACTTCATCTCGCTCGCGCTGGCGCTGGTGCTCGGTACCGCGGGTCTGCCCCACGTGCTGATGCGCTTCTACACCGTGCCGACCGCGAAAGAGGCGCGTCGCTCGGTCGTGTGGGCCATCTGGCTGATCGGTCTGTTCTACATCCTCACCCTCGTCCTGGGCTACGGTGCCGGTGCGATGGTCGGGTCCGAGACGATCTTGGCCGCGCCCGGTGGCGTGAACGCGGCGGCGCCGCTGCTCGCCCTGGCTCTCGGCGGGCCGCTCCTGCTCGGGTTCATCTCGGCGGTGGCGTTCGCGACGATCCTGGCGGTGGTGGCCGGCCTCACGATCACGGCCGCCGCCTCGTTCGCGCACGACATCTACGCGAACGTCGTGAAGAAGGGCGACGTCCCGCCCGACGGCGAGGTCAAGGTCGCGCGGCGCACGGTCATCGTGATCGGCGTGCTCGCGATCCTCGGCGGCATCGGCGTGCAGGGGCAGAACGTCGCGTTCCTCGTGGCCCTGGCCTTCGCGGTCGCGGCGTCGGCGAACCTGCCGACGATCCTCTTCTCGCTGTTCTGGCGCCGGTTCACCACTCGTGGTGCCGTCTGGAGCATGTACGGCGGTCTGGGGTCGGCCCTCGTGCTGATCTTCCTCTCGCCGGTGTTCTGGGGAACCGCGACGAGCGTGTTCGCCAACACGGGGGTGGCGATCTGGCCACTGAACAACCCCGGCATCGTGTCGATTCCGCTCGGGTTCTTCCTCGGGTGGCTCGGGTCCGTCACGTCGCGGACGCCGGAGGATCCGCGCAAGGCCGCCGAGATGGATGTCCGCTCCCTCACCGGATACGGCGCCGAGAAGGCGTCGAACCACTGACCGATCGATGCCCGGTCCCGCATCGCGGGGCCGGGCATCGTCGCGCGGCGTCCGAAGCCGTTCACGCCGAGGCGCGCAGGGTCTCGCCGAGGATGACGTCGCTCTCGAGCGAGAGCAGGTATTGCTTCACCTCGGGGTGGCCGCCGTATTCGCCGATCGAGCCGTCGGCGCGGACGACGCGGTGCACCGGGACGACGATCGAGAACGGCGACGATGCGCAGGCCGTTCCCACGGCGCGGGCTGCGCGCGCAACGCCGGCCATCATCGACACCTCGCCGTACGAGGCGACTTCGCCGTAGGGGATCTCGAGGGTGGCCTCGAGCGCGGCGCGGGTGAATCCGCGCGCGAAGCGCCAGTCCAGGGCGACGTCGAAGGCCCGTCGTGCCCCGTCGAAGTACTCCTCGAGCTGCGAGACCAGGGGGTGCTCGGCGGGTCCGAGGTGCTCGGGGACGACCCCGAGACGGTGCGCGATCTCGGCGCGTGCGAGCTCGAGACCGTCGTGAGCCACGCTCAGACGCACGAGGGCGTCGTCGACGAAGGTCAGCAGGATCGGCCCGACGGGGCTGTCGTATTCGGTGCTGGTGACTCTGTTCATGCGCTCATCCTCATGACCGTGCCCGGGGAGTGCGTCGCGATCGCGCGCGAACGGGGAGGATCTCGCCGACTCCCCGCCTGGGGAGGAAGAGCCGGTGGCGCGGCGTGTCGCCGATTACCGCGAAACTCGGGCCCGCTGCGCACGATCCCGCACTGCCCGGCTTAGTCTGACAGGTGTGTGGCGAGCTGAGGACGGTGCCGTGATCGGCACTGACGGAGACGAGACGGTGTCGTCCGTCGATCCCGGCGACCTGCGATTGTCGGAACCCGGCATCGTGGTTCGCCACGTGGCCGACCCCGAACGCGACCGTATACGGTCCGAGGCTGCTGCTCTCGGCGGACGATCGACCCTCCTGCGCTTCGACGACGCCCGCGACGCCGGCATCGACATCACGAAGGCGCACCCGGGTTCGCTCCCGCAGTTCATCACGGGTCGCGCGACCATGCTGTCGAACCTCTTCCGCGACGAGGTGGCCCTGCGCACGGCGCGCATGGCCGCCGAGCGCATCACGGCCAAGAACGTCGAGTTGCGCACCGCGCGCGGCCTCGAGCCCGTGCACCTCGCGGTGGGCCTGTCGGCGTGGAAGATCGGGGGAGTGGAGTGGTCCGCTCCTGTCCTCCTGCGCCCGCTCGCCATCCGCCGCCACCACGGGGACTTCGAACTGAAGCTGCACGGCGCGTTCGTCATGAACCCCGAGCTTGCTCGCGCGTTCCGCACGCACCTCGGCATCCAGATCGATTCGGCGGCTCTCGCGGGCCTCGCCTACGACCAGGGCGTGTTCAAGCCGCAGCCGGTCATCGACCACATCCGCCGCCTCACCTCCCACGTGCCGACCTTCGTCGTGCACCCGCGTCTGGTGATCTCGTCGTTCGCCGACGTCGGATCGGGCATGGCACGCGACACGCACGACCTCGACCACACTCTGCTGAACGCCCTCGCCGGTCATCCCGACGACCGCGCGCGCATCACGGTGCGTCGCGACGATCCGCAGGTCGTGAGCCCCGACGAGCGCACTCCCGCCGCCGACACCCTGCTCCTCGACGCGGATGCCGAGCAAGAGCGTGTCCTCGCCCGCATCGCCGCGGGGCAGTCGCTCGCCGTGCACACGCTTCCCGGCACCGGCGGCACGCAGACGGTCATCAACGCGATCGGCCAGCTCGTCCACGACAACAAGCGCGTGCTCGTCGTGAGCGCTCGACGCTCGACGCTCGACGGCATCCGTCACCGTCTGGCCGGGGTCGGCCTCACGGGTCTCGCCGTCTCTCCGAACCACGTGCGTCGCGACCTCATCCGCGCGATCGGTCGCAACGAGAAGGCCGAGCAGCCGAAGGTCGCCGAGATCGACGACGCCCTCGTGCGTCTGCGCACGGTCCTGCGCGACTACCGCTCCGCCGTGACCGAGCCGCACCTGGCGCTGGGCGTCTCGGCGCTCGACATCCTGCGCGCGCTGACGTCGTTGGCATCCACTTCTCCCGCCCCGTCGACCGAGGCCCGCTTCGATCTCGCGACCCTCGAGAGACTCGCCGGACGACGGGATGCCGCGGCCCGAGCGCTCGCGATGGCCGCGCGCCTCGGCGAGTTCCGCTTCGGCCCCGACGATTCGCCCTGGTACGGCGTCAGTTTCTCGCGGACCGAGGACGCGCGCGCGGCGCACGATCTCGCGGGCAAGCTCCACACCAGCGACGTTCCTCGCCTTCTCGAGCGCGGGTACGAGCTCATCGCGCAGACGCGCATGCGCCCGTTCCAGACGGTGTCCGAGCTCGGGTCGTACCTGAAGCTCCTGCAGGGCATCCGCGAGTCTCTCGATCGCTTCAGCCCGAGTGTCTTCGAGCGTCCGCTCGGCGAGCTCATCGACGCGCACTCGCCCCGCCGCGACGCCTCCGCGATGAGCGGTCCCAACCGTCGTCGTCTCAAGCGACTGTCGAAGGAGTACGTCCGCCCGGGCGTCCACGTGCCCGACATGTACGAGGCGCTCGTGCGCATCCAGCAGCAGCGCACGGAGTGGCAACGCGTCGTCGACGCCGGTGTCACCCCCGAGGTGCCGCTGGGTCTCGCCGACGTCCACGTCGCGTGGCAGCGCACCGACGCCCTGCTCGGCGAACTCGATCAGATCCTCGGGCGCCAGGGCTCCGAGCGCCTCGCGACCCTGCCCGTGCAGCGTCTCGTGCGCACGCTCGCCGGTCTCGCCGCGGAGTCGACCTTCTTCGACAACCTCGTCGAGCGCGCGCAACTGCGTTCCGAGCTCGCGCGCCTGGGTCTCGAGCAGCTTCTCGTCGAGCTCTCGGTGCGCCACGTTCCCGAGGAGCGCGTGGGGGCCGAACTCGAGTTCGCGTGGTGGCAGTCGGCCCTCGAGCACCTGCTGCGCACCGACCGGGCCCTCCTCGGCGCCAACACGAGTGTCGTTGATCGTCTCGAGCGCGATTTCCGACTGGTCGACGAGGCCCACGCCGCCGCAGCCGGCCCGCTGCTCGCCGCTCAGCTCGCGACGCAGTGGCGTATCGGCATCGTCGATCACGCCGACGAGGCGTCCGCCCTCAAGCGCGTCCTCAAGGACGGCCTGCACACCGCGCAGGAGATGTCGGATGCCGCCCCCACCCTGCTGCGAACGCTCGCGCCGGTGTGGCTCGCGTCGCCGTACGAGGTCCCCGACGTTCCGACCGATCTCGCGTTCGACGTCGTCATCATCGCGGACGCCGCCGCCCTGTGCCTTGCCGAGGCGGCTCCGGCCCTGCGCCGGGCTCGCCAGGTCGTCCTCTTCGGCGACCCGGTGGTGCAGAAGCCCACCCCCTTCCGCGTGAGCGCGTCGATCACGGCCGGCCCCGACGAGGCCGACGAGGTCCCCTTCGACGAGACCTCGGTCTTCGAGCGCATCGCCGAGCTGCTGCCCGTCGAGACGCTCACCCGCAGCTACCGCGCCGGCGGCGAGGATCTCTCGCAGCTGGTGAACGACGCCTTCTACGGGGGAGAGATCGTCTCGCTTCCCTGGGCCGGTTCGTACCTCGGACGCGGCAGCCTGAGCGTCGATTACGTCGAGGGCGGTGTCGGTGCCCCCGACCCCGTCAGCGGCGCGGTCGAGAGCCCCGATGCCGAGGTCGCCCGCGTCGTCACTCTTGTGGTCGAGCACGCCGTGAACCGCGCGTCCGAATCGCTCATGGTCGTCACCGCCAGCCGCAAGCACGCCGAGCGTGTGCGTGCCTCGGTCGTGGCGGCGCTGGCCGGACGCTCCGACGTCGCCGAGTTCATCTCGAGGGATGCCGCCGAGCCGTTCGCCGTACTGACGCTCGAGGAGTCCGTGGCCGAGAGCCGGGACCGCGTGGTGTTCTCGCTCGGCTTCGGTCTGACGCGCCACGGTCGCGTGCTGAGTGACTTCGGCGACCTGTCGACACCTGATGGGGAGCGACTGCTCACCGTCGGGATGACGCGCGCCCGCCGCTCGATGGTCATCGTGTCGTCGATCCGCCCCTCGGCGTTCGACGACGGCCGCCTCGAGCACGGTGCCGCGACCCTCATGGGCATTCTGGGCAATGTCGCGTCGCGCAGCCGCGAGACGCGTCTCGAAGACCTCGCCGACCCGCTGACCCGCGCCCTGGCGCGCGAACTGCGCAGACTCGGCGTCGAGGTCGACGTCGATTACCGCGGCCTGCTGCCCCTCGTCGCTCGCTACCAGGGCAAGGCGGTGGTGGCCGAGAGTGATCCCGAGACCATCGGTGAATCCCTCCGCGAAACCCTCCGTCTGCGGCCGCAGATCCTCCGCCGCCTCGGCTGGCACTACGTGCGGGTGCACGCCTTCGACCTGTACAGCGACCCCGCCGGTGTGGCATCCCGCATCGGGGAGCTCCTGGGCATCGTTCGCGATGACGCGGCCGCGCCCGATGCGACCACCGAGTCGCTCGATCTCCCCGACTGAGCGGTCGATGAGCGACGCGCCCGATACCACCGGGGGAGACGCCGCGGGCGAGACGACGTCTGGCGCCGAGCGCCAGCCCGTCGTCCGGGTGCGCGGTGCGCGCCGCGCGCGATTGCTCGCGGCCCCGGGCACCACGGCCGAGCCGGCACCCGCGGACGACCCGTCACGCGGCGGCGCTCGGCCCACGGCATCCGGACCCAATGACGAGCGCATGATGCGCGACGTGCCCCCGCATTACTGACCTTCAGCTCACACGAAACGGCGCCCGGTCCGGGATCTGGCCCCGGCGCGGACGCCGTTTCGAAAGCCGCAGGCGGGCTCAGAGCTTGTTCTGACGCTCCAGCAGGTCGCGGATCTGCACGAGGAGTTCTTGCTCGGTCGGGAGCTTCGGTTCTTCTGTGGTGGACTCATCCACCCCGGCGCGCGCGGCGGCGATCGCTTTCCAACGGTTCATGGGGTAGACGAACACCAGGTACACCACGATCGCGACGGCGAAGAAGCTGATGATCGCCGAGAGCAGGGCGGGAAGAGGGAAGACGACCTCCTGCCCGTAGATGCCGGTGATCGACGGCCCGACCTGGCCGTTCTCGGTCGGCTTGTAGAACACCGAGATGAGCGGGGTGATCACCGCGCTGACGATGGCGTTCACGACCGCGGTGAACGCGGCTCCGATGACCACCGCGACGGCGAGGTCGATCACATTTCCGCGGAGGATGAACTCCTTGAATCCCTTGATCATGCGCTGGCTCCTTTCAGGCCGCGCCGACCTGGACTCAGGATGCCGAGGACGGGGCGGACGACGTCGATTCCGACTTCGATGATGTCGAAGATGCGGACGAGCCGCCACCGCTTGCGCCCGACGACGAACCCCTCGAGTCGGTGCGGTAGAAGCCCGAACCGTTGAACGTCACACCGATCGACCCGTACTGCTTGCGCACCTCGCCGCCGCACTCGGGGCATTCGGTGAGGGCGGCGTCCGCGAACGACTGGACCGCGTCGAATCGGTGACCGCACTGCTTGCAGGCGTAGGAGTAGGTGGGCATCAGCGTCCTTCGGGTGTTCAGGAGGTGTGGGCGGCGAGCGGAAGCGTGCGCGTGGGGGTGACCACGCCCGTGACGGGCTGGTCGTGCACGTCGCGCGGCACGTCGTCGATGAGCTCGGAGTCGAAGATGACCGCGTACACCGGCGGGCACTTCTCCATCGAGCCGAGGGTCTTGTCGAAGTAGCCGCGCCCCCAGCCGAGGCGCATGCCCTGGTGATCCACGGCGGCCGCGGGGATGATCAAAAGGTCGACGTCGTTGACGGCGATCGGCCCCAGAACGTCACCGACCGGTTCGGGAAGGCCGAACAATCCCTCGGTGATCTCGGTGTCGGCAGTGGCGACGCTCCAGTCGAGCAGACCGTCTTCGCGGGTGATCGGGAGCAGGACCCGGATGCCGCGTCCCACCGCCCCGCGGACGAAGGCGTGCGTGCCGGGCTCGGTGGGCGTCGACAGGAAACACGAGATGCTGCGCGCGCCGAGACGGGCGACGAGGGCGTCGAGCTGGTCTGTGACGCCGGCCTCGGCCACCTCCCGCGCATGCGCGGAGATGGTCTGGCGGCGTTCGCGCAGATCGGCACGCAGTGCGCGCTTGGCCTGCTCGATACGATCCGGCATGCGATAAGTCTAGGGGCGGGCGCGTTGCCGCTGGTGGCACACGAGCCCGCTAGGGTATGCCCATGCCTCACAAGCCCTTCAAGGCCGTCATCCCGGCCGCCGGACTCGGTACGCGCTTCCTGCCCGCCACGAAGGCGATGCCCAAAGAGATGCTTCCCGTCGTCGACAAGCCGGCCATCCAGTACGTCGTCGAAGAGGCGACCGGCGCCGGCATCGAAGACGTCCTGATCATCATCGGTCGCAACAAGAACAACATCGCCAACCACTTCGACTCGATGCCCGAGCTCGAGGCGAAGCTGCGCGAGAAGGGCGACGACGACAAGCTCGCCAAGGTCGAGCACTCGTCCGATCTCGCCGACATCCACATGGTGCGCCAGGGCGAGCCGAAGGGACTGGGCCACGCGGTGCTGCGTGCCCGGAGCCACGTCGGCGACCACCCCTTCGCCGTCCTGCTGGGCGACGATCTCATCGACGAGCGCGACCCTCTGCTCACCAAGATGATGGAGGAGTACGACAAGCGCGGCGGTGCCACCGTCATCGCGCTGATGGAGGTCGATCCCGCCCACATCCACCTCTACGGCGTGGCCGCGGTCGAGGCCACCGACGAAGAAGACGTCGTCAAGGTCACGCAGCTCGTCGAGAAGCCCCAGGCCGAAGACGCGCCCTCGAACCTGGCGATCATCGGTCGGTACGTCCTCGGTCCCGATGTCTTCGACATCCTCGAGCGCACCGAGCCTGGCAAGGGCGGCGAGATCCAGCTGACCGACGCCCTCGAAGAACTCGCGACCGGTGGTGGCGACGGCGGTGGCGTGTACGGCGTCGTCTTCCGCGGCCGTCGTTACGACACCGGCGACCGTGTCGACTACATCAAGGCGATCGTGCAGCTGGCCGCCGACCGCGACGACCTCGGCCCCGCCCTCCGTCCCTGGTTCAAGGAGTTCGCGCAGGGTCTCTGACCCGGGCAAGACGCCATGGATCTGTCCGTCCCCCGGCGGCACGGCGACGTGTCGATCCGTCTCATCCGCAACCGCGATGCGCGCGTCCTCCAGCAGCAGCTGATCGACAACCGCTCGTGGTTGAAGCGGTGGGAGGCGACCAGCCCCGACGGTCCCGTGTCGTTCGACATGCGCCTCGGCATCCGTCGTCTTCTGCAGCAGTACCGTGACGGCGTCGGCGTCCCCTTCGTGATGGCGTGGGACGACGACGTCGCCGGGCAGCT
>Ga0308159_1003934_pt1 | contig 14222 bp, 5 predicted proteins | sample PhyCR1_FD_201040 | JGI IMG/M metagenome (GOLD analysis project Ga0308159, IMG submission 201040) | Phyllosphere microbial communities from UC Gill Tract Community Farm, Albany, California, United States - DLSLC.R1 | ecosystem: Host-associated > Plants > Phyllosphere > Unclassified | place: USA... | reverse complement strand
TTATTCCCCAAGGTAGCCCCGTAATGTCCTTCGCTGAGCAACTGACCCGCCTGCAAGTCTTCCTCGACGCCGACGAGCTGCACGACGAGGCGCTGGATTATGTGGCCGCCCACGGTTACCTGACCGCGCTGTCGATCTGCTCCGAAGACGTGCCGGAGCGTGAATGGATCGACGCCCTGTTCGCCGAAGAGCCGCATTACAGCGACGAAGCCCAGCGAGCCGAAATCGAAGCCACGCTGATCGGCCTCAAGGCGCACATTGCTCGCCAATTGGCCTCGGATGAAGAATTCGAATTGCCTTGCGAACTGGATCTGGGCGAAGAGCCGGACGATTCCGAACTGCGCGGCTGGTGCATCGGCTTCATGGAAGGCGTGTTCCTGCGTGAAGCCGCCTGGTTCGAAACCGCCGAGGAAGAAGTCAGCGAAATGCTTCTGCCGATCATGGTCGGCTCCGGCCTGTTCGATGAACAGCCCGAGTTCGAAGACATCGCCAAGGACGCCAACCTGATGGACGACATGATCGTGCAGATCCCGGAAGCCCTGACCGCGCTGTACCTGCTGTGCCAGGCGCCTGACGAAAAACCGGCGATCCTCAAGCCACGTCACCACTAAGACCCGGCCTATGGACAACCCCATAGGCAATCGCTCCCTGATGTTGCGCTACATCCTGCTGGCCGTCGGCTGGCTCAGCGTGACATTGGGGGTGATCGGCATCTTCCTGCCGATCCTGCCCACCACCCCTTTCCTCCTGCTCGCCGCTGCATGCTTCGCGCGCAGCTCCCCACGTTTCTATCAATGGCTGGTCGAGCACCCACGGCTCGGGCCATGGATCCGCGATTATCTCGACGGCAACGGCATTCCGCTCAAGGCCAAGGTCTACGCGATCGGGCTGATGTGGGTGAGCATCTTGTTCTCGTGTTATCTGGTGCCGCTGGTATGGGCACGCGGGTTCATGCTGACCAGTGCGGTGCTGGTGACGGTATATATTTTGCGGCAGAAGACGTTGCGCAAAACATGAATGATTCCAGACCTGCCTCGCTACCGGCCATCTGAAACCGGCCCGCACCTGTCAGAGTTGACAGGTGCGCACTTCACCGGTGCATGGTTAATTCTTCTGTATCGGCGCTGACAGCGCCCACTGCGGAAGGTGTGTATTCATGAGCGACTCTCAGTACGTAATATTCCCCCCCGCGCCTCATTCCGGCATCGAAGTGCTGGCCGTCTATCCGCCGAACCCACTCGGCTACAAGGAACAGAAAGATCGCAGCTGGGGCATCAACATCGCCATGGTCTATAGCCATACCCAGGGATTGTGGTGCTATCTCCCGGAGTATGTCAGCCAAGCCATCGGTGACCTCATCGAAGTATTCCTCGACAGGCCCGACGTTCCTGCGCCTCTGCCTGTGGTGTCTTTCAAACTGACAGAGGACGATTTCGAGACCGACGGACAGACGCCCAAGCCTGTAACGTTTTATATTCCAGCGGAGACTCTCGAGGAAAGATACGCGCCTCTGAATGACCAAAGGCTGGACTTCTGGACCGAAGTCACGCGAAAGAGCGGAAACACATCGCTTCCATCGCCACACGCACAGCTCTGGTTCAAACACCCCGCACCGGGCGAGGCGGATATTGACGGTGGCAAGCCTTTCAATCAGGGCCTCAAGCTGCCGATCACAACGGAAAGCATCGTCGATCAGACCGTCATCGATGAGGGCATGTATTGCACGGTAGAGCACTACTTCAATCAGCAGATTGGCGATACGGTTGTGCTTGCATTCGGTTCGCTGCGGCGGGAGATCGTTGTGACCGACGATTCGGCCGACATCGTTTTCGAGCTGACGCCTGAGCTACTCGCCACCTTGCCAAAAACCAACAGTCTGGTGGTGCGCTGGTGCGTTTATGACGTTGTAGAGAACGCCAGTGGCTGGTCGGATTCGCTCATTCTGCCGTTCAAACCCGGCGTTATTCTGCTGGCTGCTCCTATTTTCGAGCAGTCCGATGGCGATAATGTACTGCACCATGACCAGCTTGCAGGCGCCCCGACGAACATTTTGCTCACAGGCACTTTTACGGTTAACGACCAGATTGTCTTGACGCTTGAAGGCTTCACAAAAGATAGCGTGCCAGTCACTCATACTTATTCTCAAACGCTTACCACTGCCAGCAAGACACTGAACTTTCCGGTCGAAAATTTCCGCATTCAAAACGTGATAGGTGGATGTTTACGAGCAACCTACATCCTCACCAGAGCAGGTAAACCTCAACTCTCCAAGCCTGCTGACGTAACCGTTACGGGCAAATCCCGGTCATTGGGAGCACCGGAGGTCACCCCACTGGTGGAAGGTGAACTGGCGGTCGATACTGCCAAAGCCTTTGTAAAAGTCGCGAGTTTCTGGCCCTTGAAACAAGGCGCAGAAGTCAAGCTGCACTGGCAGACCACAGACATCAACGGCAAACTGGTTCGGTTTACCTGGGGGCAAATTGTCACCGATCCAACAAAAACCATCGATTTCCAGGTCGAGAGCGAATTCATCAAGCCCTACGCCAGCGCGAATCTGGCGGTGCAGGCCACCATTACCAATCCCGGGGAAAAGGAAGTCGTTTCTGATGTTGCGCAGTTGAAGATCGGCGATCCCAAGGAACTTGTCCTCACGCCCCCCTCACTCGTAGACCCCTTCACTAATCCTCTCGATCCTCTGGCGGCGCTGCCGAGCATGCTGGTGGAATATCTTGATGCAAAGACGGAAAAAGTCCGTCTGGTGTGCACGTCCCTGCCCATCGGATTTGATCGTTTCCCGCTGATGGAGCTGGATTCGGCCAAACAGGCCACATTTCTGCTGGACAGACAGCTGATAACGTCCCTTCACGGCGAAACCGTGGGATTCAAATTCAACTTGAATCTGGACGACAAGAAAATCGGTTCATCTGCGGAAACGCCGATTTCCTTCAAGTTGATCGCAGATCAGGACCCCAGGTTTCCGAGGCCGCGGATCATTGGCTATGACAACGGAATACTGGATGTAAAAAAACTGACCAGCACAGACAAACTGGTAGTCAACCATTGGCATGGACAACGGTCGGAACAGCCCCTGACGCTGGTGCTGATCGGCGTCGACGCCAACGACAACGCTGTTCGCCATGTCATCATCAACGCGGAGGCAACCGTCACCAGCGCCGGGCTGATACGGGAGCTGTCAACGCTGACGCTGGAAGTATTGAGAAATCTCAAAAACGGCACTACGGCAACATTGATATTTTCTGTGCGTCTGGGGCTGCGCGGCAAACCGGTGGAATTTCCCCACCAGATCTATCAGATCGAATCTCTCGTTGAGCTGCAGCCGGTCATTACCCTCATCAAGGACTCGCAGAACCGGGAGATTCCGCATAGCGACCAGACGGTTGACCCCAATGTTACGGTTGAGGGGACTGCGAGCATAGAGCAGCAGGTTGAAGTGCTGGTGAATGGCGAGTCGGTGGAGACGTTGACCACAGACAAGGACGGGAAATTTTCAGTGCTAATGAAGGGGCTGGTCATCGATGTACCGACAGTCGTACAGATTCGAGCACTCTATGGCGACCGCCTGCTCTCGCCTTTACGCTCGTTCACACTGCGCAAAGCGCTGCAAGTAAACAACAGCGCAATGGCCCTGCATGGAGCGAGAGTTTATGCATGGGCTCACAGTGCAGACTTTCCAGGTAACACTCAAATCCGTGCTGCTGTTCCGTCTACCGGCGTCCCCCCGATCACTTACCGAAGCAGTAACCCGAACGTGGCCTCCGTTGACGGCAACGGAAAAGTCACCGGTTTGCGTAACGGCAATACCTACATCACCGTGCAAGACAGGTTCAGCTCATTTTCTTACAACGTGGAGGTCAGGAATATCTTCCAACTGCACGTGTCTGGCTATGCGATGGATCATGCCGCCGCAGTACGCTGGATGAATACGGTTTATGGTTCAGAACCTTTGACCTATTACATGAGCCAGATGAACAATGTCTATAACGATGATTATTACTGGCCGCTACAATCTGGCTGGATAACATGGATGTGCGACACCAGAGCATGTAGTGGCAATGCGGGATTTTACGTCTGGAGAGGTGGCGGACATCTCTGCCGTAACGACTTCAGCGCCGGATTTTGGGCATGGTGCCTAAGGCCGGTCAATTGAGATTGAGCTAGCGCGGGCTAACGCGGCCAGCTCCTGGCCCCTTCGCGAGCAGGCTCGCTCCCACATGAGTTGACCGCGCTCCCATTTGGGAGCGAGCCTGCTCGCGAAGAGGCCATCAGATTCGGCGCAACTTTTCGATTTTAAACGAAGGTGTTTAAAAGACACCTCCAGACACGCCTTCCAGGCTACAAATCCTTGCGCCATTGCCTACAGCCAAGCCAGAATCCGCCGGCTTGTGCGCTTTGGGGTCGGGTTCTATTGTGGTGCGGTCGCTGAATCTTCAGTGATCGGGTTTAGCAGCTCGGCAATTTCAAGGCACGCGGTCCCGCCATTACGTTATGGCGGCTTTGCGTGGGGCACTTCGGTGCGCCGGGATCCTTGAGCCTGGTCTGCTAACCCGCGTACAGCCGCCACCCTCTTCGTTTAGCAGCGAAGGATGACGGCTCCACATCTCAGGGAGCTTCACCATGACCAAACCAACGCCAAACCCACCCGAAACCGACCCCACCTCCCCCTACGAATCCCTCGACTCCACCAAACTCCACGACGCCGCCGACCGCGCCCTTGATCATTACCTCTGCCCGCCCGGCTCCCCTCCACCGCCGCGTAAAAAACGCACGATGTACGCCGTGACCGCCGACTTCAAGAACGAGGAACTGCTGGCCAACGCCTGCGAAACCCTCGCCTCGGCCAGAACCATCACCAATGATTTCGCCAATCTCATACCGGCGTCGCAACGCAGAACGCTGCTGGGGATCGCGCAACTGATCATGCTCGGCGAGCTGGCGATGAATCGGGTGCTGGATAATCTGGAGTTGCCGCAATAGCGTCACCGATGATCGTTCCCATGCGCAGCAAAGGAATGCAGCCCGGGACGCTCCGCGTCCCCTACATAGCTGGAACGCGAAGCGTCCCTTGAGGCATTCCCACGCGGAGCGTGGGAACGATCAAGACTCCCGCCGATTATCGGTGCCAGTTCTGGCCCCATCGCGAGCAGGCTCGCTCCCACATGGGTTGACCGCGTTCCCCTGTGGGAGCGAGCCTGCTCGCGAAGACTGACGTATGAGCGATGCAGCACCCTCAGGCAGAAAAAAACCGCCGTCCCGATAACCGGGACGGCGGTTTTTTCGTTTCAGACTGCGCTTACACCGTATCCACCTTCAACGAGTGATCATTCAACATCCCGCTGATGTTCGTCGCTGTGTCATGCCCTCCAGCCACCATGGCGCCCGCGCCCGGTGTCATGCCGTAGTAATTGGCGAGGTTGACGCCGGCCTGGTCGATGGTCTGGTTGGGCGTGACGCCGGCCATTGCGCTGACGTCGTACCGGCTCCTGCCGGTCCTGCCCACCACCCCTTTTCTCCTGCTCGCCGCTGCATGCTTCGCGCGCAGCTCCCCACGTTTCTATCAATGGCTGGTCGAGCACCCACGGCTCGGGCCATGGATCCGCGATTATCTCGACGGCAACGGTATTCCGCTCAAGGCCAAGATTTACGCGATCGGGCTGATGTGGGTGAGCATCTTGTTCTCGTGTTATCTGGTACCGCTGGTATGGGCGCGCGGGTTCATGCTGACCAGTGCGGTGCTGGTGACGGTTTATATATTGCGGCAGAAGACGTTGCGCAGACCGTGAAGGCCCACTCATGCATTGCAGGCAATTGACCGCCCGTCGGATAACCACTCGCACCTGTAAGAACTGACAGTAGGCAAGAGGCGTGGGACGGTATGTGATAGGCAGACACGTATCTGCCGGCCTGTGAAGGCCAGGAACAGGCCATGAATATTGATTCCGACATCGACATCCAGTCTGAAGAACTGATTGGAATCTTCAAGCTATACCCAGTCATCGTGCCTGGCTGGACAACTCCGATAAAGCCTGCCGAACGAGCCCACGGCGGCATTCCAAGACGTCTTTTCACCGGCGAACCTGCGCGTTTGTTATGTGTTGTTGACCCTTGGACTGTGCTCCAAAGTCGCGGCGTACAGAGCCTGGCCGCATTCGATTCGGTCGAGTTATTCGTCAACGGTGAACCCACCCCGGTAGACAGTCACACTGTGCTACCCGGTACGGAAACCCAGCGCATCGCGCTATACGTACCACAGTCAAACTGTGTAAACGGTGTCAACACTTTTCAATACGTAGTGAAGCGGCCCAGCGGCAACGAAGAAAAATCGGACGTTTTGCACGTGCTTTATCATCTGCGGGCACACGCCAATATCAACTTGGTGATAACGCCTGATGTGTCCAAAGGCGTCACCGCTGAACTGGCGGCGCAAGGTGTCACATTCGAGATGCGGTACAACACGAAGGAGCCATTTGACCGTGTGCAATTACGTTTAGGCAACGCAACATTCCCGTTCGACGTCACGGATCCCTCAGCCCCGATAAGGGTGACGCTCTACACCGCTGACTTCAAGAACGTCGGTGATGGTACGGTTCAGGTCAATTTCGTGGTGACCGATCAACTGGGTAATCTGGGCGCCTCCGCGAATGAAACGCTGGAAATACGTCTCCTCCAGGAGGAGCCGCTTCGCGCGCCGGTGCTGGTGCCACCGGCAAACCCCATCGTTATTCCTGCTCCGCCGGATGTCGTCATCGTTCGGTTCGAACATACAACGGCAAACGAAGGTGATGAAGTCCACCTGGTTGCACTTAATGCTCTGCCCGGTACACCGCCCTTCGCCCCTTTGAAGTTGAACCGTAACAAACGCGCAAACTTCAGACTCGATGTACCGCTACTGAAAAAGCATCAGGGCAGGACGCTACGCGTTCAATGCACGTTGAACAGCAATGATCAGGTCCGCACCTCACCGGTCTTGCGAGTGCTGATACCCGCACCGCAACTGGATCTGAACTTCAGGAATGCGCCTTATTCGGCGGTAGTCGATGGCTCAATCAACGATGTAGCTCTTGAACTGTTGAAGAACGGGAGCCCTCAGCCGGGGGTAGAGATCAAGGTCGATCTTCCCGCCGGATTTACCTATGCAGACGGTGGAACCGGGTCGCGTACATTCATGACTGACAGCCTGGGTATCGCCAATGTAGGGATGCTGCGGGCTCCGAGTCTGATCGATAGTTATGAGCTCACTGCGAGCAGCGCAGAGCAAACGGCTACAGCGGTGGTGGATGTAGAAGAGCCGGGCGTGGTTGACTGGATTCAACTGAATAGCCCCCCCTTTGACATCGCAATGACGCCGGACGGTAAACACCTTTACGCTCCCCTTCCCTACTTGAGCACCGTAGCGGTAATCGAGACTCAGCGGCTGCAAGTCATCAAAAACATACCTGTCGAAATCGGCCCGCAAAGCATTTCTATAAGCCCTGATGGAAAGCGCGCCTATACCACCAATCGCAACAGCAATGTTTATGAGATCGACACCGACCAACAAGTGGTGATTCGCAAACTTTCGGTCGGCAGCGAACTCGCCTTTGTCACATCAGTCAGCCCGGACAGCTCAAGGCTCTTCGTCAGCACATGGGAATGGGGCTATGTACATGTTTTCAACACCGCGACAGCAACGAAAATTTCGGCGATCAGAATCACTGAGAGCCCTTCCTGGCTGACGTTCAGCCCCGATGCAAGATTTCTTTACGTTGCGGTCAATTCATACAACAGCACGGCTGCAAGACTGGACGTGTTTGACGCAGCCTCTCTTGGCGCGATCAAGAGAATAGGACTGCCCACCGGATCCAGTCCATGCTCCGTTGCGGTCACGGTAGATGGCCGCTACGCCTACGTCGTTCTATGGTTCTCCGGACAAGTGGCAGTCGTCGATACAGCATTGATGAGCGTTTCGAAGTACATCAATGTCGGGCGAAGACCCTATGCCATCGCCATGGACCGCAAAGGCACCTTTGCCTTCGTCACGAATTTTGAGTCCAGTTCGGTCTCGGTGATCGACCTTTCGCGTCAGGAAGTGGTGCGTACGATTCCTTTGGGGGGCGGCACCGCATACGGCATCGCGTTAAGCGCGGATGGCCGCCGCGCGTTCGTGTCCAACACATCCAATAGCCGGATTGCCGTGCTGAGAATCGGCTGACTGCACTGAGAAGAGTCTCGGTGTGAAACTGCACGACGCCGCCGACCGCGCGCTCGATCTCTTTCTCTGCCCGCCCGGCGCCCCGCAACCGCCGCAACCCAGAACGCTGCTGGGCATTTCGCAATTGATCATGCTCGGCGAGCTGGCGATGAGTCGAGCGCTGGATAATCTGGAGTTGCCGCAGTAGCGCCAGCGATGATCGTTCCCATGCTCTGCGTGGGAATGCCTCAAGGGACGCTCCGCGTTCCAGCTGTGGAGGGGACGCGGAGCGTCCCGGGCTGCATTCCTTTGCTGCGCGTGGGAACGATCAATTGCCACACCTGCCGAATGATCGGTGCCAGTTCTGACCCCATCGCGAGCAGGCTCGCTCCCACATTGGTTGACCGCGTTTCCATGTGGGAGCGAGCCTGCTCGCGAAGACTGACGAGTGAGCAATGCAACACCCTCTGGCAGAAAAAAACCGCGGTCCCGATAACCGGGACGGCGGTTTTTTCGTTTCAGACGACGCTTACACCGTATCCACCTTCAACGAATGATCATTCAACATCCCGCTGATGATCGTCGCCGTGTCATGCCCGCCAGCCACCATGCCACCCGCCCCCGGCGTGACGCCGTAGTGACTGGCAAGGTTGACGCCGGCCAGATCAATTGTCTGGTTCGGCGTGGCGCCGGCCATGGCGCTGACGTCGATGCTGGTCATCACCGACGCGCCGCTGCCGCTGACGGTGAAGTGCAGGTAGTCGTCCAGCGAGGCGGTGCTGCCGTTTTCGCCTTGCAGCAGTTGCGACAAATCGAGCTTGTCGGTGCCGGGGGTGAAGTCGGTGATCAGGTCGTGGCCGCTGTTGCCCTTGAGCCACTGGAAGGTGTCGGCGCCGGCGCCGCCGGTCAGGGTGTTGTTGCCCAGGCCGCCGATCAGCAGGTCGTCGCCACCGCCACCGTTGAGGGTGTCGTTGCCGAGGCCGCCGTTGATCACGTTGCTGTTGTTGTCGCCGGTGAGGCTGTCGTTGAAGTTCGAGCCGAGCAGGTTTTCGATGCCGGTCAGGGTATCGCTGCCGGCGCCCAGAGTGTTTTGCGCGCCGAGCAGGCCGAGATTGACGCTGACGCCGGCCGTTGCGTGAGCGTAGCTGGCGGTATCGATGCCAGTGCCGCCGTCGAGCAGGTCATTGCCCGCGCCGCTGTAGAGCAAATCGTTACCGGCGCCGCCGTGCAGCTCGTTGTTGCCGCTGCCGGCGGTGAGTACATCGTTGCCGTCGCCGGCGTTGATGATGTTATCGCCGTTGCCAACCACCAATACATCGTCGCCTGAGGTGCCGGTGAGGATGTGGCCGTCCTGATAGCTGATGCTGACGTTGGCCGTATCGCTGCCGCCGTGGTTGTCGTTGGCGGTGTAGGTGCCGTGATAATCCGCGGTTACGTCATGGGCGCCGGCGTAGTTCAACGTCATGGTCAGTTGATAGTTTTCCGCCACGTTCGGGTTGCCGTTACCCGTGGTGTTGGCGATGTTGGTGATGTGGATCTGATAGACGCCATCGGCTGACGCCGTGAGGGTTTGCCCGTCCGCCAGCGCGATATAGGCGCCGCCGTTGATCGAGTACTCCATGCTGATCCGACCGGGATCGAGGTTGTGATCCAGATTGAGGGTTTCGCCCTGGCGCAGGTTGACGGTGATGCGGTCCTCGTCGTTGGCGTTGCTGTTGCTCACGGTGCCGAGATAACCCGTGACAACGAGCACGGCGGTCATGGTCGCGGCGTTGGCATTGAACGCGTTGCGCACGTTGGCGAGGTTCTGGTTGACCGTGTTGTTGGTCTGGTTGTTGAAGGTGATCGCCCCCGTGCCGGTGAAGTCCGCGGCTTTTGAGATCCAGCCGGTATTGAAGCTGGTCGGCGTGGCGTTGAGCGTATCGCCGTTCGGATCGGTGTCGTTGGCCAGCAACAGTTCACCCGGCACCACGATGTTGCCCGACAGCACGTTGGTGATGACGTGATCGTCCATCGCCACCGGTGGCGCGTTGGGGATCACTTTGACGGTCAGCGTCGAGCTGGCGAGATCGCCGTCGTTATCGCTGACGGTGAAGCCGATGTTCTCGGTGATGACCACAGCGGTGGTTTTCTGCGAGGTGTAGGTGTACTCGCCGGTGTCGAGGTTGATCAGCAAGGTGCCGCTGTTGTTGGTGGCGATGCTCAAGGTGTTGTTGGCGGTGTTGAAGGTGCCGTGATTGGCCCCGCCACTCGCCGTCAACGAGCCCTGGCCGCTGAGTGCTTTCGGATCGTAGGTGTAGGTGGTGCCATCGATCACGATGGACTTGATGAAGCCGCCATCGGCACCGAACGAACCGCCCTCGCCGAGCAGCGAGCCGGTGACCGGCGCCCCCTGCACTGTGCCGGACAATACCGAGTTAAGCTGATTGAGGTCGGTGACCACCACCGCGTTGGTGTTGGTGTGGCTGATGCCGTCATACGCCAGCGGGTCGAGGTTGGCGTTGCTCACGCCGCTGCCCAGGCCAATGGCGTAATTCTTGATGTTGTTGGCATCGAGGAAGTTTTTCAGCGCGGCTTCGTCGGCCGTGCCGATGTCGCCCTCGTTGGGTTTGCCATCTGAGAAGAAGTAACCGACGTTCTGCGCCCCGGTGAGTTTGCCCGAAGTGTTGAACGCGCTCTGCATCACCGCCACCGCGGCGTCGTAATTGGTGCCGCCGCCGGCGCTGAGTCCAGCGAGCAGGGTTTTCGCCGTGGCGACATCGACCCACACCGAGGTGCGATCAGTGGCGCCGCTGCTGAAGGTAACGAGCTGCACTTTCACATCGCCAAGGTCGTCGTATTTTTCGAGCAAGGCGCTGATGGCCTGCTTGGCCAGGTCCAGCCGTGACAGGCCTGGGACGCCAGAAGCGTCGGCCATGCTCCCGGAAATATCGAGAACGATGAGAATGTTGGAATCGATTTCCACCGCCGCCACCGAGCGATCCGACGCGACGGCTTTCGGCACGTCGTCGACGATGTTCACCACCAGTGTGCTGGTGGTGCTGTTGCCCAGCGCATCGGTGGCTTTGTAGGTGAAGCTTTCGCTCAGGGTGTTCGGCCCGTCGTTGGCGTTCGGCGTGGTTTTCGGCGCCGAGGTCAGCGTGTAGGTGTAGGTGCCGTCGGCGTTGAGCTGCAACTGCCCGTAGCTGCCGGTGGCACTGCCGACCAGGGTATACGTGATCGCGCCTGTTCCGCCGGAAACTGCCCCCACCAGCGTGCCGGTCGCGGTTTCGCCGCTGTTGGCTGGCTCGCTACCGGTCACCGTGCCGGGCGCCAGATCCTGGCCATCCTTGGTCAGGTCGAGGGCTTTTTCATAAACCGTGACGTCCTGATCGACCGACGCCACCAGTTTGCTGTCGGCGACGTTAATGGTGATGGTCGTGGTGCTTTCATCGCCGTCGCTGTCGCGCACGGTATAGGTAAACGTGTCGGTGGCGCCCGGTGGGCTCACCGAGTTCGGGTTGCTGTGATAGATGGCGTTACCAGCGGCATCGAGGGTCAGGTAGCCATACGCGCCGTTGATGTTGCTGTTGAGCCCGCCGATGGCCGAGCTGCCGGTATTGCTGCCGGCGCGCACGCCGACCACCGTAGCCGCGCCGTCGGCACCGCTGATGTCATTGCCGAGCACGCTGAGGTTGAGCGTGCCGCCCTCCGCCACCGCGCCGGTATCGGGCTTGGCGGTCGGCAGATCGTCGACGATGTTGACGTTGATCTGGCCGCTGGCGCTGCTGCCGTCGGCGTCAGTCGCGACGACATCGAAGTTCTCGGTGAGGCTGTTGGCGCCGCTGGCATTCGGATGCGTTTCGTTATCGACCAGGGTGTAGCTGTAACTCACGACACCGGTGGCCGGGTTGTAACCGGTGACAGTGAAGGTGCTGCCCAGTGGCGAAACCACCGATTGCGGGAAGCCTGCGGCGGCACCGTTGGTCACCACGGCGATGCCACCGACGGTCAGGGTTTGCAGGCCATCGAGGGCCGTTACCGTGAACGTGCCGCTCTGGGTCAGGGCGGGTGTATCGGAGCTGGTGCCGTCGCTGAGGTTTTTCTCGTAGACGGTGAGTTCGCCGCCGTACACGTCAAGCCCGTTGAGCTGCACGGGATCGTCATTGTTGTGGATGTTCAGGACCAGATTCGCGGTGCTGGTGTCGCCGTCGGCATCGGTCAGGGTGTAGGTGAAGGTCTCCGTGCCGTTGCCGCCACCGTGGAGATTTTTGAAATCCGCATCGTTGGGGTTGAGCGTGTAGGTGTAAGTGCCGTTGGCGTTGAGCACCAGCGTGCCGTAAGTACCGGTGAAGGTGCCGGCGGTGATCGGTCCGGCATTCGGTCCGCTCGCCACCACGTCGGCGCCTTGCACGTCGTTGGTCAACACATTGCCGGTGAGGCTCAGCTGATTTTCCGAAGCTGAGTTGGCGTTGCTGTCATTCAGCGCTTTCGGCACGTCATCGACGATGCTGACGACGATGGTGCTGGTGACGATGTTGCCCAGTGAATCGGTGGCCTGATAGGTGAAGGTTTCCGTCAGGGTGTTGGCACCGTCGTCGGCCTGCGGCGTGGTGGTCGCCGGCGAAGTCAGGGTGTAGATGTAAGTGCCGTTGGGGTTGAGCTGAATCTGCCCGTAGTTGCCGCTGGCGCTGCCGACCAGTGCATAGCTGATCGCGCCGACCGCGCCGGTGACCGAACCGACCAGCGTGCCGGACGCGGTTTCGCCGCTGTTGCCGGGCTCGCTGCCGACCACACTGCCCGCCGCCAGATCCTGGCCGTCCTTGTTCAGATCGAGAGCTTTTTCATAGACGGTGACATCGCTGTCGCTGACGGCTTTCAGGCAGCTGTTATAGACATCGATGGTGATGGTGGTGGTGCTTTCGTCACCGTCAGCATCACGCACGGTGTAAGTGAACACGTCCACCGCGCCCGGGCCGTTCACGGTGTTGGGATTGCTGTGGTAGACCGCGTTACCGTTGGCATCCAGGGTCAGGTAGCCGTAGGTGCCGTTGATCTGCGAATTGAGGCCGCCAATGGCCGAAGTGGACGTGTCGGCACCGGAGCGCACGCCGACGACCGCACCCGTAACCGCCGGGCCATCCGCGCCGCCGACGTCGTTATCCAGCACATTGCCGCTGACGGTGCCGCCCTCCTTCACTGACGCAGCGTCGGCGTACGCACTCGGCAAATCATCGACGATGTTGACGTTGATCTGGCCGCTGGCCGTGCTGCCGTCGGTGTCCGTGGCCACAACATTGAAGTTCTCGGTAATGCTGTTTGCACCGTTGGCGTTCGGATGGGCTTCGTTGTCGACCAGCGTGTAGCTGTAGCTGACCACGCCGGTTGCGGGGTCGAAACCGGTGATGGTCAGCGTACTGCCGAGCGGCGTGACGATCGATTGCGGAAAGCCAGCGGCGACGCCACCGGTCACCACGTTGATGCCGCCCACGGTCAGAGTCTGCAGACCATCCAGCGCGGTGACGGTGAAGGTGCCGCTCTGGGTCAGAGCCGGTGTGTCGGGACTGGTGCCGTCGCTGAGGTTTTTCTCGTAGACGGTGAGTTCGCCACCGTTGACGTCGAGGCCGTTGATGATCACCGGATCGTCGTTGTTGTGAATCTGCAGAATGAGGTTCGCCGTGCTGGTATCGCCGTCGGCATCGGTGATGGTGTAGGCGAAGGTTTCAGTGCCATTGCCGCCACCGGTCAGTGCTTTGAAATCCGCGTCGCTGGTGTTCAGCGTGTAGGTGTAGGTGCCATCGGCGTTCAGCACCAAGGTGCCGTAAGTGCCGGTGAAAGTGCCGGGCGTGACTGGGCCGGTCGGCACGCGATCGGCACCTTGCACGTCGTTGGTCAGCACGTTTCCGGTCAGGGTCAGCTGGGTTTCCGAAGCGGTGCCGTTGTTGTCGTCGAACGCCTTGGGCACGTCGTCGGTGATGTTGACGTCGAGGGTGCCGGTGGCGGTGGTGCCGTTATCATCGACCACGGTGACGGCGAATTGCTCGGGCAGGTTGTT
>Ga0308159_1003932_pt1 | contig 14229 bp, 14 predicted proteins | sample PhyCR1_FD_201040 | JGI IMG/M metagenome (GOLD analysis project Ga0308159, IMG submission 201040) | Phyllosphere microbial communities from UC Gill Tract Community Farm, Albany, California, United States - DLSLC.R1 | ecosystem: Host-associated > Plants > Phyllosphere > Unclassified | place: USA... | reverse complement strand
CGCTGGCCCAATCCCGTGCGCCCCGGCGATCTGCTGCGCCTGCGTGCCGAGGTGCTGGAAGTCGTGCACGATGCGGCGCGGCCCCGCGTGGGCAGGGTGCGCTGGCGCTGGCAGCTGTTCAATCAGCGCGGTGTCGAAGTCCTCGATGTGGAGGCGGTCAGCCTGTTTCGGCTCGCGCGGCCGCGCTGAAGCACCGCACGTGAAAAGGCCCGCAGCACGCGGGTGCTGCGGGCCTGGGCGCAGGCGACCCGTCAGGGCTTGACGTTCACGGCGCCCGAGCCTTGCGCCTGGCCATTGGCATTGACCCCGGCTGCCGGTGCGCGCACTGCGCCGCCTGCGGCGCCTGCAGCACCGTTGACGGCGCCGGCGGCGCCGCCGACCGCGCCGGTCGCGCCGTTGAGCGTGCCCCCCACGGTGTTGGTCACGCCGCCGGTCGCGCGCGTTGCGCCGCCCACCGCGCCGGTGGTGCTGCCGAGAACGCCGCCCAGCGCGTTGCCGGTGCCGCCCGGCGTGCCTTGCGCATCGGTGCGAGCCCCTGCCCGGGCGCCTGCGGCGGTACCGGCCTGGCCGCGCTGCGCGTTGCCGTTGGCGTTGACGTCGGCATTCACGCCGACCCCCACGCCCACGCCCTGGGCCTGCACGGCGCCGCCGGCGGCGAGAAGGCCTGCGAACAAGGCGCCGACGATTGCGCGCTGATGGTGTCGTTGTCGTGTCATCTGGGTGATTCCTTTCGATGTCGGTGGGTCCACCGATCGCCAGCAGCTGGCGGTCGGCGTGAGATGCACCTTGCAAAAGCCGGCGGCGTCGCGCGCGTCCGTGGCTGCCGCCGACCGGTGTGGGACACGGCTGTCGGCGAAACCGGCCACCCGTGCGTTCGCGCGTGCGCCGCGCGGGTCCGGTACGGGACATTCCCGCTGGCACGCCGGGGATGCAGGCCCGTAAGCTCCAGCGCCATGACTGCACCCCACATTCCCCAGATCCGCCTCTACCAGGACTGGCTGCGCGAGACACGCGGCCTCGCCTTCGATTCCTACGCCAAGCTGTGGCAGTGGTCGGTCACAGACCTGGACGCCTTCTGGCAGAGCATCTGGGACTACAGCGGCATGCACTCGCCCACGCCGCACACCGCGGTGCTGGCCGAGGACCGCATGCCGGGCGCCGTCTGGTTCCCCGGCGCGCAGGTGAACTACGCCCGCGAGGTGCTGCGCCATGCCGACGCCGCGGATGCTGCCGGCTGCCCCGCGATCGTGAGCGACAACGAGCTGGGCGAGGTGCGCGAGATGTCGTGGCCCGAACTCCGGCGCCAGGTCGCGTCGGTCGCGCTCACGCTCAAGTCGCTCGGCGTGCAGCGCGGCGACCGCGTCGCGGCGTATTTGCCCAACGTGCCCGAGACGATGGTCGCCTTTCTCGCCTGTTCCAGCATCGGCGCCGTGTGGAGCGTGTGCGCGCCCGACATGGGCACGGCCGCCGTGGCCGACCGCTTCAGGCAGATCGAGCCCAAGCTCCTGATCGCGGCCGACGGCGTGCACTACGGCGGCAAGCCCGTCGACCGCAGCGCCATCGTGCAGGAGCTGCGCGACGCGCTGCCCTCGGTGCGCCAGCTGCTGCTGGTGAAGAGCCCGTTCGCGGCGAAGTCGATCGCGCACGACGCCGACTGGGCGGGCGCCACGGCCCGCAACGATGCGGACGTGGCGGCCTTCGAGCCCGAGTGGCTGCCTTTCGACCACCCGATCTGGGTCGTCTACTCCAGCGGCACCACCGGCCTGCCCAAGCCCATCGTGCACGGCCAGGGCGGCATCATCGTCAACATGTACGCGTGCGGGCTGCACAACGACGTGGGCGCGAGCTACAGCGACAACAACCGCGGCGAGCGCTACCACTGGTTCAGCTCAACCGGCTGGGTGATGTGGAACTCGCAGCTCTCGGGCCTGGCCTTCGGCGCCACCATCTGCATCTACGACGGCCACCCCGGCGGCAGCAAGGACAAGCCCGACTGGACCGTGCTGTGGCGCTTCGTCGCGCGCCAGCAGGTCACCTTCTTCGGCGCCGGCGCCGCCTACTTCACCAACTGCATGAAGGCCGGCGTGGTCGCGAAGGACTGCGGCGACCTCTCGCGCGTGCGGGCGCTGGGCAGCACCGGCTCGCCGCTGGCGGAGGAGGTGCAGCGCTGGGGCACCGAGCAGCTGAAGGCCGCCGGCTCGCCCGACCCCTGGTGGTGCAATATCTCGGGCGGCACCGATTTCTGCGGCGCCTTCGTGGGCGGCAACCGCGAGCTGCCCGAGGTGCCGGGCCAGATGCAGTGCCGGCAGCTGGGCGCCAGCGTCGAGGCCTGGAACGAGCAGGGCCAGCCCGTGATCGGCGAGGTCGGCGAGCTGGTGTGCAGCCGGCCCATCCCGTCGATGCCGCTGTACTTCTGGAACGACCCCGGCAACGCGCGCTACCTCTCGAGCTATTTCGACACCTACCCCGGCGTGTGGCGGCACGGCGACTGGATCAGGATCGGCGAGGACGGCGGTTGCGTCATCTACGGCCGCAGCGACGCCACCATCAACCGCCAGGGCCTGCGCATGGGCACCAGCGAGATCTACAACGCCGTCGAGGCGCTGCCCGAGGTGATGGACTCGATGGTGGTCGACCTCGAATACCTCGGCCGCGACAGCTACATGCCGCTGTTCGTCGTGCTGCGCCCCGGCGTGGCGCTCGACGATGCGATGCGCAAAAAGCTCAATGACGCCATCCGCACCGCGCTGTCGCCGCGCTTCCTGCCCGACGACATCTACCAGGTCGCCGAGATCCCGCGCACCCTGTCGGGCAAGAAACAGGAACTGCCCATCAAGAAGCTGCTCCTGGGCCAGCCGATCGAGCGCGTGGTGAACCGGGAGGCGATGGCCAACCCGGGCAGCCTGGACTGGTACGTGGCGCTGGCCGAGCGGCGGGCGCAGGCGGCGGCCTGATCGACGGGGGGTCGCCCGCCGCAACGGGCGAGGCCATCCTGGTGTGAGGCGCTTCCCACAGGCATTGGGCGCGAGGGACGGCGCCCATGCTGCGCGTCACGTGGCGACATGGGTCATCTTCAGGAGTTCCGCATGACCGACCCGCGCCAGCCCACCCCCATCACCCATCCCGAACCCGGCGAGGCCTTCGCCGGCGACCGCGGCGAACAGTCCGGCGTCAACCTGCAGCAAAGCCGTGCCATCGGCCAGGACCCGCCCGAAGAAGGCAGCCGCATGGGCCGCGAGAAGCTCAAGCAACAGGGCTACCCCGGCACGCCCGACCTCCACAACGACGCCTGGCAGGACGAGGAAGCGAAGCGAATCGACGCCGAGCGCTGAGTCTTCGCGCCGCCTCGATCCGGCGTGCGACAGGGCGGCCGGCGGCCCGCGGTTCTAATGCGGGCGGGGTTCCCGTGCTCCCCGGCGCGGGGCCGTCGTTCAGCCTTTTCCATGGTCAGCCCTGCCACCACGCGCGGCCTGCGCGCGCTCACCGTCGCCTTCGCGCTCAGCCAGTTCTTCCGCACCTGCCTCGCCGTGATGGCGCCCGAGCTGCAGCGCGACCTGTCGCTGTCGCCGGCAGGCTTCGGCGCGCTGTCGTCCTGCTTCTTCCTGGCCTTCGCGCTCGCACAGGTGCCGGTGGGCGTGGCCTTCGACCGCTACGGCGTGGGCGCGCCCACGCGCGTGCTGCTGGCACTGGGCGTGGCCTCGGCGCTGCTCTTCGTGCTGGCGCCCAATGGCGGGACGGCCATGCTGGCGCAACTGGGCCTGGGGCTGGCCTGCGCGCCGGTGTTCATGGGCCTGATGCACCATGCCTCGGCCACGCTGCCGCCGCAACGCTACGTCGCGTTCCTCGGGCGCAGCAACGCGCTGGGCATGGTGGGCGCATTGCTGGCGACAGCGCCGCTGGGCTGGGCGGTGCACGCCGTCGGATGGCGGGTGCCGATCGCGTTGGCCGCGCTGTGCATGCTGTTCGCCTGCATCGGCGTGTGGCGCCAGGTGCGTGACCAGGGCCATGCGGACGCGAAGGCCGAGGCGCCCGTCGCCATGCTCGGCGCCAGCGCCCGCCTGCTCGCGCTGTCGGCGATGTGGACGCTGATTCCGCTGTGCGTCGCAATGGCGGCCGGCACCGCCTTTCGCAACGCCTGGGGCGGCCCCTACCTGGCCGACGTGTTCGGGCTGCAGGCCGGTGCGCGCGGCATGGCCTTGACGGTGCTGAGCCTGGGCGGCTTCTGCACCGCGTTGCTGCTGCCCTGGCTGGTGCGGCGCGCATCGCTCAAGCGCTGCGTGCTCGGCTGGTCGCTGCTGGCTTTCATTGCGGCTGGGGCGCTGGCGATGGCGCCCGCCGCAGGCTTGCTGCCGGACCTCGCGCTGCTCACGGTCCTGGGCACGGTGGGCATGCTGCATCCGCTCGTGATGGCGCATGGCCGCGAGCTCGTCGCGCCCGCCCAGCGCGGGCGCGGACTGGGCCTGCTCAACAGCTTCGTCTTCCTCGGCTCGGCGCTCGCGGCCTGGGCCTTCGGGCTGATCGCCGACTGGGGCCAGCGCGCCAATTGGGCGCCGGCCGCGAGTTATGGTGCCATCTTCGGTTGCGCCGCGGTGCTGGTGCTGGCGGGGCTGCTGCCCTATGCCTCAGCCCGCGGCCGACCACGGCAGACGCACGGTCCTAGGCGGCGCTCTCGCCGTCGTCGTCGTCGGCCAGGCTGTCGGCGGTCGCCACGTCCACGTCGTCGGTGGCTTCGCCGGGCAGCTGGCCGGTGCGGTCGGGCAGCAGGTCGGCATCGAGCTCGGGCGGGGCCGGGTCGGCAGAGGCCGTCTCGCCGGTGCCGGCGGCGTCGCTGCTGCTGTCGTGGGCGATGGGCAGCGCGCCTTCCGATCCTTCGTCCGGCAGGGAAGTGCGGCGCAGGTCGGTCTGAACGTCGCTGCCGCTGTCGCTGCTGTCGCTCGGGCCGAGCGCGTCGATGTCCTTGCCGGGGGCGTGTGCGGGGGCTCGGCTGCCGCCGAGGAGGGGGTCGGTGCTCATGGGTCAATGCTCCGTTCGTCTGGGGCCGCGCCGTGCGCGGTGCGATCGGACCACTGTGGCGCAGCGTGGCGCGCCGGCCGTGTGAGACGGCACCGACGCCGGGCGTCGTCCTCGGCGGCCCGGCCGCTCAGGGGCGCACGGCGGGCGAGAGCCGCGTCAGAGCCAGTTGCCCGTGCCCTGGGGCATCTGGATCGTGGTGGCCGGGTCGCTGCCGCCGAGCAGCGAGCCGATCAGGATGCTCAGCAGCGACACGAAGAGGCTCGCGAACAGCGCGGTCCAGAAGCCCGAGACCCGAAAGCCCTTCACCAGGGCGGCGACGAGCAGGATCATCAGCGCGTTGATGACCAACAGGAACAGCCCGAAGGTCAGCAGCGTGAGCGGCAGCGTCAGCACGATCAGCAGCGGCTTGACGATGGCGTTGGCGAAACCCAGCAGCAGCGCCGCCACGATCAGCGCGCCGGTGCTGTCGAACTTCAGGCCGCGGAAGATGTGGCTCGCCACCCAGAGCGACAACGCGGTGATGGCCCAGTGGATGAGGAACGGCACGAGGTTGGCGAGCATGCGGCCGATCATATCGGCGGCCCCCGCAGGACGCCCGCACACGGCATGCGGCCGACACGCGTCGCGAGACATCGCCTACGCGCGGGGCAGGCGGGCGCGCCAGCATGGTGCTTCCAAGGAGATCACGCCCATGTCCCAGACCGCCACGCACGCCCACAGCGCCACCGGCGCACGCTGGTCGCAACGCGTCACCGACACCAGCGATGCGATGGACCTCGATCCGGGGGTCTTCAAGCTGCGCAGCGCGCAGGCCATCGCACGTTCGCTCAAGCGCTCGGCCGAACGCAGCCGGCGTCGCAAGAGCGAGCCCTACCGCTCGGCCATGTCGATGCTCACCTTCTACATCAACCGGGCCGGCCACAACCTGTGGCCCACCCGCCTGCGCCGGCTCGAGGCCGCCAAGCGCGCGCTGCGCAAGCTGTTCAACAAACCGGCGGAGCGCAGCGCCGGGCGCTGAGCGCGAGCGGGCACCCACGCGGCTCGAGCCCTTCGAGCCGGGCATGCCGACGCGCCACGCGCGGCGGGCCCGGCCGGAGCGCCCGCTGCAGACATGCCAGCCGCCGCCGATGCGCACCGTGTCGGTCCTTTCGGCAGGCGCACGCGATGCGCTCCTACTCGGGCGCTCGCCGGCGCGGCGCAATTTGCATGCTCCGAACCCACCCACGACGAAGGAGTCATCACCATGTCCAACACCCCGACCGACGCCTGCACCCTGCTCGACACCGACCACAAGAACGTCAAGAAGATGTTCGAGACCTACGAGAGCCTGAACAGTTCGAAGGCGCAGGACGTGCACGCCCGCAAGCTCGCCCTGGCGCGCCACATCTGCCTGGAGCTGACCGTGCACACGCAGATCGAGGAAGAGATCTTCTACCCCGCGCTGCGCGGCCAGATCCGCGACGAGGACCTGCTCGACGAGGCCAACGTCGAGCACCAGAGCGCCAAGGACCTCATCGCCCAGATCGAGCAGGCGTCCGACGTCGACGACATGTTCGATGCCCGCGTGAAGGTGCTCGGCGAGTACATCGACCACCACGTCAAGGAAGAGCGCAACGAACTCTTTCCCCAGGCCCGCGACAGCGGTGTCGACCTGGTGAGCTTGGGTGAGCTGCTGCGCCTGCGCAAGGCGGACCTGATGGAAGAGCAGACGGCTGAGGCCTGAAGCCTGAAGCCTGCGGCGTGCGGTCGAGAGCCGCAGCGCCCCGCCATCTCGGGAAAGAACGGCTGTCGCGCCGACCCGGCGCGCGCCACAATCGCCGCATGCGATATCCCCTGATCTGCTTCGCGTGGCTGGCCATCGTTGCCGTGCCGGCCCATGCCGACGTGCTCCGCTGCACCGATGCGGCGGGCAAGGTCGGCTACACCGATCAGGCCACCTGCCCCCCGGGCTCGAAGCCGACCGGCAACGTGCCCGTGCCCGAGGCCGCGCCGCCCGGCTATGCGCCGAGCGACCGCGCCGCCCAGGACCAGCTCGACAGCGTGAACCGTGCGCGCCGCCTGCAGCAGGACACGGTGGAGGCGGCCACCCGGCCCGCACAGCCACCGGCCGGCGCTGCCATCATCGACGGCCGCGGCGGCAACACGCGCGAGGTCACCCCCGACCCGCGCTACAGCGACCGGGGCGAGCCGGGCATCGTGGCCGACACCTGGTACCCGTACGGCGGCGGGGCCTACGGACGGCCCGCACCGCCGCCGCGTGACATGCGCCCCACGATCCGCAATTGCGACGCCGCCGGCTGCACCGACACGCTGGGCAACCACACCAACCGCAAGGGCCAGATCGACCGCTACCAGAACGGCGACGGCAGGACCTGCCGCCAGATCAACTCGACCCAGGTCTGCCGCTGACGGGCCGCTCGCGGCGGTCGTCAGGGCTTGCCGGTCAGGGCCTGCAGCTGCCGCCCATCGACACCGTGCCGTCGCGGCATTCCGTGAGGATGCGCTCACTGCCACCGGCAGGGCCGGGCGTCGAGGCCGTGGCGGGCGCGCCGGGCGCTGCGGGTGAGGCCTCGTAGACCAGCTTCTTGCTGCCGAGCTCGCAACTGCCGACCACCTTGCCGCTGGTGACGGGCGCGCTGGCGTCCACCACCGTGACGCTGAAGCGGGTCACGCCGGCCGCCGCGATCCGGCCCTCGACCTCCGAACGCAACTGATCGCAGCCCGCCGCTTGCGCGGCCTGCATCGTGGCCAGGAGCAGGCCGGCGGCGAGCATCGGCGGCGTCGGGAATTTCATGCGCAGGAGCGGCCCGCAGGCAAGGAAACAGGGCCGACCAGTCTAGCCCCGGGCTCCGCGCGGCGTGTTGCGGAGTGCAAGCCGGCGCCTGCGCCGCTGCAGCGGGCCGGCGTGGCGGCCCGTGGCGCTCAGCCGCCCGGCCGGCAGTTGCCGAAGGTGCAGCGCACCGCGAGGATGCGGCCGCCGTCGCAGGGCACCGTGTAGTTCTCGTAGCCCGGGCCCTTGCCCACCAGGTTGGCGAAGGGCGTGGCGGTGCAGCGGCTGGCCTTGGCCACCTGCTCGGCGTTGTAGGTGTCCACGCCCGTGCGGCGCAGGCCCTTCACGGCGGCGGCCGGCGTGGGGGTCCAGGTGACGGTCACGCTGGGGTCCGCGTTCAGGTAGCCCTTGCGCGCCATGCAGTTGGCGATCGCGCTTTCCTGCCGGGCGTTGAAGGTCGCGCGCTGCGGCGAGTAGACGCCGTACTCGAACCCGTTCATCAGGCCCCAGGTGGTGCCGGTGGTGGCGAAGGTGGGCGCCCAGCCCGCCGGAATGGCGACCGCGGCGCCGAGCGTGACGGCGTTGAGGAAGGCGAGCGCGTCGCGGTGCTCGTCGGGGGTGGCGAAGGTGTAGCTGCGCGCCGTCTTCTGGCAGGCGGCCACGTCGGCCTCGTAGGTCGCGGCGGGGACGTTGTTGGCCTGGACCAGGGGCACGTAGTCGGCGCCGTAGCCCGAGCCGGGGCCGCTCGTCGGCCGGCTGGCGCAGCCCGCCAGGATCGCCAGGGCGCAGGCGATGCCCATCCACTTGTTCTTCATGCTCGTGTTCCCTCCGCCACGGTCGGCGAAGGATCGAATCTAGCCGAAACCTTTGCTTACGTCCCGCTTTCCGATGCGCCGTCGTCGCTTTTGCGTCGAAATGCGCAGCGGGCCGAGCCGCATCAGGCGGCTGGCAGGGCGCCCGGCTCCAGCAGTTCGTAGACCAGCAGCGGCTTCTGACGGCCGCGGATGGTCATGGCGTCGATGCGGCGCGTGGGCAGCCGGCCGGCGAGGCCGTCGAAGGTGGTCTCGGAGATCAGCACGCGCGTGCCCAGCTCCTTGTTGATGCCCTCGATGCGGCTGGCGACGTTCACCGTGTCGCCCACGGCGGTGTAGGCCAGGCGGTCGTTCGAGCCCAGCACGCCCGTGATCGCCGGGCCGGTGTGGATGCCGATGCGCGTCTGGAATTCCGCCAGTCCGCTGGCGCGCCACTCGGCATTGAGCAGGTCCAGCTCGGCCTGCAGCTCCAGCGCGGCGCGGCAGGCGCTTTCCTCGGCATGCGGCACGTCGGAGGGCGCGCCCCAGAAGACCATCGTGCCGTCGCCGATGTACTTGTCGATGGTGCCGCCGTGGCGCGTGAACACCGCCGCCGCGAGGTTGAAGTAGCGCGTCATCTGGCGCACCAGCACCTCGGTCGGCGTGGCCTCGGCGATGCGGGTGAAGCCCGCCACGTCGGTGAACATCACCGTGATCTGGCGCGGCTCGCCGCTCGGGCCGAGCGTGTGGCCGCTCTCGACCAGCTGCGTGACCACGTCCACCGGCACGAACTTGCGGAAGGCCTTGAGGCCGCGCGCCGAGTCGTCCAGCGCCTGGTCGAGGTGCTGGATCTCGAGCACGCGGCTCTCCACGCGCGGCAGCCCGTCCAGCTCCAGCCGGCCGATGCGCCGCGCGATCGCCGACAGCCGCTCCACCGGCGCCGTCACCCGCTGGGCCAGGCGCAGCGACACGCCGACGATGAGCACCAGGAAGGCCACCACCAGCAGCATCGACCACAGCACCGCGCGGCGCAGCCCGCCCAGCAGCTTGTCCTCGGGCACCCAGCTGATCAGGCGCCAGTTGGTGGCGGGGATGCGCGAGGTCTGCACCAGGTAGCGCTGGCCGCCGAAGTCGATCGGGAAGGCCGTGCTCACCGTGCCGCGTGCGCTGCCGTCGGCCAGCATGCGGGCGTGGATGGCGCCCAGCACGCCGTTGCCGGGCAGGGCGAGGGCCTGGATGCGGCCGGGCTGGTCGCTGCGCGCCAGCACCTGGTGCTCGGCGCTGAGCAGCGCGCTGTCGCCGTAGCCGGCGCGGCTGAACATGCGCACGAACTCCGACAGGCGGCCCAGCGTCACGTCGCCCGAGGCCACCAGCACCTGCGCCCCGTCGCGGTCGCGCCGCTTGCCGGGGACGGCGTACGTCACCCCCAGTTCCTGCGACGCGGCGAAAACGTAGGGCGCCGTCCACACCGGCGCGCCCTTCTGCGTGGCCTGCACGTACCAGCTGCGCGCGCGCGGCTCGTACTGGGTGCGGAAGGCCGAGATGCGCTCGGTCTGGTAGCGCTGCTGGGTGTCCTTGCCGTCGTCGGCGGGCGGCTTGTACTCCCAGGTCTCGACGGTGAAATCGCTCTCGCGCACGATGTGCCGCACCGCCACCTCGGGGTAGCGCTGCACCATCAGCATGCGGCCGGCATCGTTGGCGACGTACAGGCTGTCGAGTTCGTGCGACTGCTGCAGCAGCACCCACAGCAGCTCGGCCGTGGGCACCGCGCCTTCGCCGGCCGGGCGCAGGCTGGGCGCCGCGCCCATGGCATCGACCACCGAGGCCGCCTTGGCCAGGAAGGCATTGACCTTGTCCTCGATGCGCAGGTGGTCGGCGCGCTGGGCCGACTCGCCGATGGTCGACACCAGGCGCTGCGATCCCCAGTAGCCGATCGCCACCAGCAGCAGGGACTGGAACAGCACCACCACCGTGATGATGGTGCCCACATCGACACGGAAACGGCGAAGGCGAGGGGCGCGGGGAAAAACTGGGACGGACATGAACAATCGCAACGCGTTCGGACTGCCGGCGGGCCGGGACCGGAATCATGCGTGGAGCCATTCATTTCGTCTTCCCTGGCAGCGGTCCAGGAAACAATCGAATGACAATGCATGGCGAATTCGACACACTTTCCAGCGAAATCGGCCCTTGCACGCCCCCACCGGCGGCCCGCGCTCAGTCGACCTGGGCGACCAGCCAGCGCCGCATGTGGGCCACGACGGCACGCTCGTCGGGCCGCGCCGGGGTGACGAAGAAGTAGCTGCGCTCGCCGCGCAGCGGCCGTGGGCAGGCCACCACCAGTTCGCCGCGGGCCAGCTCGGCCTCGATCAGCAGCAGCGGCATCAGCGCCACGCCCAGGCCATGCGCCGCCGCGACGGCCAGCATCGAGAACAGCTCGTAGCGCGGCCCGCTGCGCGCCCGCGGCGCGTCCACGCCCTGGGCCTCGAACCACTGGCGCCAGCCTTCGGGCCGCGTGCTCTGCTGCAGCAGCGGCAGGCGGGCCACCGCGGCCGGCGTGAGCTGCCGCTTCGGCGCGACGAGCGCCGGGCTGCACACCGGCACCACGTCCTCGTGCATCAGCACCGTGGAGCGGGTGCCGGCCCAGTTGGCCGCCTGCTCGGCCGTGCCCGCATACAGGGCCGCGTCGAAGGGCGAGTCGGCGAAGAGGAAGGGCCGCGTGCGCGTCTCGATGTGGACCGTGACGTCCGGGTGCTCCTGCGCGAAGGCCGGCAGGCGCGGGATCAGCCAGCGCGTGGCGAAGGTGGGCACCGCCGCGAGCTGCAGCGAGCCGCCGCTGCCCTGGCGCGCCATGGCGTCGAGCGTGTCGCGCTCCATGGCGTCGAGCTGGCGCGAGATCTGCCGCGCGTAGTCGGCGCCCGCAGCCGTGAGCTGCACACCATGGCGCGTACGGCGGAACAGGGCCAGGCCCATGAACGCCTCGAGCGCGCCGATCTGGCGCGAGACGGCGCTCTGCGTCAGCGCGAGTTCCTGCGCGGCGCGCGTGTAGCTCTCGTGCCGGGCGGCGGCCTCGAAGCAGGCGAGGGACTGGGTCGAGGGGATCTTGCGGCGCATGGTATTCGGCAGCGACATAGTTGGGTCGTGAATGGCATGGGTCGCGGCAAGCCGGCGCCCTGGCCCAAGACATGAGCAGACAGCATATCTGGGTGTGGAATTCTCGTTTGCTCGCGCCGTGGCGGCGGTCGTACGATGGCGGACTTCCTGTCCATCGCCGCGCATCGCGCACAGCCTGTCGGAGACCGCACACCATGGCCACCAAAGCCGCCTTCCATTGGGACGACCCTTTCCTGCTCGAGCAGCAGCTCACCGACGACGAGCGCGCCGTGCGCGACGCCGCCAACGCCTACTGCCAGGACAAGCTGGCCCCGCGCGTGCTCGAGATGTTCCGCGGCGAGAAGACCGACCTCAGCATCTTCCGCGAGATGGGCGAGCTGGGCCTGCTGGGCCCGACCATCCCCGAGCAGTACGGCGGCCCGGGCCTGAACTACGTCTGCTACGGCCTGATCGCCCGCGAAGTGGAGCGCGTCGATTCCGGCTACCGCTCCATGGCCAGCGTGCAGTCCTCGCTGGTGATGGTGCCCATCTACGAATTCGGCTCCGAGGCCCAGAAGCAGAAGTACCTGCCCAAGCTGGCCAGCGGCGAATTCATCGGCTGCTTCGGCCTCACCGAGCCCGACCACGGCTCCGACCCCGGCAGCATGGCCACCCGCGCCTACAAGACCGACGGCGGCTACCGCCTCAAGGGCAACAAGATGTGGATCACCAACTCGCCCGTGGCCGACGTCTTCGTCGTCTGGGCCAAGGAGGTGAGCGAGGGCGGCGCCGTCGGCCCGATCCGCGGCTTCGTGCTCGAGAAGGGCATGAAGGGCCTGTCGGCCCCGGCGATCCACGGCAAGGTGGGCCTGCGCGCCTCCATCACCGGCGAGATCGTCATGGACGACGTCTTCGTGCCCGAGGAGAACGCCTTCCCCGAGGTGCAGGGCCTGAAAGGCCCCTTCACCTGCCTGAACAGCGCCCGCTACGGCATCAGCTGGGGCGCCATCGGCGCCGCCGAGGACTGCTGGCACCGTGCGCGCCAGTACACGCTGGACCGCAAGCAGTTCGGCCGCCCGCTGGCGGCCAACCAGCTGATCCAGAAGAAGCTGGCCGACATGCAGACCGAGATCGCGCTGGGCCTTCAGGGCAGCCTGCGCCTGGGCCGCATGAAGGACGAGGGCATCGCCGCCGTCGAGATCACCTCGATCATGAAGCGCAACAACTGCGGCAAGTCGCTCGACATCGCCCGGCTGGCGCGCGACATGATGGGCGGCAACGGCATCAGCGACGAATTCGGCGTGGCCCGCCATCTGGTCAATCTGGAGGTCGTCAACACCTACGAGGGCACGCACGACGTGCACGCCCTCATCCTCGGCCGCGCGATCACGGGGATCGCGGCGTTCTCGAACTGATCCTTTCAATACGGACAGCCGAACGCAGAGGGCGCAGAGGTTTCGCAGAGGGCGCAGAAGAAAAGCCAAAAAATTTCTTTTGAATTCTTTGCGCCCTCTGCGTCATCTTTGCGTCCTCTGCGTTCGGTACCCGAATTCGCCATGACGCTTGCAGCCCTTGACGGCATCAAAGTCCTCGACCTTTCGCGCGTGCTCGCCGGCCCGTGGTGCACCCAGATCCTGGCGGACCTGGGGGCCGACGTGGTCAAGATCGAACGCCCCGGCGTGGGTGACGACACGCGCACCTGGGGGCCGCCCTTCCTCAAGGACGGCGCGGGCCAGGACACGGCCCAGTCCACCTACTTCACCGCCTGCAACCGCAACAAGCGGTCGGTCACCGTCGACATGGCCACGCCCGAGGGCCGGGCGCTGCTGCAGCGCATGGCCGCGCAGGCCGACGTGGTGGTCGAGAACTTCAAGACGGGCGGGCTGAAGCAGTACGGCCTCGACCACGAGACGCTGCGTGCCGCCAACCCGCGCCTCGTGTACTGCAGCGTCACCGGCTTCGGGCACGACGGCCCCTATGCCGAGCGTGCGGGCTACGACCTGATGATCCAGGCCATGAGCGGCATGATGAGCATCACCGGCCGGCCCGACGGCGAGCCCGGCGGCGGGCCGCTGCGCGTGGGCGTGGCGCTCACCGACCTCTTCACCGGCTGCTATGCCAGCACCGCCATCCTCGCCGCGCTGCGCGTGCGCGAGCAGACGGGGCAGGGCCAGCACATCGACATGGCGCTGCTCGACGTCGGCATGGCCATCCTGGCCAACCAGGCCAGCGCCTTCCTCAACACCGGCACCGCGCCGCAGCGCCAGGGCAACACGCACCCGAGCCTCGCGCCCTACCAGGACTTCCCGACGAAGGACGGCGCGATGCTGCTGGCCATCGGCAACAACGGCCAGTTCGCGCGCTTCTGCGAGGCGGCGGGCCAGGCCGAGTGGGCGGCCGACGCGCGCTTCGCCAGCAACACGCTGCGCGTGAAGCACCGCGAGGTGCTGATCCCCGCCATGGAGGCCGTGACGCGCACCCGCACCACGGCCGAGTGGGTCACGCTGCTGGAGGACAAGGCCGTGCCCTGCGGCCCCATCAACGACATCGGCGCGGCCTTCG
>Ga0308159_1003930_pt1 | contig 14236 bp, 9 predicted proteins | sample PhyCR1_FD_201040 | JGI IMG/M metagenome (GOLD analysis project Ga0308159, IMG submission 201040) | Phyllosphere microbial communities from UC Gill Tract Community Farm, Albany, California, United States - DLSLC.R1 | ecosystem: Host-associated > Plants > Phyllosphere > Unclassified | place: USA... | reverse complement strand
TGACATTGCGATGTTTTCTCCAGTGAGTCTGCCGGGACAGACGGCGCAATCTCTGTTGCGCTCAGGGCAGGAAATCGATTCTGGTGGGAACCTTGATGGAGATGACCACCAGAACAGACTTTTAATTTAAAGGCTCCTCGCGGAGCCTTTTTGATCGGGTAGAGCAGGTAATTACAGTGACTGAGTGAAGGTTCGGGTAATCACATCCTGCTGCTGCTCTTTAGTCAGTGAGTTAAAGCGGACAGCGTAACCGGAAACGCGAATGGTCAGCTGCGGATATTTCTCTGGATGTTCCATCGCGTCCAGCAGCATTTCACGGTTCATAACGTTAACGTTGAGGTGCTGACCGCCTTCAATGCTGGCTTCGTGATGGAAGTAACCATCCATCAGACCGGCAAGGTTGGTTTTCCGCACGTTATCATCTTTACCCAGCGCGTTTGGTACGATTGAGAAGGTATAGGAGATACCATCTTTCGCATAGGCAAACGGCAGTTTCGCGACGGAAGTCAGTGAGGCAACCGCACCTTTCTGGTCACGACCATGCATCGGGTTAGCACCTGGTCCAAACGGTGCGCCAGCGCGACGTCCATCTGGTGTGTTACCGGTTTTCTTACCATATACCACATTCGAAGTAATGGTCAGAACAGACTGAGTCGGCACGGCATTACGATAGGTGTTCAACTGCTGAATTTTCTTCATGAAGCGTTCAACCAGATCGCAGGCCAGGTCATCTACCCGTGAGTCGTTGTTACCGAACTGCGGATATTCGCCTTCGATATCGAAGTCGATGGCCAGACCATCTTCGTCACGGATCGGTTTCACTTTGGCATATTTAATGGCAGAAAGTGAATCCGCAGCGACAGAGAGACCCGCGATACCACAGGCCATGGTGCGGTAGACATCCCGATCATGTAAGGCCATCAGTGCCGCTTCGTAGCTGTACTTATCATGCATGTAGTGAATGATGTTCAGCGAAGTCACATACTGTTTTGCCAGCCAGTCCATGAAGTGATCCATACGCTCCATGACGGTGTCGAAATCCAGCACGTCGTCGCTGATTTTGTCGCCTTTCGGTCCAACCTGCATTTTCAGCTTTTCATCCACGCCGCCGTTGATTGCGTAGAGCAGCGTTTTCGCCAGGTTGGCACGTGCGCCAAAGAACTGCATTTGTTTGCCGACAATCATCGGGCTCACGCAGCAGGCGATTGCGTAGTCATCATTGTCGAAATCAGCACGCATCAGGTCATCGTTCTCATACTGCAAAGATGAGGTATCGATAGAGACTTTAGCGGCATATTTTTTGAAATTAATCGGCAGTTTTTCTGACCACAGGATGGTCATGTTCGGCTCAGGTGAAGGACCCATGGTGTAGAGGGTATTCAGGAAGCGGAACGTACTTTTTGAGACCAGAGTACGGCCATCAACGCCCATACCTGCCAGGGATTCCGTTGCCCAGATTGGGTCACCTGAGAACAGCTCATCATATTCAGGTGTGCGCAGGAAGCGAACCATGCGCAGTTTCATCACCAGATGGTCAATCAGTTCCTGTGCCTGTTCTTCAGTCAGTTTGCCGGCTTTAAGGTCACGTTCGATGTAAACATCAAGGAAGGTTGAGACGCGGCCAAATGACATGGCAGCACCGTTTTGTGATTTAACTGCAGCCAGGTAGCCATAGTAAGTCCACTGTACTGCTTCAACCGCATTGGTAGCCGGACCGGAGATGTCATGGCCATATTTTGCTGCCATCTCTTTGATCTGGGCCAGCGCACGGTGCTGATCAGAAATCTCTTCACGCAGACGAATGGTCGCTTCCAGATTAACGCCATTCTCTAAATCTTCCTGCAGTGAGGCGAACTGAGCGAACTTATCCGCCATCAGGAAATCGATGCCGTACAGCGCCACACGACGATAGTCACCGATAATACGGCCACGGCCATAAGCATCAGGAAGGCCGGTCAGGATACCTGATTTACGGCAGCGCAAAATGTCCGGAGTGTAAACATCGAACACGCCCTGGTTGTGCGTTTTGCGGTATTCGGTGAAGATTTTTTTCAGTGAAGGGTCGAGTTCACGGCCATACACTTTGCATGACCCTTCAACCATTTTGATGCCGCCATAAGGAATGATGGCGCGTTTTAATGGCGCCTCGGTCTGCAGACCAACAATTTTTTCCAGTGGCTTAATGATGTAACCCGCGTCGTGCGAGGTAATGGTTGAGGCGAGATCGGTGTCGAAGTCGACTGGCGCGTGGGTGCGGTTCTCAATTTTGATGCCTTCCAGCACGCTTTCCCACAGTTTGGTAGTCGCTTCGGTGGCACCCGCCAGGAATGACTCGTCACCTTCATATGGGGTGTAGTTTTTCTGAATGAAGTCGCGCACATTGACGCTATTCTGCCATTCGCCTTCAGCAAATCCTTCCCATGCTGAAGCCAGTTTTGCATTAAGTTCGGTCATAATATACCTGCCTTATATGAGGAGACTTTACGGTCGGGCACAGCCAACTTCCTGTGCCGTCAAAAATGCGTTTAATGAACCTGGTCACCTTTACGGAGATAGATAACCCAGTAGGTCAACCCAACCAGAACGCCGCCGCCGATAATGTTTCCGATCGTTACGGGAATCAGGTTGTCGATAATAAAGTTACTGAGGGTCAGTGAGTGAAACTGTGCCGCCGTGGTGCCAGCTGCCTGCCAGAATTCAGGTGTCGCGAAGTCACGAATAGCAATGGCATAGGGTATAAGAAACATGTTGGCGATACTGTGTTCGAAACCGCTTGCGACAAACATCGCAACAGGCAGAATCATCACGACCAGCTTATCGGTCAGGGTGCGGCCTGAGTAACTCATCCAGACGGCGAGACAGACCAGCAGATTGGCCAATGTACCCAGACAAACCGCTTCTATGAAGGTGTGATGCATCTTGTGGTCGGCGGTTTGCAGAACATTCAATCCCCAGGCGCCATTCGCGACCATGTGCTGTCCGGCAAACCACATCAGGGCGACAAAGAAGAGTGCGCCTGCAAGGTTACCGGCGTAAACGTTAATCCAGTTGCGGGCCAGCTGTCCCCAGCTGATACGACCACTGGCTTTGGCGACAACGATTAATACAGTAGAGGTAAAAAGGTCAGCACCGCATACCACGACCAGCATTAAGCCGAGTGAGAAGCAGATACCTCCAATCAGTTTGGCTATGCCATAGGGCATAGCGCCGCTACCGGTGGTTGCTGTAATATAAAAAACGAATGCGATTGAGATAAATACGCCGGCGTTTATTGCCAGAAAGAAGGTCGTAAAAGGATGTTTGGTTGCTTTATAGATACCCGCGTCTTCGGCCACTTTCGCCATCGCGGCGGGTAATAAAAGATTAAAAGGGTTGTCAGTTTTCACACTAACTTACTCCTGAAGTTGTCTGAAAAAATACTAACAAAGGAGTATAGGTCAGTAATTGATATGGATCATGTTTGCCAGGGTGGTAACCCACTGGTCGCAAATTAATGAGAAAATAATGATTTAACTAACTGAATATAAATAAATAAATATATTTTAAAAATACAAAAATATTTTAATATAAAGTAATGCGCCACTTTTTTAGTTCAGGCTGTGTTATTAATTAATGGCTTATATGTTAATTAAAATGATGTGATGTAATAGGAAGGAATTTTAAAGTAGCTAATGTTTCATAGAGAAAGTGGAGAATGATGGCACCAGATAAATCCAGTGCCATGTTTAGCCGTCTGCTTTCAGTCTGACGCGTCAGAGCTTACGCGTTTTTCCAGTAGTGACGTTTGGCGTTTTGCAGTTTTTCGTAGGCGGCAAGCAGAGACTGATGGGCCGGGAAGGCCTGCAGCTCATCATCAACAGCCTGAAGGCCGTTAAACGGATTTTCACCACTGATCGCGGCTGAGGCTGCTTCCATTGCGCTCTCACCATACATCCGCAGGAAAGCGTGATGATACTGCAATGGATCACGCTCATCTTCCATAGCCAGTAACAGCAGGGTCTGGAGGCAACGATAGTAGTTAGCGCGCTCTGGCGTAAAGATTGAGCTGTTAAACTCCATCGTCCATTCTGTCCAGATCAATGCCTGATCCAGATCGCCGCCCGCCAGCGCCAGCATCGCTTTTAATTCGCCAACACGCAGCGTGTACCAGCCATTGTCTTTACCGGTCGCCAGACCCAGCAGCTCACGAACGCGGGTGAAGTCATCAAAGCCTTCATCATCAAGCTGTCCAATCAGATCCAGATACTCTTCCGGATTCCAGTTGCTGTCAGGCAGGGCCAGCAGGGTTTCACGCATGCCCGCTCCCATGCTGTTGTTCGCCAGGAACAGATCTTCTGCCGGGTAGATATCAGACATGCCTGGCACGATGATGCGGCAGGCATAGACACCCAGATGTTCGTAATCCGCAATATAGACTTCCTGATCTTCCGAGGCGAAGATTGCCATCAGCGTGGCGAATTCCTGTTCGGTGCTGCCCGCGAATGACCAGTCGACAAAAGGATAATCCGCAGTTTCTTTAAACAGATCCCAGGAGATCAGGCCGCTTGAATCGATGAAGTGTGTTTCAAGGTTGGCATGCTCAGCCACTTCTTCGTCATCAAAGGTCGGTGGGGTAAACACATCCAGATCTTTGAGGCTTCGGCCCTGCAGCAACTCGGTAACGGTACGCTCCAGCGCCACACCGAAATCAGGGTGAGCACCAAATGAGGCAAAACAGGTTCCGTTGGTTGGGTTAAACAGCACCACGCAGATAACCGGATATTTACCGCCGAGAGAGGCGTCATAAGCGAAAATCGGGAAGCCTTCCGCTTCAAGACGTGCAATGGCTTCGATCACCTCAGGATAACGCTGCATCACGTCATCAGGAATCGCAGGCAGGCTGATCGCTTCAGCAATAATGCGGTTTTTAATGTAGCGCTCAAACACTTCAGACAGCCCCTGAACACGCGCTTCATTCGCGGTATTACCTGCCGACATGCCGTTTGAGACATAGAGGTTGCCGATAATATTCATCGGGATATAGACAGTCTGCTGGTCGGACTGACGGGTAAAGGGCAGGGCGCAGATACCACGTTCAGTATTCCCGGACTGCAGATCAATCAGGCCGGAAGCCGTCAGTGCATTGTCGGGATCGTAAAATGCGCGCAGGCGCGGATCCAGAATACCTTCAGGTAAGGACTCATCATCAGGTAACGCAAACCATTTTTCATTGGGATAGTGAACAAAATCGCCGTTAGCGATCTTTTTTCCCAGCCAGAAGTCAGCAAAAAAATAGTTAGTTGAGAGACGCTCGAAATACTCGCCCAGCGCGGAGGCCAGCGCCGCTTTTTTACTGGCGCCCTTGCCGTTGGTAAAACAGAGCGGGCAATCGCGGTCGCGGATATGCACTGACCAGACATGGGGGACAGGATTAAGCCAGGATGCTTCTTCAATGTTAAAGCCAAGATCCTGCAGCTTGTTCTGGAAACGCGCAATGGAGTCTTCCAGTGCGGCATCTTTGCCCGGGATAAATGTTTGCGTCATAGTGCCGCTCTCTCAGTTGTCATAGGGTGCGTAAAGCGCGCAATGATACGGATTTTGCTAACAGACCGCTATCAGGGCGGGACATTTTTACCGGCTTACTTTACCGGCTTAGTTTTCATCACTTCTGCTCTCAGGCCAAACGCGGATTAATGGCGCTGGATAAAGCCTCACAAAATTCCGCGCAGGTTTGCATTGGTAACATAACCTCCGGCGAGCCAGATTCAGAAAATGTGACCGCTCCCTGATTTATGATTGCAGCTATCAGAATGCAGTGATAAAACCGGATGGTTATTCATAACCGTTCGATATGACAGTGGTGAGGGGAAATGACGCAAGTTTATAATTTTAGCTCTGGCCCGGCGATGCTACCGGTTGAAGTGCTTCGTCGTGCAGAACAGGAACTGACGAACTGGCGCGGTCTGGGTACCTCTGTAATGGAGATCAGCCACCGCAGTAAAGAGTTTATCCAGGTGGCTGAAGAAGCGGAGCAGGACTTCCGTGATCTGCTAAAAATACCGTCCAATTACAAAGTTTTATTCTGTCATGGCGGGGCGCGTGCGCAGTTCGCTGCCGTACCGGGAAATCTGCTGGGTAAAGCGACCAGTGCCGACTATGTTGATGGTGGTTACTGGGCGCATAGTGCAATAAAAGAAGCGGAAAAGTATTGTTCCCCACGCACGCTGGATGTCAAAACAACGCGCGACGGTAAACGGGCCATCCTGCCGATGAGTGAATGGGAGGTGAGTGAGACGTCCGCTTACCTGCATTTCTGCCCGAATGAAACCATTGATGGCATCGCGATTGACGAACAGCCCGACTTTGGCAGTAAAACTGTTGTTGCTGATTTTTCATCCACCATTCTGTCACGCCCTATCGATGTGAGTCGTTACGGTGTGATCTATGCGGGTGCGCAGAAAAATGTGGGCCCGGCCGGATTAACGCTGGTTGTCGTTCGCGAAGATTTGCTGGGTCAGGCGCACGCCTCTGTGCCCTCAATCCTCGATTACAAAGTGCTGGCCGATAACGATTCGATGTTTAACACCCCGCCGACTTTTGCATGGTATCTCTCAGGGCTGGTGTTTAAATGGCTGAAAGAGAAGGGCGGTGTGGCTGAAATTGATCGTATCAATCAGGCAAAATCTGACCTGCTTTATGGCGTAATCGATCACAGTGGCTTCTATCGTAATGATGTGGCGACAGAAAACCGCTCACGCATGAACATCCCTTTCCAGCTGGCTGATGCTTCACTCGATGCGCTGTTCCTGGAAGAGTCGTTTAAGGCGGGATTACACGCGCTTAAAGGCCATCGTGTAGTTGGTGGTATGCGCGCCTCTATTTATAATGCGATGCCGCTGGAAGGTGTGAAGGCCCTGACTGATTTCATGGTCGATTTTGAACGCCGTCACGGCTGATTATTAAGATATCAGCATTGATGCTGATGCCAGACCTCGTCACGCGGCGAGGTCTCTGTATTTTTTGAGGATTTCGTTTCACATGCAGGACTCCCTGACTCTCCAACCGATTGCGCGCGTCAACGGCACGGTAAATCTGCCCGGCTCAAAGAGCGTTTCCAATCGTGCATTGCTGCTGGCTGCTCTGGCTAAAGGTACGACCCGTCTCACCAACCTGCTCGACAGCGACGACGTAAAGCACATGCTGAATGCGCTGACCGCGCTTGGCGTAAACTATACGCTTTCCAGCGATCGCACCTTGTGTGAAGTGACGGGAAATGCCGGGCCACTGCACGCATCTCAACCGCTGTCACTGTTTCTGGGCAATGCCGGAACCGCAATGCGTCCGCTGGCCGCGGCGCTTTGTCTGGGCCAGCACGATATCGAACTGACCGGCGAACCCCGCATGAAAGAGCGTCCAATCGGGCATCTGGTTGACGCACTTCGTCAGGGCGGAGCAACCATTGAGTACCTGGAAAACGAAAACTATCCACCGCTGCGTTTACGCGGTGGTTTTACCGGAGGTGAAGTCAGTGTGGATGGCAGCGTTTCCAGCCAGTTCCTGACAGCGCTGCTGATGACCGCGCCGCTGGCACAGCAGGATACCTGCATCACCATCAAAGGTGATTTGGTGTCGAAACCTTACATCGATATTACCCTCAATCTGATGCAGTGCTTTGGCGTCGAGGTTGAGAATCAGAACTATCAGCGCTTCCTGATCAAGGGACAGCAACAGTATCAGTCGCCGGGTGATTACCTGGTTGAAGGCGATGCCTCTTCCGCTTCCTATTTCCTGGCCGCTGCCGCCATTAAAGGCGGAACGGTTCGTGTCACCGGGATTGGACGCCAGAGTGTGCAGGGTGACATCCGGTTTGCTGACGTGCTGGAAAAGATGGGCGCGACGATTGAGTGGGGCGATGATTACATTGCCTGTACGGCCGGAAAACTGCAGGCCATCGATATGGATATGAACCATATTCCGGATGCTGCAATGACCATCGCGACTACGGCGCTATTTGCAGAGGGCACCACCCGGTTACGCAATATTTATAACTGGCGGGTAAAAGAGACCGATCGACTGAGCGCAATGGCCACAGAGCTGCGTAAAGTCGGGGCGGAAGTCGAAGAGGGTCACGACTACATCCTTATTACGCCGCCAGCGACGCTCATTCATGCGGATATTGGCACGTACAATGACCACCGTATGGCGATGTGTTTCTCTCTGGTTGCACTTTCTGATACCCCGGTGACTATTCTCGATCCTGGCTGTACTGCAAAAACCTTCCCGGACTATTTCGTTCAGCTGGCTAAAATCAGCCAGAGCGCCTGATATCTCCTTTTCCGGTGCGGTTCGCACCGGAACTCCCCTGATTTTATCTGGCTGTAACAGGCCAGAGATCCTCTGAATTGACTAAGATTACGAACCCGATCAGTGCGAAAGGGTAACCAAGCCGTGCTATGCAGCGTATAATGCTAGTCATTAATGGTGACCGAAAGGTCAGGAAGCACGCAGCAACAGGAGGGAATAATGACAGTAACTGCCCCGGTCATAACTATTGATGGGCCAAGTGGAGCGGGAAAGGGAACCCTGTGCAAAGCGATGGCGGAATCGCTGCAGTGGCATCTGCTGGACTCCGGTGCTATTTATCGCGTGCTGGCGTTAGCCGCATTGCATCATCAGGTGGATATTGAATCTGAAGAAGCGCTGGTGCCGATTGCCGCTCACCTGGATGTGCGCTTTTTGTCACAAAATGGTGAAATGCAGGTCATACTTGAAGGTGAAGATGTCACCGGAGAAATCCGTACTCAGGAGGTCAGCAACACCGCCTCACGTGTCGCCGCTTTTCCCCGGGTACGCGAAGCGTTATTGCGCCGCCAGCGCGGTTTCCGCGAGATGCCGGGCCTGATTGCTGATGGCCGTGATATGGGCACCGTGGTTTTTCCGGATGCGCCAGTGAAAATTTTCCTTGATGCCAGCCCGGAAGAGCGTGCTCAGCGCCGTATGCTACAGTTGCAGGATAATGGCTTTAATGTTAACTTTGACCGCCTTTTAGCCGAGATAAAAGAACGCGACGACCGCGATCGTAATCGCGCAATTGCGCCTTTAGTAGCCGCTGGCGATGCATTGGTTCTGGACTCTACCGAGATGTCTATCGATCAAGTCATTGAAAAAGCGCTACAATATGCCCGCGAGAAGCTGGGTATTACGGCTTAACTGAATCTACCACCCTGTACCATGGATCCGGTGCCGGGCATGTGAAACAACCCCATCCGACATGAAGTCAGATGGACGTTAAATTGAAGAATCCTGAAGATTATCAATATGACTGAATCTTTTGCTCAACTATTTGAAGAATCCTTAAAAACAATCGAAACCCGCCCGGGTTCTATCGTTCGTGGCATCGTCGTTTCTATCGACAAAGATGTCGTTCTGGTTGATGCGGGTCTGAAATCTGAATCTGCAATTCCTGCAGAGCAGTTCAAGAACGCAGCCGGCGAACTGGAAATCCAGGTAGGCGACGAAGTTGATGTTGCTCTGGATGCAGTGGAAGACGGCTTCGGTGAAACCCTGCTGTCCCGTGAGAAAGCTAAGCGCCATGAAGCATGGATCACGCTGGAGAAAGCTTACGAAGACGCTGAAACTGTTACCGGTGTTATCAACGGCAAAGTTAAAGGCGGCTTCACAGTTGAGCTCAACGGTATCCGTGCGTTCCTGCCAGGTTCACTGGTAGATGTGCGTCCGGTGCGCGATACGCTGCACCTGGAAGGCAAAGAGCTTGAATTCAAAGTGATCAAGCTGGATCAGAAACGCAACAACGTCGTGGTTTCACGTCGTGCGGTTATCGAATCCGAAAACAGCGCAGAGCGCGATCAGCTGCTGGAAAACCTGCAGGAAGGCATGGAAGTCAAAGGTATCGTTAAGAACCTGACTGACTACGGTGCATTCGTTGATCTGGGCGGCGTTGATGGCCTGCTGCACATCACTGACATGGCATGGAAACGCGTTAAGCATCCAAGCGAAATCGTCAACGTGGGCGACGAAATCACCGTTAAGGTGCTGAAGTTCGACCGCGAGCGTACCCGTGTTTCTCTGGGTCTGAAGCAGCTGGGCGAAGATCCATGGGTTGCTATCGCTAAACGCTATCCGGAAGGCACCCGCCTGACCGGTCGTGTTACCAACCTGACTGATTACGGCTGCTTCGTGGAAATCGAAGAAGGCGTTGAAGGTCTGGTACACGTGTCTGAAATGGACTGGACCAACAAAAACATCCATCCGTCTAAAGTTGTTAACGTAGGCGACGTGGTTGAAGTTATGGTTCTGGACATTGACGAAGAGCGTCGTCGTATCTCCCTGGGTCTGAAGCAGTGTAAATCTAACCCATGGCAGCTGTTCGCTGAGACGCACAACAAAGGCGATCGTGTTGAAGGTAAAATCAAGTCAATCACTGACTTCGGTATCTTCATCGGCCTGGATGGCGGCATCGACGGTCTGGTTCACCTGTCTGACATCTCCTGGAACGCGACTGGCGAAGAAGCCGTTCGTGAGTACAAAAAAGGCGACGAAATCGCTGCCGTTGTACTGCAGGTTGATGCAGAGCGCGAGCGTATCTCTCTGGGCGTTAAACAGCTGGCAGAAGATCCGTTCAACAACTACATCACTTTGAACAAGAAAGGTGCCATCGTCACCGGTAAAGTGACTGCAGTTGATGCTAAAGGTGCTACAGTTGAATTAGCAGACGGCGTTGAGGGTTACCTGCGCGCTTCTGAAGCTTCACTGGACCGCATTGAAGATGCAACTCTGGTTCTGAACGTTGGCGACGACGTTGAAGCTAAGTTCACCGGCGTTGATCGTAAAAACCGTGTCGTAAGCCTGTCTGTCCGTGCGAAAGACCAGGCTGATGAGAAAGAAGCTATCAATACTGTTAACACCAAACAGGAAGAAGGCAATTTCTCTAGCGCTATGGCTGAAGCGTTCAAAGCGGCTAAAGGCGAGTAATCGGCCTGAAGCACCGGGTGGGCAACCACCCGGTTTCGGTAAAAGCTGTCATACATTCCCACAGGGATAAACCGGAGGTTACATGACCAAGTCAGAACTGATCGAAAGACTGGCGGGACAGCATACTCATATACCGGCGAAAGTCGTTGAGGATGCAGTAAAAGAGATGCTTGAGCACATGGCCACTACGCTGGCACAGGGCGAACGCATCGAAATCCGGGGATTCGGCAGCTTTTCTTTGCACTATCGCGCTCCGCGTACTGGACGTAACCCGAAAACGGGTGACAAAGTGGATCTGGAAGGTAAATACGTTCCCCACTTTAAGCCAGGCAAAGAGCTGCGCGATCGCGCAAATATCTACGGCTAAGCCGATACCGAACCAGATAAACGACATCTCCGGATGTCGTTTTTTTTTGCCTGCGATTCAGGCTCAGACCTGACATCCGGACTGCTGTCATCAACACTGCAACGCCGCACTTTCTTTGCGAGACCGCTCCAGCCTGCCTGATCATCCGCTGTTACTTTCATCTCCTTTGCCCAGAATAATCGAACTGAATCAATGGATACGATTATGCTGACATGGACCGTTCTGGCGCGACTGGCGATCGTTGCGACGTTACCGCTACTGCTAATGGCCCGGCTGCCTTCCGGTGAGGTGATGGGGGGCTTCCTCCTCACAGGACTGGCTCTGCTGCATTGCCCTTACCAACCCGTCCGTCTGGCCGGTATTACTCTGCTGTTTCTGGCATGGGCCTGTAACGACGCCCGTCTCATGGTACGGGATATTGAAAAGTTCTCGGCGCGTCCTGCCACCTACACCCTTCAGATTAGTGAACTGCGGAAAGAGCGTAAACAAATCCGGGTTCGTCTGCTGAAAGAGGAGGGCAGGATGATTTTTCCGCCTCGCTTTGCCTGGCTCTGGTTTGATGCTGATCCGGAGGTCTACTGTCCAGGACAACGCTGGACGATGAAACTGCGCCTGCGACCGGTACATGCCCGCCTTAATGAGGGGGATTTCGATGCGCAGCGTTTTGCACTGGCTAATAATACGCCGCTTCAGGGACGAATCCTTAAACAGGTAGCGGTAAGCGATCGCTGTGATAGCCGCTGGCGATTTATTTTATGGCACCGTGACAGGACCCGTGCAATGCCTGCGCGTGCAACGCTGGAGGCACTGGCTTTTGGCATTCGGGATGAGATGAGCCAGCAGACGCGTCAGCTACTGCGGGATACCGGTACCGCGCATCTGATGGCGATATCGGGCATGCATATCGCCCTGGCCGCCAGCACCGGCTGGATGATTGCGCGTGGGGTGCAATTTATCTTGCCAGCCCGTTATATCAGCTATGTTTTTCCTCTCATCGTGAGCTGGCTGTTTGCTGCAATCTATACCTGGCTTTCCGGTGCACAGCCTCCCGCAGAGCGTTCACTGCTTGCCCTGACGCTATGGGTGATAACACGGTTTGCGGGTGTTCAGCTGAATAGCTGGCAGGTCTGGACGTTCTGTATTGCGTTGCTGCTGGTAACCGACCCGCTGACCGTGCTCTCTGACAGCTTCTGGCTCTCGGTACTGGCTGTCGGCATGCTGCTGGTCTGGTATCACTGGTTCCCGCTGCCTGCGGCGTTCCGTCGGCAACGGCGCTGGATTCCAGTACAGTTGCTGCATTTACAGGTGGGCATGATGATTTTAATGGTGCCGTTGCAGGTGGCGATTTTTAACGGCATCAGCCTGACTGCGCTGGTGGCAAATGTTGTCGCGATTCCGGTCGTCTCGTTTATTACCATGCCTCTGGTGACGCTCGCCCTGCTGCTGCCGGTAGCGCATTTATCCGGCTTCTTCTGGGGGGCGGCCGATCTCTCATTACGTGCACTGATTCATTGCCTGACGTTGCTGCCACCAGGCTGGTGGCCGCTGAGTGGTACAACCTGGTTTACGGTCATGGTATGGGGCGGTCTGATTCTCTGGCGTGCGCAACTCTTTTTCTCTCTGCCGTTAAGCAGCGGCGCCTTAGCGCTGGCAATGATACTGAGTCGCCAGCCAAATCAGGAGCAGGGCTGGCGAATCGATATGCTGGATATCGGGCACGGTCTGAGTCTGGTGATCAGCCAGGGCGACGAGGCAGTGATGTATGATACCGGCCCGCGCTGGCAGAACGATAATGCGGGGAGTCGGGTGATCATTCCGTGGCTGGAGCGCAGGCAGTTACGGTTAAAACAGGTCATCCTGAGTCATAAACATCTGGATCATACTGGCGGGCTGGAGGCGATTATTCAACGCTGGCCAGCGGTTGAAGTCAGAAGTGCGCTGGCTGATGAGGCACACTTACCCTGCGTACGGGGCACGCAGTGGCGCTGGCGGCAGCTCCACTTTCGGGTGGTCTGGCCGCTGACGGCACCCCTGCCGGGCGGGAATAATGACTCCTGTGTGGTGATCGTCGATGATGGTCAGGTTCGTCTGATGTTAACCGGTGACATTGAAGCGAAAGCGGAACGCCAGCTGGTGGCGCTGGAGAAGCAGGGGCTGAAGGTCGATATCCTGCAGGTCCCGCACCACGGCAGCCGAACGTCGTCGACCTCATTGCTGCTGCGTAAAGCCGCAGGCCACACCGCTATCGCCTCGCTGGCACGCTACAATGCATGGCGTATGCCCGCGAAAAATGTGCTGGAAAACTATCGAACGGCTGGTTTTCACTGGCTGGATACGGGTCAGTCAGGACAAATCAGTATCAGGATAGAGCAGGGCAGAGCGCAGGTTTCCACCTTGCGGGATCAATTAATGCCCCGTTGGTATCATCAGTGGTTTGGCGTCAAACGCGAATCCAGGTAGAATGGCCGGCTATTTCCAACAGCGTGAATAAATAATGCATCAAGATAAAGATCTCTCTACGTGGCAGACGTTTCGCCGACTCTGGCCGATGATCGCGCCTAACAAAGCGGGATTAATTGCGGCCTCAGTCGCCCTGATTATTAATGCTGCGGGCGACGCCTTAATGCTCTCACTGTTGAAACCGTTACTGGATGATGGTTTTGGTAAAGCTGACAGATCGGTGATGCTGTGGCTGCCGTTAGTGGTTATTGGCCTGATGCTGGTACGCGGAGTTACCAGTTATATCTCCAGCTACTGCATCTCCTGGGTCTCTGGCAACGTCGTGATGAACATCCGCCGCCGTCTGTTCAGCCATATGATGGGCATGCCGGTTTCGTTTTTCGACCAGCAGTCAACCGGCACCCTGTTGTCACGCATTACTTACGATTCTGAGCAGGT
>Ga0308159_1003929_pt1 | contig 14238 bp, 11 predicted proteins | sample PhyCR1_FD_201040 | JGI IMG/M metagenome (GOLD analysis project Ga0308159, IMG submission 201040) | Phyllosphere microbial communities from UC Gill Tract Community Farm, Albany, California, United States - DLSLC.R1 | ecosystem: Host-associated > Plants > Phyllosphere > Unclassified | place: USA... | reverse complement strand
GCCGCAGGACACGCCTGCTTCGTGATCTGACTCGCCGGGGATGTCCGAGCGCAGCGCACAAAGTGCGCGAAGCGAGTTCCACGGCGCCGCCCCGCGACCGAGCACCACAGGCTGCCCCCTTCGCCCCCCCAGGGGCGAAGGGGGACGCAGACACCAGGGCTCGCCTTTTCTTTGCCTACTTTCTTTTGGCGAAGCAAAAGAAAGTAGGTGCGCCGCCGGGCGCACATCCCGGCCCCGGGAAGCAACCTCCCGGCACCGATAAAAAAAGCCCCCAACAAAAGCCCCTCAACAAAACCCAGCCGCCCCGCCATGCACACCGAAACCCAATCCACCTGCCCCTACTGCGGCACCGGCTGCGGCGTCATCATCGAGTCCACCGCCGGCCGGATCACCGGCGTGCGCGGCGACCCCACGCACCCCGCCAACTTCGGCCGCCTCTGTACCAAGGGCTCCACGCTCCACCTCACCGCCGCGCAGCCCGTCACCCTGCAGACCCGCCTGCTCGCACCCCTGCACCGCGCCCGGCGCGGCCAGGCGCCCACCGCCATCGGCTGGGACGCGGCCCTGGAGATGGCGGCCACGCGATTCGCCGGCATCGTGCAGGCCCACGGACCCGATGCCGTCGGCTTCTACGTCTCGGGCCAGTTGCTCACCGAGGACTACTACGCCTTCAACAAGCTCGCCAAGGGCCTGGTGGGCACGAACAACATCGATACCAACTCGCGCCTGTGCATGAGCAGCGCCGTCGCGGGCTACAAGGCCACGCTGGGCGCGGACGCACCGCCGGCCTGCTATGAAGACCTCGCGCTCGCGCAGTGCCTGTTCATCACGGGCAGCAACACGGCGTGGGCGCACCCCATCCTGTTCCGCCGCATCGAAGACGCGCGCGCCGCGAATCCGCACCTGAAGATCATCGTGGCCGACCCGCGCCGCACCGAGACGTCCGCGATGGCGGACCTGCACCTGCCCATCCTGCCGGGCTCGGACGTGATGCTCTGCCACGGCATGCTGCACCTCATGCTCTGGGAAGGCTGGGTGGATACGGACTACATCGCCGCGCACACCCGCGGCTTCGACGCGCTCAAGGCCCTGGTGCGCGACTGCACGCCCGCGCGCGTGGCGCAGACCTGCGGCATCACCGAGGCGCAGCTCGCCACGGCCGCGCGCTGGTTCGCGCTGGGCGGCAGCGATGCGGCGCCCGCCGGCAGCGGGGCCCGCGCGCCCACGCTGAGCCTGTACTGCCAGGGCCTGAACCAGAGCAGCAGCGGCACCGACAAGAACGCCGCGCTCATCAACCTGCACCTCGCCTGCGGGCAGATCGGGCGGCCCGGCGCGGGGCCCTTCTCGCTCACGGGGCAGCCGAACGCGATGGGCGGGCGCGAGGTGGGAGGGCTGGCGAACCTGCTGTCCGCGCACCGCGACCTCGCCGACCCGGCCCACCGGGCCGAAGTGGCGGCGCTCTGGGGCGTGCCCGATGTGCCTGCCACGCCCGGCAAGACGGCGGTGGAGATGTTCCAGGCCGCGGCCGACGGAGAAATCCGCGCGCTCTGGATCGCCTGCACCAACCCGGCGCAGAGCCTGCCGGACCAGGCCACGGTGCGCCGCGCGCTGGAGCGCGCCGAGTTCGTGGTGCTGCAGGAAGCCTTCTCCACCACGGCCACCGCGCAGTACGCCGACCTGCTGCTGCCCGCCACCACCTGGGGCGAGAAGAACGGCACGGTCACCAACAGCGAGCGGCGCATCTCGCGCGTGCGCGCGGCCGTGCCGGCACCCGGCGATGCGCGCCACGACTGGGTGATCGCGACGGAGTTCGCGCGGCGCCTCGAAGCGCGGCTCCGCCCGGGCCGCCCCACGCTGTTCCCGTACGAAACAGCCCAACCGGAGGCCGGCGCCGAGGCGATCTGGAACGAGCACCGCGAGAGCACGCGCGGGCGCGACCTGGACATCACCGGCCTCTCCTGGCCGCTGCTGGAATCGCGCGGGCCGCAGCACTGGCCGTTCCCCGAAGGGGCTACAGAAGGGCGTGCGCGCCTCTATGAGGATGGCATCTTCCCCACGCCCGACGGCCGCGCGCGGTTCGCCGCCGCGCCCTGGCGGCCGGTGGCCGAGCCGCGCAACGCGCGCTATCCGTTCAGCCTCACCACCGGCCGGCTGCGCGACCAGTGGCACGGCATGAGCCGCACGGGCACGATCGGCCGGCTGTTCGGCCACGTGCCCGAGCCCTGCGTGCAGTTGCACCCGCAGGACATGGAGCGCCGCCGGCTCGCCGAAGGCGACCTCGTCCAGGTCGCCAGCGAGCGCGGAGCGGTCACCCTGCCCGTGCAGGCAAGCACCGACGTGGGTCTCACGCAGGCCTTCATCGCGATGCACTGGGGCAGCGAGGTGCTGGGCGGCCACGGCGGCACCCGCGGCGCGGCGCTGGGGGTGAACGCGCTCACCACGCCGGTCTTCTGCCCCATCTCCAGGCAGCCCGAACTCAAGCACACGCCGGTCCGGATCGAGAAGGCGGACCTGCCCTGGCGCCTGCTCGGCCTCGCGTGGCTGCCCGAGGGCGAGGTGCTGTCGGTGCGCGCGCGGATGGCGGAGCTGATGGCCGAATTCCCCTTCGCGGTCTGCGTGCCGTTCAGCAACAACGCGCCGCTGTCGGAACCCAACCGAGAACGCCATGGCGTGCTGCTGCGCGCGGCGGCGACCGAGCCCGTACCGGACGCGACGCTCTCGCGCATCGAGGCCCTGCTCGGTCTGGCCGGCCCCGACACGCTGCGCTACGCCGACCGGCAGCGCGGCCAGCGCCGCGCGCTGCGCCTGGAGCGCGCTGGCGGCACTGCCGACGCCGACCTGCGGCTCCATGCCGTGCTGCTGGCCGGCGACATCCGCGCCGAATCCTGGCTGCGCACGCTGCTGCAGGAAGAGCAGCCGGCGCAGGCCTACGGCCGCCTGCTGCTCGCCCCGGGCGCGCAGGCACCGGCGGGGGCGCTCGCCGTGCAGTCGCGCGGCAGGCCCGTGTGCAGCTGCATGAACGTGACCGACGCCGCCATCAGCGGACGGCTGGCGCATTGCCACGGCAGCGACGCGGAGCGGCTGGCCCAGCTGCAGTCGGCGCTGGGCTGCGGCACGCAGTGCGGCTCCTGCGTGCCCGAGCTGCGGCGCATGGTGCAGGCGTGCGCGCCCGCGGCCTTGCCCGCCGAGGCCTCCATATAACCAGAAGTTCTCTGAATTACGGGACAATGCGCGTCCCTGCGGTCCCGCTCCGCTCCACGATCCTATTTTTTCGCTCCCATGGGCAGCATCAGCCATTACCTCAAGGAACTCGGCCGGGGTGCGCGCGGCGCGCGCGCCATCGGCCGCGAACAGGCCGCCGATCTCTTCGGGCAGGTGCTCGACGGGCAGGTCACCGACTACGAAGTCGGTGCCTTCTGCATCGCCATGCGCATCAAGGGCGAGACGGCCGACGAGATGTGCGGCTTCCTCGACGCCACCCATGCGCGGCTCGCGCCGATCCCGGCCGGCGACGTGCCGACCGTGGTGCTGCCCAGCTACAACGGCGCCCGCAAACTGCCGGTGCTGACGCCGCTGCTCGCCCTGCTGCTGGCGCGCGAGGGCCTTCCCGTGCTGCTGCACGGCATGCGCACCGAGGCGCGGCGGGTCCTGGCGAGCGATGTGCTGAGTGCCCTCGGTACCGCGCCGATGGAGTCGCTGGAGGCGGTGCCCGCGGGCAGCGTCGCCCATATCCACACCGGGCTGCTGTGCCCCGGCCTCGCGCGGCTGCTGGCGGTGCGCGAGGTGGTCGGCCTGCGCAACCCCGGCCACAGCGTGGTGAAGCTCATGAATCCGGTGCGCGGCCCGTCGCTGCTGGTCACCGCCTACACCCATCCCGAATACCAGGAGATGCTGCACGCCACCTTCGCCGCGCGCGGCATGGACGTGCTGCTCTCGCGCGGGCTGGAGGGCGAGGTCGCCGCCGATCCGCGCCGCACGCCCCGTTACGACGCCTTCGTGCGCGGCGCGCACCATGTGTGGGACGAGCAGCAGCCCGGCACCGCGAGCGAGGTACCCGGCCTGCCCGCCGACATCGGCGTCGAGGCCACCGCGCGCTACACGCAGCAGGTGCTCGCGGGCGAACTGCCCGTGCCGGCCCCGCTCTCCCGCCAGGTGGAACACATTTTGCGTCTGGCCCGCCAGACCACTCCGGAGACCGCCCCATGAACCGCCCCGCCACGCCGCCGACCGATACCCCCGACAACCGCCGCCCCTATGGCGCGCTGCCGCGCGGCACCTGCACGCTCGTCGGCGCGGGCCCGGGCGATCCCGAACTGCTCACGATCAAGGCCCTCAAGGCGATCCAGGCCGCCACCGTGCTGCTGGTGGACGACCTGGTGAGCGACGAGATCGTCGCCCTCGCCGCGCCCGGCGCGCGCGTGGTCCACGTGGGCAAGCGCGGCGGCTGCAAGAGCACGCCGCAGGCCTTCATCGAGAAGCTGATGGTGATGGCCGTGCACGAGGGCGAGAACGTGGTGCGCCTGAAGGGCGGCGATCCGTTCATCTTCGGCCGCGGCGGCGAGGAGGTGGAGCACCTGCGCGCCGCCGGCATCGCGGTCACGGTGGTCAACGGCATCACCGCGGGACTGGCGGGCATGACCCTGCTGGGCACGCCGCTCACGCACCGCGAGCATGCGCACGGCGTGGTGTTCGTCACCGGGCACGCCAAGCCCGGCGACAGCGGCACCGACTGGCGGCAGCTCGCCGCCACGGCGCGCGCGGCGCGCCTCACGCTGGTGATCTACATGGGCGTGAGCAGCGCGGCGCACATCCAGCAGGAACTGCTGACCGGCCTGCCCGCCTGCACGCCCGTGGTCGTCATCCAGCACGTGAGCCTGCCCTGCCAGCGCCATGCGCTCACCACCCTGGGCGAACTGCACGCCACCATCGAGCGCGAGCAGCTCGGCAGCCCCTCCGTCATCGTCGTGGGCGACGTGGCCGCCGGCGTGGAGGCCGCGGCGGGCACGGGACTGGGCCAGCCGGTGCCGGCCGCGCCGCCGCCGCTGCGGCACGCCGGCTGAAGGCGCCAGCTGCCGCGCCCGGGGCGGGAGCCGGCCGCTACGGCCGGCGGGCCAGCAGCCCCGCCCCCAGCAGCCCCGCAAGGGCCAGCAACACGGAGTACGCGGCGCCGGTTCCCATCCGGGCGCCCAGGGCCGCGAAACCCAGCGGCGCCAGCGCCAGCGCCGCATAGCCGAACAGCAGCACCGCACCGGTGACGGCGCCCGCGCGCGCAGGCCCGGCCGTGCCCGCCACCTCGGCCAGCAGCACGCCGTTCCAGCCGCTCGCGCTCAGGCCCAGCAATCCCAGCAGCAGGGCCAGCACTCCGGACTCCGGCACGCCCGGCCACAGGAACAGCAGCAGGCCGGCGACGCCCATGGTGCAGCCCAGCGCGCCCAGCAGGCGCCGCAAGGCCACGCCCGGCCGCAGGGCCACCCGGCCCCACAGCAACCGCCCGGCCAGGCCGCTCGCCTGCATCCAGGCCACCCAGGCCACGGCCGCGGGCACGGGCAGGCGCCAGTGATGCACCGCGTGGCTCACGGCGAAGAAGTTCAGGCACACCTGCACCGCCGTGAACACCGCCGCCGCGAGCGTGAGCATGCGCAGGTGGGGCGACGCGGCGATGTCGTGCAACCCGCTGCGCCGATCGGCCGCGCCCGGTGGCACGGCCGGCGCGGCGTGCGCCCCGGCCAGGAAGCGGGCCACCCGCAGGCAGGCCGCCCCCACGGCCAGCGCCACGGCCGCCACCGCCACGAAGGGCGCGGCCCGGTGGCGCACGAACAACCAGGGCAGCAGCAGCGAGCCGGCCATCGCGCCGATCTGGTTGCCCGTCTGGCGGATGGAAAACACCCAGGGCCGGCGTGCGGGAGGCGTCACGCGGGCCAGCACCGACGCGCTGGCCGGAGTCTCGGGTCCGAAAGCGAGCCCGAGCAGCAGCACGGCTGGCCACAGCGACCACCGGGCCGGCCCCAGTCCCAGCGCATCGGCGGCCAGGCAGGCCATGGCCAGCGCCACCAGCAGCATGCACAGCGCGGCCAGCCGGGCATCGCCCCAGCGGCGGATCAGCGTGCCGCTTCCCAGCGCGGCCATCGCCCCCACGCCGAACAGCGCGCTGCCCAGCCATCCCAGCGCCTGCACGCCCACGCCCAGCTGCGGTGCCAGCACCGACAGCGCGAAGGTGCCCAGCGCCACGGCCGCCTGTACCGCCGTCATGGCCGGCAGCGCCGCGGGCAGGCCAGAGGCTGCGGGGTGCGCCATGGGGTCAGGGCGGGCCGTCGAGCAGGCGGGCCAGCGCGTCGGGCAGGCCACGGTGCGGCTTGTGCGGCGGCCGCGCGAAACTGCCGGCCACGGCCTTGCCCGGCTGCAGCGCCACCAGCGATTCGGCATGCCGCACGGCGCTGGACACGCCCTCCACCACCGGCACCGGCAGCTGCCCATGCAGGCTGCGCGCCAACCCTGCCAGTGGAGCGCCGGCCAGCACGATCACGTCGGCGCCGTCCTCCGCCACCGCCCGCTCGCACAGCGTGCGCAGGGCCTGGGCATGGTCACCCTGCACCTGGTCGATGCGCGGCAGGGGCCGGTCCAGCGCACGGATGCTGGCCAGCCGCCCGGAAAGGCCGTTGGCCTGCACCACCTCGCGGTACCACGACTGGATGCGCTGCGAGATCGCGATGATCGAGAAACGCTGCCCCAGCAGGCAGGCGCTCGCCAGCGCGGATTCGGTCATGCCCAGCACGGGCACGGGCAGCGCTTCGCGCAGGCCCGCCAGGCCCGGATCGCCGAACGCGGCCACGATCACCGCATCGTGCCCCGCGTGGTGTTCGGCGGCCATCTGCGCCGCCGCGTAGGCACCGATCAGCGCCTCGAAGCGGGTTTCGATGTAGGCCACGCCCAGCGGCGCGGTCTGCAGGGTGATCTCCGTGCCCGGCGAGGCGCTGAGGCGCGCCTCGGCGCCGATCAGCGCGGTCACGCTGTCGGAGATATTGGGATTGAGTACGAGCAGGCGCATGGCGAGGTCCTTCTTTTTCCGGATGGAGCTTCAATGGCCGGCCCGGCGGCGGGGCCACAGGCTGGGCCGCCCGCACGCCAGCAGTTCGCCGCGCCCCGGCCGGGGGTGGAAGTCCTGCCCGTCCCACACCACCTCGCCCCGGCTCAGCGTGAGGCCCGGCCAGGCGCGCAGCATGCGCCCTTCGTAGGGCGTGTAGTCCACGGCATGGTGCAGGCGCTCGTTGCGGATCTCCACGGGGCGCTCGTCCCACACCACGAGGTCGGCATCCGCGCCCACCGCGATAGAGCCCTTGCGCGGGTGCAGTCCGTAGGCCCGCGCCGGGCCGGTCGCCGTCAGCTCCACGAAGCGCTGCGGCGTCATGCGCCCTGCCAGCACGCCCTCGGACCACAGCAGCGGCATGCGCGTCTCCAGCCCCGGGATGCCGTTGGGAATGTGGCGGAACGGCACCTCCTTCCCGCCGGGTTTCTTGCCCTCGGGCGCGTCGTACCGGAAGGGCGCGTGGTCGGAAGAGAACACGGTGAAGAGGCCGTCGGTCAGGCCGTCCCAGATCACCTGCTGGTTGCCGGCATCGCGCGGCGGCGGGCTGCACACGCAGCGCGCGCCCCGGTAGCCGTCGTCGATTCCCAGGTCTTCCGCGGTGAGAAACAGGTACTGCGGGCAGGTCTCGGCGAACACCTGCAGGCCGTGCGCCCGCGCCCAGCGGATCTGCTCCACCGCCTCGCGGCCGGAGACGTGGACGATCAGGATCGGCACGTCCACCAGCTGGGCCAGCGCGATCGCCCGGTGCGTAGCCTCGCGCTCCACCAACATGGGGCGCGCATGCGCGTGGTAGCGGGGCGCCGTGCGGCCTGCCGCCTCCAGCCGCCGCGTGAGCCACTCGATGCAGTCGGCGTTCTCGGCATGCAGCATGGCCATCGCACCCTCTTCCCGCGCCACGTCCAGCAGATCGAGGATCTGCCCGTCGTCCAGCTTCATGTCGTCGTAGGTCATGTAGATCTTGAACGACGTGAAGCCCTCGCGGATCAGCGCCGGCAACTCGTCGCGCAGCACGGCGGGCGTCGGGTCGCTCACGATCATGTGGAAGGCGTAGTCCACGTGGGCCTTGCCGGCCGCGCGGGCCCGGTAGTCCTCCACCGCCGCGCGCAGCGACTGCCCCCGGTGCTGCGCGGCGAAGGGAATCACCGTGGTCGTGCCGCCGCAGGCCGCCGAGCGCGTGCCGGTATCGAAATCGTCCGCCATGCGGGCGGGCGGCTCCATGGGCTGGTCGAGGTGGCAGTGCGCGTCCACGCCGCCCGGCGTCACGGCGCGCCCGGCGGCGTCGATCTCGCGCGCGCCCGGGCCCAGGCCCTGGCCCAGCTGCACGATGCGGCCGGCGCGGATGGCGATGTCGCAGTGCATCTCGTCGGCGGCGGTGAAAACGTGCGCATGGCGCACGACGAGGTCGAAGTCGGGAGTACTCATGGACAGGGCGTGGTGGCGGCGGGATGCGGGGGATGGAGAGGCGGCGCGGAACGGCTCAGCGCATGCGGCGGCTGATGCCGGCGAAGCGCTCCATCAGCACCATCAGGACGAGCGTGAAGAACACCATCAGGCTGGAGATGGCGGCGATGCTCACGTCCAGCCGGCTCTCCAGGTCGGACCACATGCGGATGGGAAGCATGTCGTTGGAAGCATCGCGCAGGAAGAGCGACACCGGCACGTTGTCGAACGAGGACATGAAGCAGATGAACGCCCCGGCCGCGATGCCCGGCGCGATCAGCGGCAGCGTCACGCGCCGGAATGTGTAGGCGCGGCTGGCGCCCAGGCTGGCGCTGCTTTCCAGCAGCGCGCCGGGCAGCTGCGTGAGCGCCGCGCCCGTGGTGCGGATCACGTACGGCACCCCCACCACCGTGTGGCCGATGATGAGCGTCCACAGCGACAGCGGCACGCCCACGTGCGAGAAGTAGATCAGCGCCGCCAGCCCGAAGGCCAGACCCGGCAGGATCAGCGGAGACATGAAGAACGCATCCAGCCCCCGCGCCACGCGCGACTCCGAGCGGGCGATGGCCAGCGCCGCGCCCACCCCCATCACCACCGAAGCCGCCGTGGCGCCGCCCGCCACCTGCAGGCTGTTGAGCACGGCGTACTGCAACTGGTCGGCATCGGCCAGCGCGGCATACCAGCGCAGCGAGTAGCCCGGGGGCGGGAATTTCAGCGAATAGCCATCGGTGAACGACAGCACCACCACCACCACGGTGGGGGCGAGCAGCAGCAGGAAGGCCAGCAAGGCCAGGGAACCGAGCACGAGGCCCAGGACGATGGCGGAGGTTTCGCGGCGGCGAGCGGTCATGGCGGCGGCGGCCTGCGGTCAGGCAGCGGTGGCGTGGCGCTGGCTGAGCCGGCCCACGAGGTTGAACAGGGACACGCAGCCGAGCACGGCCACCAAAAACACCAGCGAGATCGCCGCAGCGAACGGCCAGTTCTGCAGCGAGGACGCCTGCTGGTAGATGTACATGGGCATGAACAGCATCTGCCCGCCGCCGATGAGCGACTGCGAGATGAACGCGGTGATGCTGGCCGAGAAAGTGAGCAGGCAGCCCGCGAGGATGCCCGGCACCGTCAGCGGCAGCGTGATGCGCCAGAACGTGCGCAGCGCCCCCGCGCCCAGGGCCGCCGAGGCGTCTTCCAGGTTCGGGTCGAGCTTCTGCAGCGCGGTGATGAGGGGAAGCGCCATCAGCGGCAGCTGCACGTTCGCCAGCACCACGATGAGCCCGTGGCGGGTGTAGAGCAGCTTCAGCGGCTCCTGGATCCAGTGCAGGTCCAGCAGCACCGCGTTGACGATGCCCTGGCGCCCCAGGATCACCACCCACGCGAACGTGCGCACCACGACGCTGGTGAGCAGCGGCATGAGGATGGCGATCATCAGCACCCGCTGCACGCTGCCCGGGCTGCGCACGTAGCACCAGGCCAGCGCATAGCCCAGCACCAGGCACAGCAGCGTGGTCTGCACGCCCAGCCAGAGCGTATCGAACAGCACCGGCAGCGTGAACCCGTCGGTGGCCACCTTGGCGTACTGGTCCAGGCCGAAGCCCTTGAGCTCCGGCGAGGTGTAGAAGCTCACGACCAGGAGCAGCAGCAGCGGCGCCACGAAGAACAGCACGAAGAAAGCCGCCAGCGGCGTGGCGAACGCCAGGCTGTAGCCCGTGGCGGAAGGGAGCTTGGCGGTGGCAACGGTCATCGCGCGGGGTTCCTCGTCGGGCGCATCAGAGCTTGATCTCGCGGTTGAAGCGGTCGATCCAGGCGGCGCGGTGCTCGTTGATCTTCGCCCAGTCCTGGAAGACGAACTTCTTCTTCATCTCCGCCACGTCCTTGACCAGCACGCGCGCGATCTCTCCGTCCAGCTTGACCTTGCTGTTCGTGGGCACGACCAGGTAGGGCGCCTGCATCAGCCTGGTCTGCACCTCGGGCGATAGCGCCACCTCGATCAGCTTGGCGGCAAGCTCCTTGTGGGGCGTGTTCTTCACGATCTCGATCTGCGTGCGGAAGGCGATGGCGCCTTCCTTGGGCGCGACGAACTCCACGGGCACGCCGCGCGCCTTCAGCAGCTGGATCGCGTTGAAGTTGCCCGGGCTGATGTCGATCTGCCCCTGCTGGAACAGCGCGGCCAGCGCGCCCGGGTTGGCAGCCACCGCCGCCAGGTTGGGCTTGAGGCGCTCGATCGCCTTGAAGCCCTCTTCCACGTTGCCCTCGCTGCCGCCGTGCATGCGCGCCAGCTCCACCAGGAAGCCCGTGCCCAGCGTGGAATTGAGGTTGGTGATGCCCACGCGGCCCTTGTATTCGGGCTTGAACAGGTCGGCCCACGAGGTGGGCGGGGTCTTGATCTTCTCGGGGTTGTAGGTGATGCCCACCACCTGGAAGAACATGGCCGGACCGTTCGGGTCCTGCGCCTCGGGGATCAGGTCCTTGTAGTTCGCGCTCTGGGCATGCGGGAAGGGCTCGACCAGGCCCTGCGCCACGGCGGCGAGGGCCGGGCCCGGGTCGTGCAGCATCACGTCGATGGGCGGGTTGTTGCGCGCTGCCGTGACCTTGGCGATCTGGTCCACCGACAGCATGGGATCGAGCAGCACGTCCTGCCCCGTGGCCTTCTTGAAGGCGGGCACCAGCACGGCACGGTGCGCCTCCTCCCAGCTGCCGGTGAAGGTGGCGAACACCAGCTTGCGCGCCTGGGCGCGGCTGATGCCCGGGAACAATTGCATGGCGCCCAGGGTGAGCGCGCTGCCCAGGACGTTGCGGCGTGAGAGAGGCAGGGTCATGGCGATTCTCTTGGTGGGGGAAGGGTTGCGGAAAGGGACGGAGGAAAGGAAAACGGGCGGCGCGCCGGGAGGCGTCAGGGAGCGGCGAACACGGACACGCTGTGCGCCGACGCCGGCTGCACCGCCACCGAGGTGCCCGCGCCGCGCGGCTGCAGGCCGGGAACGCGGGGCTCCACCAGCTTGAGCGCCTGCCCGAAGCGGGTACGGATCTCATGGACCACGGTGGCGCCCAGCGGCATGCCCAGCTCCACCGCGCCGTGCAGCACGCCTTCGCCGTGGACGGCCGCATCGCCGGCATCGAGCACGCGCAGGTTCTCCGGCCGGATGCAGGCCACCACGCGGCTGCCCACCGCCACGCCGGCCGGCGGCCGCGCGGCGATCAGGCCGCCGCCGTCCAGCCGCACCAGGGCCTGGCCGGCGTCCACGCCCTGCAGCGTTCCGGGCAGCACATTGGCCGTGCCCACGAACTGGTTCACGAAATAGGTGGCCGGCGTGTCGTACACGGCCGAGGGCGCATCGAACTGCTCCAGCCGGCCCTGGCTCAGCACCGCCACGCGGTCGGCCATGCCCAGCGCCTCTTCCTGGTCGTGGGTCACGATCAGGGCCGTGGTGCCCGCGGCGCGCTGGATGCGCTTGATCTCGATCTGCATGTCCAGCCGCAGGCTCTTGTCGAGCGCCGAGAACGGTTCGTCCAGCAGCAGTACCTGCGGCTCGATGGCCAGCGCCCGGGCCAGGGCCACGCGCTGCTGCTGGCCGCCGGAGAGCTGGCGCGTGAGCCGGCCCGCCAGGTGCCCCAGCTGCACCATCTCCAGCATCTCGGCGGTGCGCTTGCGGGCCGCCTGCCGGTCGGTGCCCCGTGCGGCCAGGCCGTAGGCCACGTTCTCCTGCACCGTCATGTGCGGGAACAGGGCGTAGTTCTGGAACACGATGCCGATGTTGCGGCGGGCGGGCGGCAGCTCGTCGATGCGGCGCCCGCCCACCACGACCTTGCCGCCGCTTTGCTGGATGAAGCCCGCGATGATGCGCAGCAGCGTGGTCTTGCCGCAGCCGCTGGGGCCCAGCAGCGCCACCAGTTCGCCCGCGGCGATCTCCAGGGTCACGTGGTCCACGGCGAGCGCGCCACCGTAGCGGTGAACGATGTCGTCGAGCGTGAGGCTTTGTCCGAAGGTCTTGTCCATGGACAGGACTTACGCAATCGGCGTGCCAGTTCTTGTATCCAATTTGGAAAGTCCTCCCGTGCCAGGAAAAACAGCGAATCGCCAGCCACTTCTCCAAGAAGAACCGACACACGCAGAACTGCACGAGGAACTGGAACCCGTCTTGCTTGTATCCAATCCAGCGACGCCGCGCGTGTTCCACCCTGGTGCAAAACTGATCCAGATTGGATACAAATCCCGGAAAAAGTGCATCCATGTGCGCGGCGCCCACACCGTCCCAGCCCCTCCCCGTCCCCGCATTCCAGGAGCCGCCATGCCAGACCCCATCCACCAGTGGACCGCGCTGCAGACCGCCGCCCATGTGACCGCGCGCCACATCTCCGCCACAGAGATCGCCCAGGCCATCTGCGCACGCGTCGCGAGGCTGGAGCCTCGGCTCAATGCCTTCGCCGACTTCGACCCCGAGGTGCCGCTGCAGGCCGCGCGCGACGTCGATGCCCGGCTGGCGGCCGGCGAGCCGCTGCCGCTGGCGGGCGTGCTGTTCACCGTCAAGGACAACCTGTGGCTGGGCGGGCGCCCCGCCACCTTCGGCTCGCGCGTGTTCGCCGACTTCGTCGCCCCGCGCGACTCCTGGTGCGTGGCCCGCCTGCGCGCACTGGGTGCCGTTCCGCTGGGCGTGACCAACTGCTCCGAATTCGCCTGCAAGGGCATTACCGACACACCCCTGCACGGTGCCACGCGCAACCCCTGGGACCTGGAGCGCACGCCCGGCGGCTCCTCCGGCGGTGCCGTCGCTGCGGTGGCCGCCGGACTGGGCCCGCTGGCGCTGGTGACCGATGCAGGAGGCTCCACCCGCCGCCCCGCTGCGCACACGGGCCTGGTCGGCATGAAGCCAACGCTCGGCCGCGTGCCGAACGCCTGGGGATTCGACGACCCCAACCACCTGCTGTCGGTGATCGGACAGGTCGGCCGCACGGTGGAGGACGTGGCCTTCCTGCTGGACGCGCTCACCGCCTGGGACCCGGCGGACCCGCTCTCCTCGCCCGCCTTCGCCGTGCCCGACGCCATGGCCGGCCTGCGCCGGCCGCCGGGAGCCCCGCGCCTGGCATGGTCGCCCCACCTGGGCTGCGGCCTGCCCGTGGACGCCGACGTGCTGGCCACGCTGGAAGCCGCCGTAGAACGCCTGCGCGGCGCGGGCTGGCAGATCGAGCAGGCCGACCCGGCCTGGCCCGAGGGCGCGCGCGAGTACCCCATGATCGCGCTGCAGCAGGCGGGCCTGGCCCAGCGTTTCGGCGGCATCTGGCGCACCCACCCCGAGCGGCTGGACCCGGACATCGGAGCACAGATCGAGCTGGGTTTCTCCATCACCGGTACGCGCATTGCCGAATTGCTCAAGCTGCGCGAGGCCTTCCACGCCAGCTTCACGCAGTTCTTCGACCGGTACGATGCCCTGCTTTGCCCCACCAGTCCCGTCGAGGCCTGGCCTCTGGGCAGCCCGGGCCCGGCCGAGATCGGCGGCCTGCCGGCCGGTCCGCGCGGGCACGCGGCCTTCACGCCGCTCTTCAACTATGGCGGCGTGCCAGCCCTGTCGCTGCCCTGCGGCACCGGCCGCAACGGACTGCCCGTGGGCCTGCAGATCGCGGGGCCGCGCTTCTCGGATGCCTTCGTGCTCCGGCTGGCCTGGCATGCCGAGCAGGTGCTGGGCACGGGCGCGCCCTCGCCCCTGATGGCCGGGTGAAAGCGC
>Ga0308159_1003928_pt1 | contig 14244 bp, 23 predicted proteins | sample PhyCR1_FD_201040 | JGI IMG/M metagenome (GOLD analysis project Ga0308159, IMG submission 201040) | Phyllosphere microbial communities from UC Gill Tract Community Farm, Albany, California, United States - DLSLC.R1 | ecosystem: Host-associated > Plants > Phyllosphere > Unclassified | place: USA... | reverse complement strand
CCTAACCCAACGCGAGCGGCAAAGTTCTGGAATGAATCTTTTGTAAATTTAATTAAGCCCATAACTTTCTCTTTTAAAGCTTGCCCCAAACATTGAGTTCAGCAATTTGTGGGTTAAAACAAATCATGACGCTATCTGCTCGGTTAGGTGATGCTGTGCCATCAGGTTGTTTGTTGACGAGGATCTTACCAACGCCATTTTTTGTATAGGTTGGTTGTGATAACTCAGTAGTGAGTAACGCCAATTCCTTCGCATCGATATCTTCAGTAGATAGTGAAATGATCATGTCAGGATCATAATCACGCCCTTCGATTGCTCTAAAAGTTTCCTGGAAGCGCAAACGTAATGACCACCAAGACTGAGCTTTAAGATTTGCGAAAAAGTCTTTATTCAGACGCTTTTCGACCATTTCGCCTTCAGGATCATGAACTGAACCAGATCCCCGGAAAGACTCTACATTTACTTCGGGTAATCCCAACTCACGGCGTTTTTCATTAATCACCCTGGCATCACCACGGCACCCAGCTCCAAGACCATCGGCATCATAGAACAACGTATCGATGGATTTCTCAAAGCAGAGATCCATCGCTTTTTGAGTTGTTCCGAAAATGTCATCTCCTTTACCTGACCATGTAGACAAGTAATTCATGACAACGCCATGGCGACCTGTAAATGAGTTTTTATCCTTACCTTCATCGGCAACATCCAAACCACCAATACGATCACCTGTAGGCTCAATATTGAGCTTAACGTGCGCATCTAATGAAGCTTGGATCCACGCACTAGGAATCAATACACCCTCCACTGAAGCGGCGTAGTTAATATCGACCTCTTGAGCAAGTACGACATCATCTAGTGTGGCCAGTTGTTTTTCATACCATGGGTAAATAACATTGCCGTTATATTTAACGGTCCAGTTCTTATCCGGGTTAGCTCGCCAAGGCATAGTAAATACGGCGTAACGCCCGCTGAATCTATCCTGGTGAAATCGATCACCAATACCATTAGGCGTGGATCCTTTAATGTGGACGTTGGTATTTTGTGAGATAGCAGCATCTACAGCTTCTTGCCGCTCTACAAATGCCCATTCGTCCAAAAAATACATGGTGGTACGTCCACCACGGCCAATATTGTCACCCGCTTCACCAGTAATAGTTGCGCCGTTATCCGGGTTAATGATTCGCATGTAGTTATCATGCACTTTCTCGACAAAGCCTTTTGGCTTCAACCAATTGGGCATTTTGCTGAACATGTCGCGGAATTTATGGAATAGGGTTTTGGGGTCACCCTTCTTATCCACCAATTCTTCCTTACGACTACCAACACCACCCGCAAAGCCTTCAACGAATAACCAACGATGCAAGAAAAAACCCAGCACAACGTAGCTCATCCCTTCATCACGGGATTTTTCAATTAGTCCGTGTGTTTGAGTGCTTTCACGTTCCTCTAGCCACGCTACAAGCTCAACCTGTTTAGGTCGTAATACAAAAGGAATATTTGCGGGTAATCCAAATGACATACCGCGCGGATCATATGTCCAGATCCAATTGTTAAACCAATGGACTGGATCTTTACGGCACTTGTATAACTCCGCCTGAATACTAAGTTCGTTTTGCTCGATTGCTGCCTTGTAGTAATAACGCCGTGTCATCTCGGTCATTACTTCTGGCAAGCGCACGTTAATAGTCCACTCTTTAATTAAAGGGGCTATTTCATCTAATGCGTATGTCATAGCTTTCCATTAATCACTAAGCGCGAAAGCTCTTGGGGTGTGAGTTTTGCTAATTCATCAGGTGTTAGAGCTGGAGGTGATGGAGTGTGAGTATTTTCTGTTTTAAGTGGTCCGCCACCAGCTCCAGTAATTTCAGTCTTATTCGTGTATAAGCCGCCCATTTCCTTTGCTGCTTGTTCTGCCCACTTGGGCGTCAGCATTGGATTGTCTGGAAATTTATCGACTAATTGCTGTAGTAGTTGAAGTCGGTAACGTTTATTGGCAATTGGAATTGCTTCTAATTCTTCATTGGCTATACGGCGATATTCAAAAAACTTATTTCGAAGCTCTTCACTTAACTCGAAACCTGCTCGTTTGGTAGGGTCATATCTTTCGCATTGTTGCGGTGACACTTCGACATTAAAAGTCTCTTTAACCTGCTTTGCTGTATTAGTTGGAGTTTCAAACTCAGCAAGAACCTTAACGATGAACAGCTTCACCTTTTTAGTAATACGTGCCATTTCCACCAATCCATCAACGTACATCAACGTAAATGGCAAAAAAAATTTCAAACCACTCTCAAAAGGCATGTACCACATGCCTGAGCAATTGAAGCTCTGCCAATCTCTGGTTTGCTATTTGCATAACGCGCCATTTCTTTTACATCCTCTGAAGCACCATAACGGCGAACTACACCATGAAATTCCTCAACATCATGTCCACGTAGATATAACTTTGGCTCCCCCATGGAGTTATATTCAAAGGTATTAGTGTCTTTATTGATCTTGTGACCTACATGGTATAGCTCATGTTCTACTAACGCACAAAAATCAGTATCATCCATAACCTGACACTTACGAGCATCCAGCGTAATAATGAATTTAGGCACGTCACCAAACCAATTAATCAATTGAAGTTCTTGCCGGTCTCGTTTCCAACCACCTACATTAATCATTACCTGTTCAGTTGTACCCATTACTTCACGCCCTTTCATTTCACACTTGGTATATGCCCACAGGAATGAAATTTTAGGTGGTCTAAAACAAATAATGTGATCATGATCCTTGTTGTAAAGCTTACTTGCTGGATCTAAGAACGTTTCTACAATCCACGGCCATAAATCTTCATTTGCAGGTTCAAAGTGCAATAAACCTTGCGTATTGGCATAGCCTATATTTTCTTCACAATCATTATCTTGAATTGGCGGGTAAGGTCTATTCATAAAAAACCCTCAGGCTTATTGTTGAGCCGTGCAATTAATTTATTTTGCTTTGCTATGGCCGAAAAAAATCGCTCATCTAAGTGAGCGATATCTTCTTGAGTTAAACCTTTTGTTGTACAGCTTCCCAAATGATTAAGCTCTCTCTGAAGCTGTCCAATCTCATAAGTGATTTTTTGAAATTCAGTCATATACGCTCCAAACAGGCAATAAAAAACCCACCAATTGGTGGGCTTCATTTTTCTTTAATCAAAATCAAGAAAGGTATTTGTATTTTTCAGCTAGATATTTGCCGGCGATATCTGTTGTTTCCATATATGGCAATTCAGCACAAAGCCAAAACCGATATGTATTTGCACCAACAATGTAACTCTGGCGGTTGTATGTTGATTGTTTACTTGCATCTATTTCACTGGCTTCAAAGTAAGTACCTTCGCGGCCCTCTACAACTTCACCATCTAAATCACCGCCAATACAAATATACATTGCAAGCTTCCATAAAATTATGAATAGCAGCTTAACATATAAAGTAAAAAGCCCCGCCAATAATCGATATTTAGCGGGGCCTCATGTGCCGCAATACGTTCGGCAAATTAAAAATTTAAATCGGAAGTAAAGTTTATACTTCTTATTAAGTGGATAAATTGGTTGTATTCATCTTCACTATCGAATGGAAACTCTACTTCTGAACCATCCGAAAAATTAACCAATACGGAGCTAAGGTCTATACTTGATTCTATTTTGACTATTTGATCAAGATTATAATGACATGTACCAACTTGATAGAATTTAGGCAGATTACCCATTTCTTATTCCTGTTTAATTTTATTTAGAAAATTATAGGGCCTAAGCATAAAATTTCATAATTCATTCAAAACAAAAAAGCCCACCGTTTGGCGAGCTCTTAAATTCATTCTGGCGATTACTTTACATTTCGCCCATTTTAGAAATCTTTATACTCAAGTGTATACCCAACTGTCAAGCACAAGTTAGTTGATTATCAGGAAGTTCAAAACGGAAAGAGCGAGAAATACGCGATCTTATTTCATTTTCCCACTGTGCAACTATAGACTCTCCAAACTGTTCATACTTTTGGTAGCTCTTGATATAAGCTGTTTTAGTAGCAGCAATATTAGCTATTTTCATTTTTTCATTTAATGTATATGGGCGCTTTCCTGTACCGTCGCATTTAGAGCAAAACTCCGCACCGTTTGGGTATCCTTTCAAATTAAAAGTTTCTAACTTACCTATGCCCTGACAAGATCCGCACATAGCCTTAACAAATAAATGACTACGTAGAACTATCTCAGCTATTCCTTTGGCAAGATTTGTAAGATCACCTTGAGCATTCGTTGGTTTAAATTTCTTCTTAGTCATTTCTTGATGGATCTTAACCGCTAATTTGTTTCGTGCACGGAAAAAATCACCAGACTTAATTTCGCCACGAACAAACTCTACCTTGCCAGGTATATCTTCAATACGGCGCTCTGTCTGAAAATTAAAATCAAACTTACTCACAAAAGTCTCAGTTTGCTTCTGAGCTGGAGTAATGATTGCAATACGTTCAAAATCAACTTTCTCAACAAGCAAAGTAGCCCATAATTTTGCATCAGAGGATAAAAGCCCCAGCTCCCCTAAAACAATATCCTTGGAAATTTTCTTTCCTTCAGCTTTGCCCTGGGCAATAGCAAGGCGAAGTAACTCAATAAAATCAAACTTTTCAACTAACATAATCGCCTTCCTATTTACCCTTTACCATTATTAAAAAACAACTTATTAAAACCTTCGTTCACATCAAAACTTTGCATATCGCCCGAAAACAAGCATTGCTGCATCTCGTGCATGTTCATTTGTACGTTTTGCCCACCCTGTTAGTTTTAAAAAATACTTTGCATCTGTTTTTGTTTTATTCGCAGCTGGTTGAATCATCTTGTACTTCAAGCCTTGTTCGATACACCACTGCTCCCAAATCTGTGCATCACGCTTGACTGATCCAATCCCTTCACGAACACCAGCACCACTACGAGCTTGTCTTGCATCTGCATTACCGAACCAGGTGCGTAAACGTGCATCTTCGATATACAGCATGATGTTTGCCTTACCATGTAAATCAACAAGCTCTAATACTTTGCTCATAGCTTGAGTAATTGTGAGAGAACCAACATCCTGAAGCTCACCCCCTTTCCCTTGGTCAATGGCTACAGCAAAACCAGTATGCACCCCAGTATCAACCCCGATTAACACCTTGCTCATTAAGCCCCACCCTTATTTAAACGATCCAATTCATTAGCAAAATGGCTATACATCTGAGACTTTTCAAAATCTCTAATACGACTTAATTCGTGTGCCTCAACTCTGTACTTCTGAGCCATTTCACTTATTGATTTTTTAAGCTCATCCACATTCGCTTGTTGTTCTTTTTGAATCTCCCAAGCCCACTTTCCAGATTTACCCTCAAACTCACTCATGGCTAGCTCCTTTTGTTTGAGTTTTAAAACCCATCTCGATTAAGTACGGAATAAACGGTTTTTGTTGCTCTGGATCTACCAGCTTTTGAGCCATGCGTTTACCTGCATCCATCCAAGATTCCCCGCTATGACAAAATGAATCTTTAAAATCTGGATGATTCACAAGAAGTCGAGCAAACATAAAAAGCTGTTTGTCAGAGGCAAAAGTTATTACCTCCGGCAATGTGTTTTCAGAATAGGATTGTTGGCCATTTGAGTTTTTGTTTTCAAAAGAGCGTGGTGCTGGTGTTTTCATCTTTGCGTATTTAGCGCGAGCTTTAAGCATCCACTCTGCAAAAAATTTAACCATGTAATCATCGGAGTGATTGCGATCTTCGTTAAACCCGTTAAATGCTTTTAACTCTCTTTCAAACCAGTGAGCATTAAAAATCTCGTTGGTATCGATTGATGGATTGATTGAACAAATTTCATATTTCAAATTTTCCAAAACAAACCACGTATTTTTTTTATTTTGATAGTTTCTTTTGATAGTTGTATTTTGTGGGTTAAAAATTTTAACCACTTGAGGTAAAAATTCTTTACCACTTGCGGTAAAAATATTTAACCACTTGCCGTTTGTGGTGGTAAAAAAATTTAACCATCTTGGGTTATCCACACAACTATGCACAGGGTAAAGGTGGTAAAGATTTTTAACCAGTACCGTACTTTCTCCATTCGTTTTTAAGTAAAACCCGTTTACTTTGTGATCTAATTTAAGACCATATCCAAAGTGGTTAAAATTTTTAACCACCTCTTTATTGAACAATATAAATGTCTTAACTAAGATTTTTCGGGTCGGAAATTTAATTAGATTACCTAAATAATAAGCATCTACTGGTGAATAAACATTTCCATATTTAGATTGATGGTGTTTTTTAATCAAACCCACGTTTTCTAATTCAGTTAAACATTTAATTACAGTAGGACGGCTTTTTAAAGATAAACCTTCTAATTGGCGCAAAGAAAGCGCATCACTCTCCTTTGTCCAACCGCGTGTTTTGCGAATAATTAACAGATAGATCTTCACTGAAGCATCACTAATTTTATTCATGGCTTCGTCAACAAATGCGTTAGCCACCATAAAAGAATTGGGTGTAAATTTACTCATGATGTAAGTACCTCATGGCTTTAATACTTTTTGAGTTACTCACTAGAGTTCACCTTCCTCAATGATTTGAATGAAAGTTCCTAAGTATCGGATCCGCTTAGCTCTATAAAGGCTCGAGATAATTACTCCAGCGTGATAAAGATTAATTCCGTGTACACCATGTTGATCTACAAGCGATTGCATAAACTCATCACGTGTTACGGCAGCGTTATTTACATCACGGCTTTGACGAGCTAAATTTTTCTTACGACCATCCAACAAACCTGACAGAGTTCTTAAAGCAGGCTCATGCCAAGATTGATAACTTTGCTGGCGCTTTTGTTCTAAAAGTTTGTCTTTAGTCGATTGATTTGATAAATTAGTTTGCATATTCATTGACCTCAAAATTAATGAATCGAAACCACTCCTGTTCCCGCAGGTAGTGGTTTTTTAATACCCAAGTTTTTCTTTTTGAACGCTGATTTCGTCATGAAATAAGTCGTCTACTGTTTCAATACGATTCATCCAGCTTTTAGACATAACTAAAAGTGCTGCAACTCTTTCTTTATCGATACTTTGATAATCTTTTGGTACCACCTTCAATCCAAGCAAACTCAATAGCTCGCAAAACATTTCAATTTCATTTAAACCATTGTTTTTCTCAACTGTTTTAAGGCGAGTTATAGTGCTTGGATCAACTTTTAATTGTTCCGCAATCTCTTTCTGATTGCCTGAATCAAGACCATGCATTATTCGTGAAACGTCATTTCTGGCGCTTGCAGAGAGATCAATTGATAATTTGCTCATAGTTATTCCTAAGCGGTTAAGACATCTAGGTTTGCTTTAAGCTTTCCATTGGTTTGGACTTGTAAAACTGCTTGAGTTCTAGCTGGTATTCCGTTGTTCTCCCATTTCCATAGAGTCACAGTTGAATATCCAGTTTTTTTAGATAACTCTTTTTTGTTTTTACAATCGTGATAAGTCATTAAGTCACTAAGATTCATGGTTACACCAAATTAACTATAGTTAATATTTGGAATTTACCACTTGTTAACCATAGTTTCAATACTGTGTATTAACATTAGTTAATGTTTTTGGAAATTTTGTTATGTCTTTACACCAACGCATTAAGCAGAAATTAGATGAGAAAAAGCTAAAAGCTGCTGACCTAGCACGAGCAACTAAGAAATCACCAGTTGCTGCTAAAAAATGGCTTGATGGTGTAAGTGTTCCTACCGCTGATAATTTAAAAGTTATTGCAAAGTTTTTAGATGTCTCGGATGATTGGTTGTTATATGGTGGTAAAGAAGAACCAAAAATTGATAATAATATTTCTAAGAAAGCAGCGACATTAGCTCCTGTGCTTTCATGGGTTCAGGCAGGTCTTTTTACGAATGTGCAATCTGTAGACCTTTCACAAGTAGAAGAGTGGCTTCCTCTTCCAGACGAGTGTTCTAATTGTTTTTATTTAAAAGTTCAAGGCGTTAGTAATCAACCTGACTTTTTGGAAGGTGATTACATTCTGGTTGATCCAGATGTTTACTATAGCGACATGCAGTCTGGCGATATGGTTGTAGTACGAAGATTTGAAGATGCAACTTTTAAAAGACTAGTAATCGAAACAGATGGTTCTCGCTTTCTACAAGCTCTAAACCCTAAATTTGAACCAAATATTATTCCTTTGGATGAGCATTGTCATTTTGTGGGTCAAGTAGTTGACTGCATGCGATATACATACAGAGCAAAAAGAAGATCAAGACCAAGTTAATAATTGATAAGAAGTATAGAACTATACCCAACCCACCACTATGGTGGGTTTTCTTTTAGTTAATAAAAATTAAGTGATGGTTAATAAAAATATTAACCAATGTTAACTTTACTATTGACTAAAAAATTAACCATAGTTAATATTTATCTCGTAAATAACAAAAAAGCACACCGACTCTCTGACCTTTCGATGTGCTTTTGCAACTTGCGAGATCAATTATGAACGTAAATGCAATTCCATTCAACCATATCAAAGTTACGGGTGTTACAGCTCTTGTTTTGATTGCTGGTTTAGCTTCTTGTGAATACAAGACAGCTCAATCTAGTTTGGCAACAAATACCCAGACCTTTACACCGCAAACTCAACCAAGTTCATACGGCGTTCAAACGGCCCAGATCACAGGTAAGACGTCAGGTATTGCAGTCATCAAACTTGATGGCTTCCGAGTAAACGTAAGCTTTGACTTTGAGTCTCATCCGGATAGCTACGGCGTACCTGGTTCAGAATTTACAGCAGTTGATGTAACTCAGCTCACAATTAATGAAATTACAGATGTAAACGGTAAGTCATACAACGATTTCACGGATTACAACGATCACCGCAATATTAATGCCCTTCTTAAAGGCTTCATCGAAAAAAATCGTTTGGTGGAGGCTTAATCATGCAAAAAGTTAAGCATCATCCTGACGGCTATAAGTCTTATTTAGGCCGTGACAATACTGGCCTCTACTCTGTTCGCATTGGTTGGGCTGTTTATGCATCAAATGCTAATGGCTCGGTTCTTTACAAGATCAAGGAATCAGTCAAAACGCCTTTAGATGTGGCCAAGTTCCAATCTGAATATCCAAAAGTTTGGGAAGTACTTACACAAGAGATCAGCTTTCAACGTAAGAAACAGTTAGCTATCGATCTTCGTGAATCAAATATTCCTGCGTATGACCGTGCTGCTTACAAGCAAAAACGCGGCTTCACTGGCTCAAGATAAGGATAATAAAAATGACAACTGAAAACTCAAAAGACAACTTACATATCTGGAATGCAGTTAAGCAAACACCTACCAATTTTCTTAAAAAGATTGAGTTTGGTTATTTGAAAGGCAAATCAGATATTAACCCTCAATGGCGTTTAATGGCTATGACTCAGGCCTTTGGTCCTGTTGGCCATGGCTGGACTTATAGACACGTGCGTTTGTGGTCTGAAACTGCACCAGATGGAACTATTATGGCCTTTGCTGAAGTGGCAGTTAAAACCAAAATTGAAGGTGTTTGGGGTGAGGAATTTTTCGGCAATGGAGGTTCCGCAATTGTAGAAGTTCAGAAAGGTAAATTAGTTGCGATTGATGAGGGTTATAAAAAGGCAGTTACAGATGCGCTGGGAGTGGCGTTCAAAGCAATTGGTGTAGCAGCTGATGTTTACTTAGGTAATTTTGATGGCAGTAAATACTTGTATAACTATGACTATGCATATCTAGAACAAAACACTACTGTGCCCGCAACTCAAAATAACTCTAACCCTAATGCTCAGCCAAAGCGTACGCAGGATCAACTTTATCAAGATGCTTTAAAAGCTATTAAAGATGCTCCTGATACAACAATCCTTAAAGCTGCGGCAAATCGATTTAAAGGTACTACTTACGAAGCTGGCATTAAAAGAGCCTGTCGAGCTCGTGCAGATCAAATGGGTTGGAAAGCTAATCCAAGCCTCAACCAGCAACAAAACCAAACCCAACAACTCCACCACTGATTAAAGGCAGGAAATAAACATGACTAATTTAATTTCAAACCAAGAAGCCTTTAATGCTTTGATGTCCGGCAAAGTTATTCTTTGCCGCCACATCGATGGTGAGTTTGATACTTTGGATCAATTCCCGGCTACTGTATTTTCTTTGCCTGGCTATGAGTATTGTATCCAACTGCCAAAAATTGAATTGGCCGGGATTACATTTACTCAACCACTCACCCTTGATGATGTTAAGCCAGATCAAGACATTTATCTTATTGAGCCAACTGGCAGTATTTATTGGTACAAATTCAATGAAACAGCAGCTCTCAAAACAGCAGTTTCAAATGGATTTGCTCAAGCAGATATAGAAAATGCTCGCCTCCAGTTAAAAGCATTTTGTGCAGCCGTTGGTCGTGATGTTGATACAAATGAAGCTCGTGTCGTACCTATTGGCGGTGCAGAAAAACAAAAAACAGCTAAGAAAAAATCTTCAAAGACTGCTACTCCAAAACAAGTTGAGGAAGTTAAAGCTGAGGATCCAATTCATACAGAAGTTTTGGAACCCTCTTCGACTGATGAAATCGCAACATCTCAAGCTTCAAACAATCTTCAGCATCAAGCTCTATTAGATGCTTTGCAAATTGCCAATACTGAGCAGGAAGTCGAAAACATTTGTTCAGGTCTTGAGAAAGAAGGCTTTACGCAAGAGCAATTAAATGAAATTGAAGCTGCTAAAAAAGCTCGATTGACTGAGCTGGATTTTATTGAAATGGATGCAGCTGATACAGCAAGTGAGCAAGTATTTTCTGTTTTATACGACTCATTTATCGGCGAGATTGAATCGTGCACTTCAGCTGAAGAACTACAAGCGGTAAAGAGGAAAATTGGTGCAAATGGGCATTTAGAAGATCAAGAACGTGACTATTTAATGAAAGTTATACAAGAGACAACTTTCAACGATAAAACAACTTCGGCACCCAAAGCAGTTCTTATAGGTCTAATTGATCATGCAAATACATTGGATGAGTTGGCCAAAGTTAATGACACCATTTTAGCAAGCTCAAAAAATCTTACATCTGAAGATTTAAGCGAATTGAAAATTCAGAGCGAGCAACGCAAAGAACAGCTTTCACAGCTTGATTTAATTGATTCTGATCCGGCTTACGCTTCGTTCGCATACTCAGAAGAACTAGTAGACGAATTAGCATTTGATATAGATATGGCTGGAAGCGCTGAAGAAGTTAATGAGATCTTTGAGCGCACTCGTCAATGGTCAGAATCACAACGCAAACCTTTACTAGATGCTTCGTATAAGCGCCTTAAAGAGCTTAATGATAGACCTTTAATTGAGCGCATCCACGCTGCACAGAATATTGATGTTTTACGCTCTTTATTCGCCGAGATCCGTTTACTTGAAAATGGAACTCTAAAGTATGACGCAATGACAGCTTATAAAAACCGTGAAGCTCAATTACCTGGTGCACCAATGGAGATAAGCCAATGAAATATCGCTACTCAACTTTGACACGCATTTTACTGGTGATAGGCGCACACATGAACCACCAGTTCGACAACGTTAATCCTTCTGAAATCGATGCTTGCTTAGTGAATGTGAAATTCAAAGAAGCCACATGGAGAAAGTGAAAATGAGTACTGCAGCTGAACTTAGAAAAGCCAATGAAATGACTAATTTCAAAAAATACAAAGCAAAGGTGTATGAAGCCCTGGCAAACGATACTTACGGTTTAACCGTTTCTCAGTTGGCAACGGTATGTAAACTAAGTGCGAAAACTATCAAACAGATTTTGGCCGAGCTTGATGTGGAGAAAAACGGCGATGTTTATTTATTAAAGAGTAAGCAACCGGTCCAATCCACACCACAGTTTCCAATTTATGATAATTGGCTTTCTAAAAATATGACCACCCTTCGCCAGGCTACAGCTCACCTAAGTAATAACGATGTTAATGACATTATTGAGGTTGCAGGACGTTTAATTTGGGAAGCGTCAAAAAACCAGGCGAATTTAGGCTGGATTTCAGTTGAGGAACAATTACCTGATATTGAAACAGATGTCCTGGTTTTATTTAAAGGAAACGTTATACAAGCTGGACTTTATCAAGGTGATGAGGGTCTTGCCTGGTGGAGTGAGCTCCTTGACGGATGGGATTTAGATTTTGAAAGGGTTACCTGTTGGAAGCCATTAATTGATTTACCTGGTGAAATTGGAGCTGTGGGATGAGTGAACTTACAGCTAAAGCTGCGGATGAAATCATCAAAATTTGCAATGAATTGATCATCGATAATATTGAAGGTGAAAAAGCTGTAGCTGAGTGGCGATGTCAAAGAATTGAAAAATTAGAATCTTGGGCTAAAGCAATCAGAGATGCTAATCGTAAATTAGAAATTAAGGAGGTTTAAATGTCTTGGTATTCTTTAAGACAACTAGCTAAGGAACTTGGTATGGCTCCAAATACTTTTAAAAAATATTATTTGGAGGAGTTCCCGCCAGATCGAGAGTCCAAAACTTACAAAGGATGGACTTCTCAATCCGTAGCTAAAATTAAAACTGCAATTCAAGGCGCTAAATAAGCGCCTTTATTGATAAAATGTATCAATATTTACATCTATTTTTCCTATTTTCATATGACTGCCAAATGGTCTCTCAATTTTTATTACTACCGGTGCTTTAAAGTCAAAATCCATATAACAAGACCAGTCATCTCCATTTTCAATATCAATTCTATTGCCATATTCTAATAGACAATATGTATTACCTGAAACAGTAAAACTTACTCTTGAGGAATCAATTTCCATATTGATGAATTTGTTTGCTTTAATTTCTTCTACAGATGCTCTAGCTGCAATCAGATCAATATTTTCAACATATTCCATTACTGCTTTATTTAGCAGTCTCTTATCAAGATACGTGATGATATGTTTGAAAAGCTTATTTCTAACCCTTTTAATAAGCCTTACAACTTTTAAAACAGCATCGAAACATTGATTTGCACGATCTTTGGTATCATCCACGGATAAATTATAAGTGTGCTCTTCAATATGAGTGAAACTATTTAAAACTTCTATTTGTTTCAAGAGAGTAGTGCAAGCCTTTTCAATTGATTTATCTAGTCGAAACTGCTTTAAAAGAAAATCTCCAACACCACCCTGAATGGCGTATTTATAACGTTGTCTACGAGTTATTTTGTCATTAGGTTCCTTTAATGCTGGATACCAAGAACATTTTCTTATTTCTTTTTCAGGAGATAATCTATGAAAAAGGATTCTTAACATTTCTCTCATAGCATAAGAAAAATTGTTAAATGTTAGACTATGATGATTTTCTAAATTTAAGATAGCTGAATCTAATAGATTATTTTCAAAATCACCTTCTAAATATTTTTTAAATTCTTTTATTTTATTTTTTGGAATCATTTAGCCATTTCTCCACTTCATTTGCATACCAAGTCATTAGCCCTACTCGCTCATCCCAATATTCAGCGCGGTTATAAATTTTGCTTGTTTTATCAGCTTTTGTTGATTTGTTCACGTGGGCAATTTGATAGTCGATCACCTCACCACGGAATAATTTACTTTCATTAGCATGAGTCGAAAAAAGTGAACGAAAACCATGGGTAACCATTTTATCTTCGTAGCCCATTCTTTTTATCATGGTTAGTACCGACTCAGAGGTCATATACTCATAAGGCTTTCCACGTTTTTTAAATATATAACCGTCATCAGTTTTTACGCTTTCGAGTTCCTTAAATAATGCATAAATCTGGGGTACTAAGGGAACCATTAATTCTTTTCTTCTTTTCATGCGATCAGCTGGAATAATCCAAATCTTATTTTCAAAATCTAGTTCGCCAGAATCCCATCTAGCTTTTAATAATTCTGTTATACGCGTTCCTGTATAACAAACTAGAAGCATTGCCATTTTAACTATGGAACTTGAATGGCTTGCTTGCATGCGTCTAAAAAATTCAGGCATTTCGCTTGCAGGTAAACAAGGATGGCTGTCAGATTCATATTCAGGAATTACATCTTCCACCAATGTACATGGATTACGATCTGCATAATCTGAGGCAATCGCAAAATCAAAAACCTGCTTGCCAAGTCTTAATGCACGACTTGCTGTTTCTAAAGTGCCCTTTGCAACAATTTCCTTAATTTTCTTCGATATGTGCTTTCTTTCAACTTCATTAATTGGAAGATTTTTAAAGTCTTCG
>Ga0308159_1003927_pt1 | contig 14246 bp, 14 predicted proteins | sample PhyCR1_FD_201040 | JGI IMG/M metagenome (GOLD analysis project Ga0308159, IMG submission 201040) | Phyllosphere microbial communities from UC Gill Tract Community Farm, Albany, California, United States - DLSLC.R1 | ecosystem: Host-associated > Plants > Phyllosphere > Unclassified | place: USA... | reverse complement strand
GCGTTCGACGAGTTCTTTTCGCAAAACGAACATTTCTGCGTTTCGGGGAGAGGGTCCGGCCGGCGGCCGGCGACCTCGAACAAGTGCTTGGTGTAGTGGGCTGGTCAGATCTCGCGGAGTCTTGCTCGCCCCGGAGAACGGTGCGGCGGCTCGATAGCCCCTGATTGCTCGGCGAGGATGGCGGCTCAAAACGCTCTGCCCATTCGTGCGCGTCGCCGCGTAATGGCCGGCGGTGATCGCGGGCCAGGCGCCCTTCGGTGCGTCCGGCCCGTGCAGACCGAAAATCGACAACTCACCGTCGGGTGAAATGGTGAGTCAACCGCGCGCCGCACATCCCGCACCGGCTCCAAAGCCCCCCTCACGGATTGCACCTATCGCACGTGGCCGGGTCGGCCTCACGCTGGGGCCGCCGGCGCTCGCGCTGCTCGTTGCAGGCCGGGCAGCCGTCGACGTCGATGCGCACCTGCGAGGTGGCGTTGCCGCACGCGCCGCAGCGGAGTCCGCGCACGACGCCCACCGGTCCGAAGCCCGGGCAGCCGCACCCCGGGCACGGCTCGGCGAGCCGGGCCGCGAGCAGCCACGACAAACGACGCAGCACCCGCCGCCGAGTGGGGTTCATGTGGGCGCGGAGGTCGGGCTCGAGCTCGACGGGGCCGCGGCGGAGCAGGGCGTCGATGACCGCGGCATCCTGGATCCCTTTCTGGATCCCGGTGGCGGTGCGCGCGACGACGGCCTGGTGCGGGAAGCCCGCGCGGGCGAGGTATCGCTGGGCCTCGCTCTCGGTGCGGACGGTGCGTGCGGGGGCGATGTGCGTGTATTGCCGGATGCCGTGGCGCACCCGGATGCCGCGTTCGACGTCGATGAACACGGCGAGCTCCTCGTGCACCATCGGGCCGAAGCCCCCGAGCGCCGGGGCGTACGACGCCTCGGTCGCCAGCCCCGTGGACGTGCCGAGCTCGAGAGCGGCGCCCCGGGCCTTGGCGGTGGCCGCCTGCTCGGGGGTGCCCGCCCTCGGCACGTCTCGGGTGAACGTGCCGAGGGAGTCCGTGTCGAGCTGCGTGGTGGGGACGACGCCCGCGCCGAGCCACCGGGAGAATGCCGGGGCGAAGGCGGCCTCCTTCCCGTGCAAGGTGCCCACCGCGATCGTCTCGCCCGAGTACGCAGAGCGCGGGTGACTCGACGCGGGGCCCATCAGGCGAAGTAATCCGCGCGGCTGACCGACGTCGGCGAGACGAACATCACGCCGGAGGCTTGGTCGAGGAGGGGCCGGATGCCGGCGACGATCGCGTCCGCCTTCTCGGGCGCCACGACCGTGACGAGCAGCGTCAGGGTGTCGTGGTCGTTGAAGAGCAGGCGGCCGCCGCGCGGGCCGTGGTGGCCCACGCCGGCGACACCGGTGATCGCGGTGTAGCCGCGCGCGCCGAGCGACTGCATCAGCGCGGACACCTCGGCGACGTCGTCGCTCGCGACGACCACCTCGATCTTGGTCATCGGGGTCAGTTCGGACAGGCTCATCAGCGGATCTCCTTCGTGGTGGATTCTTCGGTCGCGGCGGGGATGCCGGAGGGGTCGGGGGCGTCGAGGTCGTCGGCCTGCCAGCCGTAGCGGCCCCACCGCATCCAGCGGGCGCTGTCGTGCTCGCGGACGCGCAGAGTGATCCAGCGGTTGGTCACCAGGGTGCGGACGGCCTCGGAGGCGTCGATGATGGCGTTCACCCGGGCGAGCGGGGCCTCGACGAACACCTGCAGCCGGATCGGTTCGTGCCGGGCCGCGCGGCCGACCCCCACCGACTGCCACGGCAGGCCGAGGCGAAGGTCGCCGCCGTAGCCCGAGAGCACTCCGACGGCGCCGACGACGTTGTGCAGGGGCTTGGGCCCCGCGCCGAAGCGGTCGGGGGCGACGGTCGACGCGGAGTACTGGGCATTGATCCACTGCGCCACGATCATCGGTGCGGTCAGGATCGTCTCGAGGCCCGCGCCGTCGGGGTCGGCCGCCGCGTCATAGCTGTGCAAGAAGGCGCGGCGCCCCAGGTCGGCGCCCGCGGTGATCGAGCGCGGCCCCACGATGAAGGCGGCGTTGCCGACCAGCCCCCACTCGGCGTACGACTCGGCCCAGTCCGCTGACCGGCGCGCGGTGTCGCGGATCGCGCCGTGGCGGCCGCCCGCTCCGGGCAGGCTCGCACAGCGTTCGGCTGTGTTCCCGGCGCGCGCGGTCTCGAGCCGCCGGGTGAGCTCGAGCACGATGGTCTCGTGCGTGGCCGGGATGGCCCAGGGCTCGAGCAGGGTGACCTCGTCGGTGACGGTGTCCATCTGCGCCGCGACGAAGAGCGTGTCGGCGGGAATCGAGATCCCGCGGGCGGCGAGAGCGTCGCGTGTTTCGGGGTCGTTGAAGATCATGGCCGCCGCCCGAGCGTTCGGCTCGCCCTCGTGCCCCCCGCACGCCCCGCACTGCAGCGACGAGGCGAAGGGGTTGTTGGTCACCGATGCGCCGTGTCCGGTGAGCAAAACGATCGGCGCGAAGGCGTCGACCAGGCCCATCATCCGCAGCGCCGTCTCGGCGTACAGCACGCGCTCCTCGAGCGTGAAGACGACGTTCGCGTCAACGTGCGTCGACGGCTTCGAGGGGCGCATCCGCGATACCAGGGCCCGCCAGCCCTCCGGAGCGAGGGTCCGCACCGCGCTCGCGGCGCCCAGCACCCACCCGGCGGTCTCGGCGAAGGCGTAGGGCGCGACGGCGGACTCCTTGAGCGCGTCGATCGTGGCATCCCGCTCCACGCTCGCCGCATGCTGCCGCTTCCAGCGGGCGATCGCGTCGCGCTGCACGGACGATTCGGTGATCGCGACACGGGGGGTCAGCAGCACCGGGCACGACGCGACCTCCGCGGAGCCGTCGGCGGGCCGGAACGAGATGGGAGCGGCGAAGAAGCCGGCGAAGCCGAGTGTCTCGACCCCGCCCGCGGCTTCGAGGTGCCGGCGGAAGCTCTCGGACCGCGTGTCGATGCAGAACACCGCCTGCGCGAGCGGCCGCTCGACCGGCGCGCTCGGGCGCAGCACCGGCGCGGTCGACGGGGCGAGCTCGCGCGCGATGCCCCTCTCGAACGCCTCCTGCCAGACGGCGAGCCGCGCCGCGGGGTCGATGAGCGCAAGGACGGGCCGCAATGCGGCGCGCACCTCGCCGTCGGTGGCGTCGACGCCGAGGGCGAGAGCGACGGCGCCGACGCGGGCGGTGTCGTCGGCCGGAACCTCTTCGCTCGCAGCCCGCGCGGGAAGGGCGGCGTCGGCGGGCAGGAGCAACCGCTCGAGCGTCACGCGGATCGCGACCAGCGAAGTGAGGTCGGCACCCGTCGTGCCGGCGTGCCGGACGAGCGCCGCCCACCCCGGCAGCGCGAGCACGTGCGCACACAGGAAGGACTCCGCGGCGGCCGCGTCGAGCTCCCATCGGGTCAGCGCTTCGCCGACAGCCGCGGCCGGGTCGTCGGGAGAGCTCCGGATGCCGCTGCGCACCCGCCGCGACAGGGTCGGGTCGAGCGCGGCCACGCGCCGCCACGCCGCCCACATGCTCTCGCCGTTCGTCCGCGACCAGGGCGCCGAGCCCAGCGCGGCGGCGGCCCACCGCGCGGTGAGGTCGTCGACCCGCGCGTGGACCCGCGGCGAGATCCGTGCCGCCGGTGTCGGCTGCGGGGACGCCGCCGTCATCGGGGGAGCGACGAGCAGGTCGTGCCGGAGCACCTCGCCGACGGTGGTGGCGAGGCCGCCGACGCGCAGGACGCGGGGCGAGCCCGCCTCGGGCACGGTGAAGCGCAGAGCCGCTTCCAGGTCGTCGCTCGAGATCCGCCCCTGGGCGTGCAGGTCGCGGAACCGTTGCTCCGGAAGAGACAACAGGATGCCGTGGTCTCGCGCGATCCGCCCGATCGCCTCTTCCCAATCGAGGTTCTCGTAGCCGGCGACGGGGTTGCGGGCGATGAAGGTCTCGAGGGGGAAGTGCGGCGAGATGCGGCGGCCGGCGGCGATGATCCAGCCCCGGATGACCGCGGGCGAGGGAGGGGAGGTGAGCGTGGTCATCAGAATCTCCGGTACTCGAGGGGGCCGTCGGCGGGCGCCGGGGTCCAGGGCGTGTCGATGCGGGGCGCGGTCGGGGGCAGGGGTGGTCGTCCCCACGAGAAGGCGAAGGCGAAGAGGCGGTCGGCCGATCGGCCCGAGCCTCGCGCGGCGAAGCCCGAGGCGGCGGCGATCACGAAGACCGCGACGGCGAATCCTGGAGGCACGGGGGCGGCAGCGGTGATCGGGGCGAGGGCTTCGGCGGCGGGGAAGACCACCGCGAGATAGGCGGCGGTGACCGCGGCCAGACCGACGAGCAGGGCCGCGCGGGTCGCGGCCGGCGATGACCCCCCGCCGATCCGCGCCCCGGCGATCACCGCGGTGGCCCAGGCGAAGAGGAGGAGCACGGCCGCGCCGTGAGTCATCGAACCGGATGCCGCCAGCGCCGCCGCCCCGGTCAGGAGTACGACCGCGCCGCCGACGACGGCGCCGCCGCGGGAGGGCGCCGGAAGCGCGATCGCCCGGCCCTTCAGTGCGTGCTCGACCGCGGAGCCGGCGCCGAGGAACAGGCTCGCCTTGTAGAGCGCGTGACCGATCGCGTGGACCAGGGCCACTCCGAAGGCCCCGAGCCCGCAGGCCAGGAGCAGGAACCCCATCTGCGCGGCGGTGGACTGCACGAGGCGGCCCTTCACGTCGGGGCGCGTGAGCATGGCGAGGGTGGCGACGATCATCGTGATCGCGCCGGCGACGGCCACCACCCAGGGGCCGACGGTGGAGGGCACCGCTGCGTAGCGGAGCAGCAGCAGGGCGCCCGCGTTCACGAAGCCCGCGTGCAGGAGCGCCGAGACGGGAGTGATCGTCGCCGCGGTGGCGGGGAGCCAGCCGTGCAGGGGGAAGGAGCCCGCGCGGGCCACGGCCGCGACCGCCACGAGCAGGCTCACCACCGTTGCCGAGGTGGCGTCGAGACTCCCGAGCGCGGCCAGCGAGACGGAGCCGGTGGATGCCACCGCGACGACGACGGCCGCCCAGAGGGCCGTGTCTCCGAGCAGCAGGGCGACCGTGCTGCGCGACACCGCGATCCGGGTCTGCGGCCCGGCGCCGCCGGTCGAGATGAGGGCGATCATGCTGACCGTTCCGATCGTCCATCCGGCGGCGAGCAGGACGACGTCGTTCGCCGCGATCGCGGTGGTCGACCCCGCGGCGGCGAGAGACGACAACGCGAAGAAGCTGCGCGAACGGGGGTCGCCGCGCAGGTTGCGGCTGGCGTAGGCCTGCACGACCACGGTGAGCGCGACGACCAGCAGCGCGAGAGCGGCACCGGCGATGTCGTCGTCGGCGGCGAGGGCCGACGCGAGGCCCACGGTGGCGAACACAGCGGCGACCGTGGCGAGCCAGGCGGCGGGGGAGCCCGGGGTGTGCCGACGCGCGACATCCGGGAGGAGGGCGGCGACGACCGCGGCGAGCAGCGCGGCGATCGTGAGCGGGGCGAGGAACGACATGCGCAGCACGTTACATGCAAAAAATTGCCGGTGTCAAAAAACAGGTAACAAATAACCGGTGCTTTGATTCCGGTACCGCGGGTCAGTAGGCTGTGGCGATGACGACATGGACGTTCCTCACCAACCACGCCCATGTGTTCATCTACGTCGCCCGCGACCCCGGTGCCCGCGTGCGAGAGATCGCGGATGCCGTGGGTATCACGGAGCGCACGGCGCACGGCATCCTCGCCGACCTCGTCGACGCCGGGTACCTCAAGCGCGAAAAGGAGGGTCGACGCAACCGATACGAGTGCGTCGAGGACCTGCCGTTGCGTCATCCGATCGAGAGCGATCACCCCGTAGGGGCGTTGCTGCAGGCACTGCGAGGCTGACCCGCCTCTTGCGCGAGTAAATCCTCGGCGCTAACGTGCAACCAAATGGTTGAACAACCGAGCGCAGCCGACATCGACCGGGTCTTCCACGCCCTGGCCGATGCGACCCGTCGCGACATCGTGCGGCGCACCCTCGTCGCCGAGCAGTCGGTGTCGGAGCTCGCCGCGGCGTACGCGATGTCGTTCGCCGCCGTGTCGAAGCACATCGCCGTGCTCGCCGAGGCGCGGCTCATCACCAAGCGCGCGGAGGGGAGGGTGCGAATCGTGTCCGCCGACCCCGCCGCTCTGGCGAAGGCTCAAGCGCTGCTGCGCTCGTACGAAGACCTCTGGCGCGGCCGCGTCGACCGACTCGACGCGATCCTGCTCGAAGACGCCGCGGCGCCGGCATCCGTTCCGCCCTCAGAATCCACCGAAAACTGAACCGACGAAGGAGTCGTCATGCCCGTCACATCCGTCGAGAGCGACACCGAAGCGCTCACCATGACCCTGGTCGCCGACTTTCCGGTCGGCCCGGAACGCCTCTGGGCCGTCTTCACCGACCCGCGCCAGCTCGAGCGCTTCTGGGGCCCTCCCGGATGGCCGGCGACCTTCGACGCGTTCGACTTCCGGGTCGGCGGTCAGGCGAAGTACCACATGACCTCGCCGCGGGGGCAGCGAGCCGGTGGTGCGTGGGAGTTCACCGCGATCGACGAACCGCGCGGATTCGAGGTGCTCGACTCGTTCGCCGACGAGGAGGGCGCCCCCATCGAGGGGATGCCGTCGATGCGCATGGTCTTCACGTTCGAGGCCACGCCCGAGGGCTCGCGCCTCACCAATGTCAGTCAATTCGCCTCTGCCGAAGCGCTGGAGCAGGTCGTGGCGATGGGCGCGGTCGAGGGCTCGACGCTCGCCATGAACCAGCTCGATGCCGTGCTGCAGGGGCTCCGCGAATTCGCACAGGGTAAGGGGACGCAGCTCGAGGTCCTCGACGATCAGCACGTGCGCATCACGCGGCTCATCGACGGACCGCGCGAGCTCGTCTGGCGCGCGCACGTCGACCCCGAGCTGATGCGGCAGTGGATGCTCGGCCCCGACGGCTGGCGCATGACCGAGCGCGAGGTCGATCGTACCGAGGGCGGGAAGTACCGCATCGCGTGGGAGCCCGAGCCCGGCACCGAAGGCGAGGCGTTCGGTTTCGACGGCGAGATCCTGCTGCTCGACGAGCCGCGGCGCATCGTGCAGACCGAGCACATGACGGGCACCGACTACCCGTCGACGATCAACGATCTGTCGCTCTACGAGGAGGACGGGGCCACCCTGGTGACGCTGTTGATCGAGTACCCGAATGCCGCCACCCGCGACGCCGTGCTCGCCACCGGCATGGTCGAGGGGATGGAGCAGAGCTTCCGGCGGATGGAGCGCGTAGTTCTGGGGTGACGGGGGCGGCGGGATGCCGGGCCAGTGGATCCCCCGCGGGAGGGCTTGCCAGGGGGCGGTGAGAGGCGTCGAGATGCCGTGATGTGCAGAACCCCAGGGGTGCGCCTTGCGGCGCAGGCCCCTGGGGCTTCTGGCGTTATCGGTCAGTCGACCCGTCGCGTCGTGCGGCGGCGCTGAATCAGTGTCACCGCGATTCCGGTGGCGAGGATGCCGAGTGCCCAGCCGAGTGGGGCGAGGGGTGCGGATCCGGTGGTGGCGAGGTGGCTCGAGGCGGTGGCGGTGCCCGATGCGGCGGGGCTGATGGTGCCCGTGCTGGTGGTGGTGCTGGCGCTCGTGTTGGGGGTGGGGGTGACCTGGACGGTGAAGGAGTTGGTGAGGTTTCCGACTGTGAAGGTGATCACGTGCGGGCTGGCGTGGTTGAAGGTCACGGTGGTGAGGTTCGTGGCCGGGTCGTAGGTGATGGTGTCGGTGTCGATGCTGGAGGTGGTGACCGGTCGGACGTTTCCTCGGGTGGTGGGGTTGCCGTACTGGTCGACCGGCATCGTGTCGAACACGATCGAGTCGCCCTGATTCGCGGTGATCGTCGTGGCGACGGTCCCGTCCGGGGCGACGGCCCACAGCGTGGTGCTGCTGCTGTCGCCGGGAGACACGAGGGCTTCAAGAGCGGTGGCGGTGCCGGGGGCGATGGTGAGCTTCACGTATTCGGTGGCGGTGCCGACGCTGTTGGTGGCGGTGACCTTGATCTTCCAGGTTCCGGCCCGCGTCGACGACCCGGCGAGGACGCCGTCCGTGAAGGTGACACCGTCGGGCAGAACGGTGCTGTCGGAGTCGTCGTTTTCGACGGTGTAGGTGGGAGTGGGGGTGCCGGTGGCTGCGAGGCCGTCGAAGGAGAACGATTGTCCGGCGGTGGCGCGTTTGGCGATCGGTGCGTCACTGCTGGAGGTGACACCGAAGGAGGGGGCGGTGTAGACGGTGACGGTGGCCGTGGCGGTTGCGCTGGAGGCGGTGTGGGATGTGTCGCCGGAGTACATCGCGGTGATGGTGTGCGGGCCGCCGGAGAGGACCTTGGCGAGGGTGGCGGTTCCGTCGGTGAGGGTGGCGGCGCCGAGGTCGGTGGTGCCGTCGAAGAAGGACACGTTCCCGGTTGCGGTGGCGGGGGTGACGGTTGCGGTCAGTGTGGTCGCGGTGGCGTTGTTGGGGTTGTCGCTGATCTTCAGGTCGGTGGTGGTGGCGACTTTCGGGTCGTTGTAGGTGAGGACGATGCTGCCGTTGCCCAGGTTGCCATCCAGGGCGACGACGTTGGTCGCGGACGAGGCGACGAACCCCGACCCACCGCCACCTGAGCCGGCCGCCCCTCCCCACTCGTCAGAGCCGCCACCACCGCCACCGTACAACCCGCCACCGCCACCACCGGCGGTGCCGTAGTTCTGATCGTTCAGGTTGGCGGCGCCGGCGCCCCCCTGTCCGAATGTCGTCGAACTGGATGCAGGGCTGTTGCTGCCGGCTGCTCCCGGGTAGACCCCGGACCCGCCGTCGCCAGCGCGCGACCTCGTTGCCCCCCGCCGGAATACACCCATGAGGTGACGCCTTCAGGTGCAGTTCCCGCTTCGCCGGCGCCGGTAGATCCGCCCGCGCCGCCGGCTACCGGCTTGGCAGCTGCACTCGATCCTCCGCCGCCTCCGCCGGCTGCGAGGAGGAGTGCGGAGCCGAACAGATAACTCCCGCCGCCTCCGCCGCCACCACTAGCGTGTGACGGTGCGTTGGCCTTCGTGCCGGCTGAGGCCCCGCCGCCGAAACCTCCGGCGGCGGGGGTCGTCGAGTCGGCGACACCGTCCTGCCCCGCGCCTCCGGCGACAGCGGTGAGCTTCTCGCCCGGCTTCACGGACAGCGTCGCTCGAAAGGAACCACCGACTCCACCGGCGCCCGGTACGACCTCGTGGGAAGGGGTGGTGTTAGCACCGGCCGCACCTCCGGAACCCGCCGAGATGGTCGCCGTGACACTCGTCACGCCATCAGGAACAACCCACTGTTCGGCGGCCCCGGAGTAGGCGAACGTGACGGTGCAGACGCCAGACACGCATGAGGTATCCGCTGCCTCGGCGGATACTGCTCCCGCGAAGGTCAGGGCTGCGGTCAAGACGACGCCGACGCCTCCGGCGACGAGACGATGAACCGATAGGGACGAGGGACGGTGCATATCGAGCTTCCTTAGGTGGAGGGGCAGGGCGGGGGTCAGCGTGGCGGTCAGTCGCGGCTCAGACCGACTCCGAGCGCGAGGACAGTCACCGTTCGGGGCCGAGGGGGCCCACCGACGGCCGTGTTCACGACCACGGCGCCGCGTCCTGGATCGCTCGGACGGAGAGATTGAAGGAGAACTTCGCACCTTGGAAGGTGTTGTTGGTCGAGGCGGGGAGCCATACCCGGAAGAGCACCGAGTCGGAATCCATGCGGCGGATGCCTGCGGTGCTTTCAATGGGCCCGCTCTGTTGCAATTCCTCGGGCGTCTGCCGGGGCGTCCATGTTGTTCCCTGGTCGGTCGACACCTGGATACGCAGCTGCTGCCGGATGGCGACTTCTTCTGCGGTGTCAGTGGGGGATTCCATGTAGGCGCGCCAGTCGATGTCGGCGGTCCCCTCATTGCGGATCCAGACCCGGAAGATGGATGCCTTCGTGCTGACGTCGGCGCTGGCGATCGGTAGGACGTTTGTGAACGTGAGAGGTGCGGTCGAGGTGTCGTCATCGGCGATGTTGCCGAGAATGACGGTGCCGGCCGTCAGCTCATTGCCGGTCACGACTTTCTGGTCCGTGAAGTAGGCGCCGGTGGTCAGGGAGTTGGTGAGGCCGATGCTGAGCAGAGCCGTGGCGGCAACGATGAGCGTCTTCGTGGTGGGGCGATTGCGGGGGCTCATGAGCGGTGCACCTTCGGGGTGGTGTGGAGGAAGTGTCTTGTCGCCTCGCCGGCAGAGGTCAACGATCACGGCACGTTTCAGACCGATCGAGAGGTGGATGAGCGCCGGCGTCCGGGTTGCCCATGCGCGCCACTTCAGGATCGATCACGCATCATTCCCGGAAGGGGTGTCAGCGGTACGAAACGGAATGAAAGTACCACAGACTGTTCGTCTGTGGCAGCGCGTACCAGGCGCGAACGCGTGGACCGGGCAGACCCGTTCGACGCCGAGCCCGCCACGGGGTGGACGGACGCATCACGGAGAGCCCCCGGGCGATCGCGCAGGTGGACTTGGCGCGGTGAGATTCTCGACGCTGCGGCATGCGGTCACCGCACCCGGGTGGCAGAGGGATGCCGTGGCGCGGTCGTTCCGCCGACGCGCCTTCGTCGGCGCGGGGACACGACAGATCGCCCGGCTCCACGGGACTCGGACAGGAGCCCGGGATTATCTCGACTGTGCGTGAGGGAGCGACCCGCCTCAGGCCGCCGGGGCCGCCCGCCGCACCTGTGCGCGGATGTGCTCCTCGACCTCGGGGGTCACCTCGAGCACTGCGAACGACACCGGCCACATCGGCCCGTCGTCGAGCTGCGCGGTCTCGTCGAAGCTGACGGTGCCGTAGCGCGTCTTGAACTTCGATGCCGGCTGATAGAAGACGACGACCTTGCCGTCTTTCGCGTAGGCCGGGAACCCGTAGAAGGTCTTGGGATTCAGATGCGGCGCCTCGTTGAGCACGATCACGTGCACCCGCTCGGCGATGGCGCGGTCGGTGCCCTCGAGCTTCTCGATCGCCTCGAGGCAGGCCTCGTTCTCCTTCTGCAACTTCGCCAGGCCCTTCAGGCCCTTCATGGCCTTGAGTTCCTCGGCGCGCTGCTTCATCGCCGCACGTTCTTCGTCGCTGAATCCGGTGGCCATGGCATCCGTCCTCTCGAGGTCTGACGGAAGAGTAGCGCGCCTCAGGCCGCGCGTATCCTCCGTGATTCGCGCAACCTCAGTCCGGATCGCTGGATGCCGACTGACCTCCCGTGGATCGCGGAGGCTATGCCACGCCCGCTCAGACCTGCCGCAACCCCTCTTCCAACGCAACCCACGCGAGCATCGCGCACTTCACCCGCGCGGTGAACTTCGAGACGCCCGACAGGGCCGAGGCATCGGCGAAGGTCTCCTCGTCGAGCGGGATCTTGCCGCGGGAGCGCAGCGACTCCCGGAACGACGCGATCAGGGCTTCGGCGTCGGCACGCGGCATCCCCTCATCCCCGCCGTCTTCCTGCAGCAGGGCGACGAGCATGGATGCCGAGGCCTGCGAGATCGAGCAGCCGGCGCCCTCCCAGGTCACCGAGGTGATGCGGTCACCCTCGACGGCGACCCGCAGGGTGATCTCGTCGCCGCAGATCGGGTTGCGCTGGTGCACGGTCGCGCTGTGAGCCCCGGGATCGGCGAGGCCGAAGCCGCGCCGGTTCTTCGCGTGGTCGAGGATGAGCTCCTGGTACAGGGACTCGAGGCCGCTCATGCGCCCACCCCGAAGAAGCCGCGCACGCCCGAGACGGCGTCGAGGAAGATGTCGATCTCGTCCTCCGTCGTGTGGATCGCGGCGCTCGCGCGGACCGACGCCGTCATGCCGAAGCGGCGGTGCAGCGGTTGCGCGCAGTGGTGGCCGACGCGAACGGCGACTCCGCGCGAGTCGAGGAACTGACCCACGTCGTGCGCGTGGACCCCCTCGACCTCGAACGCCTGCAGGGCGACGCGCTCGGCGGCATCCGTGTCTCCGAGAAGACGGATGCCGTCAATCGAGCGGAGGCCTTCGCGCATGCGTGTCTCGAGGGTCGCTTCGTGGGCGTGCGCGGCGTCGAGATCGTGCTCGCCGAGCCACCGGACGGCGGCGGCGAGGGCGACGGCCTGCGACACCGGCTGCGTTCCCGCCTCGAAGCGCTGCGGCGCGGGCAGGTATTCGGCCTTCTCGAGGGTGACGGTCGTGATCATCGAGCCGCCGGTGGTGAAGGGCGGCAGGCTGTCGAGCACCTCGTCGCGGCCCCAGAGCGCTCCGACGCCGTACGGTCCGTACATCTTGTGCCCCGAGAACACGGCGAGATCGACTCCGGATGCCGGCAGGTCGAGGCGCAGGTGGGGTGCCGACTGGCACGCGTCGAGCACCGTCAGCGCGCCGGCGCCGCGCGCGAGCGTGACGAGCTTCGCGACGGGGTTCACGATGCCGAGCACGTTCGACACGTGCGGGAACGCGACGACCTTGGTGCGCTCGCCGATCAGCTCGGCTGCGGCGTGCAGGTCGAGCATGCCGTCGTCGAGCACGGGGACGTGGCGCAGGCGCGCGCCCGTACGGGCGGCGAGTTCTTGCCACGGGATGAGGTTGGCGTGGTGCTCGGCCTCGGTGACGACGATCTCGTCGCCCTCGCGCAGGCGCCCGGCGTAGCCGAGCGAGCCGGCCACGAGGTTCAAGCCGGCGGTGGCGCCGCTGGTCCAGACGAGCTGCTCCGGCCCGGCGCCCACGAACTCCGCGACCGCGATGCGGGCGTCTTCGAACAGCTCGGTGGCTTCGGCGGCCAGGGTGTGGGCACCGCGGTGCACGGCGGAGTTGGCCGTCTCGAGGAAGGCGCGCTCGGCGTCGAGCACGGCGCGCGGCTTCTGGCTCGTCGCGCCCGAGTCGAGGTACACCAGGGGTCGGCCGTCGACCTCGGTCTCGAGGATCGGGAAGTCGGCGCGCACGGCGGCCACGTCGAAGGGAGGGGTCACCCCTCCAGGCTACGTCGCGTGGAGGGGGTGGGTGCCGTGCGGCCTCCTTCGCGCCCGTCCCCGAGTCGCCTCTGCGCCGCGAGACCGCATGTCGTTGATGCCCCGGTGTCATCCTGCAACCGATGCGTCAGCGAGACGCCGTCTCGGCGCGCGGGCCCCGGGCGGCGCAGATGTCGCGAGTGAAGAGTGAGGAAGCCGGACCGTCCCGTTCGGGAACCGTGAGCACACGCTGATCGCGCCCGCCGCGGGCGTAGACCGGATGCCATGACCCTCACGGCTCTGCTCCCCACCCTCCGCTCCAGCATCCCGGCCCCCTTCGACGCGGCCGCCTGGCCCGCCGGCTCTACCCCCACGCTCGACGACGTCACCGTGCGAGCCGTGTCGGTCGGTCGTTTCGCCGACATCTGCGGCACGCCCTGCGTCTGCACGGGCCCCGCGGTGATCCCGGCGTCGGGCGGGGTGGCATCCGCGGTCCTGTCGACGACCGTGGTGGTGGCGACGGTGACGGATGCCACGCCCGACACGCTGCGCCTCGACGCCTGCGTCGCGGGGCTCGAGGCCGTCTGGCGCGAGGCGCGGCTGATCGGCCGCGTGTCCCACGCGTACGACGAACCCTTCGCCGTGGTCGACGCGCACGGCGAGGAACCGTGCGGCACGGTCGTGCTCCCCGGCGACGTCCGCGCGGGAGACCGCATCGCCTTCCCCTGTCCCGGATGCCACACGGTCGGGGAACTGCGCTGATGCTGCTGCACTCGATCGTCTTCGCCGCCCGCTGCGCCCGGGTGCAGGCGGAGTTCCTCGCCGCGGAGGCCGAGGACGAGCCGGCCGACGTGCGTAACTCCTGAGTTTCGGGGGCCGCGGCCGTTCCGGCCTCCGGTGTTTCGGGGGTCGGTGCGTGCTTCCGGCCGGCGGACGAGTCGGCGCAGCGCCGGATCTCAGGAGTTCGGCGCGCCGCCCCCGACTAACAGCCCGGCACCCGCCCGACCCCGTAGCCCGAGACCGGTCCCGCCGCGCGAACCGCCCCGTCACACGACGAGCCGATACCCCATCCCCTGCTCCGTCAGCAGGTGCTCCGGGTTCGAGGGATCGACCTCGAGCTTCTTGCGCAGTTGCGACATGTACAGCCGCAAATAGCCGGAATCGGCGACCTGCTCGCTCGCCCAGATCTCCTTCAGCAGCGTCTGTCGCGTCACGAGAGACCCGGGGTTGCGGGCGAGGAACTCGAGCATG
>Ga0308159_1003926_pt1 | contig 14247 bp, 13 predicted proteins | sample PhyCR1_FD_201040 | JGI IMG/M metagenome (GOLD analysis project Ga0308159, IMG submission 201040) | Phyllosphere microbial communities from UC Gill Tract Community Farm, Albany, California, United States - DLSLC.R1 | ecosystem: Host-associated > Plants > Phyllosphere > Unclassified | place: USA... | reverse complement strand
GAAAGCGGGTGCCATTAGCCCATAATGCTTTTCTAAGAAGCATTTCGGCTTTGGTGTTTTTCCCCTTGATATTAGCCATTCTTTTACTACGATCGGCAGTGGTGTAAAACCCACCAGCTTGTTCAAAGCGGGGAACTTTGATTATATCTTTATCGGTTTGATAATTCTTGGTGGCCATAACTATGAAACAAATCCACATGGGTTTGGTTCATAATAAGACTGATCTTTTCGAAAGAGTCTATTGAAATAGTATTTTACTCGTCTAAAACTATATTTTATCCCAACGATTCTCGAGATTAAGTTTTTTAGCTGGATTATAATCCAGATAATCCCTTCCCGATTTCGTTGGCTTAAATAGAGTTTTGACCTCATTTTCAGTAAGGACAAAGTATTCTGGGCTCCCTAGGGTATCAGCATTGAGGTTAACCAAGGCATAGATCATGTTTGCATTTTCCAGTTTAGATAGGTTGATGTTCCAACATAGTGATTTTATTCGCTGAATACCTTTTACTTGTATTGGTATTAACTTATTGTTTTTCTCTATTAAAAGGTCGATCGACTTAGTGTTACCTAGAGTAAGCGTCACATTATATCCACGTCGGGCAAGTTCACCAGCAACTAAAAATTCCGATGCGATGCCAGTATTGGTTTTATTTAGAGTTACAAAATCTGTGTTCATTTATGTTTACGATATGGGATTGTTTCAATTGAAATATTATTCTATAAAGTGAACTTACCAATAAAAGGTTTTGTGGAGCGCTAGGCCATAAGACCACACGCAACATTTAAGGCAAGTTGAAGCTTTGTGGTGTTTTTGGGTAATAGATGCAAGTTATTCCAGAATTAGTAGTGATGTTAAATACTTTTTAATGTTTCACCAATAGCCAAAGCAATCGGTTTAAATTCTTCATAAGTAAAGAAATTTGATTTGGCGTTGTTGCACCAATAACAGCTCCATACAATATTGTCAAGATCATCATAAGGTTTAAATGGATTTTTTCTATCCAATTCAAGGCGTTTGCCTCTTTTACCACCTCGTGTTGCATCTGGTCTGATCCCTGATCTTTGCATATTGTACAACCGCAAACTTTGTTCGTTTGTAGTACCACAATAGTGACAACCTAAATTAAAATGATCTTTACTAAACCAATGATTAAATTCTTCAAAAGTTATTGCTTTAAATCCCGCAGTAAGTTTTAAACTCTTTTTATCTAATTTCTCTCTCTTTTGATTGTATAATTTTTTCAGTTCTTCTCTAGTCATACGGCAAGCTTTATTAAAATCGATTAAATTTTAGGAAAGCCCCGTTAGCCTACAAACCAATTCATCAAGTTTTTGAGTTATAAAAGTGGGAAGAGATACAGGAGTTACTTGATGTACTCTTGTAAAATCAACCAAAAAATGAGGGTAGATTAGGTTAAGATCAATTGCTTTACTTGTTGCTCCCCTGGCCCTACAACAACAGATGATAATGTCAGAATTTCTGGCAATTGCATCCTTTAAAAACCTATCAACCTCATGGCCATAATCGCCCTGTGTAAAGAAGGAAATTTCAAGTTTTCCAATTTGCATTACTGATTCAAAATCCTTGTTGTGATGATCCTTATAAAAAGTCTCGTTAACATTATAGGTTCTTTTAACCCAATCGTATAAATCATTTAAAACCGTAGTTTTTCCGCTATTTGAATTCCCTTTTACTACAATTGCTCTTTTCATATTTTTTGCTTTTAAGCGTGAGGTATTAATGTCTTTTTGATGGTGCTGTAATTGAGTGTCAAAGGATTTGGCACTGAAATTTAATTGGTAAGCGAAAGAAACTATAGTCTATAATACCTTTCTTGGTTCAGAAAGATATAACCTTATCCTATGTGTTGGGATCCTGGCTCCATATGCCGTAGCTTCGTAATGATTAGAAATCGTAGTATACATTAACACATCAACCTGGCCATTATTCCATTTATCGCTACGCGTTAATCCGCCCAAAACCTCAATTTTAGTCAGATCACTTAAATCACCTTTAGTAGTGCCAGCACCATATTTTTGATTAAAAAACTTTACCAAGCTATTGTAGCGCTCTATTAAAGCTTTGTTAAAAGCAAGTGGTTTAACATTATGATCTGATTTGTCAAAGTTTCGCACATCCCATTCGTATTCGATTTTTCGGATGATTGAATCCTTTTCACTAAAGACATATTGAACGATGAGGTTGGGGATATTCTTTTCCACTCTGATAAACCTAACCGGCATGGCCATGCCGCCGGATATAATAATATCTTCGTCGTTAGTGTAAATCTTACTTTTTAGTTGTTGTTCCTGTTTAATGGCAAGGGTCATTTTCTTACCTAATAAATCGGGGTTGATACTTTGAGCAAAGCCACCTGCCGCAACGGCTAAGATAATGGTTAGCGTAAATAGTTTTTTAAACATGAATGAGCGTAATTAATGGCAATAATAATTAATTATTTCAGGATATCCATTATCCAACTACCACTCTGATGATATTTTATGCGAGATATTGATTCTTTAAATGTGAAATTGAAGTCGTTTTGTTTTGAATGTCTGAATATGATTCCAAAAAGTACGACCCTTGTAAGCTAGATAAAAGACTTGGCGTAACATGGCCATTTGAAATAAAATACCCATTACTGGGTATTCTTATGGGGAATAAAAAACTTATCTTTGTGTTGTAACTCGTTGTTCTGAAGCTTGTTTGAGTTATATAGCTTTAGAAAAAATAGGTTATCTCAACGCTACATCTAAATAAACCTCTGAATATGAAATATCAGCCCAACTTAAGAATAAAATGGTGTGATTACACTTTTTTATTCGCATTAATTTTACTCTTGCCTTTCTCTTTAAGCGCACAAGAACTTCAATTTCAAGGAGGTGGAACAAAAGAAATAAAACGACAGTCTGAGGATAAAACTTATTCAATCGAATTTGCAATTGAAAAGCCGACACAGCCCTATAAAATAGAATATAAGATAAATGCAGAAGATAAAAGAAATGAAGCCTATCCGAAAAGAGATTATGTATTCGATAATAACAGCATCACCTTAAACGAAGGTAATGGCTATAAAGGGAAAGTGGATATTTTAATAAAGGGAAATAATTATAAAGAACGTTTGCCTTTTGTGATTACATTTAGCTACACCGATGATAAGAAGAAAGAACAAAAGAAAGATTATTATGTCATTATCAATGCAAAAGATGATGGAGGTGCTGGAGAAGGCAATTTGACCGAAAAAGAAACAGTTATTTTAGACCATGTAGGTATAGAATTATTTACTGGAGGTACGCTAGATTTTTTTAATAACCTCAAATTTCAGAATATAGGTGGCGAATTTATTATCAACGCAAATGATATTGCCGGTCCCGAATCCCGTTTAGGTGGTTTCATTGGAATTTCCAATTTTCAAAATTTCACCAGGGATTCATCAAACATAAATGGCAGGACGCAGCTCGTGTTATTAGATACGGGAGCTTATGTTCCTGGAAAGTCGAGCTATAAAAGTACAAGATACATTGATTATTTAAAAGTGAGCAGTAATCAATGGAGTTACTATGTTAACCCAACTTATCGCTTGAATAATATTAGGAGTGATTTTTTTAATATTTATCTATCTATCAGACTGGAAGCTTTAGTGGTTTCTACAACACGAAGTTATACAACGGATACATTATTTACAGATACAAATACGCGGGCTTTGCAAAATCCAGTTTTTCAATCAGGCAAAGGCTACCTTATCCAAAACCTGTCTGATATACAAACAAGCGGCTATTTTAGTGTAGGAATACCCATGTTTCTAAATGCCAAAGGAAAATTTAAACTTTATTTCGATCCAAACCTTGGCATCGCACGATATAACATTTCTACATACCACCCTAACAACGACCAATCTAGATTAGAGAAGTTTATCGTATCGGATTTAAGACCATTTTATCTTGTTAGAATGAGGGTAAGTGAACAATTTTCTGGTTTACAGGTAACTATTGGCGGAGAGATTAGGGGCTTTTTAAAAGATTATGCGCCTACTATTAATGCTTATTTGGGGATAAGGGCAAATATTGCCGGGCTGTTGGGGGCAAAAAAATGATCGTTTCAGAAAATTGGTTAATGTTTCATACTGCTTCATTTAATATAAGGTAGGCTAAAATTAAAGATGAAGATAACTTGGTTTTTCACACTTACTTTGCCAAAACATGCTTCATTCCCCGCCAATCCTAGGGTGTTACAGCATCAGCCTCCTGCCATAAACCTATTTTATTCTTTCTCGCCGTAACTTCCAATTGCGCATAAAGCGGATCGCTTGAATATTTTTTAAAATGCCAAGCCATGCCCTGTTTAATCATTTTCCCCGTTCAATTAAAAGTTGGAATTAACGTGGTGAAACCGTTGGTTAGCGTGGTGAATACACATTAAGCAGCTAAACTAAATCCAACGGCATAAAATGCGACTGTAAGCTGATCTCAATAAATCTTTGTTATCAATAAACTAGCTTCCCCGGTTGCTTTCTTTAATTTTAGGATCGACATTTTTAATCATTTATTTTAGAGGTGAAATCTAACTGAATATGGAGTACTGCTTAACACTCTTAATAATTTTTATAGCCTATAACCGTTCCTTTGCCCCAAAAGACAATCTTAGATAAATGACAGTAGCCGAATTAACACTTGAAGTTTTAGCAGAAAAGTTACTCACCCATTTCGACAGCAAAAAGCTTGTTGAATGGGCAGTCAACGCTTTAAAGCTAGGCTGTGAAAGTGAAAATCTTTTTGTTCTGGCAGGCTTGGATGATGAGCCCACTGAGGAACGGGAAAAATATTTCTGGAAATCAGTGCAAGACCTCGATATTGAGGTAGCAAGAACCGAAGGCGAATTGATCTATTGTTATGCATTGATGATTGCAGGTAAGGCCATCAAAAAGGAAGTCGGTATTGATTATGCTTTCAGCCAGATGCTCAAAATCGTTTATGCTTCTGATTATGAACACCGCTACCTACCTTTTTTTAATATTAATGAAGACCTGGATTATATAAAATATGATAATTCAATTTGGATAACCTCTGGGCTGACAGCTGAAAATTCAAAAGAATTTATCTTAGAAGAATTTAAGATCTTCGTTGAAATGGAACGCTTAATGATCCCATGCAAGGAGCGTGACAAATGTTATTGTGAGCGGTGTAAACAATTAAACACGCCATTAACCAAGACCAAATACCAATTGAGAAAGCCCTTTAAATTCCTGGTTTGGAGCTGTGGTTTTTGCCGATCAGACAAATTGATATTCAACAGCAGGCACGAGGTAAAAAGGATGATCATCGAAGCATTTCAACAACCAGCACCCTATTTATAGACACAGACACTAAAGCCTTAAATATCCTGCTTTTACCCTTAAAACTTTTTTCTTATACTGCGAATACACAATAAGGTTCGCCGCGCTGAGTAAAAACACAAGAACCTGAAGTGTTTCCAAGGATTCACATTTGCTCAACGATTCTTTCCATTCTTTTATTTTCGGATCCCATAGCCTCCAATATTCTTGCTTAGTGATCGAGTGGCTTTGCAATTCCGCCCGGAGTTGTAATCTGTAAGCATCGAGTTCCCTGTTCTTTTTATAGTAATGGTAATAAAATCCACATACCAACATGCATAAGGCAAAAAGGAATAACTGTATTTTACGATGGGCCGCTTTTGTCATTAGAGGTTGATGAGCTGCAAAGGTAAATTATTATTTATCTCTCCCATGTACCAATCATCTCTGTCCCATTGCCTAGCCAGTTCCTCTACATAATCCACAAACCTGCTATGGCAATCTAGATTTGTTTTGAATCAGGTTAGGTTATTCTCGTTTTAAGATACCTGATAACATTTGACAAACTTTAATTGCAAAACTACTTGTTGTAACGAAATTAGGGTAATTAGTGAATCTTTCGTCACAGAATTAGGGTTAATTAATTACTTTTCTGTCACAGAATTAGGGTAAATAATTAATAATTGTAATAGAATTAGGGTAAATGTATGTGTTGTTGCTACTGAAATGTTCGCGGAAATCATTTTTTAACTTCCAAGTATTTTGTAGCTGGTTGTAGTTAGATGATTTTTCTTGTGTAAAACGAATCAATTTTGTAGATTTGAGTGATAACATTTGGGTCCAAAAACCGTCATTTTGACTGTTAGTGAGTTGAATTTTTACTTTACAAGTATTTGATAGTCACAAAGTTATTTAAATAAAACTTGTTCTGGTTTCGTCGGGACGAGTACTTTGCCAGTATTTATACATAGTTGCTGGCTTTTTTTAATGTTTTAGGAAATCTATTGTTTGTTTTACAGCGGATTGTTTAACTTCAAGTATGTTAGAATTACAAGATTTATTATTTACTCCCCCAAAAAGTAAAACAGGTAAAATCATTTATAGATTCTTTCTGACTTCATTAGTGCTAGGAGGAATAGGTTGGGTTGTATGGCAAATAGTCCTCATCTTACAGCGGCCGATTTAAGTAGCATTTGATCATTGATTCAGACTACGGTTATAACGTTTAGTCATGAAATTTGCTATTCCAAACTTATTCCTAATAATGCATTCTTTAACACGTCAGAAATATTGCAATGTTAACTTGATAATCTAAAGGAAAAAGTTTGAAATACCTCTCGCCGAGATATTTGAAATCCATCTTTACGACCTAGAATGTCAATAATCAACTGTAATCTTCCAAAAAAAAGATTCTGAAATTAATGTCTTTGAGACCACAAAGTCATTCAAAACGGATGGCTTTTAGCCTTTAGTTATTTTTACACAAAGGTTAGTCATCCAGCTTTGTACTTTCAATTATGGTTAGCTCGTCCCAAGGAATTTTAATGGAATTATAATATGCTGCACCTACTTCGAGCTTGTCCAAAAAGGAGAATTCCCAACATAGCTTTCCAAATCGGTCATCGTATTCAAAACTAACCAAAAATTCTTTTAGATTATATCCTCGCTTATTTGCTTCTTTAAGCACATACTCTTGAATACTTTTTCTTGAAAGAAACATTTTCTTACTTCCTGCTCCATTTGTTGGCCAGTTGAGCTGTAAAATTTGCCCATAATCATCTAAATGAATTGTTATGTTATAACGAATAATACCTATTGATGTATCTTTCAAATAGAAGTTAAGTTCATACTTCGGAACCACCCAGTGCTTTTTATGAGGATCACCATCTTTAAGATACCCAACAATATCAACAATCTGGGCATTGACGAAATGAACAGAGTCTTTGAAATCCCAAAAAGATTCATCCATAAGTATTTTAACCTCCTTTTGTATATGCTCTGGCAGCTTACTTAAAGATAAAACTGTTTTGGATGCTTCTTGATATGTATAGGCAATAAAATTATCTTCATGAACAATCATTTTTTCTTGGCCAGCCGCAGAGAAACAGTTAAAAAATAATACTAAGGCGATGCGATAAGTAAGCTTCATCTTTAAATATATAAAACTAAATAACATCCTCAAAAAAGTTTGAAACCCATCTTGTCAAGAATATTTAAAACCTATCTTTCAGAACTGCAGTGTCAATAATCAGCTGCACGTCTTTCAAGAAAGAATTTGAAATTGGTGTCTTTGCCACCACAAAATCGGATGATCCTTTAGAAGAATTCTAAGACTTTTGCCTTACACTTTATAGACTTTTTCCCTAATCTCTATCAAGACATATTCTGCTTTATTGCAGTCTGGGTTATCTGGGAGCGTCGATTTTTCATAAGCTTCTCGCACACGCTCCATTTTCTCTTCAACCATCTTCATCAATTCATCAAATTCAAACGTTCCATTACGGATTTTTAACAGGAAATCCCGATCCTCACGTTTCACAATTACCTGCCGATACCTCGCAATTTCTTCCGCCATGCTCAGTAACCTAAACGTGTGCATCATATTCTTAGCATCATAGCTTTTGCCGTGCGACAAAGTACTTTGATAGCGGATATCATTCCGTGTTTCCTCCCATTCACGATACTCCTTATATTCCCGGCAATAAGTTGAGTAAGCATCTTTATTAAAGGTCATCACTGCAATATTTTCTATGCCTTTAGGTACGGAACTCAATTGTACATCATCGGCATTGGGACCGGATATAATTCCCCGGAGTTCGCCATCACTTAACTGCGTTTGATGATAAACCAAATATACATTTCTGAAATGATCAAGATTAACCAGACCGCACTGTTCCTGCGAATAATCATATGCTCCAAGCCAATCTTTTAAAGGCATACTGCCGTTGTTGTGGGCCACATAACAAAAATCCAGCACAGATTTTCGTTCGGCATCCATCGGTCTATTAATTTTCTTATTCAAACCGCGGGCCTTCCTGATCTGCGTCTGCGCATATCCTGCGAAAGTATCCTGACAGAGCTTAGAGAGGAAATCTTCCGGTTTGATTAGCGCCATCAAGGGATGACGGAACAAAACATGCTCTTTAGGAGTACTCAATAACTCTAATATGTTTGGATTGTTCTTTGTTAGTAATTCCAGAAACCTGCCGATTTCAAAATAAACCTCATCATTAGTGGCATTGGCTATCTGCTGCTGCTGATTAAACCCATAAAGCTGACGTTGAGGCATAATGAAGATACCTTTCTTATCTACATCAGAACCCTTTATATTTAAGTTATATGCAGTACTCCCACTAACGCAATCCAATAGGATAAGTTGCTTTTGCGTTTTTAGTTCTTCGAAAGTCATGCCCAAATATATTTTCTGAATACCTCATTAAGCTCATTTGTTTTTTGATTTATAGCTGGAAGCAGAGGTACTTGTTCTTTACACAAGGACAATGTAGTTGTCAGCCAGTCATTCAATAAGCTTATTTTTGCAATCAACGCTTTTTCATCAGCCACCAGCTTTTGCTTCATCAGGTCGTCAATGCTGTGCTGAACGGCGGAATCTGTAATCAATGTTCGAAGCGATTCAAATTCCATCGGAGGAACGCTTCCCCTTTCAATGATCCATAGACATGCCAGAGCTGGTCGCAGCGCATAAAAATAACGTTTCATTTTCACCATTTCGCCTTGAAGATCGTCCCTAAGGGTATTGTAAGCCATTGACAAATAGTGATTGGCACCAGAACGCAGAGAAAAATAATTTGGCATCAGACCGCGTAGTTCATCTGCGAAAAACGGATTTTGATGGTATATAATCGGCGATTGCAGCCACTCATACAACGGCCCATTAGATTTTAGGAATAGCTTTAAAGTCTTTTTTATATCCCAGCCACTGATATCAAGCACCTCATCTACGGGCAAGCCGACGGTATCTGGACCATCGGCTATACTCAAATAATCATTAAGTGGTCTGGCATATACAAACCGGACATCGAAATCACTGTCGGGCGAAGCAAAGCCCCATGCACGACTGCCCGACTCGCAGGCGAACAGTATTTTTATATTTTCAGACTGCTCCAATTCGAACAGTTTTTGTACTATGATCTCTTTCATTATCTGAAATTATTTACAATCTAGGATCTACCGGCTCGCTTTCCATAGCCAATACGCTAAACACACACTGATGAATCCGCCTTAAAGGCTCCTTGTCGGTAAAGCGCTGCAAACCTTCAATCCCCAAAGCAAACTCGCGCATAGCCAAACCTCTCTTGGCGTTTAGGCCGCGTAATTTCAAACGTACCATGTTTTCTTCAGCAGTATATTCCGGCCCGTAGATGATCCTCAAATATTCTTTACCCCTGATCTTGATTGCTGGCTGTATTAGTCCCTTGCTGTTTTTCTCGATAAAATTGTATGATTTTACAACCATTCCTTCACCGCCATCACCCGTTAAATTTAACCACCAGTCGGTTGCCTCTTTAATAGAAGCTTCGTTATCAAGGTCAACAATTCGGTAGGGAGTTGCCAATAAAACAGCAGGATCGGCCGCACATATCTTTGCAATCTGTTGCATATGCCACTCATGGTTTTCGCTTGTAAAAAGTTTACCTTCAGCAGCTAAAATGTGAAATGGTGCCAATTTATAGTCATCCAAACTATTCACAGGCCAGCAATATTGTTGATAGGCCTTGGTGAACTGGTTAACTTCCTTTTGTCTTTCGGCATATGATTCCAGCAATTCCTTTCCACCAGAATCTCTTTCTGCCAACTGTCGCAAAGCCTCCATCACATCGACCAATGCATTTGTCGCTGCAGTGCCAACAGCTGCATACTGGCTTTGCAATAAGGCCTGCGCTTTTGCACTCCAAGGCATGAGTTCTGTATCCAGACAAACCCAGTCGGTTTCAAAAGCGTCGTAAAAACCAGAGTCAGTCAAAGCTATATTTAGGCGGTGAAGTAGCTCTTGCTCAGTTTCTTTTTCATTGAAGAAAGCCCTCCCGGTACGTGTATAAATAGTGCCAATGCCTTCATCTTTGATTCCGAAAACCCTGCTGATGACCTCCTCATTTTTGCCTACAATTACCACAGCTCTGGAACCCATGTGCTTTTCCTGACACACTACTTTGTTGATTCCTGCTGCCTTATAGTAATCAAAAGCTTCAGTTGGGAATTCGAGGTAGTCGTCCAGTATACTCGTCTTAGAGGGACTCATTGTAGGTGGCAAATAAATCAGCCATTTCGGATTAATCGCAAAGCGGCTCATCACCTCCAGTGCTGCGATGCTGTTCTCTTCTCTAATGGTGATGTTATGGACCAGTTTTGTTTCTACAATTTGTTTTCCTGTAAAATCAGCAATGTCCAACACATCATCATTTGCTTGCTGCAGACTTAAACTTTTCCTCTCTCCTTCAATATAGCCCAAAGGTTTTATCGGCTCGCAATATACTGCTGCCGCTTTCACCGCAACCAGTTCACGTTCCGGATAACGCAAAGCGGTTAGTGAACCGCCGAATACACAACCGGTATCAATGTCTATCGTATTATTCAACCACTGTGCCTGTGGAACAGGAGTGTGCCCATAAACGACTGCAGCCTTGCCCTTGTATTCGGTAGCCCAATTGTACCTTACAGGCAAGCCGAACTCGTCTATTTCTCCTGTGGTTTCGCCGTATAGGCAAAATTCCCGCACAGCACCTGAACCACGGCCCTGCATGTTCTCCTTTAGACCCGCATGGGCAACAACCAGTTTGCCACCGTCAAATACATAATGACTGATCAAACTATCTAAAAACTTTCTGACCTTATCTCTAAACTCCTGTGTTTCCAAACTCAGCTGATCAATTGATGCCTGCAGACCGTGCTCAGGCTGAACATTTTTGCCGCCCAGCCAACGCATCAGTTTGATATCATGATTGCCCGGCACGCAGTAGGCATTGCCAGCTTCCGTCATGGCCATCACCAGTTTCAATACCTCCGGCGTTTTTGGGCCACGGTCTACCAAGTCTCCTGCAAAAACCGCCTTGCGATCTTCGGGATGCATCCAGATTCCGCGTTCATTTGCATAACCCAAATTATCCAAAAGCTGTATTAATTCGTCGTAACAGCCATGCACATCACCTATGATATCCAATGGGCCTGTTTCCTGTTTTTGGTTGTTGTATAAAGGATCCCTAACGATACCAGTTATGGCGTCGACTTCGTCCTCGGAGCGCAATTCGAAAATATGGCGAAAGCCTTCCAGCTTCAGCTTTTTAAGACTTCGTTTCAATTGCGAGACATGCTGAGGGATTACGTGCGAACCAAAGTCGCGATCTTCACGTAAAGCGTTGCGTTGTATACATACCTTTTCAGGCAAATTGAGTACGATAGCAACGGGTAGGCAGTGATATTCCTTAGCCAATTTGATCCAATCCTTTCTCGATGATTCCTGTACATTGGTGGCATCAATTACTGTGACCAATCCATTTTTTAGTCGCATACCGGTAACGTATCTTGCCAGTGCGAAAGCATCAGCTGATGAGGCCTGGTTATTTTCATCATCGCTAACTATGGCACGGCAAGCATCAGAAGAAACAATCTCTGTAGGTTTGAAGTGCTTTCTGGCAAAAGATGATTTACCCGAACCTGTTGCACCGATCAGTACAACCAATGCTAATTCAGGTATTTTTATCGTATTATTCGTTGACATTTCTTTCTTAGTTAACATTATCTAAAACATTCAGGCGATTAAATACAGCCATCTGGCTTAAAGCACCAACTTCTAAATCTTCCTCCCCAACTGGCTTGAAGATCACATCGTAGTTATATTTTACCGCCACATCTGTAGCCCAGGTTTGAAACTCCTTCCTGGTCCATTCAAAGCGGTGATCGGTATGGCGCATTTTGCCCTCCTGATGATCTGCAAATCGCACATTGTATTCTGCATTTGGTGTAGTGACCACCACTACCGCGGGTCTCGCAAACTCAAATACAGATCTTTGCAATGATGATAACCTTTGTTCGTCCAAATGTTCAATTACCTCTATCAGCGCAGCGCCATCAAAGCCTTCTAACCGCTTATCCCGATAGGTCAAAGATCCCTGAACGAGCCGCAGTCGCTTCAGTTGAAGTTCAGGCATGCGTTCCACTTTTAATCTTTCCTTGGCAATTTCCAATGAGCGGTAACTTACGTCCATGCCCAATATATATTCAAATTGTCTTTCTGCAAGCAGAAGCCTAATGAGTTTCCCTTCACCGCAACCTAGATCTGCGACCCTTTTTGCGCCTGCTGCTAACAGTTCATCCTTCGCTGCTTGTAGTCGTAAATCATGAATGCGCAATTTTGGTTCTTCAACCATTTGCTCAATAATTAATTCGTCTGCTACGGCTTCTTCAGGCTCGTCCTTGCTTAATAAAGTACCCAATGCTTGGTTGGCCAGTGAACGTTGATTTTTCAGATAACGGTTAACAATCATTTCCTTTACCGGATGGGTTTCCAGCCAGTCTTTTCCCTTGGTCAGTAGTTTTTCAACTTCTTCTTGGTGAACCCAATAGTGCTTGTCGTTGTCGCAAACTGGTATCAATACATATAAATGGGAGAGGAGTTGCTGTAATGTCAATTTATTGCTCAGCTCTACTGTAAAATACCTGCTAATTCCCCATTCTGGATAGGTTGCATCTAGCGCATGTTGTACGGCACTAACCTGATAACCTAAGGGTTCAAATAAGGACCTCAAAATGTTTTCTCCGCCTTTTACAGGTAAAACCGATAGTTTTACTGTAAATGGCATAGCTACGTTTACCAATTCAGGTTTGTCTTTGCATCTGCCATTGAGTGCGGATGAAAAGGCTTTTGCAATTGCCGCACTCATAAATGAACTCGATACATAAGGCCTATCGTTCACATATTGCTCTAATGCAAAGTCATTACCTTTCGGACCGGCGTTTCTCACCAATCCCACAGGATCTAAATCCAGCAACAGCGCAGCGGTGCATTTTTGCTTACTTACTTCTGGATAGAAGATCTGCGCTTTACCTGCCGAAATTTCTACAGACTGTATTTTATTCGGATGCTTGTGTAGTAAAAAACTCAGATCATCTGCTGGAAAATGGGTAGTGGAAATTGTTAGTAACATCTGCTTAAAATTATATCGTTAATATAGGTATTCTTCTCTATGCGAACGTGCGCTACCCTATTTACTAGCAATGCGCGCTTATCACAAACAAAGATGAATTGATAGTGCGCAGTCTTTTTGCGTAGTAAAAAATAAATAGCATATTTATTGAAATATTTTTTAATGCCTGTCAACCGTAATGCTCTGATTCGCTATCGTACCATCGACAACTGTCTACGCAACCACTATAAAAAATGGACGCTGGATGATCTGATTGATGCCTGCTCTGACGCGCTTTATGAATTTGAAGGGATAGATAAACAGGTTAGCCGTCGGTCTGTGCAAGCCGACATCGCTATGATGCGCAGCAATAAATTGGGTTATGAAGCTCCGATAGTAGTGGTTGACAGAAAATATTATACTTATGCGGACAAGAAGTACAGCATTACCAACAGCCCGATTACACAGCAGGATATGAAGGTATTGAGCGAAGCTTCTGCCTTACTGAAACAGCTTAAAGGCTTCAGCCATTTTGCGGACTTAAATGAAGTAGTGAGTAAACTTGAGGATAAGATTTATTCGCAAAAGACACATAGCGCTCCCGTAATAGACTTTGAAAGGAATGATAACCTGAAAGGGCTGGAATACATTGAAGTGATCCGAAAGGCAATCGTAGCAAAGAAAACACTCTGTTTAACCTATCAATCGTTTAAAGCGAGGGAATCAAGTACGTTCTGTTTTAGTGCCTATCTGCTCAAAGAATACCGAAACCGCTGGTTTGTGCTGGGGAT
>Ga0308159_1003925_pt1 | contig 14253 bp, 7 predicted proteins | sample PhyCR1_FD_201040 | JGI IMG/M metagenome (GOLD analysis project Ga0308159, IMG submission 201040) | Phyllosphere microbial communities from UC Gill Tract Community Farm, Albany, California, United States - DLSLC.R1 | ecosystem: Host-associated > Plants > Phyllosphere > Unclassified | place: USA... | reverse complement strand
GCCGTGAGCACGCTCGCCTTCACCGTGTGCTTCATGGTGTGGATGATGTTCGGCGTCATCGGCATCCCGATCAAGAAGATGCTGGGCCTGAACGCCACGCAGTTCGGCCTGCTCACGGCCATGCCGGTGCTCACGGGCTCGCTCGTGCGCGTGCCGCTCGGCATCTGGACCGACCGCTACGGCGGCCGCATCGTGATGGCCTGCCTGATGGCCGCGACGGTGCCCGCCATCTGGGCGATGGGCTATGCCACCGAGTACTGGCACTTCCTCACGATCGGCCTGTTCGTCGGCCTGGCGGGGGGCTCGTTCTCGGTGGGCACGCCCTACGTGGCGCGCTGGTTCCCCAAGGAGCGCCAGGGCACGGCCATGGGCATCTACGGCGCCGGCAATTCCGGCGCGGCGGTGAACAAGTTCGTGGCGCCCGCCATCCTGGTGGCCTTCGGCTGGGCGGCCGTGCCGCACGCCTATGCGGCCATCATGCTCGGCACGCTGGTGCTGTTCTGGCTGTTCAGCCACAGCGATCCGGCGCACCGCGTGCCCAGCCACGTCACCTTCCTGGACCAGCTGCAGGCGCTGAAGGACCCGCGCGTGCTCAAGTACTGCCAGTACTACAGCATCGTGTTCGGCGGCTACGTGGCGCTGTCGCTCTGGATGGTGCAGTACTACGTGGGCGAATACGGGCTGGACATCCGCGTCGCCGCGCTGCTGGCCGCCTGCTTCTCGCTGCCCGGCGGCGTGCTGCGCGCCATCGGCGGCGCGCTCAGCGACAAATACGGCGCCCACAGCGTGACCTGGTGGGTGCTGTGGGTCTGCTGGGTGTGCCTGTTCCTGCTGTCGTATCCGCAGACCGATTTCACGGTGCTCGCCACGGACGGCCCGCGCAGCTTCCACATCGGCCTGAACGTGTACGCGTTCACCGGGCTCATGTTCGTGCTGGGCATCGCCATGGCCTTCGGCAAGGCGAGCGTCTTCAAGTACATCAGCGACGACTACCCCGCCAACATCGGCGCCATCAGCGGCATCGTGGGCCTGGCCGGCGGCCTGGGCGGCTTCGTGCTGCCGATCCTGTTCGGCGTGCTGCTGGACTGGACGGGCGTGCGCTCCAGCGCCTTCATGCTGATGTACGGCGTGGTCTGGGTGTCGCTGGCCTGGATGTATTTCACCGAAGTGCGCCGCACCGACGTGATGGATGCGTCCGGCGCACGCGCCGCCGCCCGCACCGCCCGCTGAGCGCGGGCAGCGAAGCCCAAGGAGAGACTCCCATGTCCACCACCACCCCATCCCGCAGCGACCGCCAGGGCCGCCTGCTCACGCTCTGGACCCCGGAGGACAAGGCCTTCTGGGAACGCGAGGGCGAGGCCGTCGCGCGCCTCAACCTCTGGATCTCGGTGCCGGCGCTGTTCCTGGCCTTCGCCATCTGGCAGGTCTGGAGCGTGGTCGCCGTCAGCCTGCCCGCGCTGGGCTTCCGCTATTCGACCAACCAGCTGTTCTGGCTGGCCGCCGCACCCGCGCTCTCGGGCGCCACGCTGCGCATCTTCTACTCGTTCATGGTGCCCCTGGTGGGCGGCCGCCGCTGGACGGCGATCTCCACCGCGTCGCTGCTGATCCCGGCGATCGGCATCGGCTTCGCGGTCCAGGACAACACGACCGCATACCCGACGATGCTCGCGCTCGCGCTGCTGTGCGGCCTGGGCGGCGGCAACTTCAGCTCCAGCATGGCCAACATCAGCTTCTTCTTCCCGAAGGAGCGCAAGGGCTCGGCGCTCGGCGTGAACGCGGGGCTGGGCAACCTGGGCGTGTCGGTGGTGCAGTTCCTGAGCCCGCTGGTCATCACGGCCGGCGTGTTCGGCGTGCTGGGCGGCGATGCGCAGACGATGGTGAAGAACGGCCAGGCGCAGCAGGTGTGGGCGCAGAACGCGGCCTTCGTCTGGGTGCCCTGGATCGCGCTCGCGTCGCTCGCCGCCTGGTTCGGCATGAACGACATCGCCGACGCGCGTGCCTCGTTCGCGGCGCAGGCCGCGATCTTCCGCCGCAAGCACAACTGGATCATGTGCGTGCTGTACCTGGGCACCTTCGGCTCGTTCATCGGCTTTTCCGCGGGCTTCCCGCTGCTCATCAAGAGCCAGTTCCCGGACGTGAACCCGCTCGCCTACGCATGGCTCGGCCCGCTGGTGGGCGCGCTGATCCGGCCCGTGGGCGGATGGCTGTCGGACAAGCTCGGCGGCGCGCAGGTCACGCTCTGGAACTTCGCCGTGATGGCCCTGGCCGTGGTGGGCGTGCTGGCCTTTCTGCCCAAGGGCACGGGCGGCTACGCGCTCGCCTTCGGGCCGGCCGAGGGCAGCTTCGCGGGCTTCTTCGCGATGTTCATGGTGCTGTTCCTCACCACCGGCATCGGCAACGGATCGACCTTCCGGATGATCCCCGTGATCTTCCTGAACCTGCGCCTCGCCGAAGTGCGCGCGGGCAGCGCCGATGCCTGTGCCCAGGCCACCCGCGAAGGCAACACCGAAGGCGCCGCGGCCCTGGGCTTCGCGGGCGCGCTGGGCGCCTACGGCGGCTTCTTCATCCCCAAGAGCTACGGCAGCTCCATCGCCGCGACGGGCGGGCCGGAGCTCGCGCTCTGGACGTTCGCCGCGTTCTACGCGCTGTGCATCGGCATCACGTGGTGGTACTACGCCCGCGCCCGCGCCGAAATGCCCTGCTGACCCCACGACTTTCAAGGAACCACGATGAGCCACTTTCTCGACCGCCTCACGTACTTCAGCCAGCCGCGCGAATCGTTCGCGGGCGGCCATGGCCAGGTCAACGGCGAAGACCGCACCTGGGAAGACGCCTACCGCAACCGCTGGGCGCACGACAAGACCGTGCGCTCCACCCACGGCGTGAACTGCACGGGCTCCTGCTCGTGGAAGATCTACGTCAAGGGCGGGATCGTCACCTGGGAAACCCAGCAGACCGACTACCCGCGCACCCGCTGGGACATGCCCAACCACGAGCCGCGCGGCTGCGCGCGCGGCGCGAGCTACAGCTGGTACCTCTACAGCGCCAACCGCGTGAAGTACCCCATGGTGCGCGGCCGGCTGCTGCAGGCCTGGCGCGCGGCGCGGGCCGCGATGGGGCCGGTGGAAGCCTGGGCCGCGATCGTCGGCGACGAGGCCACGCGCCAGAGCTGGCAGCGCGTGCGCGGCCTGGGCGGCTTCGCGCGCTCCAGCTGGGACGAGGTGAACGAGATCGTCGCCGCCGCCAACATCCACACCATCCGGCGCCACGGGCCGGACCGCATCATCGGTTTCTCGCCGATTCCCGCGATGTCGATGGTGAGCTACGCGGCCGGCTCGCGCTACCTGAGCCTGATCGGCGGCGTGTGCATGAGCTTCTACGACTGGTACTGCGACCTGCCGCCCTCCAGCCCGCAGGTGTGGGGCGAGCAGACGGACGTGCCCGAATCGGCCGACTGGTACAACGCCGGCTACATCATCGCCTGGGGCTCCAACGTTCCGCAGACGCGCACGCCGGACGCCCACTTCTTCACCGAGGTGCGGTACAAGGGCACGAAGACGGTGGCGGTGACGCCCGACTATTCCGAGGTCGCCAAGCTCGCCGACCTGTGGATGAACCCCAAGCAGGGCACCGACGCCGCGGTGGCGATGGCCATGGGCCACGTCATCCTCAAGGAGTTCTACTTCCCCGAGCAGGGCGAGCGCAGCGCGTATTTCGACGAGTACGTGCGCCGCTACACCGACATGCCCATGCTGGTGACGCTGCGCGAGCAGGCGCTGCCCGACGGCCGCGTGGTGCGCGTGCCCGACCGCTACGTGCGCGCCAGCGATTTCGCGGACCGGCTGGGCCAGGACAACCATCCCGAGTGGAAGACCGTGGCGCTCGATGCGCACGGCGAGGTCGTCTGCCCGCAGGGCGCGATCGGCTTCCGCTGGGGCCCGGACGGCCGCGCCGACCAGGGCCAGTGGAACCTGGAGGACAAGGACGCGCGCACGGGCGACGCGGTGCGGCTGCGCCTGTCGCTGATGGAGGCCGGCGCGGAGGAAGCGCAGGGCTGGGAGACGGCGCAGGTCGGCTTCCCGTACTTCGGGGGTATCGAAAGCGAGCATTTCCCGGCGAACGTGCAGTCCGACGTGATCGCGCGCACCGTGCCCGTGCGGCGCCTGGCCACCGTGGATGCCGACGGCACCGCGCGCGAAGTGCTCGTGGCCACCGTGTTCGACCTGCAGGTGGCGCAGTACGGCGTGGCGCGCGGCCTGCCCGGCGAGAACGCCGCCGCCAGCTACGACGACGACACGCCCTACACCCCCGCATGGCAGGAAAAGATCACCGGCACGCCGCGCGCGCAGGTGATCGCCGTGGCGCGCCAGTTCGCCGAGAACGCGGACCGCACGCGCGGCCGCTCGATGGTGATCATCGGCGCGGCGATGAACCACTGGTACCACTGCGACATGAACTACCGCGGCATCATCAACATGCTGATGATGTGCGGCTGCATCGGCCAGAGCGGCGGCGGCTGGGCGCACTACGTGGGCCAGGAGAAGCTGCGGCCGCAGACCGGCTGGACGGCGCTGGCCTTCGCGCTCGACTGGGTGCGGCCGCCGCGCCAGCAGAACTCCACCAGCTTCTTCTATGCGCACACCGACCAGTGGCGCTACGAAAAGCTGGGCGTGGAAGAGGTGCTCTCGCCCCTGGCCGACCGCGCGCAGTTCGGCGGCAGCATGATCGACTACAACGTGCGCGCCGAGCGCATGGGCTGGCTGCCTTCCGCGCCGCAACTGCAGACCAACCCGCTGCAGGTGGTGCGCGACGCCGAGGCCGCGGGCCTGGACCCGAAGGCCTACGCGGTGGAGGGCCTGCAGAGCGGGGCGCTCAAGATGAGCTGCACCGACCCGGACCATCCCGACAACTGGCCGCGCAACATGTTCGTGTGGCGCTCCAACATCCTGGGCTCGTCGGGCAAGGGGCACGAATACTTCCTCAAGCACCTGCTGGGCACGCGCAACGGCGTGCAGGGCAAGGACCTGGGCGAGGGCGACGCCAAGCCCTCCGAAGTGGAGTGGCATGCGCAGGCGCCCGAAGGCAAGCTGGACCTGCTGGTCACGCTCGACTTCCGCATGAGCACCACCTGCCTCTATTCGGACATCGTGCTGCCCACCGCCACCTGGTACGAGAAGAACGACCTCAACACCAGCGACATGCACCCGTTCATCCACCCGCTTTCCACCGCGGTGGACCCGGCCTGGCAGTCGCGCAGCGACTGGGACATCTACAAGGGCTTCGCCCGCGCGGTCAGCGAACTCGCGCCCGGCCACCTGGGGGTGGAGCGCGACCTGGTGCTGAGCCCCATCGCGCACGACACGCCCGGCGAACTCGCCCAGCCCTTCGGCGTGGCCGACTGGACGCGCGGCGAATGCGACCTCATCCCTGGCAAGACCGGCCCGCAGATGAGCGTGGTGGAGCGCGACTACCCCAACCTCTACCGCCGCTTCACCGCGCTCGGGCCGCTGATGGAGAAGGTGGGCAACGGCGGCAAGGGCATCGGCTGGGACACGAAGACCGAGGTGCAGCAGCTGCGCGAACTCAACGGCACCGTGCCCGGCAACGGACCCACGCAGGGGATGCCGCGCATCGATTCCGACATCGACGCCTGCGAGGTGATCCTGCAGCTCGCGCCCGAGACCAACGGCCACGTGGCCGTGAAGGCCTGGGACGCGCTCGGCCGGCAGACGGGCCGCGACCACACCCACCTGGCGCTGCACCGCGAGGACGAGAAGATCCGCTTCCGCGACGTGCAGGCCCAGCCGCGCAAGATCATCAGCTCGCCCACCTGGAGCGGCATCGAGAGCGAGACCGTCAGCTACAACGCCGGCTACACCAACGTGCACGAGCTGATCCCATGGCGCACCCTCACGGGCCGCCAGCAGTTCTACATCGACCATCCGTGGATGCAGGCCTTCGGCGAAGGCTTCAGCAGCTACCGCCCGCCGGTGGACCTGAAGGCCACGGCCGAGGTGCAGGGCCGCCAGCCCAACGGCAACCCCGAGATCGCGCTCAACTTCATCACGCCGCACCAGAAGTGGGGCATCCACTCGACCTACACCGACAACCTGCTCATGCTCACCCTGAGCCGCGGCGGGCCCTGCGTGTGGATCAGCGAGGACGACGCGAAGCGCGCGCAGATCGAGGACAACGACTGGATCGAGCTGTTCAACGCCAACGGCGCGCTCACCGCCCGCGCGGTGGTGAGCCAGCGCGTGAAGCCGGGCATGGTGATGATGTACCACGCCCAGGAAAAGATCGTGAACACCCCCGGCTCGGAAGTGACCGGCACGCGCGGCGGCATCCACAACTCGGTGACCCGCGTGGTGCTCAAGCCCACCCACATGATCGGCGGCTACGCGCAGCTGAGCTACGGCTTCAACTACTACGGAACGATCGGCACCAACCGCGACGAATTCATCGTGCTGCGCAAGATGAACCGCGTCGATTGGCTCGACACGCCCGTCGCCGACCCGCTCGTCCGCCCCACCCTGGACCAAGGAGAAACCGCATGAGAGTCCGCGCACAGATCGGCATGGTGCTCAACCTGGACAAGTGCATCGGCTGCCACACCTGCTCCGTCACCTGCAAGAACGTCTGGACCAGCCGCCCGGGCATGGAATACGCCTGGTTCAACAACGTCGAGACCAAGCCCGGCATCGGCTACCCGAAGGACTGGGAGAACCAGGACCGCTGGAACGGCGGCTGGGTGCGGCGCGCGGACGGCTCCATCGCGCCGCGGCAGGGCGCGAAGTGGAAGCTCCTGATGAAGATCTTCGCCAACCCCAACCTGCCGGAGATCGACGACTACTACGAACCCTTCACCTACGACTACGCGCACCTGCAGTCCGCGCCCGAGATGAAGGCCGCGCCCACCGCGCGCCCGCGCAGCCTGATCACCGGCAGGCAGATGGACAAGATCGTCTGGGGCCCGAACTGGGAAGAGATCCTGGGCGGCGAGTTCTCCAAGCGCAGCAAGGACAAGAACTTCGAGGACGTACAGAAGGACATGTACGCGCAGTTCGAGAACACCTTCATGATGTACCTGCCGCGCCTGTGCGAGCACTGCCTCAATCCGGCATGCGTGGCTTCGTGCCCCTCGGGCTCGATCTACAAGCGCGAGGAAGACGGCATCGTGCTCATCGACCAGGACAAGTGCCGCGGCTGGCGCATGTGCGTCTCGGGCTGCCCCTACAAGAAGATCTACTACAACTGGAAGAGCGGCAAGGCCGAGAAGTGCATCTTCTGCTATCCGCGCATCGAATCGGGCCAGCCCACCGTGTGCTCGGAGACCTGCGTGGGCCGCATCCGCTACCTGGGCGTGCTGCTCTACGACGCCGACCGCATCGCCGAGGCCGCGAGCGTGGAGCGCGACCGCGACCTGTACCGCGCGCAGCTCGACATCTTCCTCGACCCGAACGACCCCGAGGTGATCGCGCAGGCCCGCATCGACGGCATTCCCGATGCCTGGATGGAAGCCGCCCGCCGCAGCCCCGTCTACAAGATGGCGGTGGACTGGAAGGTGGCCCTGCCGCTGCACCCCGAGTACCGCACGCTGCCGATGGTCTGGTACGTGCCGCCGCTCTCGCCCATCAGCGCCGCGGCCAACGCCGGGCATATGGGCGCCAACGGCCTGATCCCGGACGTGGGCCAGCTGCGCATTCCCGTGCAGTACCTCGCCAACCTGCTCACGGCCGGCGACACCGCGCCGGTGGTGCGCGCGCTCGAGCGCATGCTCGCCATGCGCGCCTTCCAGCGCGCCAAGCACGTGGAGCAGCGCACCGACCTCGACGTGCTCGCGCAGGTGGGCCTCACGCAGGAGGAGGTGGAGGACATGTACCAGACCATGGCCATCGCCAACTACGAAGACCGCTTCGTCATCCCCACCACGCACCGCGAGTATGCGGAGAACGCCTTCAACGTGCGCGGCGGCTGCGGCTTCAGCTTCGGCAACGGCTGCTCCGACGGCGTGAGCGACGTGAGCCTGTTCGGTGCCGAGAAAAAGCGCACCATTCCCATCCGCGCGGAGGTCTGACATGGGCGCCACCACCGACCTGCGCTCCGCCCAGGCGGCCATCGCCGGCCGCCATCCCGGCAGCGCCACGCTGCGCGTTTTGGGCGCGCTGCTCGACTATCCCGGCGCCGGCCTGCGCGCGCACCTCGCGGAACTGCCCGCGCTGCTCGATGCCGATGCCGCGCTGGCCGTACCGCGCCGCGCGCAGATCGCCGGCCTGCTGGAATTGCTCGGCACGGGCGATCCGCTCGATGCCGAGACCGCCTACGTGGAACTGTTCGACCGCGGGCGCGCGACGTCGCTGCACCTCTTCGAGCACGTGCACGGCGATTCGCGCGACCGCGGCCCCGCCATGATCGACCTGGGCGAGACCTACGCCCGCGCCGGCCTGCTGCTGCGCGAGGACGAGTTGCCCGACTACCTGCCGGCGGTGCTGGAGTTCGTCTCCACCCAGCCGCCGCGCGAGGCGCGGGCCTTCCTCGGCGAGATCGCGCACCTGCTGGCCGCCATCCACGGCGCCCTCGTGCAGCGCGGCAGCGCGCAGGCGGCGCCCTATGCGCAGGCCTACGCGGCGGTGTTCGCCGCGCTGCTGGAGCTCGCGGGCCAGCCCGTGCCCGAGGTGCCCGCCGCGCCCGCGAAGGCGGCACCCGAGCCCGGCATCGACGAGAGCTGGACCGAGCCCGCGGCCTTCGACGGCTGCGCGAACCTCGGCCAGGCCCGCGCCGGCCAGCCCCAGCCCATCCACATCGTCCGCGCCGGAGGCTCCGGCGCATCCCGAGGAGCGAACCCATGACCGCCGCCCTGCACGATTTCCTGTTCCAGGTGTACCCGTATGTCTGCTTCACCGTGTTCGTGGTGGGCAGCCTGATCCGCTTCGACCAGAACCAGTATTCCTGGAAGAGCGATTCCTCGCAGATGCTGCGCGCCGGCCTGCTGCGCTGGGGCAGCAACCTGTTCCACTTCGGCGTGCTGTTCCTGTTCTTCGGTCACCTGGTGGGCCTGCTCACGCCGCACAGCGTGTACGGCCTCTTCATGAGTGCTTCGGCCAAGCAGATGATGGCCGTGTCGGCCGGCGGCGTGGCGGGCGCGATGTGCTTCGCCGGCCTCAGCATGCTGCTGTGGCGGCGGCTGTTCGACCCGCGCATCCGCCACACCAGCCACGCGGCCGACATCGCGGTGCTCGTGGTGCTGTGGGTGCAGCTGGTGGTGGGGCTCGTCACGCTGCCGTATTCGTTGCAGCACACCGACGGCAGCGTGATGCTGATCCTGGCCGACTGGGCGCAGCGCATCGTCACGCTGCGGCCGGTGGACGCCACCGCGCTCGCGGTGCTGCCCTGGCCCTATCTGTTCCACATCGTGTTCGGCATGACGATCTTCCTGCTCTTCCCGTTCAGCCGGCTGGTGCACGTCTGGAGCGGCTTCGGCACCGTCGCCTACCTGCTGCGCGCGCCGCAGGTGGTGCGCTCGCGCCGCATGAACGTGCCGCGCGGCCACGACCTGCCGGGCCAGCCCAGCGCCGTGCCGTCGCCCGACGTGGCCCGCGCCATCGACAACCCGCGCGCCACGCGCTAGCGGCTTTTCTCACCGGAGCACACCATGTCCTGCACCTGCCAAGACTCTCCCGCCTCCACCGGCTGCTGCGGCTCCGGTGCGGGTACCGCCACGGATGCCGCCATCGACACCGCCCCCGGCTTCGATGCGGACCTTCTCGGGCATGGTCCCGGCTCGCCCGCACCGGCCGTCCCGGGCCCGGTCGCTTCGGTGAACGGCATCGCGCTGCACCGCGCCGATGATGCGCCCGATGCCGACACGCTGCGCCAGCGCGCCTGCACCGAGCTGCTGCGCCAGGCCGCTCAGCGCGCCGGCCTGCTGGCGGCGGGCGATGCCCCCGCCGACGACGGCACCACCTCCGAAGCCGCGACCCAGGCCATCGAGGCGCTGCTGGAACAGGCCCTCGCCGTGCCCGATCCGTCGGAAGAGGCCTGCCGCCGCCACTACGAGGCCCACGCCGCGCGCTACCGCGACGGCGAGCGCGTGCACCTGCGGCACATCCTCTATGCCGTCACGCCGGGCGTGGACGTGCAGCGCCTGCGGGAACGCGCCGAGGCCGAACTGCTGCAATTGCGCTGCGCCCATGACGGCGGCGAGGCCTTCGCGCGTGCCGCACGGCAGTGGTCCAACTGCCCCACGGGATCGGAAGGCGGCGACCTGGGCTGGCTGGCGCACGGCGACTGCGCGCCCGAGTTCGCACGCGAGGTGTTCGGCGCCAGCGAAGTGGGCGTGCTGCCGCGCCTCGTGCACAGCCGCTTCGGCCTGCACGTGGTGGAAGTGGTGGCGCGCGACGCGGGCCGCCAGCGCGGCTACGGCGAGGTGCGCGAGGCCGTCGCGCTCGCGCTGCGCCAGCAGGCCTGGGTGAATGCGCTGCGGCAGTACCTGCAGGTGCTCGCCGGAGAGGCCGCGCTGCAGGGCGTGGACCTGGAAGGCGCCGACACCCCGCTCGTGCAGTAGCGCTAGCGAGCACCGCCACGCCATGCCCGACGAGCTGCTGCAGCGCCTGCGGCGCTTCCACGACGATGCGTTCCCGCGCTACCGCCAGCGCTTCCAGGACCTGGTGGCGCAGGGGCAGCGGCCCACCACGCTGTTCATCGGCTGCTCCGATTCGCGCCTGGTGCCGCATCTGCTCACCGGCACGGGGCCGGGCGAACTCTTCCTGGTGCGCAACGTGGGCGCCTTCGTGCCGCCCTACGACGGCTCGCACGGCCACCACGGCACGGCCGCCGCCATCGAATTCGCGGTGCTCAGCCTGCAGGTGCGGCGCATCGTCGTGTGCGGGCACAGCCACTGCGGCGCGGTGAAGGCGCTCTACGGCGAGGTGCCGGCCGAGGCCCTCAACCTGCAGCGCTGGCTGGAACTCGGCCGCGAGGCCGTGCTGCCCGTGCAGGCCACGCCCGAGGCCCTGCGGCGTACCGAGCAGCGCGCCGTGGTGCTGCAGCTCGAACGCCTCATGGACTACCCCATGGTGCGGCGGCGCGTGCAGGCGGGAGATCTCACGCTGCACGGCTGGCACTACGTGATCGAGGAGGGCGAGGTGCATGTCTTCGACCTGGAGCAGGCCGGTTTCGTGGCCGCTTCGAGCGCCGACCACAGCGGCACCGGCCCCTATGCACCCTACGTCGAACACGACGGACAAATCCTTTGCGACGACGTTGACATAGCCCAGTGCGGCGACACGGCGCAGGAGTAGAAAGACGGTTTGGCCGTGATCCGGCGCTCCCCGGCTGGCGCCTCCTCGGGAAACTGGAACCCATGCAACGCGATCCGATCGACTCCCTCGCGCCCGATGCGGCGCCCCGCCTGCCCGAGCAGCCCATCAGCCTCGACGTGCTGCGCGAAAAATACCTCAAGCCCGGCGAGACCGATGCCGAGACGCTCTACCGGCGCGTCGCCCGTGCCCTGGCCTCGGTGGAGGCGCCGGAGGTGCGCGATGCGATCGGGGCGCGCTTCCTCGCCAACCTGCGGGCCGGCGCGATCGGCGCGGGGCGCATCATGAGCGCGGCGGGCACCGACATCCAGGCCACGCTCATCAACTGCTTCGTGCAGCCCGTGGGCGACTGCATCCAGGGCCTGGACGAGGGCGGCTACCCCGGCATTTACGAAGCGCTGCGCGAAGCCGCGGAAACCATGCGGCGCGGCGGCGGCGTGGGCTACGACTTTTCGCGCATCCGCCCGCGCGGCGCCGAAGTGAAGGGCACGGCCTCGATGGCCTCGGGGCCCTGCAGCTACATCAACGTCTTCGACCAATCCTGCGCCACCGTGGAGAGCGCGGGCGCGCGCCGCGGCGCGCAGATGGGCGTGCTGCGCATCGACCACCCGGACGTGCTGGACTTCATCACCGCCAAGCGCACGCCGGGCCGCTGGAACAACTTCAACGTCTCCGTCGGCGTGCCGGATGCCTTCGTGCAGGCCGTGCTGGACGATGCGCCGTGGGAGCTGGTGCACCCCGCGCGCCCCGGCGCCGCGCTGCGCGAAGAGGGCGCCCGCCAGCGCGCCGATGGCCAGTGGGTCTACCGCGCGCTGCCCGCGCGCGAACTGTGGGACACGATCATGCGCTCGGCCTACGACTTCGCCGAGCCGGGCATCCTGTTCCTCGACCGCGTCAACACCGACAACAACCTGGCGTACTGCGAAAGCATCGCGGCGACGAATCCCTGCGTGACGGCGGACACCTGGGTGATGACGGACACCGGCCCCGCGCAGGTGGCCGACCTCGTCGGCAGGCCGTTCAATGCCGTCGTGGACGGGCGCGCCTTCCCCACGCTGAGCGCAGGCTTCTTCGCCACCGGCCACAAGCCCGTGCTGCGGTTGCGCACCCGCCAGGGCCACACGCTGCGGCTGACGGAAGACCACCGGGTGCGGCGCGTGGCGAAGCAGACCCGCTGCGTGCGCGAGGTGGAGTGGATCGCCGCGGGCGCGCTGCAGCCCGGCGACGAGATCGTGCTGAACGACCACCGCGCCCTGCCGGGCTGGAACGGCGAGGGTACCGAGGCCGAAGGCTACCTGCTGGGCCTGCTGATCGGCGACGGCACCTTGAAGGCCGACAAGGCGGTGATCTCCGTCTGGCTTGCGGAAGAGAACGATGCGCTGCTCGTCGCCAATGGCGCGCCCGCGCCCTCCAGCGGCGCGCACGGCATCCTGAGGGCCGCCGAGGCTGCCGCAGCGACGCTGGCGCACCGGGCGGATTTCCGCGGATTCCAGCGCACGGTGGCGCGCAGCGGCGGGGCCTGCGCGGAGCGGCGCATGGCCAGCGGCGCCGTGCGTACGCTGGCGCTGCGCATGGGCATGCGCCCCGGCGCGAAAGCCATCACCCCCGCCATGGAGCGCGCATCGTCCGCGTTCTCGGTGGGCCTGCTGCGCGGCCTGTTCGATACCGATGGCTCGGTGCAGGGGCGCCAGGAGAAGGGCGTGAGCGTGCGGCTCGCGCAAAGCGACCTGGAGTTGCTGCAGACCGCGCAGCGCATGCTGCTGCGCCTGGGCATCGCCTCCTCGCTGTACCTGGACCGGCGCACGGCCGGGTTGCGCCTGCTGCCCGACGGGCGCGGCGGCCAGCAGCCCTATGCCACACGGGCGCAGCACGAGCTCGTCGTGAGCGGCGACAACCTGCGCGTTTTCGCCGAACGCATCGGCTTCGAAGACGCGGACAAGGCCGGGCGGCTGGCAACGGCGCTCTCTGGCTACCGACGTGCGCTGAACCATGAGCCCTTCACCGCCACCGTGCAGGACGTGCTGCCGGACGGGCACGAAGACGTCTACGACGTCACCGTGGCCGACTGCCATGCCTTCGACGCCAACGGCCTCTACGTGCACAACTGCGGCGAACAGCCGCTGCCCCCCTACGGCTGCTGCGACCTCGGCCCCATCATCCTGCCGCGCTTCGTGCGCCACCCGTTCGGCTTCGCCGGCGAGCCGGCCTTCGATTTCGAGGCGTTCGCGGCCAGCGTGGCCACGCAGGTGCGCGCGCTCGACAACGTGCTGGACGTCACCTTCTGGCCGCTGCCGCAGCAGCGGGCCGAATCCGCGGCCAAGCGGCGCATCGGCGTGGGCTTCACGGGCCTGGGCAATACGCTCGCCATGCTGCGGCTGCGCTACGACGCCGACGCGGGCCGCGCCATGGCCGTGCGCATCGCCGAGTGCATGCGCGATGCCGCCTATGCCGCCTCGGTGGAGCTGGCGAAAGAAAAAGGCGTGTTCCCGAAGTTCGACGCCGCGGGCTATCTCGCGCCCGGCACCTTCGCGAGCCGCCTGCCCGCCGCGCTGCAGGAGGCCATCCGCACCCACGGCATCCGCAACAGCCATCTGCTCTCGATCGCGCCCACGGGCACCGTGAGCCTCGCCTTCGCGGACAACGCTTCCAACGGCATCGAGCCGCCGTTCTCGTGGACGTACACGCGCCGCAAGCGCGAGGCCGACGGCAGCACCAGCGAATACGCGGTCGAAGACCACGCCTGGCGCCTCTACCGCGCGCTGGGCGGCGACGTGGACGCGCTGCCCGACTACTTCGTGAGCGCGCTGCAGATGCCCGCGGCCGGGCACATCGCGATGATGGAGGCCGTGCAGCCGTTCATCGACACGGCCATCTCCAAGACCGTGAACGTGCCGGTCGACTATCCCTACGAGGATTTCAAGAACCTCTACCTGCA
>Ga0308159_1003924_pt1 | contig 14254 bp, 13 predicted proteins | sample PhyCR1_FD_201040 | JGI IMG/M metagenome (GOLD analysis project Ga0308159, IMG submission 201040) | Phyllosphere microbial communities from UC Gill Tract Community Farm, Albany, California, United States - DLSLC.R1 | ecosystem: Host-associated > Plants > Phyllosphere > Unclassified | place: USA... | reverse complement strand
CTCGTCGTCGTAGCCGTAGAGCGCGTCCTGCAGCGCCTCGCGCGTGTGGATGCGCTCCGGCCGGGTCGCCATCACGCGCAGCAGCGCCCATTCCTTCTGGGTCAAGGGCACCGACACGCCGCGCTTGCGCACCAGGTCGTTGCTCAGGTCGATCTCCAGCGCGCCGAGCTTCACCACGGCCGACTGGCTGGTGCTGCGGCGCCGCTCCACGGCGCGCAGCCGCGCCAGCAGCTCCGCCGGGTCGTAGGGCTTGATGAGGTAGTCGTCGGCCCCGGCGTCCAGGCCGCGGATGCGGTCGGTCACCTGGTCGCGCGCGGTGAGCACGATGACGATGGGCTTCTCACGCAGCGCGCGGATGTCGGGCAGCAGCTGCAGCCCGTCGCCGTCGCCCAGGTGCAGGTCCAGCAGGATCGCCGCGTACTGCGCCGACAACAGCGAACCGCGGGCGTGCGCCAGGCTCGGCACCGCATCGACCACGAAGGCCTTGGCACGCAGGTAGCTGCACACGGCATCGGAGAGCGTGGTGTCGTCTTCGACGAGGAGGATGCGCACGGGTGGGGTCCTTGGCGGCGGGGGTCTGGGCGCGAGTCTACGTCGGTGCGGCGGCTTTTCAGGCTGGGTTCATGGCCGGCCCCTATCGTCGCCGCACGGGGCCGGGTTGCGCCTCGGCTGCGGCGTGCCGCGCACGCTTTTTCCTGCTTTCGATGCGCTTTCGCAATTCCCTGCTCCCGCCCTTCCTCGCTGTCGCATTCGTGGCCCTGGTCCTGCTGCTCGCCTGGGATGCGACCGGCGGCGACCTCTGGGCGGCCGGTCTGTTCGGCACGCGCTTCGGCTTCCCGCTGCGCGAGAACTGGTGGCTCACCGCGGTCGTGCACCAGGGCGGCAAGAACCTCAGCTGGGTCCTCGTCATCGCCTTGCTGGTCGCCGTGTGGTGGCCGGTGGGCGTGCTGCGTCGCCTGTCGCGCGGCGAACGCTGGCAGCTCGTGCTGAGCGTGCTGGCTTCGGTGGCCGCGATCACCCTGCTCAAGCATGGCAACCACACCAGTTGCCCCTGGGACATCCAGGCCTTCGGCGGCGTCGCGACCTACGTGTCGCACTGGGACTGGGGCGCGCGCGACGGCGGGCCGGGTGGCTGCTTCCCGGCGGGACACGCCTCGGCCGCCTTCGCCTTCCTGGGCGGGTGGTTCGTGCTGCGACGCCGCGCCCCTCGGGCGGCCACGGTCTGGCTGGTGCTGACGCTGCTGGCGGGCGCAGTCTTCGGCCTGGGCCAGCAGCTCCGTGGCGCCCATTACCTGAGCCACACCCTGTGGACGGCCTGGATCTGCTGGGTGGTCGGCGGCGCCATCGACGCGACGGTGCAGGCCTGGAAGGCCCGGCGAAGCGCCCGCGCCGAGACGATGCTGCGCGCTCGCGTCAACCTGAACGAAACCTGACGAAGGCATTCAGGGAGGTTTCAGTGCCTCTGCCTACGCTCGACGGATGTCTGCCTTGCCCCCCGTGCAGCTGCCGCCCTCGCGCATCGATGCAGTTGCTCTCTCCCCGAATCCCCGTTCCGTCTTCGCTTCCCTCGATGCCTGGATGACCCGGCCGCGCTCGATCCGCGCGATCGTCCTGGCCCTGTCGGTGTACCTGCTGCTGGCCGCCAACTGGCCGCTGTGGCTCGACCTGGCGCGCATCGGCCGCGCGCCCAGCGTGTACCTGGTCTCCATCGTCGGCATGGCCTGGCTGCTGCTGGCCGGCACGGTGGCGCTGCTGGCCCTGACAGCCTGGTCGCGCTGGATGAAGCCCTTGTGGATGCTGCTGGTGGTGGTGGCCGCGCTGGTGCAGTACTACATGTTCGCCTACCGCATGGTGATGGACCCGTCGATGGCGGCCAACGTGATGCAGACCGACCCGGCCGAGGCGCGCGACCTGATGAGCCTGTCCATGCTCGGCAGCGTGCTGCTCGTGTCGGTGCCCGCGGTGGTGTGGCTGTGGCGGGTGCCCGTCATCGCCGAGCGCTGGTGGTCGCGGCTGTGGCGCAACGCGGTGCTCTTCGTCGCCGCCATCGCGGCCGCGGTGGCGGGCGGCGTGGCGATGTCGCGCACCCTGGCGCCCCTGATGCGCAACGAGACCCACGTGCGCTACATGATGAACCCGCTGGCCAGCGTGTATTCGGCCGGTGCTGCCCTGGCGCGCCCGATGTTCCAACGCAGCCACAAGCTGGTGCCCATCACCGCCGGCACCGCCCTGGGCGCGAGCTATGCCGGCCAGGCGAAGCCGCCGCTGCTGGTGCTGGTGGTCGGCGAGACGGCCCGCGCCGACCACTTCTCGCTCAACGGCTACGCGCGCGACACCAATCCCGAGCTGGCCGCCCGCCAGGTGGTGAGCTTCGCCAACGTGCATTCCTGCGGCACCAACACGCTGGCCTCGGTGCCCTGCATGTTCTCGCACCTGGGCAAGCAGGGCTACGAGTCGCGCAAGAACGAGTACGAGAACCTGCTCGACGTCCTGCAGGCCGCCGGCCTGGCCGTGCTGTGGATCGACAACCAGGCCGGCTGCAAGGGCGTGTGCGCGCGCGTGCCGAACGTGCAGGCCAACGATGCCAAGCAGCAGGCGGCCTACCCCTCGCTGTGCAGCGGCGACGAGTGCCTGGACGAGGTCATGCTCAAGGGCCTGGACGAGCGCATCGCCGCACTGCCGCCCGAGCGCACGGCCAAGGGCGTGGTGCTGGTGATGCACCAGCTCGGCAGCCACGGCCCGGCGTACTACAAGCGCTCGAGCGAGGCGCTCAAGCGCTTCCAGCCCGAGTGCCGCACCAACACCCTGTCGGAGTGCAGCCACGCCGAGCTGATGAATGCCTTCGACAACACCATCGCCTACACCGACCATTTCCTGGCCGGCACCATCGACTGGCTCAAGTCCCAATCCGGCCGCTACCAGACCGGCATGGTCTACATGAGCGACCATGGCGAGTCGCTGGGCGAGTACGGCCTGTACCTGCACGGCATGCCCTACAACCTGGCGCCGGAGGTGCAGAAGCATGTGCCCCTGGTGACCTGGCTCGACGGCGGGCTGGGCCGGCGCCGCGAGATCGCCGACGCGTGCCTGCGCAGCGCGAAGGACGCCGAGCTGACGCACGACAACCTGTACCCCACGGTGCTCGGCCTGATGGACGTGAAGACGCCCACCTACAAGCCGGCGCTCGACGCCTTCGCCCGCTGCCGCCCCGCGCCGGCCGGCTGACCTCGAGGCGAAGCGCGGCGCGGTGCGGCGCCGGCACCGCCCGCTATCGGGCAGACCTCGATCGGCGCACGAGGCTCAGTTCTTCTTCTCGCGCGGCACGCGGCCCATGAGGAAGAACTCGGGGTTGGGCTGCATGCCGCTGAAGCTGGCCATGCGGTTGGACAGCCCGAAAAAGGCCGTGATGGCGGCGATGTCCCAGATGTCCTCGTCGTCGAAGCCGTGGGCGTGCAGGGCGTCGAAATCGGCGTCGTCGACCTCCTGCGAGCGCTCGCACACCTTCATGGCGAAGGCGAGCATCGCGTGCTGGCGCGGCGTGATGTCGGCCTTGCGCCAGTTCACCGCCACCTGGTCGGCCACCAGCGGCTTTTTTTCGTAGATGCGCAGCAGCGCGCCATGCGCCACCACGCAGTACAGGCACTGGTTGGCGGCGCTGGTGGTGGTGACGATCATCTCGCGGTCGCCCTTGGTGAGCGAGCTCGTGCGGCCCACGCTTTCGGGCTCCATCAGCGCGTCGTGGTAGGCGAAGAAGGCGCGCCATTCGGCCGGGCGGCGGGCGAGGGCGAGGAACACGTTGGGCACGAAGCCGGCCTTCTCCTGGACTTCCAGCACCTTGGCGCGGATGTCTTCGGGCAGGTCCTGCAGCGGGGCGAGCGGGTAGCGGGTGGCCATGGCTTGTCTCCTGGACGTCGATCGATCGGTGCCATCATAGGCAGGCCTTCGCTGCCGCACGGCGGTTTGACAGGATGCCGTCCGACAGGCGCGCAGGCGAGGCTCTGGAACAGTTCCTGCATCGATGCACGGCCACGCGGGCGCCAGCCTGCCGGCGCCATCTCCATGTCCAATTTTTCACCGTCTCCGTTCACCGTCGCGATGCTGTGGCTGGCCATGGCGGCCCCGCTGGCCCACGCGGACGACCCCAAACTGCCCATCGACAACGACGACAAGGGTTCCGTCTATGTCGCCCCCAAGCTGTCGCCCACCGAGACCTCGGTCGAAACCCACGGCGCGACCGTCGGCGTGCAGCGCAAGGACGGCAGCAGCCTCTACGGCGGCATGGACACCTCCACCACCCGTCCCACCTATTCCGTGGGCGGCAGCACGGGCGGCAACGTCTCCTTCTCGGCCGGCGCCGAGTCCGATGGCAAGGACAAGCACGGCGTGAAGGCCGGGGTGCAGATCAAGTACTGACGCGCGGCGGGGCGCCGGCGCCGCTGTCGAGCACGGCGAGGTCGCTCTCGTCCTTGAGTTCCACCCCGGTGAGCCCGCGCCGCAGCGCCTCGCGCACCAGCCACGCCAGCTTGGCCGCGGCGAGCGTGGGCGCCAGTCCCTCCGGCCGCACGTTCGAGATGCAGTTGCGCTCGGCGTCATGCCGGCCGCGCCGGGGCGCGTGCGTGAGGTAGATGCCCAGGCTGTCGGGCGAGCTCAGGCCCGGCCGCTCGCCGATGAGAATCACGGCCAGGCGCGCGCCGAAGATCTCGCCCACCTCGTCGGCCAACGCCACGCGGGCCTGCGTGGCAACCACGACAGGTGCCAGCATCAGATCGGCGGGCAGCAGCGGTTTCAGTGCTCGCAGAAGCGGGCGCGCCTGCCGCTCGATGGCCAGCGAGGACAGGCCGTCGCCCACCACCACGGCCAGGTCGCAGGCGGCATCGCGCGGCATGGCCCGCAGGGCGTCGGCGTCCTGCGGGTCGAGTTGCCGGCCGAGGTCGGGGCGGCGCAGGTAGGTGGCGCGGTCGGCCGCCCGGCTGCGGGCGTGCGCGACGGCCCAGCCGTCCTCGCCGAGTCGTGCCGCCAGCGCGTCGGCGTCGAGGGCCGCGTGGATCGCATCGCGCGCCATCGCATGCGCCCAGCCGAAGCGAAGCGTCTCGTCGGTCGGCATGCCGGCACCGGCGCGGCCCAGCGCCAGCCGTGCAGGCGTGGCCTGGCGCCAGTCCTGCCAGGGACTGGGCGTGACGATGGGCGGGTCGGCATCGGCCATGGGCGCGGCGTCGGTCACGGTGCAGCCAGGGCCGACAGTGCACGCATGTCGTTGGGCAGGCGGTTGGCGCCCGGCGGCAGCAGCTGGCCGCCGCCCCCTGTGATCTTCATGCGCTGCAGCCAGGCCTCGAATTCGGGCGCCCGCTTCAGCCCCAGGGTCTCGCGCACGAAGAGCGCGTCGTGGAAGGAGGTGCTCTGGTAGTTGAGCATCACGTCGTCGGCGCCGGGCACGCCCATGATGAAGTTCAGGCCCGCCGTGCCCAGCAGCACGAGCAGGGTGTCCATGTCGTCCTGGTCGGCCTCGGCGTGGTTGGTGTAGCAGACGTCGCATCCCATCGGCAGGCCCAGCAGCTTGCCGCAGAAATGGTCCTCGAGCCCGGCGCGGACGATCTGCTTGCCGTCGAACAGGTACTCGGGGCCGATGAAGCCGACCACGGTGTTGACCAGCAGCGGCCGGTAGCGCCGCGCCAGCCCGTAGGCGCGTGCTTCGCAGGTCTGCTGGTCGACGCCGAAGTTCGCATCGGCCGACAGGGCGCTGCCCTGGCCGGTCTCGAAGTACATGCAGTTGTCGCCCACGGTGCCGCGACCGAGGGCCTGCGCCGCGGCGTGGGCCTCGTCGAGCAGTTCGGGGGCGACGCCGAAGGAGCGGTTGGTCTTCTCGGTCCCGCCGATGGACTGGAACACCAGGTCGACCGGCGCGCCCGCGTTCATCAGCCGCAGGGCGTTGGTCACATGGGTCAGCACGCAACTCTGCGTCGGGATTTCGAAGCGCGCGATCAGCTCGTCGAGCATGCGCAACAGCCGGTCGAGCACCGGCAGGCTGTCGGAGGCGGGATTGATGCCGATCACCGCGTCGCCGGCGCCGTAGAGCAGGCCGTCGAGGGTCGAGGCCGCGATGCCGCGCAGATCGTCGGTCGGGTGGTTGGGCTGCAGCCGCACCGCCAGGTGCCCCGGCAGTCCCAGTGTGTTGCGAAAGCGCGAGACCACGTGGCACTTCTTCGCCACTGCGATCAGGTCCTGGTTGCGCATCAGCTTGGACACCGCCGCAGCCATCTCCGGCGTGAGGCCCAGGGCCAGCGCCGCAAGCACCGCCGGCGTCGCCCGCTCGGACAGCAGCCAGTTGCGGAAGTCGCCCACCGTGAGGTGTGCCACCGGCGCGAAAGCCGCCGCGTCGTGCGTATCGATCACGAGCCGCGTGATGTTGTCGTTTTCGTAGGGCACCAGCGCCTCGGTGAGGAACTGCGCCAGCGGCGTCTCGGCCAGCACGTGGCGCGCCGCCATGCGCTGTTGCGCGGTGGCGGCACCGATGCCGGCCAGGTAGTCGCCCGAGCGCGCGGGGCTGGCACAGGCCATGACCTGCTTCAGGTCCTCGAAGGTGAAGACGTGGCTGTCGATGGTGGTGCGGTAGCGCATCGGCTCAGCGGGGAGTGGAGAGCAGATCGTCGGGCGCGGCGGCGGCCCGTTGGGCGGCCGTGCTTCGGAAATACGCGTAGGCCAGCGCCATCAACACGGCGAACAGCAGCGTCAGCGTGCCGTTGAACCACACCATCGCGCCCAGGCACACGAGGCCCAGGCACAGCGCGATGGCCGGGAACACCGGATAGAAGGGCGCGCGGTAGGGGCGAGGCAGCAGGGGCTCGCTGCGGCGCAGGCGAAACAGCGCGGCCATCGACACCAGGTACATCACGATGGCCCCGAGGACCGCCATCGTCACGATGTTGGCCGTCAGCGTCTGTCCGCCGAACTGCACCCACTCGTCGCTGAAGATCGCCAGCACGCCGATCACGCCGCCGGCGATGAGCGCGCGGTGCGGCGTGTCGAAGCGCGGGCTCAGTGCCGCGAAATAGCGCGGCAGGTAGCCGGCGCGGGCCAGGGCGAAGATCTGCCGCGAGTAGCCCATGATGATCCCGTGGAAGCTCGCGACCAGGCCGAAGAGCCCGATCCACACCAGCATGTGCAGCCAGCCGCTGCTCGCGCCGACCACCGCCTTCATCGCCTGCGGCAGCGGGTCGTTGATGTTGGCGAGCTGGCGCCAGTCGCCCACGCCGCCGGCGAACAGCATCACGCCGAAGGCCAGCAGCACCAGCGTGAGGATGCCGGCGATGTACGCGACGGGGATGGTGCGGTGCGGGTCGCGCGCCTCCTCCGCCGCCATGGCGGCGCCCTCGATGGCCAGGAAGAACCAGATCGCGAAGGGAATGGAAGCGAAGATGCCCGAGAGCGCCGCGCCATTGAGCACGTCGCCGCCGGCCCAGCCGTGGGCGACGAAGTTGCCCCACGACCAGCCCGGTGCCACCACGCCCATGAAGACCAGCAGTTCCACGATGGCCAGCACGGTGACGAAGAGTTCGAAGGTGGCCGCGATGCCCACGCCCAGCCAGTTCAGGCCGATGAACACCACGTAGGCGCCCAGCGCGATGTACTTCGCGTTGATGCCGGGGAACTGCACGTTCAGGTAGGCGCCGATGGCCAGCGCGATCGCCGGAGGCGCGAACACGAACTCGATCAAAGTCGCGAAGCCGGCAATGAAGCCGCCCGTGGGTCCGAAGGCGCGGCGCGCATAAGCGAAGGGCCCGCCGGCATGCGGGATGGCCGTGGACAGCTCGGTGAAGCTGAAGATGAAGGTGGTGTACATCGCCGCCACGAGCACCGTGGCGACCAGGAAGCCCAGCGTGCCGGCGGTGTTCCAGCCGTAGCTCCAGCCGAAGTACTCGCCCGAGATCACCAGCCCGACGGCGATGCCCCAGAGCTGCAGGGGGCCGAGCACCTTCTTGAGGGCGGGCGTGTGGGGGGTGGGCGTGAGGCTCGACATGGGCGGGGCTCCCTGGGGTGATGATGGCCCCGACGCGGGGTGCCTGTCATCAGCAGCAAGACCGGTGCCAGGGATTCCGCCGGGTCCAGGGGTGAATCCATAATGGCCCCTTCCGATTCGAACAAGGACTTCTTCCGTGCGACTTTCCCTTTGCGCCGCGCTCGCCGCCCTGTGCATGACGTCCCTGGCGCAGGCCCAGGCCCCCTCCGCAGCGCAGACCCTGCCCAGCGGCCTGGTCTACCAGAGCGTGAAGGAGGGCACCGGCCCCAGCCCGGCCGCCACCGACACCGTGCGCGTGCACTACCGCGGCACCTTCCCCGACAGCGGCAAGGAGTTCGACAGCTCCTATTCGCGCGGTGAGCCGACCGAGTTCCCGCTCAACCGCGTGATTCCCTGCTGGACCGAGGGCGTGCAGAAGATGAAGGTCGGCGGCAAGGCCAAGCTGGTGTGCCCGCCCGGCATCGCCTACGGCGCGCGCGGCGCGGGCGGGGTGATCCCGCCCAACGCCACGCTGAACTTCGAGGTCGAGCTGATCGCGATCAAGGGGCGCTGACCGCGTCCCGGGCGCGAGGCCCACGGCCCAGCGTGGCCGCCGCGAGCATCGCGGCCGCCACCAGCGCGGCGCCCACCAGCATCGCGCTCGTGATCCCGCTGCCGTCGACCACGCGGCCGCCCAGCGTGGCGCCGCTGGCGATGGCGACCTGGAAAGCCGTCACCAGCATCGCCTGCCCGGCCTCGGGCGCCTCGGGCAGGGCGTTGAGCATCCAGCCCGTCGCGGCGCCCGGCACCATGCCGAAGGCCACGCCCCAGGCCAGCACCACCGCCGCACCGGCCACCAGGCCGTCGCCGGCCAGTGTCGACATCAGCAGCGCCACCGCCAGCAGGCCGGTGGTGGCGACGAGGCCCAGCCGTGCGCTGCGCGCCACGACCGTCCCGATCAGGAAGTTGCCGAAGAATCCCGCCGCGCCATAGGCCAGCAGCAGCGCCGTGACGTGCGTGGCCGACAGGCCGAAGACCTGCAGCAGCAGCGGCTTGAGGTAGGTGTAGGCGGCGAAATGGCCCATCACCATCAGCACCACCGCGATCAGGCCGGCGCGCGACAGCCGGGCCGTGAGCGGAGCGAGCAGGTCGCGCGCACGGATGGCGCGCGAGGGCGGCAGCGCCGGCAGCAGGCGCCACTGTGCGAGCAGCACGATGGCGGTGAGCGCGGCCGAGGCGAAGAACGCGAAGCGCCACCCTGCGAAGCTGCCCAGCAGCGAGCCGGCCGGCACGCCGAGCACGGTGCTGACCGACACGCCCGCCAGCACCATCGACACCGCGCGCGCCTGCGCCTCGGGCGGCACCAGCTGCGTCGCCACGCCGGGGGCGAATGTCCAGAACCCGCCCACGCACAGCCCCAGCAGCAGACGGGCCACGAGCATGGTCGCGAAATTGGGCGCCAGCGCGGCCATGAGGTTGGACACCAGCAGCAGCGCCGTCAGCCCGACCATCACGGTGCGGCGGTCGAGCCGCCCGGCCGCCACGCCCAGCCCCGGCGCTGCGAAGGCCGCCAGCACCCCGGGCATGGTGACCATGAGGCCGGCCACGCCGTCGGTGACCTGCAGGCCGCGTGCGATGTCGGTGAGCAGGCCGATGGGCATGAACTCGGTCGACACCATGACGAAGGTGCCGACCGAGACGGCGGCGACGGCGGGCCAGGCAGCGGCGGCAGAGGCCGGCACCGGGCCGGAGGCGGTGGTGGCCGCGGGTGCGCCGGCCGGGGCTAGCAGGGCGTCGTCGCAGGTGGAGCAGGTGGCGGACATCGGGTTCCTGTCGAGGAAAAAGGCAAGGGCGGGCTGCCGGGACAGCGAACGCCCGAGTCTGGACGCCGCGCCCTGGGCGACCAAGGCGCGGCGGACCAGAAGAGTGTTTCCCGACCGCCAACAATGGGCCCCCACGACGTGCATGCGGACGAATTCGAAAGCAAGACGCGGGGTGCCGCTTCGGGGCATGCTCCCTACAGTCCTTCGCACCGACACCGACAGCAAGGACCCCATGAACATGAGCACCCGCACCGAAGCCCGCGCCCTGCGCGCCGCCGCCACCGTCGCCGACCCGCGCTGGGCCGCGGTGCAGGCCCGCGATGCCGCCGCCGACGGCCGCTTCGTCTATTCCGTGAAGACCACCGGCGTGTACTGCCGTCCCTCCTGCGGCGCACGCCCGGCCCGCCCCGAGAACGTCGACTTTCACGCCACGCCGGCCGAGGCCGAGCGCGCGGGCTTCCGCCCCTGCCAGCGCTGCCGTCCCGACGCGCCGCCGCTCGCGCAGCGCCAGGCCGCGCTGGTGGCCGAGATCTGCCGCGCCATCGAAGCGGCCGACGAGCCGCCCTCGCTCGATGCGCTGGCCGAGCGTGCCGGGCTCAGCGTGTCGCACCTGCACCGCACCTTCAAGGCCGTGACGGGGCTCACGCCGCGCGCCTGGGCCGCGGCGCACCGGGCGCAGCGATTGCGCGCCGCGCTCGATGACCCCGGCGCCCGCGTGACCGACGCCATCTACGACGCGGGCTATGGCGCTGCCAGCCGCTTCTATGAGGAGGCGGGCGAGGTGCTCGGCATGACGCCCACCGCCTGGCGGGCCGGCGGCGCCGACACCGACATCCGCTTCGCCATCGGGCAGTGCTCGCTGGGCGCGATCCTGGTGGCGTGCAGCGGGCGCGGCGTCTGCGCCATCAGCCTGGGCGACGACCCCGAGCGGCTCGCACGCGAACTGCAGGACCGCTTCCCGCGGGCGCGCCTCGTCGGTGGCGATGCGGACTTCGAGCGCCTGGTCGCGCAGGTGGTCGGCCTGGTCGAAGCGCCGGGGCAGGGGGGCGACCTGCCGCTGGACGTGCGCGGCACCGCCTTCCAGCAGCGCGTGTGGCAGGCGCTGCGCGCCATCCCGCCCGGCACGACGGCCAGCTACGCCGAGATCGCCGAGCGCATCGGCGCGCCTGCCGCCACGCGCGCCGTGGCGCAGGCCTGCGGCGCCAACCCGCTGGCGGTGGCCATTCCCTGCCACCGGGTGGTGCGCCGCGACGGCAGCCTGTCGGGCTACCGCTGGGGCGTGGAGCGCAAGCGCAGCCTGCTGGCCCGCGAGGGCGCCCCGGTGCCTGCCGGCCCCGCCGCGTGAGCGCGAACCCGTTCGACACGGCGGCCCGGCGCTGTGCCTCGCGCGTCGACGCGCTGGATTGGGCTGCGGCTGGCACAGCCCTCGACACCGAAGGCGCGGCCGTGCTGCCCGGCCTGCTGACGCCGTCGGAATGCGAAGCCGCTGCGGCCCTCTACGACCAGCCGGAACGATTCCGCAGCCGCGTCGTGATGGCCCGGCATGGCTTCGGCCGTGGCGAATACCAGTACTTCGCGTACCCGCTGCCGCCGGCCATCGCGGCCCTGCGCGCGGCCTTCTACCCGCATCTGGCGCCCATCGCGAACCGCTGGCAGGCGGCGATGGGGCTGCCGGTGCGCTTTCCTCCCGAGCACGAGGACTTCCTGGCCCGCTGCCACGCTGCCGGCCAACAGCGTCCGACGCCTTTGCTGCTGCGCTATGGCGAGGGGGATTTCAATTGCCTGCACCAGGACCTGTACGGCGAGCACGTGTTCCCGCTGCAGGTGGTGGTGCTGCTGTCCGCGCCCGGCCGTGATTTCGAGGGCGGCGAGTTCGTCATGACCGAGCAGCGCCCGCGCATGCAGTCGCGGCCCATGGTGCTGCCGCTGTGCCAGGGCGATGCAGCGGTGTTCGCCGTTCACCATCGCCCGGTGCAGGGCATGCGGGGCGTGTACCGTGTGAACCTGCGCCACGGCGTGAGCCGCGTGCGCAGCGGCCGGCGCCACACGCTGGGACTGATCTTCCACGACGCGCAATGAACCTGTGAGCACCTTCGATCTCTTCGATGCCGACGCCGATCCCTCGGCGGCCGAACCGCTGGTGCTGGAGCCGGGCGCATCGGTGCTGCGCGGCTTCGCATTGCCAGAGGTGGACGCCTTGCGGCGCGACCTCGATGCGGTGCTCGCCGCGGCGCCCCTGCGCCACCTCGTCACGCCCGGCGGCAAGACCATGTCGGTCGCCATGACCAACTGCGGCGCGCTGGGCTGGGTCAGCGACGGCAGCGGCTACCGCTACACCGGGCGCGATCCGCTGAGCGACCGCGCATGGCCCCCGATGCCCGCGAGCTTTCGCGCGCTGGCCGTGGCGGCCGCCGCGCGCGCCGGCTTCGAGGGCTTCGCGCCCGACGCGTGCCTGGTCAACCGCTACGTGCCCGGCGCGCGCCTGACCCTGCACCAGGACCGCGACGAGCACCAGTTGGGTCAGCCCATCGTGTCGGTGTCGCTCGGCCTGCCGGCAGTTTTCCTGTGGGGCGGCGCGCAACGCGGAGACCGCACGCGGCGCGTGCCCTTGGCGCATGGCGACGTCGTGGTGTGGGGCGGGCCGGCGCGGCTGCGCTTCCATCGCGTGATGCCACTGGCCGACGGCGAGCACCCGTTCATGGGGGCGTGCCGGATCAACCTGACGTTTCGCTGCGCCGGATGATCGAGACGCTGGCGTTAGGCGGCGTGTCAGATGCCGCGCCGCTGCGAGCCGTTGCGTCCAACAAGCCAACTTGCGCAATTTGCCTCATTCGGCAGCGATTTCCTTTCCTGTACAGGCTTGCCGCCCCGCGGCGCATGGATACATTGCGAAACAAATCCATACATCCGCGCGAAATGCGGACTTTCGGGGGGATCCTTGAGCTTCAAAAAAGACGGCGCCGGGCTGGGTGCCATGGTCCTGTGCGCCTTGCTGGTCGTGGGCTGTGCGCCTGCCGTGAAAACCGAATCCGCGCAGTTCGAGGTCGCCGGAGGCGTGGACCGTCCTGCCATCCGCGTCGATCGGCCGGTCATCGTCCGCCTGGCAACCGGATATAGCAGAACGCTCGAGCCAACCATGGCCTGGCGCGTGGCGGGGCGGGTTGCACAGGGCGCTGTGCTGCAACCTGTGGGCAGTGTGTTCAGCATCGAAGGACGACAGGTCCATGAAGCGTGGCTGGTCGTGCGAGGCCAGCAGCTTGTCGGCTTCTATCTGCCAGCGGAATCGCGCTACGCGCCGCTCGAGGCGCCTGTACCGCTACCGATTCCACCCCAATGATTTTTCAACCCGAGGAGAAAAGACGATGAGAAGAACTGTATTGAAGATGGCCGGCGCCGCGGCGCTGGTGGCGCTGGTTGCCGGATGCGCCAGTGGTGTGAAGTACCAGGACATGGCGGGCTCGATGCCAAGCCTGAAGAGTGGCGAGGGCCGCATTTATTTCTTCCGGTCTTCGTCCATGATGGGCGCCGCCATCCAGCCCGAGATTCGGTTGAACGGCGCGGTTGTGGGCGCATCGAAGCCGGGCGGCTTTTTCTACGTGGACCGGCCTGCGGGCAACTACGTCGCGTCCACCTCGACCGAAACCGAAAAGTCCGCCAGTTTCACGCTGCAAGCCGGCGAGACCAAATACCTGCGCACGTCGCCGTCGTTCGGCGTCATGGTCGGCCGCATCGTCGTGGAACTGGAAACGCCAGAAAAAGCGAAGGCCGAATTGCCCTCCCTGAGCTACACGGGTGAAATGGCCACGACTGCCAAGGCCAAGTAGTTCTCGGCAGACGCGCTGCGTCTGCATTCGACAGCGCCACGGCATTAAGCAAGCCGGTGGCGCTGTCCCATTTCTGGGCTAGGCAATCAGATGGCAAGCGTTTGCACGCATGCGAACGTGGCCAAGCGCGCCGTGGCAAGGAGCCGATCCAGCGACTGCCCGTGCCGTGCGCTGGCCGACAGCCCCGCCATCGTCGTGCTGACGAAGTCGGCCAGGCGGTCCGCATCCTCGGCGTGGCGCTGCGCGATGAAGTCGCGGATCTGCTGCTGCGCAGCCACGTGGAAGGTGCCCGCTGCAGCGCGGGCCTGCTCGTCGTTGCACCGGGTCCCCTCGAGCACCAGGCAGCCCGTCGCGCCCGGGTCGGCGGCGTAGGCCCGGGCAGCTTCTTCCAGCACCCGGGCCAGGCATTCGGCCACGGGGCGGTCGGGGCGCAGGAGCCGATCCAGCGGCACGGCGCCCTCCTGGGCATAACGATCGAGGATGCGTGCGTACAGCGCCGCCTTGCTGCCGAAGGCCGCATAGAAGCTGGGCGGGTTGATGCCCAGCGCCTTCGTCAGGTCCGCCACGCTGACCGCGTCATAGCCCCGCTCGTGGAAGAGGCGTTGGGCGATCAC